>Ga0180301_10000002_pt1 | contig 323481 bp, 377 predicted proteins | sample GuaBasSediGuay16_FD_121797 | JGI IMG/M metagenome (GOLD analysis project Ga0180301, IMG submission 121797) | Subseafloor sediment microbial communities from Guaymas Basin, Gulf of California, Mexico - Guay16, Core 4569-2, 12-15 cm | ecosystem: Environmental > Aquatic > Marine > Hydrothermal...
ATTGGTGATGGTGGTGAGGAGGCTTATGGTGTAGCTAGTCTCGATGCTAGTGGTAATGCTTGGGCTAAAGTTCAAAATACCACGGTTGGTACTTCAGCTAGTGCTTCAGTTAGTTTCGATAAGCATTGGAGTGAGAGATTGGAGGAAGATGGTCAGAAGAGTAAGAGGAGTAGTGACTACAAGAGTGATGACCTTAGTTACCCTGATAGGTATGAGTGTGGTTTAGATGGTGAGGTTGAGGTATATGTTGCTGCTCGTGTATATAATGCGTATGGCTATACAGCTATTGAATCCGATGCACATGCATCTGCTGGAGCAGAAATAGAGGCTGAGGCCAGTGGTGGAGGTGGTGAAAGTGGGGAGGAGGTTGAGCTTCGTATCTGGATTTCTAGAGCTAAGAAACATTCCTACTGTAACTACATTAGGTGGGTTAGTTGGGATCCACCAGGTAGTGTAGTTGTTTGGATTGATGGTGTAGAGTACGGTATCTCTGGAAGTAGCTTCAAGACCTATATCTCTAAAGGCATGCACAGGATCAGGATAGAGAAGCTGAAAGGTGACATTGTTCAAGGTAGGTTTAGCTTCTGGTCTAGACACCAACCAAGTTACAAGAGGTGGAACCTATTTCAGAATGAGGTTGAGGTGGATGTTAAGAAGAAGACTATTCTCGTTGCACACTACAGAATACATACCTTCATTACCGAGCTGAAGTACGACTACGATAAGCAGGAAATTGTTGGTAGGGTACTTGATGAGGATGGTGATCCAATAGCTAAGAAAGTGTATCTTGAGTTCTATAAGTACGTACAGTGTAGGCGTAAGGTAGTTCTCTACTGGATTGATGATAGGGGTAATGAGCACCTGATTAGTGATGACGTTGAGATGGACGACAATGGCTACTTCAGGTACAGCTTCAAGCTACCGGATAACTGTGTTCGAATTAAAGCAGTGTATTCACCATACTGGGAGGATCAGCCAGGTAGCAATGCATACGGAGATGAGTGGGCATACATGTATAGTGAGAAGGTCGTTAACCTAGATAGGCACTACTCAGTTCTTCACGTTAGAGCACAGGGTACTGATGGTACTTCGCTATCGGTGAAGATTACCTACTTTGGTGATTTCTCTGGTATGGATTACACGCCATTTAACATAGAGAAAGAGGTCTACGGTAGGTCTTCAGCTTTCACGGTAATGTTAACAGCACCAGCTGAGGTAACGGTGAGTGGTGCTAGGTACGCATTTATCAAGTGGGTTATTAGTGGTAGGGAGTATTCTTCGGTAAGTGTTGAGGTTCAGGTACCTGACAATAGTGAGTTGACTGCTGTTGCTATGTATGAGTGTGTCTCTGTTCCTGTTGTGGTTGCTCTTCCTTATGAGGATGTCTGTGTTGTTTTACCTGTTTCTGGTAGGGTTCTTGTCAATGTTTCTTCTCTATTTGATGTACCTAGTGTCCTCTATGTTAAGTTGTATCGTGATGTTTCTTGTCCTGTTGTTCTGAGGTGCCCTATTTGGTTGGATACTTCTTCTCTTCCTGAATTGAATGTTGCTTACCGTAATTCTACACACGTTGTTGCTAGGTTGCTTACTCCTCTTGTCTATGGTAATTGGTGTATGGTTGGTGATTTACTTAGGTGTGTTAGGGGTGGTGTTACTTATGCTGTCTACGATGTTTATGTGAATTGTTCTCCTGTCTGTAGAGTTGTTGTTAATGATGTTGATTTCGAGGTCTATGGTGTGTACAATGGTTCTGGTGTTTGGGTGATCTGTGGTATCTTCTATAGGTGGGGGTTCCCTGCTGATGTTGGTGTTGATTGTTCTCGTGTTAGACCTACTCAAGATCTCAAGGTTGTTCTTCGTATTGGTGATGTGTGCTATGTCCTTAGGTCTACTGTAGATGTTGTTCCTGAGTGGGTTCTTGATGGTGTTTGGTTTGTTCGAGGGAATGTTACTTATGTTGGTTTGTTTCTCAGGTATGGTCTTCTTGCTGGGTTGTTTGATTGTGGTTTTGGTTTGTTGAATGTTTCGGTTAGTTGGTGGCCTTGTGGTGTGTTGCCTCTTGTTTACCCGAGGGTTTTTCCTGTTGTTCCTGTTTGTCTTGAGGTTGTTGAGGTTCTTGATGAATATTCGTTCGTTGTTAGGGCTGTTGCTCTGAATGGTTCTGCTGTTGCTGGTGGTTACGTTGTTGGTAATGGGTACGTGGTCTCTATTCGAGATCTTGGTAGTGGTTTGTTCTTAGTCAATACATCTGTACCTATTGGCTCTGGTCTTGTTGTTCTTAAGTATGTCCCTCCTCCTTCTCGTGGTGTTATCTACTACTCTCTTGAGGTTAGGTTGTGAGGTGGTTGTGTGCTAGATCACGTAGTTAACTTTGTTGTGTTTGTTCTTGTTGTGTCTGCTATGTTGTTTATCTTCTCTATCTACTGCTCTAGGGTTTGGTTTGGTGTTGACTATCTTGAGTCTTGGTGCTTTCTCGAGGAGGTTGCTCGTAACTTCACGCGTGGTCACGTACCTGGTGTTGATCACTCTTGTGTTTGTGTGAAGTTCTTTAGGTATGATCATTGGGTTGGTGAGATTGTTCTAGTTGACGAGATTTACTTCGGTAACTGTACTGGTGGTTCTGTTGTTTGCTTTACGTTTAGGTACTTGAATGATTGTCTTGTTTTGTTTGAGTTGTGGAGGTAGTTACATTGCGTATCTCAGTATTAGGTATGGTGCTGATAGCCCTACAGTTGTTAGCATTACTGGCATTCCGTACTTGAGGAATTCTGTGAATGATATGTGGTATCCGTGTTTATCAGCTATTCCTGCTACTACTACGTTTGCACTAGCTCCGATTAGTGTTCCGTTACCTCCTAGACAACCACCGAGGCTTAGTGCCCAGTAGAGTGGTCTTGGATCTATGTTTAGTGTTGTTGATATTATTGAGATTACTGGTATCATGGACATGACGAATGGTATGTTGTCTATGAGTGCTGATGCTATAGCTGATATCCATAGGATGAGCATGAGTAGCACCTTGAGGTCTTGTGAAGATGCTAGTATTGAGTTTGCTATGAACCTTATTACACCGAGTTCCTCAACACCTTTGATCACTATGAACATACCCATGAAGAAGACTAGTGTTGGCCAATCAATGTCCTTGATCACGTCCTCTAGGTTTATGCTCTTTCTCAGTAGTAGCATGAGTACTCCGGCGCCTATCATTGATGGTATTGCTGGTGGGTACTTGAAGATGTCTTCAAGGAAGAAGAGGGAGATTGCTATGGTGAATGCTATGAGGACTTTCTTCAGCATACTCTTCTCAATTGGTCGAGTGGGGTGGTGTAGTTCCGATAACCCTAGTAGCTTCACCTGTCTCCTATATGCCGTGAACCAGCTTCTGAAAAGTAGCTTTGTCAGTGCTATGAATGCTATGAAGTCAATGACCACTATCGGTGTTAGGTTCCTGATGAACTCCATGAATCCCAGCTTAGCTACTGAGCCAATTAGTATGTTTGGTGGATCACCTATCAGGGTAGCTGTTCCACCTATATTCGATGCGAAGACTACTGATAGCAGTAGGGGTCTTGGGTCAATACCCAATCTCCTACATAAGCTAATGACTACAGGTGAGACTAGTAGTACTGTCGTTACGTTGTCTATGAAGGCTGATACCACTGCTGTGAAGCTACTAAGCACCACGACTAGAACAAATGGTTTTCTGCAGAATTTAACCAGCATTCTAGATGCTATGTAGTCGAAGACACCAGTTCTGCTGAGTACACCTACCATCGACATCATGCACATTAGTAGGAGGATTGTATCCAGGTCAACACCTTCAAGTAGTGTTCTGAAGCTTGTGAAGTGGAGTACGATATTTAGTCCCACGACTAGTCCTGCACCGACAATTGCTACTGCTGGTCTTGGGAGTAGTTCTAGACCTAAGAGTACGTAGACTACTGCCAATACTGCAAATCCTAGAGCTAGGTTTAGTGGGTCTGGATTCATAGTTCCTTGATACCGTAGTCGTGTGTTATCACCACGTGGTTATTACGCCTTTCGGTTTGGTGTCTAGTTTGTTTACGTAGTTATCATGGCGGTACTACAGTGCTATTACCTACACGCGGTGGGACTATTTTTACTATTGTAGTTCCGTTATTGAGTTTCTCGATTGTGATGAGGTAGTTGCTATATATCGAGATCTTGGTCCCTACCTCTAGTAGGTGTATGGATGTCTCTACTGCGAGTTTACGTAGGTGTTGCTGTAGGTATGTGGTAGCGTGTAGTGTACCTATGTAGATGTTCCAGGCTAGTACTAGGATCAGTGCTAGTGCTGTGAAGTAGATCAGGTACATCAATACATCAGGTAGTGACGTGGCTACTCACCTCACTTCAATGCTATACCTATCACATATAGTACAACTCCCCCTCTTGTCGGTACGATGAACTTTAGTGGATATACTTCCGTGACGTTGCTCTGAAGTACTAATCTCCGTGAATTCACTACCTCAGTGCAGTTACCTAGCTTCAGTACCCTCACCTCCACATACACTATCTTTGGCCCAACTACTTTCTGAAGTTGCTTCAGCACCCAGGTTGTGTTCAGTAACTTATCCCTCGGTGCATGTACAAGGAGGTAGTTCACTACTCTCTGTGTTGTCTGTAGGTGCTGTGTTGTTGATATGTGTGGTGTAGTTACGTAGAGGTATGTAGTGAATATTGCTAGTGCAATGACCATGAATATTATCTCTAGTGCTCTCACGACCTCACCTCACTGTATCGGTACTAGGTAGTGTCCATACGTGAAGCATAGCCAAGTCACTGCTGCTGTAGTGGGTAGGTATAGGGTGAAGTACATCGGGTTTAGTTCTCTAAAGAGTGCTACTACTATGCTGAATACCACTGCTGATGCTGTGAGTAGGGTGGTAGTTAGCTCTTTTACGAGATTTACATCTACTGGTTGTAGTACTGGTAGTGGTGTGGGTATTGGTCCCTGTAGTGAGTAGTGAGCTAGTGTGGTGTGTACCTTCAGTACTATGGATGCTGCTACTGTCATTAGTCCAAGCGCTATCACTGCGTAGATTGCTGTGTAGGTTAGTCTAATCCTTAGGTCGGTAATGAACTTCCGAAGCAATGTCGCGTATTGATGTAGCTGAGACGCATCTGATCTAGTACTTCGGAAGAGTAGTGTTAGGTATAGTGTTAGTGCTAGGGCCTTAGTTATTGGTGCTCTATACCTAAGCAACTTGCTGACATCCTCTATACCTAGCTCTATTGGTGAGGCGGTTGGTAGTACCTGTAGCTTCTCGATTAAGGTCACTACTTCATTGAAGCTATCTACTGATTTCCTGTAGTACTTCACTGTCTGTGGTAGCGATGCTATTGATGAGGTGAGTATTGCGAGTAGTGGATCTCTAGTCACTAGGTAGATTGCTGGTGTTAGTACGAGGGGTATGTACGTTGTGTATGGTGGATTCTCAAATGTTGAGTACTCTAGTGGTATTAGTGATGCCGTTACTATAGCTGTTACTGTGATGGATAGTGCTAGTGATGTGTAGAATACGTAGGGTATTGCTGGTCTTAGTGTTGGTATGAAGAGGAGTATGAGTGATATCATTAGTGGTGCTGTGAAGAGTAGTGTGAATATGATCTCTAGGTTCATTGCTGTTCTCTCTGCAATGACTTCGCTTCTAATTCGGAGTTCATTGAGTTCGTGCTCTAGTTTGTTTCTCAGGATTTGTTTTGAACCTAGGAGTTGTGCTTCCTTAATGTACTTGATGACCTCTATGAATTTATTGTGGAAGTTTAGTTTCCTTAGCTTGATCTCACTTAGCTCACTAGGTATGTAGTTGAGGATACCGAGTTTCTTTAAGAATGTAATTGTTGATATTGGTGGTAATGGGGATGTTGCTGTGATTATGAGTAGTTGTATGTAGCTTCTACGGGTCATGTACCAGTTCCGTAGTCTACCTATGAACTCTCTGAAGGGGTTAAGTAGTTTCAGTGAGGTTTCACCTCCTTTAGCTCTTCAAAGCTGTACCTTTCCGAGTTTACGTGGTGAATTTGCTTCAGCTCTTCGTATAGAGTTGTGGTATCTTCTCTCACTATGGATCTGAAGCTCCTTAGTAGGTCTATGAATGTGTCTTCAGGTAGGTACGTACCATCTACATAGACTGGTACTAGGGATTTAGTGAGTGGATTCGATATGTAGACCTCACTTACCTTCCTCAAGATTGTATCTCCACCAATGACTACCCTAGTTACTACGAAGGTATCAATGTAGTCTAGTATCGATGCTCTTGGTATGTGTTTACGAAGTTCATTACTTAGGGTCTTTATTGCTTTAAGTATTGTCGATGCATGGTATGTAGATGCTGTTGGTATGCCTCTAATCCTAATCCAGCGATCAATATCTGCATGAGTTAGCTCACCTAACACTATGAGATTTGGTCTTTCGTACTGTATTGCTTCTTCGAGTAGCTGTCTTACAGGTCTCGAAGGTGTTGCTAGTAGTCTAGAGATGAAGGGTGAATTGGGTAGATTTAGCTCTGGTACTGTCTCGATTACGCAAATTCTCAGGTGTGGATGTAGTTCAGTTATCGTAGTGAGTATGGAGTTAAGTAGTGTTGTCTTACCTGAACCACTTGGACCAACTATTAGGGTGTTTCCAGAGAGTACCAGTGTTATCAACCTAGCAGCTAGTAGAGGCTCGACAATACTCGTTAGCTTAGGAACCTCTATTACTCTGGTTGCCGTTAACTCAAGACCCCTCTCTACACTGTACTTGAAGTATAGTCTAAAGCCACAGAATTCACTAACTGCTGTGGGTTCAGCTAGTGATACTCTAGATCGAGAGTGTATTGCTAGATTTAGAATTGCTCTCGCTACGTCTTCTCTACTAAATGTCGGGAATACAGCTCTTAACCTACCGTACCTCCTATGTGATACACCTATTTCACCTGCTATGAAGAATTCGTAGATATTTGGATTATCAATCAATGCCTTGAGAGGACCCCATACATCGTCTACGGTAGATGGGTATATCACTACCTCTCGTCTATCTAGGTAGATGTGGTAGCTGTGACCGGAGTACACCTCTACTACGTAGTTGAGAGATTGCTCACTGTTATTAAGAAGGTAACTCACTGAGTTCTCAGTCCTTAACTGAGGTACAGAGTCTACAGTGTGCTCAGCAGTGTACTCACCTAAGCTCTTCTCAAGTTCTTTAACGACCTTACTTATGGACTTACTCCTCAGGAACACCTACTTCACCACTATCCCCGTCGTAATGCTCAAGAAACTTGATCAAACCTATCAACCTATCACGAAGCACTACGTACTTCCTCCTCTCTTCCTCTAATCGCTGAATCTCCCTATCCAGTACCTCAATTCTGGAGCTGAGTTCATCCACGTACTTCCTCAGTAAATCACGAAATCTCGAAGTATCTACTAGGAGATCTAGGAGTAGCGACAAGACCTGATTTTCAGAGAGATCAGACCTAGCTCCTATAGCTGAAGTCTCACAACCTTCACGATGACTCTCACCAACACTCTGATCCTTCACTTCTTCACTACGTAGCTTAAGTCTTTTCCTACCAACAACCTCACCCATACCTCTCACCTACATAACCTATACACATACCTACAGGACCTCCTGATATCATAGATGAACTTACATAGGTTAACTAGGTCTTGCGAGAACTGTTTCGATAATCTACCAAATTTAAGGAAGTACTGTAGTCCTTGACCTAGTAACTCTAGACTACTCTCAAAGGACACTGTGTAGACTACAGGAAAGACCTCACCTAGCTTAAGCTTTAGGTCGAGAAATTCCTTCCTGTACTTGTTGAGAACAGCAACTACATACCTATCTCCAGGTATCGGGAGTTTAGTTACGTACTTCACTGTGAGTTCTGAACAATCACTAACTAGGACAACTACATCACACGAGGTAGCTAGCTCATGGTGGTACTTACTGACTGAGGAGGGGAAGTCGAGGACTACTAAGTCGAATTCCTTCTTCAGTACTGGAAGTACGTGACGTAGCTTCAGTAGTATGTCGTCTGTAACTAGTACGTCGCTACAGGATACGAAGTATAGTCTAGATTCCTTACCATTGAGGTTAATTCTGTACTCGCAGAGATCTACTTCATCAGCCTTAACAAGGTCGACATATGTTGGGGGTACAATTCTTGAGAATAGTATGTAGGTTGCTGAGTTGACCTCGTAGCCGAGGTCTATAAATAGGACACTTGGTCTCTTAGGTACCTCAATTGCTGATATGAGGAGACTAGTGAGGAGAGATAACGTGGTCTTACCAGTACCTCCACGTGAACCAGAGTAGAAGGCTACTGCTAATCCACTACTCAGAATCCTCACCCCCACTATGCTCAGTACTGAGGACACGCTCTAGCTCATGACAGATGTCAGCGAGAGAAGCCCCATCTAGTAGATCACACCTACCGAGTACAGTGAGCTTGCGTACTCTAGCAACCTCACAGTACATAGCATGAACACATCTACACCTTACGTAACACCTCAATCTCTCACGAAGTACTCTAAGCAAGTCCATAGGTCAATCACCTTACTCGATACGTACCTCATACACGTGAACTCTCCAGTAACCAGGACCAAAGCGCCACGTCTGCACTTCACCACTATCTTTGAGCAGCTTAATCACTAGATCTGAACTGGTGTAGAGTGAGTAGGTTATCCTCAAGCTCTCACGAATGAGTAGGTATGCACGCTGACCAGTAGTGGCTGAGTAGTACTTGAGGTAGAGATCATTGCCTAGGGTAAGTACTTGAATACTCGATTCAAGGTATGTACTTGTTGAGTTAGATCTCAGAGACCACACTGATCCCTCTATGCTCTTAATTGGGTAGCTACATCTAAAGACCAATCTCACATAAGATACCTCGCGTAGTATCGTCAGATTCCCTGCTGAAATTACCAGAGTTGCATTGTGGCTTTCAGCCCATAGCGCATAGCCTAGACGTAGCTCACGAGCATTACCTTCGAGCATTTGCTGAAGTTTGAGCAAGTACTCGAGACTAGGGACATCACAGTACGATACCTTTGAACGAAGTACAGTAACTACATGAAGACCAGTGGATAATGCTACAACAGCGCAGACAAGCAATATCAATAAGGTCAGTAAGTGAGTTGACATATCACCACCTCACTGCACGTACCTCAACAAGTCCTTGCTCAAGACAACGTAGCTGAATAATTGCCAATCCATGTAGTTCAAGTACATTGTGTGTAACGACAGGTAGTTTAATCACGGTATACTCCGTATCTAGGTACCTCATCCCATGCGGTAGTACAGTGAAGAGAGAGTGAGGAAGTATCATCACCGAATTCTCGATAATAACGGGTTTGCTAAAGTAAAGTATCAAGACCTTACTGCTACCGTAACCTAGCTCACTAACCCTGTAGATTTCAGCAATCAACACCTTAACGCTATACTCTACATCACTTGGATAGCTAATGTTCCAAGATGATGCCACTACAGCGATTGCCACAGCTACTATAACAGTAAGCAGGAGCTGTTGAGTACTCACGTACTCAACACCTCGAGCTTAATTCCATACTCATCACTGAGGGTGTAGTTGCTGTAGGTTAATGATATGTAGAGTATCCACGTACCGTTACCTAGGTACTCAAGATGTGCAACACCAAGCCTATCCCTGAGGATCGGGAAGATAATTACCTGTGTGCTAGGTACCAGGTATCTGTGCACGTATGTTATGAGGAACTTCCTGTACTCTATGAACTCTGTAACCCCATACCCAACCTCAACACAGTTGTAATATAGATTCACTACGAGAGGTAGATTAGTCACTACAGTAATGTTGAAGTAGTTAGTTGATCTACTGAGGTACAGTGTGTAGTTCAGGTGCTGAAGTCTAGGATCTAGACCATAGATGTGTGCTACTCTCCTCAAGGCACTTACGTAGATTCTCAACTGTCTATCTAAGGCATCGTAGCTGAGTTCACTAGAATCAGCTACAGCAGAACGTACTACAGTAATTACCTGACCTACAGGTAAATCTCTCAAGATGATTACTGGATACTGTACCCTAGCTAGTAGTGAGTAAGCTGCTAGGAGTAAGGAGGCTAGTATCAGCGCAGCAAGCAGTAGTACTTGACCCCTGAAGGACGTCATGTACTATGCCTCAGGAAATTACTTGAGCCGTAATCGCTATCTCACCTGCATTTGTCTTGAGTACTCCCTTGACTATAGAACCTGTGATCTCACCACTTAGGGATATCTCTAAGGTCTTAACCTCACCTGGCTTAATGATCTCATTGATGGTACCTGAGACTCCTCCTACACCAACAAAGCCATATACCTCCAAATTAGCAGTACCTACGTTCTTGAGCGTTACATAGAGGACACCATTTATTACGACAGGTGTGCCAAGGACCATAGCTAGTGGTTGTTTAGCTGTTACCTGAGCAACGTGATAGAAGAAGTAACCAGCTATCACAGTAGCTGCAATAGCTATCACAGTGATTAGAAGCATTGTCATGGGATACGATATACCTACACGATCAAAATACCTTACAATAACCATAAATATACACCAGAGAAAAAGCGTAAGCTCCAAGATAAAATAATTAAGATAAGGTATCTCAGCACCGAATATCTATACCTATATGTAGCTCACTTCAATTCCTAGAGCTACGAGCTGTTTAACTACAACTTCAATTCATAACTTACCGTGGTTTAGGTCTACATAACCTAGCTTAAAGTTAGTATCTGTACTTTGATAGTTACTGATGCTCGTTACTCACGTCCTAGAAGTACTTTCCTAAGTACAGTAAGTTCACTTCTCCTAAATCTAACGACGTACAGTGGATGGTAGTACTCGATAACTTTGATGCCTGCTAAGGGTACTTCACTTATTGACTTAATTGCAACTTTGCCTAGAGCGACTACTCTCCTAGGTTTGAGGATAGATAGCTCTAGCTTCAGTACTTCAACGCACTTTCTCCTCATTTCCTCTAACTTCGACTTAGATATTGGTCTACACTTTATGGCTGTACTCCAGAATATTCCTTGTCTCATGAGAAAGTCTATGACATTCTCCTCTGGTACCTCAAAGACCTTAGCTAGTACCCTTCTCAATCTATCTCCTTCACCTAGATTGTATATGTAGTTCTTCTTTCTACCAGGTGGTGGAGATTCGCTAATAACTAATGTCTTAAGAGGTTTAGGTACGTACCTCTCATATATCCTAAAGATAGAGGGCGGTTTATCAACTACTACACACTTCTTACAGTTCTTTATGTAGTCCTGGATTACCTTCGGTGAAGTCACTCTCAATCAACTCTAGTTTATAAGGTTATGGACGGGTGACTCCCTTCTAGTTGCTAGCTGAGACCTATATATCGTGTAGTCTCCACTTATGAGGTACGATAGTACGGTTGCTATCATTGCATGTGGTAGTAGGTTTAAGCTACCTGTCATCTCGAGCACCATAACCATTGTTGAGAGGGGGGTCTTAGCTACACCAGCGAAAAACGATGTCATACCGACTATCGTCATGAACTTCACCTCATCTATCGTCACTAGATCTGGATGAATATAGGATGCTATGAGACCTAGTGAGGAACCTACGAAACCTCCAATTACGAGACTTGGAGCAAATACACCACCACTACCACCAGACCCTACTGTGAGTGATGTAGCTAACATCTTCAACATCGCTAGTACCAGTAATGTGACTGCAGCAGGTACACCATACACCTCAAATACGTCGAAATCACACATGATAGCTCTCTGAAGCCAACCATAGCTAGTCTCTAAAATGTGTGGACATACTGAACCTATTACACCAGTTAACATCCCTCCAATAGCTGGCTTCAAGTAATTAGGTACCTTCATGTTGTCAAAGAACCTGCGGATACTGTAGAAGGAAATTACGTATAGTCTACCCAATAGACCACAGATAACACCCAGTACCGCATAGAGAGGTAATGTACCTGGATTCACGTAACCTATGTGCATACCGAAGATAGGTCTAGATGATGTGAACGATACATAGACACCATAACCAACGACACTAGCTATTAGAGCAGGGTACAGGACCTCAATCTCGAAGTCTCTCCTGTACAGTACCTCAGCACCGAAGAGAGCGCCACCTAGAGGTGCCTTAAATATAGCACCGATGCCAGCACCCATACCAACTGCAAGAGCAATCCTCCTATCACGTTCACTCAACCTAAACAATGAAGCGACTATAGAGCCAATACCTGCACCTATCTGAGCTATAGGGCCCTGAGTACCAGCACTACCACCTGAACCAATGGTTATAGCTGACGAGATTAGCTTTATCAACGGTACCCTAGCACGTATAAAGCCTCTGTAGTGAAATGCTGTTATCACTGCATCAGTACCTGCACCCCTAGTCTCGGGTGCCAGCTTAAAGACCAAGAGACCAGCTACTAAACCTCCTAGACAAGTTATGAGAGGTAGTGCCCAAGGTCTCAGGACTCTAGTACCCTTCTCAACCTCCATAAGTTCCTCAATAGCTACCTCACCTAATTCACCAAGTGGTTTAGGAACTACGTAACCAGCTAATGTACTTAGGAAGAAGTGCGTAGAGCATTGAAGTAGTAGATGAAATACGTGAGCAAGTAATCCAACAGTAATCCCTATTACGCAACTAACAACCAACCACTTAGCTAAGTAATTGCTTAGGTAGCTACTTGAGGTAAGTAACTTACCTGTTGAACGCCGCATCGCAATGCCCACCTAAGTTTCTTCACTTACTCTCATCTGTGGCTATAGTGCACGATCTCTTAATTTGGAAGCAGCATGTTTGGTACAGTATTCATGCTCTCAACTTTTGTCTATAATTTAGAAATTACTCCTTTCAAGTACGTACTTAGTCCTTGAATTGAGATAGTAAGTGATTTAAGTGCTCTCAATTCCTCTGGTTGTGGTGGTGTCCTCGTGTCTGTTGAGCTTGCTAGACGTAACAAGTGGTTAATTGACTATCAAACACCGACATCATACCACGCATACTGCATAAGGAATGTGATTTACAGTGGCGTAACTAAGTATCAGCAAATCGATGTTGTGGAACTATTTGACTTCGGTAAAGCGCTCATACTTGATGGTAAGATTCAGTCGACGCTATATGATGAGTACATTTACCATGAGTGTCTAGTTCATCCAGCGATGATAACTCATCCAAGACCTAGGAGAGTCTGTATTGTGGGTGGTGGTGAAGGTGCTACAGCTAGAGAGGTACTAAGGCATGGGTGTGTTGAGGAAGTTGTTATGATTGATATAGATGAAGGTGTTATCGAGGTAGCTAAGAAGTACCTTCCCGAGTGGCATCAGGGAGCATTCGACGATCCTAGATTAAAGTTGGTGATCGCTGATGGTAGGAAGTACCTCGAGGAAACAAATGAGAAATTCGATGTAGTGATAATGGATGTTACAGATCCTCTGGAGGGAGGTCCAGCAGCACTCCTCTACACAAAACAGTTCTACGAGATAGTCAAGAGTAGGTTAACTGAGGATGGAATACTTGTTACTCAAGCAACCTCAACACACTTCAGTAGGTACACCTTCGTCACAATCTACAGGACCATAGCAGCAGTTTTCCCAATAGTCAAGGCATACTCCGTCTTCATCTGGTCATTTGATGCACCTTGGGGATTCGTCATAGGGAGCCTCAAGTACGATCCACTCAAGCTAACAGTGGATGATATTGAGAGGAGATTGAAGGAGAGAGGTGTACAGGGTCTGAGATTCTACAATCCAAGAATGCACTTTAAGCTATTTGAGCTACCAACAGATGTTGAGGAAGCTCTAGAGAAGCTGGAGGTACAGGTAGCAACTGATGAGAGACCAGTATTCCTCCCAGCTTAACCCCTCAACTCTCTCAACAATTTCTCCTTACTAACACTATCCACGAGCAAAATCAGTGAGTCACCAGACTTAATGACCTCATCTAGCTTAGGATTCACAATGACTCCACAACCTCTCCTAATACCTATCAACGTAGCATTGTACCTACTCTTCAACTCCATCAATAACTCACCACAGCTCTTACCTACAAACTTCTCTGAAGGTACCTCAATTACATCATTGCCATAGATTGCTGTTGATACATCCTCAAAGAACATAGCTACACCTGGTTCGAACACGTAGCTAGCAAGTAACCTACCAATGAAGCTCTGAGATACAATAACGTAATTAGCTCCAGCTTGCTTCAGTAGTGCACAGTTCTCCTTCCTACTAACCTCAGCAATCACCACAGCTGACGTATTCAGCTTCCTCACAAGAAGCACAACCATGGAATTCCTAGCATCATCACCAGTACAAACAATAACGTACCTAGCTCTTGAGACACCAGCTCTCTCAAGAACACTCAACTTAGTTGGATCACCAGAGACAAAGGCAAAATTATGTAGATCACGTAGTTCAGGAGGTACCTCACTCAACTCAGCAACCAAGACAATCTTCTCACTAGGATTATTAGCTCTAAGCTCAGTAATCAACTCCTGAACCGTCTCAGACCAACCAATAATAACAACGTGATCACTCCAATTAACTCTAACTAAACCTCTCAACCTATTCTCCTCAAAACTAGATATGTAGGTAGTTGCAACACCAACAAAGAAGCTAAATACAGCAACACCAACAACAATCAACACCATACTCACTAACTTACCTAGGTATGTTCTAGGTGTGATATCGCCATAGCCAACAGTTGACGAAGTAACGAGAGCCCAGTAGAGAGAATTAAATACATCAACACCCTCAACAAAATGGAAGATAAGACCAAACACCAGAACAACGAGAAGCATAACCAGTAGTACCTTACCGATCATCTTACGAGTAACCTTAACCAAACCCTTCAAAATGAGTGAAATCAATCTAGATAGTAGAACTACAACCACGATGAACGAATTGCTAACCCCCACTTTTAAGCTTTAACACTCGCAAGGAAGAACCCAGTAACACTAAATAACTCAAGTACATGAGTTATGGAACTGTGAGGAAGCTACATGATTAACTACGTACTACTGCTATCACTATGGATACTGAGGACAATACACGAAGTAGCTACATCAGTAGCTGAGCTAGCTAGGAACATCGATAGGGAAGTGATCCTCCTCATGAAGAGAATCCTCGTTAAACTACGGGAGCAGAGAGACATCGAGATAAAGCTGGAACTCAGAGACGAATCTACCTCTCTAGTTCACGACATAGTCCCATACCTATCCTTTAGACGAGTAGTTGGAGTACTCATACCAAAATCCCTCACAATAGACCTAACGACAATAGGTAGAGCATTTACTAACATCGAAGATACGGTAGTAGCTGTACTCGTGTACACATCCAACTTCTCAACGCTACTCAAGCACACAAAACCACTGAGAATCCTCAATACAGCACTCATAGCATCCGCAATGACTAGAGCAGTAGTAGGTAATGAAGTACCACTACTGGTACTCGTACCTCTACTAAGGAGAGTTAATCCAAAGGCAAGAGTACGTAGAGTTAAATTCATCAAGAAATTGCTTAGGTTACTGGTACCTGACATTAGTGAACTCGAGCTAAACCTCCTAGATATGGACGTGACAGAGCTACTAGCGTACACCTATCTAAGGAAAAAGTACAGATTGGTCTACTACATGGAGGCACCGTACTACGACTTCCTGGTCAGTGATGACGTTGGTAGAGTCTACGTGTATGAAGCTACTAGGAGGAGACCAGAGCTATGGAGTACACTAATTAGGAAGTTCATCATGTTGAAGAAAGTAGCTAGTCACGAACTTCGTCTGACATCCAAGAGCTACAGATTGCTACTAATTAGGAGAGGAGGACCTTACCTAGGGTACAAGGTCGTTGATACACCAATTAAGACCTTACTGCAACCAGCTTCACCAAAGAACATGTACTACTTCTTCGAGAGGTACCTACCTCTACAGTATTAAAGGTCCGCAAGTGGTACGTAACGTGGAGGTCGTGTACCGTGATACCTAGGGTCAGAGTTCATGGTGTTGAGCTACCTAAGGTACTGGTCGGTACCTCTCCAATGATTGCAGCAGGTCAATTCAGTGATAGAGCTCATGACTACTATCTAAAGTTCGTTCTAAGCAAGGTAAATCGTGTAAAGTTCTTCAAGTACTGTCTTGAACGTGGTTTAACCGGTATTCAGCTGATAGCATATAGCTTCTTAGCTGAGTCACTATACGAAGCTATGAAAGATGTGGGTACTGAAACCATCATTGTTGGGACGTTAGTACCTGATGACCCAGATAGCTTCTCCTGGTTACTCAAACTAGGTGCAGACATCGTACTCCTACACGCAATCACTGTCGATACATCACCAGTAGAAACCCTAATGACATACCGAGACATGATTAAGGAACAGGGTATGGTATTTGGAATAGCTACACATACACCACATAGAACACTCACCAAACTAATACGTCATCTAAGGGAACTAGATGTCGCTATCATCATGACACCACTCAACAGGTTAGGTACATTCCTAGACGCCCCCCTACCTCAGGTAGAGGCTCTATACAACAAGATATTCAGTGAATACCGCGTACCAATCATTGCAAAGAAAGCACTTGCAGCAGGTAAGCTAAGTCCAGAGACAGCACTTCCATACGTACTGAGTAAGAACTTCGTTGCATCTGTAGCTGTTGGGTTAGGTAGTGAACAGGAGGTAGATAATCTAGTTGACTTCTGTCGAAGGTACTTCCACAGTACCTAACGTAGTTGTGACCTTATTAGGAAGTACTTCTCTAAGGTAGTTAGGTGATGAAGTTTCTGGTCACTGAATAGTGAAGAGAGGGCCCTTGACTGATTAGAGGAACGTACTGGTGTTCACTATGCCGAGAGTAGGTAACGTACTCATATCGTACTGTGGTATTGTCTGTGAGTACTGTCCAGCATATAGACTAGGTAAGTGTCCAGGATGCGATGCACATGCTGAGTACTGTGAATTTATTAAATGTACAAAGCGGAGAGGGGTAGACAACTGCCTACTATGTAGTGAATTCCCCTGTAAACTCCATATAGAGGGATTTAATTGGGTAACAGAGGAATTTGGTGAATTGAAATGGAAGGTATATAGTGAAATTTTCCTCCAAATCATGAAGAAGATAGTGAGTAAAGAACAACATTAGGAGTTGAATAACATTAACAAGACTAACGAGAAATCTTTACCTACCCTCAGCAGAGTTCACATACCCTACACAGATTACTACTACACTAATCTTCACAACACTACCATTAACATTACTAGTGACCTAGCATCTCTAGTGTATGAGACAAACAATTGAAACCACCATGATGAACTGAAAGAATTACAACAATACTCATACCCCCTCACCCTAATTAAGTAGCTTTGAAGAACCACTGAGTAGTTATGATCTACACTACGGAGAATTCGAGAAGGACAATGGAACTAACAAAGCTAGAGATAAAGATATTGGATATGCTAGCTAAGTACGGCAAACCACTCAGTATCAACGTTCTAACCAAGAAGCTAGGTATTAAGGAGAGCATGGTGAAGAAAGCACTTAAGCAACTTGAGAAGAAAGATCTTATTGAGCGCATTCCTTGGCATTATATCAGATCTAGAACAGGCAAGATAATAGCTAAAGTACCTAATCGATGGAGAATAAAGGATAGAGGCCTAGAAGTGCTGAGGAACTACGTGAACAACCAAACCATAAGCGATCAAGATAACTAACTCCCAACAGACGACATAACATGACGCACAAGATAAAAGTACAGGAGGTAGGTCATGAGAACTAAGGCTATTCTCTACGTACTTACAGCACTAATTACTACAGTAGCTGTAGCACTACTACTCGTAACTCAACAAAGTACAGAACCCAGAACCCCTAAACCCATGAACCTAACCACTCAAGATAATAAAACAATTCTAATCTCCAAAGTGAAAATACATGAGGAGAGGACTAAGGAGAGAAGACAGGTAGAGGAAATAGCGAAGAAGAGACCAATTGCTTGTTACTATCTGATGAATATCGACCTGAAGAAGTTAAAGGGTAGAACCTTCGAGGTGATGATCATTGAGTTTGAAGAAGGATTAGGTGAGAGTGGTGTAGAGTACTTAAAGCATCACTGTAGACTACTCCTAGCATACATCAACTTCGGGTATGCTGAAGATTGGAGAGATTACTGGTCTAAAATCAGGAACGCTACATGGATTCACGAACCTACAGAGTATGAAGGTGAGTACTTCATTGAGTACTGGAGACCTGAGTGGCACAACATAGTCATTGAGAAAGCAGTAAGAGCACATGAACTCGGGTTCGATGGAGTACTACTAGATAACGTAGATGCGTGTGTAGTCCTGAAGGGAAGAAATCAATCATGGATACAGGGACTCAACCTAACACAGCTCATGATAGACTCCATACACTCCATATCGTCCAGGTTAAGGAAGTTGTGTGGAAGAAGCTTCAAGATATTCGTGAACATAGGCTCAGCAGTGAAGCTACTAGGTAACGAGAAGTTCCTCAATGCAATTGATGGTGTATTGAGGGAAGAAGTCTGGTACACAACAAGTAACAACAGAACAGTCACCGTACCACCTGAAGAAACTGAGTACGTCCTCAAGTACCTAATTCACGCGAGGAATAGAGGTAAGGTAGTTATCGTCGCTGACTTCGTCGATAGCATTGAGAGAGCTAGAGAATTCATGGATAGATGCTGGAGACTAGGATTCATACCCATTCCACAACCAGTATGGGCAAACGACTACAGTGAACCACCACCAAGAGAGTGGTGTGACCTAGATCCAAGCTGAGTGAGGTTTTAAGAGACTACAGGAACAAAGTACTTCAGGTGATGAAGTGAGGAAGTTAGGTAGACTAATACCACTGTACCTATGGTACATGAGGTACATCAGGAAGAGATTCGGTAGATTCATACCAATGAGGTTAGTTAAGTATGGTAGTGAGGGTAAGAGTAAGGATTCAGTACAGAGATAACATTGTCGAGACGTCAGCAGTAGCTAATTCAGGATATGAAACAGATGTACCGGAGATCCACATACCACTAGCACTCGCAAGGAGACTTGGACTAACACTAACCGAACTACGAGGTGAAAACTATAGAGTAATCGGCGGCATAACCTCCGCCTACATCCTGGGTCAAGTACTGGTTCAGGTAGTAACATGATAGATCAAGTAATTGGGTAGAAGCAAGAGCAATAGCTGTACCAGGCGAATACGAAGTAATTCTAAGTGATAAACTCCTGGATGCACTTGGCATCGAGATAGTGAGAGCAGGAGTAGGCTACTGGAGATTCTCTGGAGAACCAATAGACCGCATAAGAGAAAGTGCACAAGCACAGTTCTGGATCGAGTAACGTGGATTCCAAATAGAGGAAAACGCCTTACGTAATACATTTAATCGAGATTCGCCTAGGTAGAGAACGAGCATGGAGGAAGTAGTAATCTACGTAGTAGGCTTCTCACTAACAATAATAGGACTGCTATGTAGCTCAATGTACTGGTTAGGAAGGAAATTCAAGGAAATAGATGTTAGATTCGAGAAGCTGGAGGAAAGAATCGGTAACCTAGAGAGTAGAATTGAGGGAGTAGAACGAAAGTTTGTTAAAGCTATTGAAGCTCTGAAAGGAGCTACATTAGCAATACACACAGGACTAATAGAGTTTCTCGGCCTTAAAGGTGTTATCGAGAGAAAGGAAGTAGAGTACCTAATGTCAGAAGCACATAGAGTAATGGCACTTGTGAGATTGAACCCAATAACGAAGGAGGAACTTGAGTTCGTACTGAAGGTACTCAGTAAACGTGATCCAGATAAGGTAACTATGGAGGAAGCTGAGAAGCTAATAGAGATAGGTAAGAGATGGTGGATGGAGGATGGTCGTGAGGAAGCGTACAGGCTATTCATGACAGGACTCTACATAAAGGCATACCTGATATCGAAAAGAGTGAAACAAGAACAAGCCAAGTAAATTCACACTAAAGAGCTAAGTCTTCAACTCCTAAGTATACTGAATATATAGCTTGAAGAACGCTATGTCATCCCAAGACCAAACACCTCACACACCCTAACAACATGAAAGCCTAACCCACATACGCAACGGCACACCCAAATACTTTTATCTACGCAGCACCACAGTAACCACTCGTGAGAACCATGCTCTCAAGAAACCCCCTCGACATACACCCACAAAAACTCGATAAAGAAGGAACTGCACAAGCCCTGAGATTAGCCATAATCGGTGAACTCGATGCAATAAACCTATACCTACAGCTAGCAAACGCCATAGAAGACGAAAAGATCAAGCACACACTACGCGAAATAGCTAAAGAAGAGAAAATCCACGTAGGTGAACTCCTAGAAATACTCAAACAAATCGATCCCGAACAAGCAAAAGCCCTAGAAAAAGGACGAGAAGAAGTTAAAGAGCTAACGAGATAGAGGCTAAACCTTAACACAAAGAAAAGAAGAACAGTAAAGCAGATGTAAACCTCATAGCTGAACTAGGTCCCTAAAGATGTGTCAATACTGAACCCAAGATATCTTGTAACGAGGTACACAAAGCAAGTACAAACTATCGAACTCCTACAGCAATGTGCACAACATAGTTAGTACTTACAGAGACCCTATGCTGAGACAACTAGGTAGAAACCACAACCCACTGAAGATAGAACCAACTTCCTCAGTCCTATCGTTACCTCATACCCCCCAACAATACCTACCTTGAAGCACAACTTCACAGATCCCTCATCTTCAGGTATCTGAAGGGTAACATCAACCTTCTATAGGAATCTAACGCTACAGACACGCAGACATCTAGCTCCTCAATCGAAATAACACTCAACTTAATTTCTCTAGACACAAGCCAAAGACGTTTCAGGTCAAAAGAGTATACTCTCTCATAACTCCTACCGACATTAGTCACCAACACAAACCCTCCATACCTCCGAAGTACTCTTGTTCCACCTCTACATCCCTTACCCACAATCTCACAACCACCTTACACCCACTCCTAGCCCCATAGGTAAAGTTTATCCATCACAAAATACTCAGCCCCCTTAATATCAAGAACAGCAACCTCCCAACAACATTAAGACCACCACACCCCAACCTAACAGCAAGATCAACGTCATAACATGAAAAACCCCTACAAACTAAAGAACCAAACAGAATATCAACTTCAGAAAACCTCTCCAAAACCCTACTCACAGCAGATAAAACATTATCAAACCACAGAACTCCACAAAACCACCCAACCAAACAACACAAGTGAACGATAAAAGGTTCTTGATACGAAGCTCAAAATTTAGAAAAGCTGCTTAAGCTCCTAACCCGGATAGATTTAAGGAACACTGTTCTCTCGCTGCGTATGTGAATCATGTAAGGGGGAGTTATAACATAAATCCCAGGTGTGTGCTAATGTCTTCAGTCAGAACTGCTTCTGTATTGCTAGCTATACTTCTAGCTGGTTTAGCCATAGGGTACGCAATAGCCTTCTTTATTTACACACCAAAAATCAAGCACTATAAAGCTCTTTACCAGGAATACAAGTCAAAGTTTGAAGAAGCTAGAGAAACAAGTAGAAAACTTGAGAGGCAACTGAATGAACTGAAGAAGAACTACGAAAAACTTAGTGCCCGGTTTGAGGTACTGAATAGAAACTACACTTCTTTGAAGGAACTGTATAGCGAGTTAAGGCATAAGTATGAAGTACTGGAGGGAGAATACAAAAGGGTTAAGAAACTATATAGTACATTGAGAGAAAGTTATGAAGCCTGGAGAGGGTACTGCCTCTCGTACATAGACCTTAAGCTTGCTGTAAAGAGAGCACTCGATGTCGTGGAGCTACATAAGCTATTACCTTATGTCAAGAAGATAGTTACTGATCCTCATGATTTATGGAGAAGCGAGAAGGAATTGTACCACTACGTAGTGAAGAATATAGCCTACGCTAAAGATCCTCCAATTCCAGTACCTCCTACTATTTCCGAACTAGAACAGAGGTTATACGGGAATTACACATGTAATGAGCTTATTTTATCGCCCTCCGAAGTACTTAAGTTAAGACAGGGAGATTGCGAGGACCAAGCAATTTTATTGTACGCATTAATTATCGCCTACGAAAGGTACTTACATGGAAAGGAGTACATAACGTGGCTTGTGCATATAGATCTCGGTGATGGCTCTTCTCACATGGCAGTAGCATTCCCCGTTAAAGTTGATGAAGGTAGACACGAGCTTACAATACTGGATCCTGCTGGTAAGTATTACACTTCAGGTCCCATAGGAGAACTAACCAGTAGGGTACCCCTAATCGAACTCAAGAGGTACTCGACGCACTGGCGTGATCACGGAGGGATAAAACGCATCACTATATATGATATTATCACTGGGGAGCTAAAAGTTGTAGTAAGCGGCGATATAGAAGAGGTAGCTATATACATCGAAAAAGGAGAGTTTCTCAAAGAGTAGTGATCAGGAGTAAAACTAGTAAGAGGAGGACTGCAGTAGAGAGTACAGCGATAGCCATGCTTTTAATTGTCTCTCTTTTCTTAAGACTTTTTGCTAACTGTTTTCTTAGGGAATCTAATGTTTCAGAAGGAACTATGGAGAGGATATGCGGATAGAGCGTCCTTAGCTCTTCATTAGACAGATACACTAATGGAGGCCAGCTTCTAAGTAAATTACATGCACGTTCCCGTGCTAAGCTATCCAAATGCTTTAATACCTCATGCAGCATTTCGGTCTGTTGTAGTTGCTGAAGCAATTCTTCATCACTCAAGTATTCTGCATAAGCTGGCAATTTCATTTCCTTAATGCAGCTCCTAACGAACTCTGGTAATTTATCGGGTATTTGCCTACGAAGTTGATGAAACGTAACATCCAGCTCACGCAATGTTGAACACTTGTCTAATTCATGTGCCACATACTCAGCTAACTTCCTTCGCAACAGGCTACATACCTCCTCCAAGACTGCTTCTCTTATTGCTTTCCTAACAATTCCTGAACGAGGCAGGTACTCCCTAAGCAATTTAAATCGGACATCCTCCTGAATCACATTTAGCAAGCTGACTATTTCATTGGGCGTACGGCCAATTTGACTTAAAACCTGTTCCAGGAACAATGAGGCAAACTTCTCCTTCTCTGGTATAAGTTCCAAGTTCTTGAGAAGATCAAACAGATATCCAGAAATCTTCATTGCAATGAACTCCATAGTTGGACTTCTTACAGATCTTATAGCCTCAACAGCCCTTTTGACATAGTCACTAACTAGAGCATTACCCAAAGCTTTACCAAATATCTTCAGCAACTGTTCCGTCGTTGGTGGTTTAGGAAAGAGTTCGCGTGCAACTCTGATGTAATCTGATAACGTATACTCTCTACACTCCTTGGCTATTTCAGACAATACTCTTAACGCTTCATCAATCATATCCCTTGAAAGGTAATCAAGTAACTTCCTATACTGCTCTCCATGTTTTTCCTTCATATGCCGTATTATTTTAGAAAACTCTTCATAGCTCATTGGCACATGCCCTCAGCAGCCATAATCATAGATTCCATATTGCTGAGTCTATGTATGGTGCTTCTTCCGGTCTGATCATGTCCTCAGTTATACCAAATACCCTCAGCTTTTCAAGTATAGTTCTCGGCAATCTTAAGTTTCTTGGTGGTCTCATACCGAAGACTCTAACCAGTTCATAAATTATGTAGTGTCTCAACAAATCACCGCCTATGTACCTCATATGCTCAAGGTCTTCATACAGTTTATCTGGATCTATGTCAGGTGGCATAGACGTATCTATACCATACTTTTTACACAAGTCAATTAATTGCTCTATTATCTCGATATGTGCTTCCCATAATACCAGCTCTTCTCTTAATCTCCTCAGCTCTCCCTCTTCCTTTAGTGTCTTCAAATACTCAAATGTTGTCTTACCAGCTCTCCTAGCTCTCGACTTAAGCTCTAGGACCTTAGCCTCTGCAAAATCCCAACCAACACCACCATACTGTAGACCCACTGCAAGCAACTGTTCAAAAGGAATAATACCTCTTAGTAGTACCGTAGCTCTCTCTATGATAGCTCTTTCACGACCTACCTTAACAAGCCACCTCTTGATACGTTCACTATCGATACTCATAATGTTCACACACTAGCTACCTTCCAAACATTATTATATAGCAATTTTCATCAAGGTAACAACTACCTGCTAGATTCTAGACCTCTCTCAACCCTCTTAATCTGTAACAGTACCTCATGAACTTTTAAATGAAGCTACCGATGATGATACTTTGAAAAGGCTACATAATATTAACCTCTGCGTCAAACCGAAGACGCAAGAGGCTTAAGCCCCTAGAACTTCCGAGGAGTGAAGAGTGATTAAAGCTTCCTTGCGTAGGTGATGGATTCATACCCTACTCAGGAAACAAATCAGCAGAAGTTGAAAGACAGTATGGGATTGCTGAGTATTAAGCAGAAATAACTGCCATGCATGCTGCTTATGCTACCTCAGAGAGCCGCTCTGTCTATATTTGCGTTCTATGATGTCCCTAGCCTTTCATTAAGTTTCTTAGCTGATGTCAGTTACTTCACTGCTAAGTACATCCTTATGTTTAAATTCACCTCGTCGTAAAGCATACTTATCACCAGGGAGTCACGTAGTGCTATGGCATCATTGGCTACGTATTGTCTATAGTCTGAAGCGACAAAACAGCTCCTTACCCAAACAATGCTTAGCAATGTTGACGTAGTTAATTGCTGTTGTTATTGTCTTAATGTTTTAGTCCTACCTCATCCCGTATGTAATACCTCATCCTCTTTTACAAGAGAGGGTGAGAGCATGAGTGGTTCATAGATTGGTTACATTGCTTTGAATCGCAACTCTCATTCCAGTCATAATCATATCGTACATGAGGTATTTAGCAGATTCTTCGGAGGAGAGCTGGTGCGACAGCAACGCACTCCTCTAAGAGCGTCTTTACGAAGTTCTTCTGTCATAACTTCAGAGGTGAGAAAATAGCTAAGGAAGTACTTAAGGTAGCAAAGAAGAGAGGTTTAAGCGAGACTAGACAGGAGAAGAAAGGTCTGTAGGATGAATAGCTTATTTAGGGAGAAGGCCCTTAGGCAACTGGACTTAAATCACAATCGCGGGTATCAATCACCGGGATGCAAGTTACAACTCAAAGATGTATGGAGATATACCAAGACCAAAGAATTTACTAACATGAGAAAGAGAAAGTACATTACTTACGCCAGTATTTCATTCAGGTATATCCACTACAGAGGTCGAGGGTGCTACATTATGTCATAGGGACGGACTTTAGAGGTAAACCACTACCTTAGATAACCGGAACATGGACTCAGTAAATGGTGGCTGCATTTGCGTAGACGGGAAATCTGGAGCATTAAGCTAAATATACTAGACATAAAGGATCGTTGGCTTAAAGGTAAGTTAGGTGAAGCAATACTAAATGTTCTTGCAGAATATCTAGGGAGAAAACCTGATGTGTTACTTGGTGAAATCTTCATACTGGTCGTACGCTGTCTTGATCTTCGATTACTACTGCACGGTCTTGCAAATGTACCTTCGCAGTTCTTAAAGCTAGTACTTGATAGTGATGTTGACTCTCTTGAGAGATTGCTAGACTATAAGCTCAAAGATCTGAGAAATAAGTTCAGCAACTATATGGGTAACGTAGCTCTAGCACAGGAACCGGTACAGGAGGATAATGAAGTTTGTCTACGTCATCTGGAGGGTATTTTGTTGAGGAGAGATAGATTCTGGTATATTTATTCGATACGCAAGATAATTCGCTTACTCTGCCCGCTCCATAGTGTCTGTAAAAATGTAGTAGATTGTCCCATAGCTCGAGCAACAAAAGTGAAGGATGAAAGAGTATTAGAGCTATGGGAGGAAGCTTACGCAATAGCAAGAGCATATGATGTTGTTTCCTGGATTAAACGAAACACAAAAGACTTCGAGAGAGTGCGTCCCATACTCAAGGTACTACTAGAGAAAGGCGTTCCATTAGAAGACCTTTACCGAGCATTTGGGCTTGAGAGCTTTCATACTCATGTAGATTACGTAGCACTTGACAGGGAAGGAAATGTGTGGGCTCTTGAGCTGAAGACCATAACTGGTAAACATATGATAATAGCTCTATCGAAGAAGGAAAGAGAAGCTATGTACCAGATAAGGAGGTTAGGGTTTAGATATGGAGTAGTATTGATCCAATTACAAGAAGCTTGGAATGTTAATTTGAAATTAATAGAAATTAATTAACGCAGAACGAAGCTAGGTGAATCATTCTAGGTGTGTACACATTCTCTGACTTGCCTGAGAATTTGAAGTGCACATACTATAGCTTACATAAGCTTTATGCGGGATTAATGAGCTAACAGTCATCGTTGTGGTGCTTAGTAAAGTATGCTTTTTCCCTGCTTACTCCTCTGGGCGTCTGCGAGAACTCAATTGTTCCCTTATGTCCTGTAGCAGCACTATTATGCTGTCTAGCTTGTTGCCCATATCCTCTAGCCTGGATTCCAGTCTTGCTCCAAGTTCTTCAATTTGCTTCCTGCTTGCAGTCATGAATGATGTCATGAGGCTTGCTATTGAGATTACGACACCTATTAAATCGTACTCCAGTGGTGTGAAGAGTATTATGATGAGTATTCCTATGGTGAATCCTACTATTCCTAGCCAGAATACTATGAATGATGGTATGTCCCAGCTTGTACCCAGGAACCTTATCCTCCTCTTTTTCCTGTTGTTTCGTGTCACAGGTTCTTCACCGATATTTGTTCTTAATGGGGAGGTGCTAGACCTGGGTTTGGTGGGGCCGCCCGGATTTGAACCGGGGTCACGCGGGCCCAAGCCGCGCAGCCTAGTCCAGGCTAGCCGACGGCCCCTTGTCTCTGTTGTGTTGTGTCTTTGGTGGGGTTTTATATTTGTCTCCGTGTTTTGGTGTGTAGGTGTTTTTTAGGTGGTTTTCTGTTTTGTTTTTCTTGGGTGGTTCCTTGTGTTTAGTGAGGTTGTGAAGAAGGTGTGTGGGCGTAGGAGGGTTGAGGAAGAGGAGGAGGGTGAGGAAGGAGCTGAGTTTCTTGGTGGTCTTTTTGAGGGTGAGGGTGAGTAATTTTGGTTGTCGCTATCTGTGTTAGGTTGAGGTGTAGGGGTAGTGGTAGGGAGGTTCAAGACCTGAGATCCTGTTGCCTTTGAGTGTTGTTGAGGAGTTGGGGTTGTCTAGGGATGAGGGTGTTGTTGTTGAGAAGGTTTTAGCTGATGGTTCTAGGAGGAGGTTTGTGAAGGTTTGTGATGCTGTTGAGGTGTTTGTTATTGCGGAGGATAGGGTTGTTGGTCCTGTTGTTGCTGATGTGTTGATTTCTGAGAAGGGTAGGAGGGTTCTCATTAGTGATTCTTTGGTGTCTATGCTGGGTATCGTATTGCTTGATTTGAGGGAGGGATTGTGGTGTTTTAGGGATGAGTTGGGGGTTAAGGTAAGGAGGTAGTTTTGTTCTCTGTTGGTTTTGGGTTTATTTTGTTGTTTGTTGTACTTCTTCTTGTGAGTTGTAGGGAGGTTATTCTTAGGTTTTTGGAGTCTGTTGGTAGGGATGGTGTTGCTCAGAGTGAGTTGTGTAGGAGGTTGGGTCTTCCTAAGAGTACGGTTTCGTATTGGTTGCGTGTTCTTGAGCGTGAGGGGTTAGTTGTTAGGAGATTTGTTGGTCGTTGTGCTTATGTTTGGTTGAGTAAGTATGCTCCTAGGGGTTTTCTTGGTAGGGTTAGGGTTGGTGTTGTTTTTGCTCTTGAGTTCCCCTACCTACCGTACTTAACTAGGTTGTGTAGGGATTTTGGTCTGGATGTTGAGGTTAAGTTCTTCGATAATGGTGTTGAGGCTACGAGAGCTCTTGTTAAGGGTTCTGTCGATTTCTGTATTTCTCCTTTCGTTACTCAGCTTATGTACGGTGCTTTGACTGATGCTCTTGAGGTTGTTGCTGTTGCTGGTTGTGGTACTGGTGCTTTGGTTGTGAGGAAGGGGTTGTGTGTTGGTGATTTGAGTGAGTTGTGTTGTGGTAGGTTTGGTAGTACTAGGTCGTCTACTATGGAGGTTGTTTTGACATCACTTCTCTACAGGTCGCGCTGTGATGAATTTAGGGTGAGCTTCTTCTCTTCAGGAAACGATATGGTATCTGCTCTCGTCTCTGGTCTTGTTGATGCTGTGAATATTTGGGAGCCATATGTGACTTCTCTTGTTAATTGTGGTGTAGGGTACGTACTTGTTGATCACAGTGAGTTGCTTGGTGTACATCCATGCTGTATGGTAGCTACTTACCGAGGAGCATCTGAGGATCTCGTTGGTAAGTTCATTGAGTTGTTGAAGGCTTCGGTTACGGAGTTTGAGAGGAGGAGAGACTACGATTTGATTGCTCAGTTCTTTAGGTTACCAAAGCAGTTGGTTATCAGGTGTTTGGAGAAGTATCATTCGCCTATGGTGTTCTCTGAACGTGGTGTACTTCGGTTCATGAGGAAGGTAGGTGTTCCTCTCGTACCTGGTAATCTCGTTAGGTTTAGGTACTGATAGGTTTTGAATTATGTTAGTGTTTTGTCTGCGTACCGTGGAAATCTTAAAATAAGTGTATGTTCAATTGAACAAGTGATGTCTAGGTACCTACTCCACGTTGTGTTCTCTGTACTGTACATCGTGGTCGTGATGTATGTTGTTCCATTTACTGTATTCAGTAAGTGCTGTGACCTAGCTCTGTACGTGTACTGGGTTATTGCTGTTCTACTCTATCTCCTGTACGTAGGTATGTACCTGAGGTTTGTGAGGTGATTTTTGTGATTGGTACCTACGTTATTGCTGCAGTTCTCCTGTACTTTGTGCTTGCATCTGTTGTCGCTACTGTAGCTAGGAGATACTTAGCTAGAGGGTCACCTGAGGATTTCTACATTGCTAGTGGTCGTGTTGGTGGTTTTGTATCTGCTATGACCTATGCAGCGACTACCTACAGTGCATTCATGATGATTGGTCTTGTGGGTTATGCGTATGCTACTGGTGTTGGTGCTCTTGGCTTTGAGTTAATTTACTTAGTTTCGACTCTGTTTCTCCTGAGTTCTATTGGTCTTACTTTGTGGAGACTTTCTCGTGAACTTGGGTTCACTACTCCTTCGGAGATGTTTGTTAAGTTCTTTGGTTGGGATAGGTTGGGTATTGTTGTTACGGTGATTGCTGCTGTGTCGTTGATCCCTTACTCCTCTATTCAGTTGATTGGTGTTGGGTTGTTGTTACACGCTATTACGGGTGGTGTTGTACCGTATTGGTTTGGTCTTGTTGTTGCTCTTGTATTTCCTCTGTTCTGGGGTGTTGTTGCTGGTTTTAGGTCTATTGCGTGGACTGATGCTGTTCAGGGTATGGTTATGCTCGGTGGTAGTCTAGCTCTTCTGTCCTGGGTTTTGCTGTGGGGTTTTGGTTCTTGGAGTGTTTTTGTCTCTAAGGTTAATGTTCTCGGTGATCTACTTCACGTACCTAATAGGTTTTGGAGTGTTGAGGTCTTTGTTGCATTTACTCTTCCTTGGGCTTTCTTCGCTATATCTAATCCACAAGTTGTTCAGAGGTTGTATGTTCCGAGGGATAGAGCTTCGTTCACTAGAATGGTGCTGTACTTCGCTCTCTTTGGCCTTATCTACACGGTGATTGTTACTTTGCTCGGGTTAATGGTTAGGGTCTTGGCTGAGTTCGGTGTTGTGGAGTATGTTGATCCTAGGAGGAGGGATCTCGTTACACCAACACTTCTGAGGTATGTCCCTGTACCGATAGCTGTTGTTGTGAGTGTGAGTATTGTCGCTGCTGCTACCTCTACACTGAACTCCATACTCCTAACGCTATCATCTATGGTTGCTAGAGATCTCAAGTACATGACTGGAGGTAGGTTGAGGCCTGAGGTAGAGGTCAGGGTATGTCAGTTATTCATCGTCTTATTCAGTCTCATTACCCTAGTGTTCGCAGCCCTGAGACCAGGCTACATCGTTGACTTAGCTGTACTATCCTCCACACTCTTACTACCTCTAGCAGTGATGACATTGCTCGCACTAGTTGATACGAGGAGTAGGTACTTGGGTAAGCTAGCTACTATACCGCTCATAGCTTCAGTATCTACGACGCTTGTGTTAGCTTACGTGAGGAAGGTATTTGCTCACTACATACCTGCATTGACCCTACCCACCACAGCACTACTGACCTCTCTTGTGCTGTATCTAGTGGTACGTGCTTTAGCTAGGTAGATCAGTCGAGGCCTACCCTCGATCACCATTCACTCAATCCGGCGTGCTCATCACTACGTAGTAAGGTAAAGGCACCAGTTTTAATCACTTTTCTCCCACCTACCTACCTACCTACTTGGAGGGTTTTCTCTGTGAATCCTGTTGAAGCTCTTATCTACGTACTTCGTGAGTACCTCAAGGTGCATGGCAAGCATATTGAGTCTATGTGTAGGGTTCTTGGTCAGGAGTGTATTAGGATTGAGGTTGGTAAGGTGTTGTATAGGTACCATAGTGAGGTAACTGGTTACTCTAGGTTTGAGGACATTATTTCTGAGATCTTGAGTAGTGAGGAGTTGCAGAGGAAGCTCATGGAGTATGGTGTACGTGTTGAGGTTGATGAGGAGAGTGGTACGAAGTATCTAGTAGTCGATATTTCATCGCTGAGGAAGCTCATGACCTAGCTATGGAGTAAGTGATAATACGTACTTTGCAGTACGTTATCTATCGATGACTTCGCTCTCACCCCATGAGGTTGCTGTACTTGGTCTGATACAGAAGGGGTACGATACTCCTGAGAAGATTGCTAGGTACCTAAATCTTGACTTAGATAGTTGCTATGAACTACTCGATAAGTTGGAGAGAGATGGGTATCTAGAGAGCTATGTCAAGGGTTTCATATTTAAGAAGCGTGCATATAGGTTGACGATGAAGGGGTTTGAAGAGCTGTGTAGAGCTAGGGATAGGTTAAGTGAGTTAGCTAGTAAGGTAAATGATCTGTTGAAGGTAGGTGATAGGGAGAAGATTCGTGAGGTAGTTATGCCATTTATCGACTGGTTACCACTTCTACTCATTCTCGATCTCGTTGACTATATGTGGTTCTACTCCCTGCTCTCACTAATTGGTGTTAGACCTTGGTGGTTTCCTGTGTTTGTAGGTGGTGAGGAGGTTCCTACTGAAGTAGCTACCTCTGAGACTTCTGAAGAGAGTGGTGAAGATGTTGAGGAGGGTAGTGAGGTCTTTGAGGGTGAGGAGGAGTATGACCATGGGGATTATGGTGGTGAGGATGTGAGTGATGTAGGTGATTACTTCTAGTCCTCTTCTCTACTTCAATGCTGTATGGGTAGATTTGTTGAGGTTGTTCGTGGTTTGTATTACGAGGAGGAGTTGCTTAGGTCACTTACCAGGTTTATTGAGTGGAGCGAGTTAGTTGAGTTGTTTAGTGCTGTTAAGAGGCCTTGTCGAAAGTACTTTGTTCGTGTTAATACTGCTCTTATATCAGCTGGTGAATTGGTTGATTTGCTGAGGTCTAGAGGGTTTGAGGTGTATCAACATGAGTTTATTGAGGAGGCTATTTGGTTTCCAGTAGAGGGTCCATTTGAGTTACCTGTTGCTGATAAGGTTGTTGTTGCTGATAAGTATGCTGCTGAGAGTGTGTATCAGGGTGCTGATCTCTATGCTCCTGGTGTCGTGAAGGCTAATGGTGTGAAGCGTGGTGATGATGTTCTCGTAGTTGCTCCTACTGGTGAACCTGTTGGTTTTGGTGTAGCTGTTATGGATGGTGAGGAAATGATCAAGAGGAGGAGGGGGCTTGCTGTTAGGGTCTTGATATCCGTCTATAGAGCACCTAAGGTGAAGGAGTTACCTGAGTACAGGATGGGCCTTATCTACGATCAGAGCTTACCAGCGCAAGTAGTTACGAGAGTTCTCGATCCACAACCTGGTGAAGTTATTGTCGATATGTGTGCTGCTCCAGGTGGTAAGACAACGCATATAGCTCAACTACTTAGAGGTAGAGGAGTGGTGTATGCCTTCGACGATTCTAGTACAAGGATTAAGCGACTTGAGTACGAGGTTAAGAGAATGAAGTTGAGGAATGTAGTCGTCATCAAGCACGATTCACGGTATATTCACGTTGATTACCCTACGTTGAGAGCACATAAGGTCCTCATAGACCCACCTTGCTCAGCACTAGGTGTTCGACCGAAGCTCTATGACGTTAAGAGCTATCGTGAGGTAATTGGGTGCTCGGAGTATCAAAAGCAGTTTCTGAGAGAGGCTGTGAAGATCCTAGTTAGGGGAGGGGTCATAGTCTACTCAACTTGTACCATAACACCTGAGGAGAATGAAGAGATTGTGAGGTATGCGATTGAGAAATTGAGTCTAGAGCTTGAGGATACCGAGTATAGGAAATTGGGTTCACCAGCTCTACCACTACTTGGTAGGGAGAAGGGAGTAATCAGGTTTTACCCGCATAGACACGATACACCAGGGTACTTCATTGCTAAGTTCCGTAAGAGAAATTAGGTTACTTACGTTAAGTACCTTAGCCGATGATTGAGCCCGATAGCTACTGAAAGGTGAAGAGTAAGAACCCCACTGAGGTTGACCTAGAACACGTAGCAATCCCTAACCTTGAGATGCGGTACTACCTCACTAACGTAGAGACCATGCTCAATAGAGGCCCTATAGCCTAATCTCCTACCGATACCCTCAATTAAGTGAAGTACTTTCGATGCCTGTATAGCTATGTGATCCACCTTAGCGGCAGACTTCACCTCACCTCTCTCAATAAACCAACCAACTTCAGGCCACAATACAATCAAGTCATCAGGTCTCAACTCAGCTCTAATGAGACCATCCACGTAGAATCCACGTTTAGTCTCCTCAATCATCTCACTAAATCTCCAATCACCAGGTTTAACAACTAAGTTACTCTGCATAGCTTTAGGTACCGTGAAGAGACCACGGGCATTACCTGTCGGGTGTGTACCAAGTACGTGAGCAGACCAGCGAGTATGGAGTAAGTTCGTCAGTACACCATTCTCGATAAGGACTTTACTCCTAGCTTTAACACCTTCGTCATCGATGAAGTAGCTACCAGCACACCACTCTATGGTTGGGTCATCAATGACTGTCAATTCCTCACATCCAACCTTCACACCAATACTAGGTATCCTCCTCTGGATTAGTGCTCTATCAGCTTCTAGATAGTGAGCAACCTCGTGAATTAACGCACCAGCAACTGTAGGGCTTAAGATAACTTCAAATTTACTTCCACGAACTAGAGGATTTAGGAGCTTTGCTGTAGACATTGCACGTAACCTCTCACAGATGGTATCGATCATAGGTTCAAGTCTTGACTTAATCTCACTGAAGGGTATTGATAGGGCGGTGTACTCAGCAGCTGATACGTTACCTATAACAGCAGAGATAAGCACCTCAATTATTGACCTACCTTCGTGAACTAACGTAGTGTCACTATTCGCGTATACCTTATCGACTTCAGTAAATACCATCACAACTTCAGTAATCACATCCCTAGAACTCAACTTCTCACGAATTCTATCACTTACGTACTGAATTAAGGCTATAACGTCCTCTAGCTGAGGAAATTCATGTACTTTCCTGAAGTAACCTCTCGTCGGTTCAATAGGTGGTATCGATACCCTGAAACCACCAGCAATAGCACTCGATGCTCTAGCAACGTGATGAGCTTCATCAATTAACTCACTTCTCCAAGGTGTACACCTTGAAGCAACACCCCAAGCACCTCTATAGACGACTCTAGCTACAGAAACCACATCTTCATGTCTATTAACATCAATATTTGAGCCACGTAAAGCTACTTGAGTAGTCTTAATATAGAGCTGAGCAGCATCAGCATACTCAGCACCAAGTTCCTGAGCCTTCTCAATACCCTTCACCATTAAGTCAACTTGCTGAAAAACCATAGTGTATCATGATGCATGAGTTACCCGAGAGTATATATGTACTGCCTCAATTCATACGCATTGCTAAATACCCTGCTTAAAGGCATCACTAAGTAAGCTGCGTGAAGGTTAAAGTATGGAGGACCACGTCTAGTGAATATCGTCAACACTTTACCACCATGAGCTATGTGGTAACCAGCGAGAACAGGTTCATGACCACGAACAAGGACTCTAGAGTTAACTAGCTCTAGAAATCTCGTAGTTACATCAGGACCAAAGAGCTTACCAGCACCTCTAGGAGATGGCACCGTACCAGTAATGTCATCTCTAGGATCATTCCAGAGAAGCTCTTCTAAATGAGGTTCCTGAGGATGCTTTAGAGGTGCTTTGGAGATATCCTCAATAGATTTAGCAGCTGAATCCGCACCACCATGAACGAAGAATACGCCGTTCTTAGCTCTGCACGCTACGAATAGTTCATTAAATAACCCCTCAAGCCTATGAACAATCTCCACACCTTCACTACCAAATAATCTTCGAAAGTAAAGAGGTGAATCATATGGATATACGAGGAGATCTGGCGGAAACTCATGATTACCACGAAGTAGAATTACCTTATCTGGAAATTGAGTGAAGACTCTCAATACCGCATACCACACCTCAGGTGTTCTTGAACCTCTATCACCGTAGTCACCTAGAAATAATAGGTAGAAGTCCTCTCTACTCCTCAACTTATTGGTGACATCATTCACTCTAAAGACATTGAGTAACGTATCGTAATCACCATGGAAATCACTCATCACAACAATAGTACCCGTACTAGGTAGTTCAACAAGGTAATCACAGAAAACTAACTTACCTTTCTCACCACGTTCACGAAGCTCTCTAAGCAAATTAGTAGCATGTTCAATCAACTCTATGAATTCACGAGCAGTAACATTACTCAGATCAAACATACTCACCACCTACAACGAATAAGCCCTAAGAAGTTCACGAACTGCTTGAACCTTCTTCCTAGGGAGATCCTCACTATAGGACCTACCAGGGTACGGTCTATGCGTTGTCGCTATAACCAGATCTCTCTTACCATGCATCTTCAAGAAGTACTCAACTAACTTAGTTAACTCACTCACGACAATAGAGTCATTGAAGATCAAGTCTATCGGTAAACCTGTGAAGAATACAGTACGCTTACTCAAGTCACTAAGTAATTTCCTAACCTCAATTATCCTACCAACCCACCTATAAGCAGCATCAACTGTTGACTTAGGACATAGATCTAGTGGGTGTAGTGCATCGTAGATAGAAGCTAGTTCACGAACTAAGTTGTTCCTAGTTATGTCACCATCTGTATGCAGTATTGCGTACTTACCTCTTCGCTTGATCGCATTTGCGAAGAGTCTATGCCAGTACAGGTACTTATCACGAACAAAGTCCCAGTTATAGAGAGTACCTCCGTACCAGCACACATCATCAGCTATCCTAACTGCATCAACGATATCTAGCTCAGCACAGGCCTTAACTAGCTCAAGTATGTAAGATGCTATCCTATCATATATCTTAGTAGCTTCACTGTACCTAAGTTTTAAGTAGAGTGCAAAGTCAAACCTATGGTATATCTGACCAAGTTCCCTAGCTCTACTAGATTGCGGTGGTGCGAAGAATGCTTCAGCTGTCTCAGTAGGACCGAGTATCTTACAGATAATGAACTTCTCTGAGGAGTACCTACGTGCTTCAGCTAAGAATGTTGTAACAGCTTCATTCACAACATCATCAGTACTAGGCCAGGGATAGGAATCACAATAAACTCTACTACACCAATCAGTAAGTGACTCATTTTCGAACCTCCTAAATGGACCGCCAATAGAGTTGTACCTTCTCCACTCTCTTATCTTAGCCCCAATACCAACAACATCACCGAGAAAGTACTCTTCATCCTTACTGTCTGACTCAACGTGCATGGGAATCCAAGCACCTTCACCACGTTCAAAGACCTCGTAAACTACTCTCTTGGAGTTCAAGGCAGAAGACCTCCTACCAAGGAATTCAGGTACGTACTCAGAATATAGTTAATTCACTCTTTCGGTAAAATACCTACCTCTTCAACTCATCGAGCATACGCTCGAGAATTCTCGAAAGTTTACCTATGTGAGGGAGCTGCTTACCTTCATCCCTACTCCTCTCGATAACTTTCTGAATGAATGACCTATATAACTCAAGTACCTTAGGTAGCAGTTCCCTACACTTCTCCCTCTCATCCTCCCTTATGTACTCAAGTAGAAATGAGTGATCAGTTACATAGTAGTGAAATGCCTCTTCATATGAATCAGGTCTATATCGTCTAAGGTATGAGCAGAGTAGCTTACCGTCTCTAGAAGTAGCCTCAACGAATACCTCCTCCTTGTTCTTCGAGAATATGTACGATACCTTGACCTCAGTATCATTCCTAGTGTACTTCTTGATGAAGTGCACGTATACGTCGCTCGGTGTACGTTCAAAGATCTCATCAGGGTACACTGATACCGTGAAGTTCTCTAGATTCATCTCTAGATCCCACACATACCACTTATCTGCTGAGACATCACCCTCAATGAAGATTTCAAACCTATCACCTACTACCTTACCTCTAACCATTGTGAAGGACATCCTGATCACCTAGTCAGCTTGGAAGAGTGTTCGTCATAGCGTAAGCTCATTGGGAGGTACCCTTCATCATCAATAGTGAAAGTAGGGGTAAAGTATTTTAGCCTTCTCGAAAAGAAGACACATGCCCGCGACAACTGATTGGTGAAGACCGCAGGGTCGTCTGAGCCTATCGATGAAGAGCACTACCTCTTAAGAAATTTCTTGATCTCCTCGAAAACTTCAATAGCATACACTTCTTTCGATGGAGCGGCTGAAGGTGGCTTGAAGATCACAGGTATACCGAGAGTTTTAGCTCCTTCAGCTAACTTCCTATCACCAGTCACGAGAATAGCACCAAGTTCACGAGCATACTTCAAAACATCTAAGTCATCTTTAACAGGAAGATACGTGACACCATCAGCACAGTACCTATCACTAATCCCAGAGCAAACCTCAAAAACCTCAAGCTTGAGACCATGGTCACGAGCAATCCTAACAAGCAACCCCCCTAACTTCCTCAAAGTCTCATCACACAAAACCCTAGCACACAAACCCCCAGAACTAGTACAGGAACAAGAGCTAACTAATCTCAACCTCCTAACAAAATCCTCAAGTTCACTCAAAGACTCAAAACACAGCAATAGATAAACCTTCAAAGCAAACCCCAGAAGAAACACAACAGACAACACATATCAAACAAACGGACAGTATAACGACAAATCACAGAAAGAGCGAAACAACACAAGTAATAGGAGAAGTAAACCCCCGAGGAGTGAGGTAGGGTCCTAGATCTCCGTTCCCTCTATACCTAGGGTAACCCCCTAGGTATAGAGGTACTTGGAGACCTAGGGCTCTACCCCACTCCTCGGGGGCGTTTGAAATTATGTCTGTGTATCTTATAAGATTTTTGGTGTTATGTTTTGAGGTATTATACTTGTGGAAATTACGCTACTTTACTTAGTTCACTTGATCAGTGCTTTGGCCCTTCTTCATCTTTCTGTGGCTACCATCTTCATCATCATATGTCTTCTTGTTTGTCTGCATTATATGGGTATCTGTATTCATGTACTTTCGCTAGGGTGCATGCTTAAAAGTTAGGTGATTGTGTAAATAATTAGAAAGGGGGTTAAGGTGCCTCGTGTAGTTCTTGTATCGACTTATCCACCTACTCACTGCGGTGTGGCTGAGTACACTAGGTTTTTGGTCACTTCACTTAGGTCACTTCCCTACCGTAAGCTGGAGATTAAGGTTATTGGTGATGAAGGTTCTATGTCAGGTACAGATTCTGAAGCTGGTGTTGAGATTATTCCTACGTTTAGGGTTGGTTGTGCTGATTCTCTAAGTAGGGTTATTGATGTATTGACGGAGATTGATGGTACTGATATACTACATATACAGCATGAGTACGACATCTATACTCTGAGTCATGCCTTGGAGAGTGTACTTGAGGAGGTTAGAGATGAGAGGTTAGCTAAGGTTGTAGTCATTACGCTACATACAGTGTACACCCCTGTTAGAGGTCTTGAGAGCAGGGTCGAGATTCAGAGAGGTCTTATTGAGCAGGTAGATGCTGTTATTGTGCATAGCATCCAGCAGGAATTTGAACTCTATACTCAAGGTGTTCCTCCTAGAAAGGTGTACAGGATACCTCATGGCACCTTAATAAATCCATACCTACACTACTCCAGGAGATTTCTGTCAGAGAAGCTGGGTATTCCATTTGAGAGGTTGAGAGGTATTGTCCTTACGGTACCTGGATTCGTTAGAAAGGATAAGGGTCTCGATATCTTGATTCAAGCACTCTCAAAGCTTAAGGACTTGAAGCTAACTGTTGTCGTAGCTGGCGAAGTTAGAGATCGTGAGGTTAAGAAGCATATTGAGGAAGCTACTAGAGAGGGTAAGATGATAATGATTGAGAGATACCTGAGTAATGACGAATTGTTGATGCTGGTAGCACTGAGTGATGCTATTGTGCTACCATATAGAGATGCACCAGGTATTCTAAGTGTTAGTGGTATATTACACATATCGATGGGTAGCCTAAAGCCCTTACTCGGTTCGAGAGTACCTAGATTGGTTGAGCTGTATCAGAATGCACCGAGATTGACCTTTAGACCCGAAGAACCTGAGGAACTGGCTCAAAAGATTAGGTGGTTAGTTAAGAACTACGACTACACAATAGCGTACGCAAGTGCTCTATACAGCTACGCAGTTAGAACACAGTGGTTGAGAATGGCTAGAAGACACCTCAGTCTATACCTCGAGCTAGTGAAGGATAAGGTAGAGGGAAAGCAAGCTTAGGTACCATCCACCACAATATCTAATCCCTTGACCTCTCGCTCAAGCTCATTAACCAACCTCATCAGCCTCTCTAGCCTTGACCTAGCAATCATCTTGCTAACTTCAAAATTCATTGAATTAGGTAAGTGAATTAACTTCGTAAATACGTGATCTACACAGTACTTATCCTCCATGAGAGGTCTAGATTGGGGAATAACCTCAGTAAGGTCATGAATAGCCCTTCCCAGGTACGCACCATACGCGATGACTCTAGCAAATCCAATAACACCAAGAGCATCTAACCTATCAGCATCCTGTAGAATAGCTGAGATGATATTAGATGGCTTCAAACCACTAGACCAACTATGCTCAGAAATAGCAGTTACAATAATTCTCACACACTCACTACAAAGACCAAGATCAGTAAGTAACTTCCTAGCAAACTCACCTGATCTAGAAGCATGATCCTCCTTACCAAATAGCGGTATAGCAATGTCATGTAGGTAGCAAGCAATCTCAAGTAACTTCAACTCCCTTAGATTTAGACCAAGTACTCTACCCAACTTGAGAGCCACATTACTAACCCTAATGACATGAGTTAAGTCGTGCGATATGGGTACCCTACCTCTAGCACCCTCATACACCTTAACCACGAAGTCTCTAACCCTATCAGCGACATAATTTAGTAACTCAACATCACACATACATCCACCCAGTAAAAATGGGTAAAAATCAATAATTATTGATTAAGTAACTTAAGTAACTACGTAACAAATATATGCCACCTACGTAGCAACACGTAAAACAAGACATGTAGTGTAGTATTTTGAGGAGTTTAATTACTTACTTCAACGTGGTGTTTAGGTAGATGGTAGATTACACACCATTACTTGAGGTACTGTTGCTGATTGTACTAGCTAAGGTTCTTGGAGAGGTATTTAGTAGAATTTCCCTCCCTCGTGTCATAGGTGAATTACTTGCAGGTATCATATTAGGTCCATCAATTCTCGCTGTGGTCGCTCCGACTGAGGAGCTTGAGATCCTATCAACTATTGGTGTAGTATTCTTCATGTTGTCAGCTGGTTTAGAGATTGACCTAGAGAGATTAATGAAGCACTTTAGGGAAGGACTCTTGGTTGCTGTATTTGGCGTAGCGGTACCTTTCTTACTCGGATTTATACTAGGTTACCTCTACGGTTACGGACTTGTAACATCGTTTTGTCTAGGTACGTGTTTATCAATAACAGCTATTGGTCTTAGCATACGTACGCTAATGGACTTGAACATGCTGAATACGAGAGTTGGACTAACTATTGTAAATGCTGCTGTTGACGATGATGTCATTGGTCTCGTGCTGATGTCCATAGCTACTGCTCTAGCTATTGAGGAGGAAGCTGTGAGCTACCATAGGGTAGTTACGTCAGCAATTACTGCTGTCGCTTTCATAATCGCTAGCTTCATGATCGTACACTACCTAGGTACTAGACTACGCTCAGTAGTTTCACGATACTTCAGGGCAACCAGCTCGAAGCTAGTACTAGCAATATCGCTAGCCCTACTCTTTGGTCTAGTAGCTAGAGCATCCTCACTTCACGAAATTATTGGGGTCTTCATTGCCGGTATGTTGCTTAGGAATGTACTTGGGAAGGAAGTTGAGAAAGAGATACTTGATTTTACCTTAGCTTTCTTCGCACTTCTCTTCTTCTCGTACATTGGTGTGAAGACAGACATTGGGTCTATCCTAGAGATCACTGAAGTAGCTATAGCCTTGATAGCGTTTGCATTCATAGGGAAGATCATAGGCGGTGTTATTGGTGGTACTCTCTCAGGTCTATCGCTTCCTGAAGCTTTAGTAGTTGGTATTGCTATGAACTCACGAGCTGCTGTTGAGCTAGCTATAGCTAATATGCTGTATACTGTCGGTGTACTGTCACTAGAGCTCTTCTCAGCAATAGTGTTAATGGCAGCAGTAACGTCAATAGCCACGCCTTTGATGCTAAAGTTCACTACCACACTGCTGTGGGATAAGTTAAGTAGAGTTCGGTGTTGAGGAGGTTCCAGGAGGGATTTGGTGCGGCCGCCGGGATTTGAACCCGGGCTCACTGGCTCGGAAGGCCAGCATCCTAGACCAGGCTAGACGACGGCCGCTTGTAGTCGTGTAGTTTTGTGTTGTGTGGTGTTTATAGATTTTTCACCGTCTTCCTCCCTTGCTACTTGGGGTTAATCTTTTCTGTGAGTTATTTTGCTGGTGTGTAGAGGTGTGTTATGTGGTTTGTGCTGTTGTATTTGATGTGTGGGGTACTCTCTTGAAAACTCGTGTATTTCTTGAGCGTATTGCTCGTGAGCTGTGCTCTCTTCTCGGTAATGATGACGTTGATTCGTTGTTGGGTAAGTTGTTGGAGGTTCATGAGTTGTGTAAGATTGCTAGGAGGAGAGGAGCTTTTCGTGAGGATTGGATTGTTGAAGATGCTATTAACTTTGTTGTGGAGAGACTTGGTATTAGTGCTGAGTTGCTTAGGAGGGCTATTGCTAGGGCTGTGTTGTCTGTCTCTTGTGAGGAGTTGATCATTGATGGTGTTCCTGAGGTTCTTGAGGAGGTTTCTAGTCTTGGTTTGAAAGTTGGTTTGCTCAGTAATGTTCTGTATTGGCCAGGGAGCTACACTAGGCTTGTTCTTGAGCGCTGTGGTTTAGGTAGGTACTTTGAGGTTCAGCTGTATGCTGATGAGATTAGGTGTCTGAAACCTAAGCGAGAAGCCTTTACCAAGGTTGCACAGGTTCTTGGAGTTGAGGTAGAAGACATGATCTACGTCGGTGATAGCGTTGTTGAGGATGCTGTTGGCGCTCTCCTGTCTGGTGCTAGAGCTATCTTACTCTCAAGAGATGTCAGGGATGTTGTGAACATAGGTAACCTAATGTACATAGCTCCTCACGTTAAGTTCGTACCCTCTATAGTTCGAACAATTGTAAGTAAGTAGTTTCCTCTTAGTTTCCTCTAGGGTGTTAGCAGTGGTCTATATCTCCCATCTTTATCCTGGTACAGGTAGCCAGCTAGGGCTAGAACCCTGATGACATTTTGCTCCTTTTCAGGTAGTGACCTCAGCTCGTCTTCACTTAGTGGGTTTTGACTTAGCTTCTGCAGCACTCTATTCAGTAGCTCAGTACTCACGATGTAGGCTTGCTCACCTACACGAACTACCCTGATAATTCCCTGCCTCTCTCGCTCAATTATCTGCGAGTACGTGGTTAGTTGACGCTCAATAGCTTCTCTCACAGTAACTACACCAACCCTATCGAGTACCTCCATCAAGGGATCCGTAACTTCAGTAGTCACTATTCTCTCTACGAGCTTAAGCCCAGACTCAGGAAGTTGTTTAGTTCTCTTCCTCCTCACCTCAATTAACTTCAGTACCAACTCAACTAATCTAACTAGTTCCTTCTCACTCAAAACTGATAACCCTCCACTCCTGTCCTCTTAAGTACATTATCACCTCTATGAAGTTTCCTATACCTGATGTCTTGATCTTACTACCCAACACCTTCTCTACCTGAAAGAGCCCAGCCTCATTATCCATATCGACAACTATAGCTATTGGCTTGTTACCACCTCTAACTATATCAACTCTCTTAATAGCAATTGCTGAGACCGCATGAATATCGACCTTACCTGTCCTGTAGGGTACTCTAGCTCTACCTTCAGCCATGTCAGTACCATCAGCAACCTTCACTACACCAGCCTCCAAGCTTAAGCACTGAACCTCTTCATCATGTGAGTATATCGTGTGTAGGATCTCTTGCTTTACCATGTACATCTTCTTCCTCTCACTACCGTAAACCTTCCTCAGCAATCTCCTAAGTACTCTATCAGCTAGGTAGTACCCATGTATTGCATGTCCATCCCTATGAACTGAGTTCCCTATGTCGTGCAGGTAAGCACCACAAAGCACAACTAATTTAGCATCTTCTAGATCACCTATACCATCCTTAACTACATTTGGTACAGCATAGTTTCCACTAACTAGTATGTTCAACATCTCAAGCGCACTACCAGCAACAATTCTAGAATGTGTAACACCGTGATCATTGTATCGAAGTCTACTCACCGCCATAACATTAGCCATCTTCAAGTAGGCTTGTACTTCAGGATCCTTCTCAAGTAGGTAGTACATCTTCTCAAGCTTGGGACTGTGCTTGATATGATGCATCACTAGCTCTGGAGATACCCTCACCATGGCAAATCACCGTCAGCACATCAAGAAAATGTCGAGGAACCTTAAAAAGCCTCTACTCGTATCCTACTAGGTGATGAGCCGGGTTTCAGATCAGATCTGTGAAGAGCACACCCTTAACTGATCAGCAATCCTATAACTCTTCATCAATCAAGGCCGAGGGTTTCATCACCCAGCTAAACCTCGTAGATACGGTATTTAAGGATTGACGACTACTAATTCAGCCTGGTGTCAGCTCTTCATCGGTAATCCGGTCTGGGGTACTCATCACCTAAATTAGTCGGTGTTCCACAACCTATGAACTTTACTACCGTGATAACTAGACATACAAAAATCCACACATGGCGTTTAGTATATCTCGGAGTACCTCAAGACCCCCACTTAGGCGATGACCGGCCGATGGCTGGCTGATAGATGAAGATTTGGGTAAGCTAGGGGAGCCTCATCTACGAATTAGCAACCACACTAGGTTGAGCAGTATTCTAGGTGATGGTACATTCACGTCAACTTTTGAAGCCTCCTCAATAAGCTTCTCTGGATTGCTCCTAATTAACTGAACTACATCCTTCATTGTTTTCAAGCCTAGATTTATGAAGCGCTCAACTAGTTTACGTGCTACCCCACTACTTAATCTATCTAGGAGTCTAGGTAGTATCCAGTTTGTGAATGAGATATCGTGCTCGATGCACCTAGCAAGTAATTCCCAGTGGGTATCTGTGAAGAAGTTTAATGTGAAGAACTTCTCACGCTCCAATCTCGAAAGACCCATTGGGACCATGAGTAGTGGGAATAACCAACATTTAGTGCCTTTCAGTTCATCAACTAGCTCCACTGTAGCAACTACATCACTTTCCTCTTCACCTGGAAGACCAAGGATCATTGTATAGCAGGGGTACCAGCAGTTATCATTCATTATCTTCGTAGCCTCTACACACATCCAGGGCCAATCATCAGGAGTCCAGGGCCTTGGCTTACCACCCATGTGAATACTAATTAGTTTGGGGCTACCTGTCTCAATACCTACCTGAGGTATGTATGGTTTATCCTCACTATACTCCCAAACCTCAGTAATGTACTTGACTAGGTTCGGTGCCTGTAGAATGCTTGAGATAGATACGTGACAGAAACCTACATTCCTAGTTAACTTAGCAATAGAGTCAACTAACCTCTTAACAGCATCCACATTCACTCTTATGCCGTTAGCACCATAGAGGAAACCGTCTTCAGTAACTAAGCCTATACCTCTGATACCAGCCCGTACATTAACCTCGACTTCCCTCAGTATCTGAGGAAGTGGTATAGATCTAAAGTCGAACATTGTTGGGTTACAGAAAGCACACCTCCTCGGACATCCCCTAGTAATCTGCACAAGTCCATTCCTCGAAGGACCTCTTATTGTAGGGATCTTATCTACAGGTACTGTAGGAGCATAGAATTCACCAGAGATCTCCTCACCACTCAGCACCTTCTTGCAGATTTCAGGAAATAGGAGTTCACCTTCACCATGAATTAGAGCATCGATACCTATCTTCGTGTATACTTCTTTCAATTGCCATGTGCCTGGACCGCCGACAATGATCTTAAATCTGTACCTATGCTTAAGCTTTCTCAGCTTATTCATGAGCTTCATGAAGAGGTACTGTGTGCAGGTTTCCCCACCACCTGCTAGTGAAGCTAAGGTGTATGATACTGGAGCCTTCCCTAGTGGATCAAGTACGTGAACACCTACTACCTCAGTATCGTCGGTAATTACCTTGTGAAGGTACTCAGGAGTTGTAATAATTACCTCGCTCTCCTTAAAACCAGCTGCTAAAAGGGCTGCCTCTATCTTGCGTAGAGGATATGGTGGAGTTAGTGCTCTATACTCTTCATCGACCTTTAGCTTAGGCGCGAGAACATTGTACATCACTGGTCTAGGTACTAATCTATGTGGTAAACAGAGAAGGAAACCAAGCCAATCAGCACCGCTGTAGTCTGTCATTGTTGCTCTATCTGATGTTAGCACAATAGTGTAGCCCATATTTACCCCCTATATTCAGTCTCTGAATATAGAGAAGCAGGAACAGACTATTTCAATTTTCTGTGAAAGAATCAGCATCAGAGGCGTTCTTCACCTATCAGTCAAAAGCAAGTTCATCACTACTATAGAACTACAGACGTAGTATTCACCTAATACGTTTACTCTCGAGCTGTTCACTACTTTACTTAAGTGTGTTACTTATCACCTGATGAGACCTACATGGGATGAGTACTTCATGTTAGTTGCACATCTCGTGAAACTCAGGTCAACGTGTATTAGACGTAGGGTAGGTGCTGTGTTGGTTAAAGGAACTAGAATTGTGGCGACAGGTTACAATGGCGTTCCAGTAAAGTTCAGACACTGTACCGATGTTGGTTGTCTTCGTGAGGTGTTGAAGATACCTAGTGGACTATGTCATGAACTATGTCGTGGATTACATGCTGAGATGAATGCTATAATTCAAGCTGCAGTCTTCGGTGTCTCTACGGTCGGGTGTAAGCTCTACGTAACCACGTACCCATGCACTATGTGTGCTAAGATGATTGCTAATGCAGGTATTAGTGAGGTAATATACGACAGTGATTACGAGGATGAGCTAGCGAAGAGTATTTTCGATGAGGCAGGTATCGTAGTTAGGAGGTTTGTATTGAGAGGTGAGTTGATGAGGATTGTTAAGGCATTAGAATCTCTCTACAGGGTACCGGAGGTAGCGCCTTCCCCTGAAGTTATTGAGCTAGCTAAGAAGCTCCTTCCAGAGTACAGAAAGCTCTGTTCACTACTTTCGAACACACCTCTACTAGACCTTAGATCTGAAAACTGATTTTAGATACCTAGGTTATCTACAAGGAACGGTGTCTTTGTGGTTCATGAGGTAAAGTTCACTATTGCATCTAGAGAGATAGAGATTGGTGGTCCAGAACCTGAACTTAGACCAGGTGAGAAGCTAGTTAGGAGAACTGCATCTCTATGTCCTGAGTGCTATAGGATACTACCAGCAATAGTACTGGAGAGGGATGGTGCTATATGGATTAGAAGAGTGTGCCCCAAGCATGGTGAAATCGAGGAAATTTACTGGTCTGATGCTGAACTGTACCATCGTGCTATGGAATGGGAGATCAAGGGATTGGGTATAGATAACCCACAGGTAGACCTTAAGTACCCATGTCCATTTAACTGTGGTCTCTGTTCACTTCACACAACCTGTACAGCATTAGCAAACATAGTTGTGACAAATAGATGTGACCTAAGTTGCTGGTACTGCTTCTTCTACGCTGAGAAAGCAGGTTTCGTATATGAGCCAACGCTCGAGCAGATTGAGTACATGCTCAAGGTAGCTAGGGACTTGAGACCAATACCTGTTCCAGCCATACAGCTAACGGGTGGAGAACCAACACTGAGAGATGACCTAGTAGAGATCGTACGTATAGCTAAGAGACTAGGTGTAAGACATGTACAGCTCAATACAAACGGTATTCGACTAGCTTTTGATCTAGATTATCTAAGGAAGTTGAGAAGTGAAGGAGTTAATACACTCTACCTGAGCTTCGATGGTGTTACACCAGAAACCAATCCAAAGAATCACTGGGAAATACCCTACCTCTTTGAGAACTGTAGAGCAGCAAGAATGACCAGTGTGGTTCTGGTACCTACAGTGATTAAGGGATACAACGATCATGAACTTGGTGCAATACTGAAGTTTGCTGCAATGAACATTGATATAGTTAGAGGAGTGAACTATCAACCAGTTTCACTCACAGGTAGAATGCCTAGACATGAACGTGAGAAGTTCAGAATCACTATTCCCGATGTGATAAGGAAGATTGAAGAGCAAACAGAGGGACAAATAGCTAGAGAAGATTGGTACCCAACACCAAGTGTAGTACCACTTGCTAGATTCCTATCACTAATCTCAGGTAAGTGGTACATTGAGTTCACAAATCACCCAGCATGTGGTATGGCGACGTACGTCTATGTAGAGAAGAGAGGTGAGAAACTAGAGGATACGAAGATGATACCGATTACGAGGTTCATTGATGCAGAGGGATTTCTAGAGTATCTAAGAGAGAAGATACCTGAAGTGTACGAAGCTGGGAAGTTCACGAAGTATATTAAGGCTATAGATGCACTACTGAAACTACTCACCAAGTTCATTGATGTCAACAAAGTACCAAAAGATCTTAACCTAAGAAAAATCTTAACTAAGATATTTATAAAGAGAAACTACAAGGCACTAGGAGAATTCCACTACAAGTTACTATTCATAGGTATGATGCACTTCATGGACCTCTACAACTACGACATTGATAGAGTGAGAAGATGCTGTATACACTACCTAGTTCCAGACGGTAGAATAATACCATTCTGTACATTTAACGTACTATCAGACATATACCGCGACTACATACAGGAGAAATACAAAGTACCACTCGATGAATGGGTAAAGATCAAGGGCTCACACACAGTAGGTCCAGCAATTAAGTACAGGAGAAATGTAGAGAAGCTAGTGAGAGGAGAAGCGTACAGGAAGCATTACGAGGAAATACTCAAACTGGTGAAAAGGTAGTGAATGAAGATCAAAATCATAACTCACTGCAGCAAGAGGAAAAGGTACACGCTAAGCAATAGTGGAATCACACCAACACTAGATCTAGCAAAGGAAATTGAGTACAGGACACTACTGAAACACCTCGTACTACCTGCTATCGAAATGTATACGGGACCACACGTGAAGGTACTTAGAGGACTTAAGAACAAGCTAGAGAACTTAGGTCACGACTGTGAGATCTACTTCGTATCAGCGAGATACGGCTTAATCAACTCTACTCAACACATTATACCCTATGAAGCACATCTGAAACAAGTCAAGGACCTACGTACATGGATTGAGGAGAGAAATGTAAGAAGTAAGTTGAGAGCAGTACTCCATCGATGTAACGTGCTAGTAATCGCTCTAACGAGTACATACCTCAAGGTACTACAGCAGTGTAGTGATGTACTTGCCAGCAATACACCTCCACACATTTGGCTCATCGCGCCTCAGAGCTGGATCAAGACATTTGAGAACCTAGTCCCCAAGTCCTCCCTAAAGAGGGTATACACCTTCAAAACATACGGTCAATTCCTAAAATGCCTGAAGCTCATGTGTGATGAGTTGATTAACGAACTAAGGAAAGCCCCTAACCGTACGCCTTAGAACGTGAGGGATTCTACGTAAGGTGCAACTCACATTCCGTGAACTTCATAGAGAAACGTATTTCTACTCGAAACTCATCACTTCACATGCCCCGCTTACCTCACGCGGTTCTGAGACCTAGGTTTAGGGATGAAGATGAGGACCGACGGTCAGGCGGGGTACACATTCATCCTCTCTTCAACCTATGGCTAACGACTTCATCCCTGAATACACCAATGAGAGGCTCCTTGAGTTCAGGACTTAAGAATCCATGAAGCATACCTTCAGTATTAAATGCCACACCAATCCTACCTCTCACATCAACTACTATGACACCAGCAGTATTATCACCAAATAGCTTGGTCAACTCCTCAATAACTACCGTTGCTGCATCCTGTGGATGATAGCCTCTCCTCACCAGGTCACATACTCGATAGCATAGGCAGAACCTCATTATGTACTCCCCAACGCCTGTTGCGGATGCAGCTGCACAAGAGTTATCAGCATAGAAACCCGCACCAGGTACCGCGCTATCACCAACGCGACCAGGTAACTTCAACCAGTAACCACCTGTAGACACAGCTGCTGCTACATTACCACTCCTATCGAGAGCCACAGCACCAACAGTATCCTGTACAATACCGAGTAACTTAGCCAACTCAACATTCCTACGAAGCCAGGTAAAACCACGACCCTCAACCCACTCCCTCAAATACCTCTCAAATCGCTGAAGTCGATCTCCATCAATAACATGCTCCTGATACTGACCAAATACCTTCGCTAACCACTCAGCACCTGCACCAACAACAAGTACATGATCTGTACGCTCCATAACAGCTCGAGCAAGCTTAATTGGGTTTCTCACATTACGGACAGCAGCAACAGCACCTACACTCAAATCGCGACCCCACATAACCCCAGCATCCATCTCTACCTCCCTCCTAAGATTGAGCGCAGAGCCACGACCAGCATTAAAGAGACCAGAATCCTCAAGACGAGCAACAGCCTCAACAACAGCATCTAATGCAGAACCACTCTTCAAAACCTCAAAACCCACCTCAATTGCTTCACGAAGAACCCTCCTACACTCAAGCAACCTCTCCTTAGGAACCCTCCTCCATCTACCAGCACCACCATGAACCAAGATACAGGGCACAGAACCCATAGCAATCACCTAGGTAATCTTAACCGTGAACGATACGCCAGCAGGATCTAGCTGAAGAACTGTAGTCAAGTACCTCTGAAAGTCCATGACACACCTGAGGTACTCAGCAAATACGTAAAGTCTAGGCCAGAGAACATTATGAGCAAGTACCAAGCTACCTCGAAGCAACTTACCTTCAGCGCACTTCAAGTAATCTAGATACTCCTCCTTCTTAGCGTCGAGAAAGAGCAGAGCTATGGGACGTATCAAGGCCTTCAGAATGTACTTAACATCACCACGAACAACATCAATAAATACGTCAAGACCAAGCTCACGAGCTTTAGCTCTCAAGAACTTCAACTTCTCCCTACACACCTCAATACCCAGAACCCTACCAAGACCACCAGTGGAGACACCTAATGCGAGAAACAACGTAGAAACACCGTAACCAGCACCAACATCAACAATCAATCCTCGACACCCACGTAGTATAGCAGCACAGCAAAGGAACACACCAGTACTCGGAGGTACAGGACTACCTCTGCGACTACAGACTTCAGCATAGTAATCAATCAACTTCTGAAGAACCTCACGAAACATACCTGGTTAGAGAAACGAGGAGGTACTAATGTCAATTACTCACATACAAAATTCAAGCGATTTTAACTTCCATGATCGTAGATAAACACCACAGTAAACCTTAGAGTAGGGAGAATCCATGAGGAAATGCCTGACGTAGTGTCTACAACTGTTAGAAAGCTTATGAGAAGAGCACTGTACTAAGCATCTTCTACATACTTCTCTGGATTGCTAGAGGGAACACACTACTTAAGGTAGTTCTGGTCTTAGCATTCCTCGTAGTTGTAGCTACGTTCTTCAATCACCTACTTAGACCTCTAATTCACATAGGAGAGGTACGGCACCTCTTACTCAGTAGACCAGTGCCAAAAGTACGCTACCTTAAGCTCACGAGCTTCATAGTGAGCGTCTTCGGTCTAAGCGCTATTACTGCGGTAATCCTACATTTAGAGTACTACGCTACTATCTTCGGTATAGTCGCAACAGCACTAGCAGTAGCTATACTCTTGACTCTCTACCTACGGTCACGTAACTTAGCTGATGTACCTGAGTTCATAGCTACAGCCGCATTAGTGATAGCAGTCATCCTCTACCTGGTAACTCCAGGAATGGTCTTACCTGCAGTAACCCTACTATTTGCTACTGCGTCACTAATCTCGTGGTGGTATTTCTGGAGAATGTGAAGAAGTTACTTGAGTACAGGGAAGTAGTGAATCCATATAGATTAGCGATACTAGTAGCTGTGTACATCTCAGGAAAATTGACATTCACTGATCTGTCCAAGCTAGTTAACCTAAGTAAAGCAAATCTAGATTACCACCTCAAGGTATTGGAGAGAAGTAACCTCATTCAGCGGAGAAAGTACATCACAGTGCTAGGACCTAGAACCTTCATAGTGTTAACGGAGAAGGGTAGGAGAGTCGTGAAGGAGCTAATCAAGTTATTTAAGGACTTAAGTTCATCAATGCAGTACTGTGAAGGTTAGGAGTATGTACAGTTACATCGTACATTAGACCAATTGCTATCTCTCGTACCAGGGTACAGACCCAACCTCCTCCACATATCTAGAGTCTCCTTACACAATGCATACTCAACACCGTAACTCCTAACGATGTCAATAATCAGTGAGTAAATCCTAAACCTCTCTTCTGGATCCACAACAAGACCCCAACCTTCCCACTTTCTCAAGTACTTCATCCACGAAGAATCCTCGTAGAGACCTCTCCTAATAGCAGCTACGACACGAGGTGTAGCTCTCAGTGTACCTACAGTAACTCTCTTCAACTCATCAACATAGCTAAGGAACCAATGAAGGAAATCACCGTAATACCTCTCCCATCCAGGTACAGGAATAACAGGATCTAACCTCACTCTCACCTCAAAACCTCTCTTAGCTAAGGACTTAAGAGCACATACCCTATCCTGAGGACTAGGAGCAGCTCTCTCATACAACCTAGCAACTTCGGGTGCATTCAAGCTATACGATACAACTACGACCTCTCTACACCTATCATTGAGCTTCAGGAGCTTCTCAATTACAGTGCTCTTAGTCACGAAGAGTAACCTATACTCAACACCGTACTCCACATTCAGTTCATGAACTGTCTTCGCTAAGAAGTGTGAGAGAGGTGGATCTAGGCTCTCAGCAGCTAAGCTATCAGCTAGTTCACCAGCATTCAACATCACCTCCCGTAGACTAGAGCTACACTTCCTGTAGAACTTCTCTAGACACCTCCTAAGCTCAGGGTATGGAGCTAGCTTGAGGACACCAGGAACCCTACCGTAAGCTCTCATGTAGCAGTACAGACAGTTATGAGGGCACCCTACACCCCACTTAAGTACGTAGTGAGGAGGACAAACGACAGGAGAGAACCTATATTCCTCAACCCTAGGCCTATAGCTGAAGACCAATTTCATACCCGTAACAATCCTCTAAACAACTCAAGAACTTAATCACCTATACTCAACGTATCCCCACAAAGCAATTCAATCACCTTACTACCAAAGACCTTACGACATACCTCAATACCAACATCACCACTACAGTGCAGTGGACAAATAGCACCCGTAAACTCTCTTAACTTCAACACCTTCTGCTTAGCAATCTCAGGAGTACCGTACACGAGATGGAGACCACCAATGAGATAAGTAACCTCATCCCTACCAAGTACCTGCGAAACAACACCTCTCAAATCCTCTACATTATAGTGAAAACAACCTGTAATCAAGACCGTAGTACCTGAACTCAACTCAATTAATATAGGAATCTCGAGTAAGTTAGGTTCATCCGTTAGAAGAGGTCTCAGCACGAAGAAACCAGGCATTAACTCAGTACTTCCCTTAATCCTCGTTACCACCTCACGACTAGAGATGCCCTGTCTCCTAAGTACTTCACCAGCTCTAGACGTCAGTATAGGACCATACACCCTCGCACCTGGACATATAGACGTTACGAGCTTTGGTAAAGCACCATAGTGATCGATGTGCCAGTGAGTAATGACAATGGTAGATACCTTACTGAGATCTACATCTAGAACACTAGCATTATGCGTTAAATTCCTCCAATCACGACTAGTGTCGACAAGTACGTACTCACTACAACTATCGTACTCAAGATCTAGAAATAGCGCTAAACCTACAGCTCCTGGATGTGTAGATCCTCTAAACTCAGTTCTCAACCTACTGTGCCTCGCTCTATAATCGACTAGTACAGTTAATTTCACACTACGAGGTTTCTCACTCATCACTAAATCAACGAGCCTCAGGTACTTAGCACTTCACTAAAGACGTAAAGTTTTAACTACAGTCAAGGAAACTTTACATCATGGGTGCCTCAATGGAAGGTAGGAGAATGATGTACCTACTCACCATAGCTCTAGGAGCAGTGCTAGGAGTGTTGATCGCCTTGAAAATGTATGTACTGTTCCTAGTGACCTTTGCTCTGGGTCTCGTACTACGCCATGCATTGGAGAGGTACTTCAGGAAGAGAGGTGAGGTACTGTACGATGAACGTGATTACTTCGTAATGTACAAAGCAGCATACGTAACGCTGATGTTCATCTTCGTAGGTCTAGGTCCAGGCATCGCTGTAGTAATTGTACTCAGAGGTTTAGGATTAGTAGCACTAACTGCAGAGCAAGAGCTAGTTCTGTGTACACTAGCTATCTTAGTATCGATTCAGGTACTCATATACACGATATCGAACTTAATACTTCGTAGACTTCACGGGTAGTGGGAGCTAAGTATGAAAAGTCGTGGAAAGGAGAAGGTAGTAGTACTCCTTAGAGACTACAGGTTACAGAGAGGAATAACACAGGAGGAACTAGCTAAAGCACTTGGAGTTACTAGGCAAACAATCATAGCGATTGAAAAGGGTAAGTACCTACCCTCACTACCACTAGCACTTAAGATAGCGAAATACTTTGGAGTCCACGTAGAGGATATTTTCAAACTGATCGAGGAAGAATGAGGCATGAAGTTGAGAACCTCACTAAGTACTATACTCAACAACTCACTGAGCCTTAGGACTAGTTCTGAAATTATTAAGTACTTTGCATGATTGAGACCAGTAGCGTAACTAGATGGAAAACCAACTCAAGATCAAAGTTTCACAACATTGCACTCTGGAAATAGACATGAAATGTCATGCTTAACTACTGAATGAGAGTAAGCGAAAGTGTACATATGAAAAGCATTATGAAGGATGTAAAATGCGAAAATGAAAAGTTTATAAATTATGCATAACATCATGCACGAGGGCGAGGGGGTAAGGGTCAGCCTCCGAGCCTAGGCCATCTCCCTTGCGGGGTCTCCCTGCTAGGCCGTCATCATCCCCCGAGGAGCCCCGCCTCGTGCTCTACCCATACCCTCCAAGCTTGCTTAAGTCCTTTTTGCTGAATTAAAGTAACATTTCCTCTGGACTATAGGGCGGGTCTTGGTGTTCTCTGCCTGTGTTTCATGTCCGCTTTTAAGTCCTTGAGAATAGTTTCGACAGGTACTCTGGGTGTTCCTCTAGGTACTTGAGCAGTGCCTCTATTAGCTCTGCGTACTTCCGTACCTGTTCCTCTTTGCCTAATACCGACGCAATATCTAGAGCTAGACCACAGTACGGACAAAATCTAGCCCCCTGTGTTACCTCCCTATTACACCTCGGGCACTTACGAGTCTGAATATCTGTCTCTGATGTAGTGACAACTATCTCGAATTCGTGCTTGTTCTCACGAACATCACTTACCTTACCTGTCTAAGCTCCCTCAACCTCAGACCTGTCTCATACAGCACAACGAAAAAGCACTTCCAGTAGGGGTCATGAATCATCTCAATGACCTTTCTCGCTACCTCAGGCTCAACGTGTCGCCTAACACTGACCTCAACCAAGTCGTACTTAGGTACCTTAACCTCACGGTACACCTGCTCAAAGTAATTAGCTAACTCAACTCTTCTCCTAGCCCTGTACTAAGCTATGAGGAACCTCAGGAACTTCTTCAATGCTGAAGCATAGCGATTAACAGCAGGTGCCCTACCTTCTCTCCTAGGCTCAGACAGGTACTACATGATACCCCACTCACACAAGCCCTCGACTCTCTGACCAACGAACCCGAGGTACATACTTGCTCAAGATAGCAGTGAATAATGCTCCACGACAAATTCTGAGAAATTAACCAACTCTCAAGTGCTTTAACCAACTCCGTCAGGAGATCTTCGTCATACATCTGGTAAGTAGGACTACTAGGCATGAATCCCTTCACGAGAACTTAATCAGTCGGAGTCACCTTCTTCACCATTCCGTAATGCGCGAAACCCTCATCACCTAGCTAGATCACGAATTGTAGTGTAAAAACCTATCGTAGTCCCAACTCCTTCTAGTCACGATAGATGGATAGATATTAGGGTGTGTGTAGTTAATTTAACTGGAGATGTCTTAATGAGTTTGTCCGAGAAGTTTCTCAATAAGTCATTAAGAGAGTTGTTGGAGGAACATCCTGAGGTAGTTATTCCTACAGTTTACGTTCACGAAAGAACGAAGCTCAGTGATGTAGTGTCACTACTACTGTCATCGGAGGTAGAGCTAGTTGTCGTAACTGATAATCAGGGTAGACCTAGAGGTATCATAGCTGATCACGATATTCTCCGACTAGTTGAACCAGGGAGGAGAGCGCTATTCTCACTATCATCAATGAGGAGAAGACACTTCAGATACCACCCAGATCTCTCAGCTGCAGATGTAATGGAGAGAAATCCACCAACCCTACACTACAGTGATCGAGTTAGGGATCTCCTAGATGTTATAACACATCACAGAGTAAATTACGTAATAGTTGTCGACGATGTTGGTAGACCAGTGGGTGTAGTGTCCTCTAGACACGTAACTAGAGGAGTCTTAAGTAGATTGAGGGAACCTGAAGAAGCGAGTTACTGATCTCCCTTCCACTTCCTAGCTACCTCAATGAGTTTACGCACAACATCTCCTGCATCTTTGCCGAAGATGTATATGTGAGGTTCCTTACCCCAATCACCATAGTCAATTACCGCATCAGGTACGTACCCCACCTTCTTGATAGCTGTCTCGATACCCCAAGGTATTGAAGCACCCTCAGTAGCCTTAACATGCTCTGGTTCCTCTGCTCTATTGAATGACGATATTCTGTAGCCTAACTCCTTAAGCACCCTCACCAACTCCTCACAGTACACTATATTCGCACAGGACCTAACTTCAGGATTGAACTTCATAGCTGTTAAAACAGCTCTAGCAACGTGCCTAGAAGCACCGAAGTCAGGAGCTGAAACAGCTTTAACTCTACCACCAACCCTAACAATCCTACCTGGAATACCGACAACATCCTGAATAGACTTAGCGTACGGATGAGGTAAAGCTTCAACTAAGTTCATTTGGACCTCTGGTACGAGACAAGAGACAACATCACCGTATCTCTCCAAAAGCTCAACAGCACACTTAACACTACACAAAACTCTGTACCTCAGAGCATCCCTCTCAAGAGGAGCAAGAACATTAACAACACTATACTCGGTACCTAAGGCAATAGGGTATGAGTACTGTATCATCGTGTCGAGGAGAGAAGTACTAGCCTCAACAGCATCGACAACACCCATACCCTTAGCTAAGTGACTAGCTACTAGCGAAGACAAGACACAACCAATTCCATGAAACTTCACACCTACCCTAGTATGTTCGAAGAACTTAACAACACCACTACCCCTATCGTAGAGAACATCAATTACCTTCGACGAAGTAGGTAAATGACCACCCTTAATCAAAACAGCTCTAGGCCCTAACTCCGTCAAGTACTTAGCAACCTCAACCACATCATCAATACCCTCAATAGATCTACCCGACAACAACTCCGCCTCCTCAATATTTGGTGTCAGCACGGTAATGTAGCTACCCAACTCCCTCAGTAAGTATTGAAGAACTTCAAGAGGTGTCAAAGTAGTACCATCCCTAGCTCTGTGAATTGGATCAACAACGAGAGGACACTTCAGCTCAGTTACCAGATCACGAACAAGATCAACACAGTGCCTAGACCTAATTACACCAACCTTAATACACTTAATTTCGAGGCACTTAGTCACTGAATTAACTATTTCTCTTTGGACCTTATGATCAACATCATAGACAGCATACACCCTATCGAGGTCCTGAACAACAATACACGTTGGAACCACAACTGCGTAAACACCAACAATCCTACACGTAAGTACATCAGCTACATAACCAGCACCACAACTAGGATCAAAACCAGCAACTACGAGAACAGTAGGTACATTCAAAGTAATCACCACACTACAGCTCTAAAGTAGGTGAACTACGAGATTGGTGTGAGAACAGATATAAATAGGAGGTGTCAGCCGGGAGTGACCCGCAACCCCTCACTCTGCCGCATTAAGCGGCTGTCAGGAGCGGCGTGTATACAGTGTATTGAGGACCTTAAATACTTTACGCGCTACTGAAATATTGACCTAAAAATTTATTTAGTGTTTAGACAAGTAAGGAATCGACGTCTAGGTGATTACTCGATGGATCAACGTAGCGTATTCGGCACTGACTTGAACTTAGGTAAGGAACTCAAACTTCTGGATTACAGATACAACACCGCCAAGAGGAACTGTGATAGAGTCATAAGATGTGATGTTGAGGACTGCATAGTTGAGAAAACCTCCTAACAACGCTACCCCTGAAACGTAGCTAACTACCACACTGCAGCCATGGAAAAAGTGAGGTTTAAGTCTCGAGTAGAGTGTAGTCTTGAGCAGATATGTCTAGTATAGCGGACTTAGTTAGTAACTACGTACGGTACGTAGTGCTCGAAACGTACGCACACGCTACTGAGAGCTTAGATAAGGTTAAGCAAGCATTCATCAACGTACTTCCTGAAGAACTAAGGTCTAGAGTACCCATCGTCTACGAGGTACAGGAAGGACACTACGGTAATATAGTGATCATAGTAAGAACCTTCATAGATAGGAAGGACTACATAACGATGCTCATAGAGTACCTATCTAAGTCCATGAGCAGTACCGACAAGAACCAGCTAGGTAGTAGCCTCCGGATAAGAGTTGATGCTGCTGGTAACCTATACCTGAGATTTGATAAGCAATTAGCCTATCGTGGTATTGTGAAGTTATGTGATGGTGATGACGTTATCAAGATCAAGATCTCGTTCAATCTTAGAGCTAAGAAGTATGGTATTGATAAGCTCTGTAAGGAGTTGGGACTAATTGAGTAGGAGAAAATTCGTTGATATTGGTCTTAATCTACGTAACTTCTCTGTTGACATACTTGAGAAACTACTGAGCTTCCTCAAAGGCCTAGGGTACAGTGGCTTCTCTACTAGGTTGATCGTTCAGTGTGGTGAGGATTTGGGGAAGGTACTTGAGATTAGAGATGTACTGAGGAGCGTCAGTGAACGTGTTGGTCTTGAGTACATTTCGAGAGTAGATATTGTTTCGAATAGGAAGGGCTTCATTAAGCTGTGTTTGAGGAGTATTAGGAGATCATTTGAATTGGTTGCTATCGGTACCTCATCTCTTGAAGTTGCTAGATTCGCAGCTAGGGATAGGAGAGTAGATATCGTCTACTTCACTAGTGGTAGTAGGAGGCTTCTCGATGATGTTGAGTGTAGAATGCTTAGTGAAGGTGGTAAGCTACTTGAATTATCTCTCTCAAAGCTCTTGCTAGACATTAGTAAGTACTTCGCAACATATAGGTACGTCGTTGAGATGTGTAGTGAGTACGGTGTCAACATCGTATTTACTAGTGGAGCATCTTCAGTTCACGAGTTGAGAGCACCTAGGGAATTAGCTAGTGTATTAGTAGCTCTCGGTCTACCTGTGGAAAGAGCACTAGACGCTGTCTCAGATATTGTGTGGAAAGTTGTTGAGGTTAATAGGAAGAAGTTGAGAGGTATTATCGTTGCTGAAGGGGTTGAGGTAGTTGGTAAGGAGAAGGAGGAGAAGGTACGTAGTTCTGAAGGTACTGAGTAGTGAAGACATTCCACTTCAATTACTTGTTAATCACTTAGAGAGATTCCGTGAAAAGCTCTTTGGACTACTGTACTGTAGATGGGTAAACTTCAGAATAGTTTACGTAAATGAGAACGCTCGAACCCTAGTCATTCAAACCGATCACAGGTCTCTTCCCTTAGTTAGATTACTCACATGCTTAGTGACTGAGGTTGAGAACTGCAAAGTACTGCTCTACTGTCTTAAGGTTACAGGTACTCTGCGTAAGGCGAAGGCACAGGCAGATAGTATGGGTATTCAGGTGAAGTACATGGAGAATCTCTTTAGGGAACTACTACAAGCTATGTAGTACCTCTATCGTCCGTATCTTGTGTGTCAGTTATTTAACTCATTTGGTGCTCACATGAGATTGGTGTTGTAATGAGCTTGAGGACTGAGCTTCTTACTAGGTCACTACCTAGAGTAACGTATGAGAAATTAGTGAGCTACCTCACGTTACTGTATAGGGTAGGTGGTAGAGCTAGGGTAATGGACTTAGTAGAGAGCGGTGTTGAGACCAAGGGTAGGGATGTAACGTTATTCTGTAAGAGAGTTGAACTTATTGTTGGAGACGGGACAGGTTACGTCACATTAAGTCAATTCGGTAGGAAATTCATTGAGTTACTACAGGTAGATCAGAGAAAGGCGAAGTACTACCTCCATAGGTACCTCTACGATAAGCTACCACACTATAGGCTATTTATTGATGTCGTTACAGAGCTAGGTGAAGCAACACGTGAAGAAATCCACAGAGTACTCAACGATAAGGTTAAGGAGCTACTACCAGGCTCATGGATTAACAGGAACGCTATGACAGTGCTCATGGACCTAGCTAGGAAACTCGACGTTATTGAAGTTCAAGGAGGAAAGGTAAGACCTAGAGTACACGCACTAATTAACAAGCTCATTAACTCAATGAGCGAGAACGTAGTTGAGCACGAAGGCTACATCCTGGTGAGAACTGAAGACCTCTTAGCTAAGCTACAGGAGAACTTCAATCTCAGTGAAGAAAACCTAGCAAAAGTACTTCAGAAAACTATTGAGCGTAGTAGGGCTGATGGGCTAGTGACGACAATACTAGCACCAACATCACATCCACTCATCTCACCAGAGATCTCAATTCTAAAGATACCACGTGATAAGCTACCTCAATTCATGGACCTACTGATACAGGAGGTGATCACACTTGAGAAATCCTAACCTAGTAGATGCCTACACGATATTCGGCTTCCTCGATAGGCCATTTCACCCTGTTGGTTTGGTCCCCATTAGACGATTTCACAGAGCTGTTGGCTTAGGACCTGAACTCAGTAAGGTATTGAGTACCTTAGAGAGGTTTATAATCAGTAGAGAGAACCTACTCTTCCTCGTAGTTGCTGAGTACGGTTGGGGTAAGAGTGAGCTACTTGACGAGATCGAGCACATAATCCACGAGATGTTTAGCGACAAGGTTGTGGTAGTTAGAGAGGTTCTCACACCCGAGCTAAAGCTACCTCTAGACAAGATCTGTAAGCTACGTGAGGAGACGAATAAGCACATCGTAGTGTTAGTAGATGAAGTTGATGAACTATCCAGATTAGCATCTGCTGTTCTACGCGAAGAGGAGATACCAGACTCAATTAGGAAGGCTTTTGTAGACTTCGGAACTAGTCTCAGAGCATTACTCGAACCGCGCGTATTCTCATCAGTACTCAGAGGTAAGGTCATAGACAAGGTACTACTCATTCTAGCCGTAACACCACAGCTAGCTACACTACTCTCTAGGTGTGTACCAGATGTATTCACAGCTGTTAGAGGTAGGATATGTGGTGAAGTTAGGCTAGAGAAGTTCCTCTACTGGCAGCTAGAGGGCTTAGTCGTAACGAGGTTGATCTCGTACTCATCACCAGAAAGAAGGCAGTTAATCGAGAAGGGTAAGCTACATCCATACCACCCCTTCATTAGAGATGCACTACCAACGCTGTACACACTAGCTAAGAGCATCGAAGTTAGAGAAACACCCTCACCGAGGCTCCTAGTTAAGCTACTCTCAGCACTAATGGATGAGGCAATACTCCACTCAATACGAGAAGGTACTAAGGAATTGAGAACAATAGGTGTTGAAGACATAGTCGAAGTAATCTCTAAGTGCACTGAAGCAGGTGAGAAGATAGTAGACAGAGAGTACTTGGAGGAGCTACTGAATGCAGTACAGAAACGTGAGGAGAAACTAGTACTCAAAATACTAGCACTCTCCGAAATACCACGAACACTAGACTCAATAGAGTACGAGCTAAGAACTAGGTATGGAATCACCACAAATACCGAGCAAATAATCAACACATTAATTGCTAGAAACTTAGTGAGAAAACTGGCAGCAGTAAAAGTACCACTAAATCGGGAAGTACTAACAAAACTGAATAGACTAAGGCTAAAGTTTGGCCTACCACCAGTACCAACAACCATAGACAAACTCTCCATAGAGTATCCCAACTACGTAGCTAGATACGAAGGTACAGTCGAGAGAGAAACGAAGATCCTGATTGAGATCTACTTCCCACCACTTCCTGAAATACTCAGAGAACTACAGGAACAAAAGCTAGAGATCAACTACGTGTACACAGTTCCAGAGGAGATAAATGCCATAGTCTTCAGGAAGAAACTACCTAAACATCTAGAGGAGATCCGTAGGAAAATACATGAAGCAAGCGAAGAATTCACAGCACTACTAAAAGCACCAACAATAGACTCAGAACTCTACACAAGACTACACACAATAGTTGTCAGCAAGATCGTGAACATAGCACCAAAAGGTACTCTGAGGTACGTAAAGACTAGCGACCTAGGGACAGTATCCGTAGACGATGTAAGAGAAGGACTTAGAGTATGCTACGTAACAGTACTAATCAACGAGTACACACAAAAGTTCATAGACCTAGACAAACTACTTGAAGTACTGAGGAAGATCATTAGACAAGGCTTCATCAGCGGTTACGAAGGTAGGAAATACGTCAAATTACCTTTCGACGCTCTAGTACTAGTAGTAGTTAGCACCACAAGGACAACACAGGAAATACAGGAAGAAATCACTAAATTCCTTCAATCAACTAGGTGGAAGATCTTCGACCTAACATCAGATAACTTCGTACACATAGAGATCTACGGTAGAGACAAGCTAGATGAACTAAGGTACGCATACATAGGTGCTCACCTAGGTCTAGGAGATGTACCGGAGGAGTACAGGGTATTTACACAGGTAGCTCAAGAACTTAGATCGAGAGTAGCTGGCTCACTTCAGGAAGTACTTAGACGCTACATAGACCTAGGTCTCGTAGTAGGACTACGTCTAAAACCCGGTAGGAGTAAGGACATAGCACTTAGAGACATAGTTAGGAAGTGGATACTCAACGAGAAAATCACCGATCAACCACCAGTATTCTGTAGTGAAGATGGTACACCTAGAATATCACCAGTCGAGCTCACCCTCTACAGATACCTACAGTCTGCCCTTGGTGAAATGCCAATAAGCTGTGAAGTACTTACCGAGCTGATTAGATCAGCGTACCCAGTTAGATTGTGGAGGAACTTCAAGGAAGACGACCTAGTGAAAGCTATGAAGTTAAGAGGATTACTCATACCACAATCAATTGAGGAAAGAGCATACTACGTAATTGGCCCAAGTACAGTAAAGTACGCCATCAAGTACCTAAGGGCGAGAGTTAATGCAGCTAGAAACAAACTCAGACTAGAAACCACAGTCGTGATCACACATAGATTACTAAGTAGAGAAATAGTGGTTAAAGTACCTGAAACAAGTACGAAGGTAAGAGAGCTAGAGATGAAGCTAAATGACATAGAGAACGAACTCAACATCTTAGAGGAAGTAGCAAACGCACTCAAGTCACCAGAGAGCATTTTAGAGGTATTCATAGTCAGATATGCAAAGCTAAACATGGAAATAGATGAGATATGCGAGAAACTAGATGAAGTAGCTAAAGCACTAAGTGACGAGATCAGCAATGTCAAGATGGATGTCCTCAACTTCCTAACAACACTAGAAGCAAATCTATCAGATGTATGGTCAGCAATAAACAAACTACCTGACACACTGAAGAACGAAGTCAACAAAGTAGTTACAGACTTTGTGAATGACATACTGAAGAGATTAACATCGTGCAAGATCTGGGACCTCGAATACCTAAAAGCAGTACTAACAACAATGAGAAAAGACATAGAGAACCTAAGGAACTACGTACAAGACTTCACCACGGCAGTGATGAATCTCCTCGACTACACTAGAAACTACAGTGAAGCAATAGACGTACTAATCAAGATAACAGACAATACAGCACTCAAACAGGAGAGACTAAGCACAGATGAGGTACTCACCGACATAGCTGAGGTAGTGAAGATACACGAGGTAAGCACCTGGAACAAGGTAATAGAGAAGATTAGAGAGTGGTGCACAGAACTACAGCAGAAAATAGCTGAAGTAGATAGAGAGGTTAGAGCTAGACTACTAAAGACAGAAGAAGAGTACCGAGTACTCACGAGAAAACTCGAGTGGATCAACCAACGAATACTCAAGACAAAGGTAAGTACAGAACTCAATACTCAACTACTGGAGAAAGTCAAGAAGATATGCAGGGAACTGAGCACAGAACCCAAATTACTACACCTCTACACCTTCGATAGACCACTACTGTTCACAGAGCTAGAGAAGTTCAGAGAAGCCAGGGAAGTAGTGACGTCACTACTCCATGAACTAGCAAATACCTTGAAGACAAAAGTGGAGATCCTAGACTACATAGCGTCACTAGGATACAATAGAGGTATTGACGTACAGGAGTTGGTAAAGATCTCGAACTTAAGTGAAGGTGAGGTAGTTAAGGTACTTGAGAACCTAGCTAAACTAGGTATTGTCGAGAAGAAGTACGTGACCTAGGAGTGATGACCATGTACATACTCCTAGCACCTAAATCCACAGCAACTACTAGAGCACGAGTACTCGCAGAAAAACTACAGAAGAAACTAGGAGTAAATGTAAAGATTAGCGAGAAACCAGTAGAGAACACAAAGCTCAATATAGTGCTACAAACATTTTGGAACTCAGAACTACTTGACCTAGTTAAGAAAGTGAGGTGTAGGTACCTCATAGTTGCTGATAGTGAAGATCTACTGAAGGAATTTGGTATCCACAACTACGCCAGCAAACCAGCTATAGTAATGGTTAGAGGCTCTAGGAACTACACACTTAAAGCACACATCGGGACAAAAGCATTCAAGAACGGTATAGACCTGGTAGCGTCACCAGATGGTACACCGTATTCAATTCAGATAGGTACAGGATACCTAATAGCGATCAAGCCCTTTAAAGTAGATGAGAAGTTAGTAACTGAGAACTTCGTCGAAGATATTAAGCAGATAGTACAGGCACTAACTCACAATCATGAGAAGCAGAGAGACATCACTAAGATAGTTGCAGTACTGAAAGAGAAGATAAGAGAAGAGAGGAGGAGAGAGTACTTCTCAAAAACTGCGAGAGCGCTTGAGTACATAGCTAGTGGGGACGTAACCAACATAGATGCTACAACACTAGAGCTACTAGTTGACCTTGGTCTCGTCAAAGTACTTGAGACAGAATCTCAGTACAAGTTCATACCTAACACAGATCTCGCAAGACAGGTAATTAGAACACTAGAACGTGAAGGTTACCTATGACAACACCACTAGAGAACATCATAAGGGAAGTATACAGAGCAGCTGAGAGAGTATTCCCAAAGGTAAGATCAAAGCTCCTCGAACTAAGTCGTGAAGTGAATAAGCTAAGTACTGAATTCGCTAATCCAATTGAGAGAAGCAAATTGAGATACATCGTAGTAACGGTTGATAGTGGCTTCATAAAGCTAAAGTACGCAAACTTCGCTATAGCTATAGTCGTAGCACATGCAATATCATCAGTAGGTAAGGGACAGGTAGTTAACGTAGCAGCTGAACCAGTCATGATAAAGACCTTGAAGAGAAGTGAGTACGCACTCCACTACGTATCCAAAATCATCGAGTACAGATGCCTACACAACGTACTTGAGAAGGTACTCAGAGAGAAGACCAGCGAAGATGTAGTGGTCCTACTCGATGGAGCACTAACGTACCCCGAAGAGAGAACCGATGATATCGAACTCACAAAACTCTACCAAGAGTACCGTAGAGAGTACGAGAAGGTACTTGCAATACTAGAGAGTTACAGAGATAGAACCTACGTAGTAGCTATAGCAAAGGACCTACCAGTAGACAAGTACCTAGATGCTCTCGAAGAACTAACTGAGTACAGAGGAGTAGAGAAATTCCGTAGTCTACATACATGGCTCTGTAGAGCTACAGAACTACTCCACGAGAGAACTGCAGTAGACATACTACTCAGAGCTAGAGGAGTACCATCGTACCTACACCCAGTTAGAGTAGATAACTTGAGAAAGTACAGAGCACCTACAGTACCACAGATATCTAGGTACGGCGTCTACGGCACATACGTGAAGCTAACACACTTGAGAAGACCACTCTACGTAGAGTTCATTGGGTGGAATCTACCCAAGGTAAGCACACTGATGACGGTACTGTACGAAACATCTATCTACAGCCCTAGGCCAGGTTACCCGGCACCACTCTTCATAGTTGACAGATTGACTAAGGTCGATAAAGCCATAGCGAGAGCCATAGCAACAGCAATAGAGTACGCAGCAAAACACGCACTAGGTGAGCTATATGTACAGGTCTTTACACCCACATTAAGGGAAGAGTACGAGCACTACTGATGCGAAGTACGTACCGACTTGAGTTCTCTGATCAAAGCTCTACACTTCTCAACAGCATCAATAGCATCCCTACCCCAAGCATCAGCACCAATACTCTTAGCAAACTCCTCAGTTGTAGGTAAACCACCAATAATCACCTTAACCCTATCCCTAAGACCTCTCTCACGAAGTAACTCGACAACCCTCCTCATCTCATCCAGCACCGTAGTTAGGAGCGCTGACATAGCAACAATACCAGCACCATACCTCTCAACAGCCTCCACAAACTTTTCAGGCGGTACGTCAACACCAAGATCAATAACCCTGAAACCAGCTGCTCTCAACATCGTAGCTACTAAGTTCTTACCAATGTCATGAATATCACCACGAACAGTACCAATAACAACCGTACCAACCTCACCACTAGCCTCAATACACTCAACCAACTTAGGCTCCAAAACCCTAAGACACTCCCTAAAGATCTCAGAAGCTAAAAGCAACTCAGCTAAGTAGTACTCACCACGCTCAAACCTCTCACCAATAATCCTCATACCATCACTAAGAGCACGAAACACAATATCCCTAGCCGATACACCATGCTTTATAGCTTCCTCAACAAGCCTAAGTACCTCATCCAACTTAAGCTCCACAAATGAATCACGAATCCTAGCTAAAACATCACCACTACACTGCATACACACCGAGGAGTGAAGTACAGATGTATAAGTTTATAATGACTACTCTCAGGGAGAAGCGAGGTGATCCCTGTGAGAACAAAGCTATCACCCATCACATTGACAATTCTGCTAATTACAGTACTAGTAATTGGGTGCGTACTATACACGTACCTCACAAGAGAGGAAACTTCAGGTGCAGTTATAGAAGTACTTCCTGACACCAAGTACTACACCGAGGTACTTAAAGCAATTAGGAGCAGTAAGAAGTACATACTCGTAGCAATGTACTTAGCTAAGTACGATCCAGATGACCTAGAGGATAGAGCAAATGACCTACTTAGAGAACTCATCAAGGCTAGACAACGTGGAGTTAAAGTCTATGTGTACCTAGAGTACAGGACATATAGCGGTACCATTAAGGAAAATCTCCTAACAGCAACCTTCCTGAAGAGATTTGGAGTAGAGGTGAGGCTGGATAACCAGACAGATACAGATCACATGAAGTTAGTGATCGTAGATGGTGAAGTAGCGTTCGTAGGAAGTCATAACTGGAGTGAAGCTGCTCTAACGTACAATCACGAGCTATCAGTCAAGATCAAGAGTAGAGAGGTAGTGAAGGTACTGGAGAGGTACTTCTGGTTACTCTGGCACAGAGGTTAGCTATGGGAATTAAACTTAAGAATGGGTAGTGAAGATCCTGTATCCTGATGCACGAGCATAAGGTAGGAGGTAGGTCGCTAACTGTACTACTCGTACTATCATTACTGTACTGTGGAGCATACGTATCGTGTAACATAGCTGCACAGAAGCTAACACAAATAGGCTTCTTCACTGTACCAGCAGTGATCTTCGTATTTTGGTTCGTCGTACAGCTACTAGACATAATAAATGAGTTCTATGGATGGGAAGTAGCGTTCCAGGTAGCTACCATCTCCATGATAGTTAACATAATTGTTTCACTACTATTACTCGTAGCCGTGTACCTACCACCCTCACCAGTACAGTCACCAGAACTACATGAATGGTACTTCAGATTCTTCACGTGGAGTCCAAGAATTACATTAGCTAGCGTAGTAGCCTACCTCATATCCACCTACGTAGACACCAAGATCTTTGACTACCTGAAGAAGATAACCAAGAGAAAACACTTTTGGCTAAGAGAAAACATCTCAACAGCCGTAAGTCAATTAATCGACTCAACACTCTTCATACACATAGCGTTCCTAGGTACAATACCGTACGGTGCCGTACTGTACACAGCAGTATGTCAGTACAGCTTCAAGATGTTGATAAATGTACTAGATACTCCACTGATGTACCTGTACAGATACCTCGTATCGAGAGCACTACAACAAGTAATCACAGTACCGAAACCACAACTAATACATACTGTACAGTAGCTAAGGTAGTAGGTGAGCACAATGAAGAACATTGATGCAGCACTACAACTAGTACCACCGAAGAGCGTCTTCATGATCTTAGTAGCTGTAATGATCGTGAACACAGCAGTAAACGTAGTACCTGGAGTAATGCCAGAGCTATTGAGGAACACAATTGGTATAGCTCTGTCCTGCTTCTCCCAGCTAGTGATAGCGTACCTACTGTACAGTGGCTTAAAGGTTGAGAGCTTTCACGTAAATGATCTACTATCTACGCTACAGGACCTATGTAAGATCATTAGTGAGAAGTATCCCGAACAAAAGCAGGTACTGTATGAACTGGAGAGAGTAAGAACCTCAGCACAAAAGGTACCGAGGAGAAGAGTAACGTTACTGGTTACAATCTACGTAGTGTTTGGACTAACTTCGCTCCTACTAGTCCTATACAGTGTCTGGAAGCTAAGAGGATTACTCGAGCAATTAATTACAGGTATCAGCATTGAGGAAATATACCTGTACCTAGGTATCGCAAGTTTAGGTGGATTACTCGCAATAGTTAGTGTAGTAGCTCTATTCTACGCACTACACGTACTTAACAAAGATCTACTCGAGGTGGAGAAGATCGAGGATAGTGTAGCTCTCATACTCAGGACATCAGGTATAGCCTCTACACCTGAGAGAACATACACAGTACCGAAGAGAAGTACAGCTCTCTACATCGTACTCTCACTGATAACCCTCGGCATATTCATACTATACTGGATCTACGTCGTAATACTGAGAGACCTCAGAAATCATCTCCTAGAGGATAGAGCAATAGCACAGCAAATAACGCACCTAGTACTAACCTAACTTCAAGCACCTAAACCATTACCCACACGTAAACTAGGTAACTACCCTCTATTTTTAGGTACAATCACGTTGTCACAAGTACTAGAACACTGAGAATACAGCTTCACAAGCTATTAGCACACGAGCTAGAATTGATATACATTGTACCCTAGTGCTTATGAGAGTACTCGTAACCAGTACCTTCATAGTAGTGACATCACTTATTGGAAAACCACCACAGCAATGGCACCAACCATACCCTCAACAACCCCCTCAGCAGTAACACTACCACTCGTAGTCACGCTGTGAGCATTCGTAGTCACCCCCACAGGTGAGACAAGGTAAATTAGCAAAGAAATTTGCTACCTCAGAGATAGTCAACGTCCTTGAGAAATAGAAGTTGGTAAGTACCTGATAACCGTGGTAGTACTAGCTGTAATAGCGTACATCATAGCACTAATCACACAGCTAGCAAATGAAGTAGGCATATTGATAACCATCACAATCACACCACCATACATACTCCTCAGAGGAAAGGTACTGAGCCTGTACTCAAAGTAACAGGTAGACCCCTCAACCCCCCCTACATCTTTGAACTAGAATCAAGAGTACTCTACGTACATAATGTCGAAGAGGTGATTTACTGAGTAGACCAATTCTAGTCGAAAGTATTAGTACATGAATTAGGTACTTAATCACTACCCTGAGACTAAACTTCGAGAAACCACTCAACCTAAGACCAAACGAGAACGGCACCTCACATACCTTACCAGTAGGTGTCAGCGAGAGTACATCCAGTAAGATCTTCCAACTATACCCATAGTACCGACGTAACTTCTCAAGCAAATCCCTACGAGCTAGGAAGAAACCACTCTGTAAATCACGTACAGCCCTAAACCTAGGAACTAGCAACCACGCAGTGAAAGTAGCGAACCTAGAGATTAAGCGACGAATAGGACCCATACCCCTAGCAGAACCACCAGGAACAAACCTACTAGCAATAACCAACCAGTACCCACACCTAGTAGCTAGCAAGAACATCTTAGGCACTAAAGCAGGAGGATGCTGACCATCACTATCCATCACAACAACGTACTCACCACTAGCCCACTTAAGACCATCGATAATAGCTGAGTAGAGACCAAATCTACCAGGCCTCACAACAACTCTCACAGGATAGTACTTAGAGAACAACTTAGCTACATCAGCAGTCCTGTCAGGACTAGAATCATCAACAATAACCTCGTAATCAATACCACACCTAGACAATACAGTACACAGATCACGAAGTACACGCTTCAAACCACGAAACTCACAGTACGTTGGAATAATAACAGAGACAGAAGTCACCAACCTAAACCACACCCAAGCAGAACTAAGGATTAACCTAAACAACACAGAGAAGGCATCATCATTAACATCAAGACCACGGTAGCACTGCAACAACGTAAAACACTCAAAACAAAAGCAACACTACTGGTCAGTACACTACAGAGAATACATACCTCCTATCACAATACCAAACTCGCTAATCTAGTTGCGTCAGGTACACTAACTACATAACTCTATAACTCTCTTAGTAAACCCATGTAGAATCTACTGATGTACTTCTACACCCCGACATCTGAATGCTGCTAGGATTAGTGCTGTTGCTAATGCTGAGGGATACAGCTACTTCAACGTAAACTTTCTTACCTATGAGATGCCGATCCCTCACTTCCTCTAGCCTTGATTTTCAACTACTTTTAAGCTGTCTGTTCCCGTGTATTACCTCTTCTCTTCCTCTCCCTCCTCTCCTGGTAAATTAACTCAATTAATCTCCCAATGACTCCAATTACGAGGCAGTAGTAAGCGTATGTTGCTAGTTCATTAGCTCTAGCCTCCTCCCCTATCGCTAGGTACACTGCTGCACTTATGAGAAGTACCATGAATGCTACTATGAATAGCCCTGGTATACCTATGCTCTGTAGGTACCTACTAACCTGTTTCAAGTGCGACCTTACTCCACCTCTAGACTTTCTAAGGACTGCTATTACTGCTCTCGGTGCTGTAGCTGCTGATGAAATTGCTAGTAGTACTATTGTCATTGGCGTAACCAGTGTTGGCACTGTGTAATCTGTAGTTACACTCTGTGAAGCAACTCCCGTTACCAATGTCCCTACACTCGGTACTGAGTACCCATAGTACCTCACCCAGAAATCAACAGGTATCACGAGTACCGGTGCTTGCGTTACTCTCTTTCCCACTTCTAGATGTATCCTCGATATTGGTAGTAACTCAATACCCTCCACCATGAATGGTATTGCTAAGTACATCACCACTACTAGCACCGTGACTGTTAATGCTACTGGTACTACCCCCATTACCTCTACATTACAGATCCTAGCTCCCACCAACCTAAATTGCTTCTTTACAACCTCAGTTACTGAGACTACTGCTAGTGGTATCAGTGATGCATACGTTAGTTGTGCCGAGAAGCCCCATCTCATTGCTGTCCTAAGACCAACCACTACCAATCTCGAGTACGCTAGAGCAGCTAACACCATGGTTGCTACCACAAGTACTACTAGGTTCCTCAACCACTTATCTCCATCCACACAATAGCAATACGGCACTGGTAGCGTTACTACAATTGCTAGCAGTGGAGTCAGTATCATTACCGAATTCACAGCTTTCTCGGTAAACTCGCTGTAACTTATAGGTTAAGTTATCGTAGTCTCAATACCATGACAGAGCACACAACTATACTCCACATATCGTCCTCAAGGGAGAAACACCAAGGTACATCAGGTGATTACGTTACTGTCTCGACGCTAGGAGGATAGAGGGGGTAGGTAAGTTGAGTAAGTTCCTATCCAATCTAACACATCCTCACAGTTGAGGATGTGTACGAGCTTTGTACTAGCGAAGAAGCTTAACTCGACACTAATTACCGAGAGTAGAGAGCTAGGGGAAAACCTATGAGGACTTAGTGTGGAGGTTAAGTTATTTAGCTCTGTAGTGGGTGCTGTTTTCTCGGTGATGACATGTACTCTATTGCTGATGCTGAGTACGAGCTCAGGAGAGTAACTGAGTACTGGAACCACTTCTCCAACCTACCCCCAGTAGCAATTGGTGAGGTAAGTGGCCTCACTCTCGTATCTGACCTCAAGATCGCAGTTATCACCGGTAGCGAATTCGGTTCTAGATTCATCAGCAACCTCTGTAACTACAGCGGTTTCTGCACTAGGTGCCTATCCTGTATCGGTGATAGGTGTAGATACGGTAAATTCGATTTCTCCAAAAATGTAGTGTACGTCCACGAAGTTCCACCCAGAACCGAACTACCGAGTGTAATCGATGAACCTGAGAAGTACTTACCAGAGAGATTACCGAGTGTAGACATCGTAGTAGCTACAGGCCTCCACAGCGATCTATACTTAGCACTACCTGACCTCCTCAGGAAATCAGACGTAAAAGCACTCATAGTATTTAGAGAGGACCCACAAGACGCACCCTACGGCGTCATCAAGGACCTAGAGGATACCTGCCGTAGCTACGGTATCGAGTTCGCAACAGCTAAACCAGCTTGCTCACTAATACCCGACCCCAAGATGAGCATCATTACGAGATTCGTAAGGGAATTCAGAGTCGGCAGACCACTAATCAAGATAGAGTGCATCGATGGAGTATTCAAGAGAGTTGAAGTCATAGTATCTACACCATGTGGCTGCACCTGGTTCGTCGCTAGAAACCTCCTAGATTACAGATTTCAACCCAACGAGAGAGGTATCTTGGACCTACGTAAGAGAGCATTCATGCTACACCACACATACCCCTGCAAAGCATCCATGGAATGGGATAGAGAACTCGGTGACTCACTAATGCACATAGCATCCTTCATCTGCGCTGAATCAGTATTCCAAGGTCTAGGCATGCACGATGTCGTCAGGAACCTAGTCATTGAGAGACTTAAGAGGAAAATAGTTTAACCAAGTTACGAACCCAATAACACAGCTATCGAGGTACCTAAATGCAGTTTAGTGAATTAAAGCAGAAGATACTTGAACTACTGAGAACAGACATAGAGTTCAGATACGCTGTAGCAGGTCTACTTGGTCTCGAAGAGATCCTGAGAAAGCTAGATGAACACAGCAGAATACTGAAAGAACATAGTGAAATACTGAGGAAACACAGTGAAATACTTGAGAGACACAGCAAGATTCTCGAGGAGCACAGTAAAATTCTCAAAGAGCACACTAGATTACTTCATAGATTAGTCAGGGATGTAGCAGACATCAAGAGAACCATTGAGAGAATTACGATATCCCTTGAAGAAGAAGCTAGAGAAGTCATAGCACATAGACTCAGAGAGAAACTAGGTATTGAAGTACCACTATCGAGACTAGAACTACCTGAACTTGAGATTAACATCTACGGAATTGCTAATGACTACGTAGTGATTGGTGAATGCACAACAAGACTAGGGATCAGAAAAGTAAGGGAATTACTTGAGAAGTACAGAGTATTGAGGGAGAGGTACAGAAATTACCTAAGACCAAAGATAGTGCTCACAATATACGCAATGACATGCACTAGAGAAGCAATTAAAGAAGCAGAAGGTACAGGGATCTGGCTAAATACAGCAACGAAGGAAGAGACTACATTAAGGGTATTGAGTCTAGATTAGAGAGCTAAAATAGCTTCAGCTCTCTTAGTTGCTTCGTGGTAGCTCTTTCACCAAGACACTTAACACCAACCTCACATTCAGTAACCTTACCCTCAATAGTCCTGAATATCCTCCTACTAATAGGTCTAATACCGAGATTCTCAGGCTTACAATGTTGAATCCATGTGTAGGTACCCTCAGTATCAACAAGTAGCTCTAGCTCGAGAAATCTCGAGAAGTTACAGGGATTGTACACCCTAGTACTGGGAGGATCTCTAGCTTAGATATTAGGGAGACTCATCTTCGACTTCAAAGCCCTCACGGTAGATGCACTAATCTCCGTGGCGAATATGCTAGCAAGGTTCGAAGACTTATTTAATTAGGTTAGTTGTTAGTATAAGACCTAACATTACATTGATAGTGTTAATAGCTGTCCAGCGTTGGGTTGGTACGTGTAGTTTATCTTCTGTTTGCTCTGTCTGTCGTGGTTTGCCTGGTGTATCTCTTTATGAGTGTAACTCCTAGGTACACAAATGGTGTGTCTAGCGCTGCTATCAGGACTTTGAATAACCACATGCTGACAATAATATTGAGTAGCACCTCAGGTGGTACGGCTCCGTAGAATGCTAGTGTTGTGAATACTGCTGTGTCTATTAGTTGACTAACCATGGTTGATGCATTGTTTCTGAGCCATAGCCACCTACCTCGTGTGATCTCTCTCCACTTCCAGAATGCCCATACGTCATGGTGTTGACTAGCTAGGTACGCTACTATGCTCGCTAGTACGATTCTTAGCTGAGGTGAGAATACTCTTTCGAAGAGTTGTTGCTGTGTGAGTTCTGTGGCTGGTATGAAGTAGTCAAGCCCTATGAGTAGTAACGTAGCGATCTCCGCTGCTAGACCTGCCCACACGATGTAGATTGCTCGTTTCTTACCGTAGATCTCGTCTACGATGTCTGTTATGGGAAATGTTATTGAGTAGGAGATGGTTCCTGCCGGAACCACGAGTCCTAGGAACTCCACTAGCTTTATCCCTGCTGCGATATTTGCATACACTATCGATGCTCCGAAGATACCTGAGGACAGTACTAGTACGATGAGGTCTCGTTCGCTCAGTGGTACCTCTCTCAAGGCTGATCACCATGTTGTTCCAGATCTTGAAAGTACAGGCTTATAAAGTGTTGTACTGTGTGCGCTATGTGGAGTATGACCTTAGTGTCTCCCGTGGCTACGTGGTACGACTATTCTGAGGATCTTTGAACGTTTTGCCTCGAGAACTGTTGGAGGATGTACTCAAGCTCTAGAGTGTATAAAAGCGTGTAAACGCGATTTGTTTAGGGACCTCAAATCTAGGTTTAAGGAGAATTTCGGAATATACTCAGGAAATTGTATAGCTGACTAATAACGTTATAGAACTTAGCAGTTCTACTACACCTTGATTCTAAGCCACCTTTACTTCATTTGAAAAGTAACAAGTAAGACTTCAAACAATGAAGATTAAACACGTCTATACAATACATGTCCATAATTAGTCAAATAACTCCCAATCTCAATAGAATACTTCTCCCTGACCTACCACGTATCTATCTGAGATATGTACACTATCCTGCGTGGAAATAGTGTGTGAAGTACTCGTAAAGCAGCTTTATCACAGGACAGAAACTCTACCTCGCTTCTAAGCAAGACATCACTAAAACTATAAACACCGTAGATAAGTCTGGTAATACCGTCCCGAGAGAGGTGCACCTTATTGCTTGCTGGTACTGTACTGGGTAGAATCTCCACATATCCCTTATCGATATCTATCCTAGCGCATCCATAGGGGGAGCACAGATCTATAGATGTCGACACAGCTAGACCTACTTCCTCAACCCTCCTCCTGAGCTCCGGCTCTAACTGCTTACATAGCTTGTACTGATCAATGACGTAGTCCATGTACACGCTACCACTAAATCTCTCAAACATATCGAGCACATCACTGAGTTCCGGAACATAAGGTACGAAGAGCCTAACAACACGAACATCCTCAGCGATCAACCTCCTCAACACCTCCCTAAGCACAGACCTCAGATACCTACCATCAATAGCTGCAACCTCAAGAACAACCCCCTCCTCTCTAGGCCAAACTCCTCTCCTCATTCTCGAAGCAACGAGACCCAGAGCATACCCAACAACCCTACCACCATCCAAAGCCACAACTCTAACACCACTATCCCTCTCATCGTAGAGGAAACTATGGTAGAACGTCTTCTCCAAAACCCTAGCTCTCCAGTACTCAAGTGGTCTCCAAACCATACCAGAGAACCTACTACTCCAAATATCATACACCCTAGCAACCTCCTCAATCCTCTCCTCATCCAACTCCTCAAACTCAAGATCAGGACCACCAGACAAAACATCCAAAGCCCTCTCAACCCTGTCTCGAGCACCAACAAACTCATAGAAAGTAAACGTATCAGCATAACCAAGGGACCTATACACCCTATAACCAGCACTACCGTACTCCGTCAATAGCGAGGATAGAGCAAGACCAAACTTACGGCACACCTCCAAAGCCAACTTCATCAATGATGTAGCAATACCCCTCCTACGGTACTCAGGATGAGTAGAGACATTAGCAATCCCCCCAGTATCCACATAAGCAACACCCACACGTAACCTCCTAACAACAAGCTGTACATGACCCACGATCTTACCTCCTTCCTCAGCTACGAGAGCTAAGTCCCTCCTAAAACCATAGTCACTAGACTCATACGAAACCCAATCATCAACAGTCAAACCCCACACACCATAGGACCTAAAGCAAGTTCTCAAGAGCCCAACAATACCAACCTCATCCCCAGGTCTATACCTACGAAACACAACCACCACACACCACCCTTACAACCCAACGAAAAACAACAGTAATAACTAATAGAGATCAGAGCCTCAAGCACTCACCATTAACCACAACCTCGAAACAACACCTTTTCACAGTATCGATTTAATTCACCTAGTCGCAAGAGCTAGTTTCGACCACCTGCTAATGAATTTAGTAAAAGTAAAAGTCCATAGTCTTGCTACAGAAGACTAGAACCCGTACTTAGGAGATGAATTCTCAGCTCACGCCACAGTTTGAGGAGAGCATGACCGCAGTTAAGAGATCAGGTTGAAAGTTTATTACTGAAGTTAATAGAGTTCTAGCGAAGGTCTTTAGATACATTTCCCGGTCTATAGAATTGCTGTTATGATCATCGCTACGGCTATTGATACAGGGAGCAGCAGTAGGTCTCGATACAGAATTGGTAAAGTATGTGAGAGACAATACAGAGGTCTTCCAGTTGATGTACACTGCACTGACAGGTGAAGTCAAGACCCTCAAGACACTAAGTGATAACCCCCAAGCCCAGGAACAACATCCAAAAACACCATGATAGTTATCGGTATCGCCATACCACTCTCAGCTGTAATTCATAGCACTACCCCACTTAAAGAGACTTAAAGGGAAGAACCAATTTAGGTCTCTTCAATGATATGGTATTAGGTAAGAACCTATACACTCTCAACATCTCCAGGGAGATAATACGGTCTAAACTTTTGAATCACCACAAGACACTCATAACCGTGCTCTCTATCACAATAAACGTGGAGAACTCGCTATTAGAACTTCCCATAGATTTGCAGGAGTTTACATAGTTGCATACATAACCACTAAACTACTTAGCGTAGCCTCCATGGACGTCACCGTATATCAAATTAACTAACCTCATCACGAACTCGCTACACACATCACTCATCCTCATAGGTAATGCATTAACAACACTAAACCCAACTAACATATAATTCACATCGATGAGACATATATCCTAAGCACACTCGTAAAGTCACTAATGCCACCTGCTGTGATGAACCTCATCCTTGCGCATACATTCAATCTTAACTACGTACTTGCTTCCACAATCCTAGCACCACCAACACCGACACCCATAGCCATAGTAGTAACCATGACCATAGCCCTATAAACGGTGGTGTTAGTATCCCTGTAACCACAATGTAGATTCCTATCTCCCATAGTTGAACTATGGAGTTGATTAATCAAGACCTGGAAAGGTTCTAAAGTAATGTCAAGGTTTAACCAAGTGTCGTAATGCGAACATGTATATTTCAAGGACCTGTTCCTCAGTATACTGGGGATGAGCAGTGATTAGAATCCCAAGAAGTAAAGTCGTGTACAGTTTTAGCCCCAAACATAGTCCAGCCGCTTATGCTAAACCAGGTGAAGTAGTTGTCTTTGAAACCATCGATGCACTTGGGGGACAGATCAAAAGTGAAAACACTAGCTTAGAATCTCTAGATTGGACAAAGGTTAATCCAGCTACAGGCCCTCTATATGTTGAAGGTGCTGAGGCAGGGGATACTCTCGTAGTGGATATCCTCGACATATCTACCGAGGAACAAGCAGTAATACTCGTAGTACCTGGGTACGGTGCATTACATGACAAGAAGTTTAATCCCAAAGTCAAGCTACTGCAAAGACGTAGAGATTACCTACTGTTCAACAACATAGAGATACCGGTAAAACCCATGATAGGTGTAATCGGTGTCGCACCACCTGAAGGAGAGGTACCTACAGGATCCCTTGGTGCTCACGGAGGTAACATGGATGTAGCCCTCATAACACGAGGAACAAAACTCTACCTACCAGTATTCGTAAAGGGAGCACTCCTAGCAATTGGAGATCTTCATTTAGTACAAGGAGATGGAGAGCTATGTGTATCAGCAGCTGAAGTGTCCGGAGAAGTAATGGTTAGAGTAGACGTAGTAAAGGGGAAGAGACCGAGATACCCGGTACTGGAGCTAGAAGATAGGTACGCAATACTTGCCTTCGGAAAAACACTTGACGAAGCAGCCTACCGAGCAACCGAAGAAGCAGTTGAAGCACTTAAAAGAGCACACAACCTAAACTTCGAAGAAGCGTACATGCTAGCAAGCCTCATAGTGAACCTAAGGATAAATCAAGTCGTAGACCCACTTAAAGGTGTAAGAGCAGAAATACCAAAGAAATACATCGACATAGATAACATACTAGTAGAGACCAAACAAAGCTAGAACAACACAACAAGAATACAGACGCCTAAGGAAGGAACCATATGGAAATTTCAAGAGTTTACTTTCTCGACCTACTTGACCTACCTCCTCTAAACGTCAAAACTACCCCAAGAACGGTCAAGGCAATCCCTACAATAGCTCCCAAACTAGGTTTCTCATTCAGTATGAGCCATCCTAGAGTAGTAGCACCATAAGGCTCAAAGGCCATAGCAGTTGTCACTAACGTCGCAGGGTAACGCCTCATAGCGTAGTTCAGCGCAGTATGGCCAATAGCCATAGGTACTAAACCCATGAGTACAAGGTAGACAATACTCTCCGCTCTAGTAGCTAGAGGATTTACACCCAGTACACAGCAGATAACACTAGTTACGAGGAACGCCACCAAGTAAACACTAACAACATACCCCATCGTATCCCTACTAGATTTACCCACTACACGACCTATCTGGAAATAAATTGACCCAGCAACCGTAGCCGCAAAGGCAAGGATTACACCCATAGATGTTGCACCACTCCAAGGCTGAGAAAGCACGTAAATACCCAGTAACGTCACCACAACACCAAGCATCTGCAATCTCGAGAACTTCTCCCTCAAAACAACGTACTCAAAGGGAAGAGTGACCACAGGATACGAGATAACTATTCCACTCGCAGGAGCAATCGCCATGTAGTTCAAACTCTCAAGCCATAGAGAAAAGTGAATAGCAAGAGCAACTCCAGCAATCACCGTGTACCAATCCAACCTCAGAGACCTCTTAAACACAGTCACATAGCACAGAAGCACAATCGAACCTACCAACAACCTCCACCAAGCAGCAACATAACCTGAAACAAGCGCCAACCTAGCCAAAACAGCTGCCCATGATATCGCAAAGATACCCAACACCAAAGACAACGCATATCTCAATCAGCTAGCACCTCAAGTACACCAAATAGACCTAGTGGGTTACAAAAGGGTATCACAACTACTTACAGCAGAACTGAACCCAGCACCTTCTACTCCGAAGCCTTTACAAGGGCCTTTAGTAACCTCCTCACATCATACGGTGAAGGCACGTTGTACTTCGCCCTAGAAGGAACTATACCAACCCTAATAGTGTACGCATACTCAGGCAACGTAGCAAACATCTCCTCATCAGTCCTATCATCACCAATAGCCAGTATGAAGTCCCACTTCCTCTTCTTAAGCCAATTAAGTACAGCTCTACCCTTACTAATGCCCGCACTCCTAATCTCTATAACCCTATTACCCTCAATAACCTCCAGGTTATACGTAGCTACTAAATTCGTGAGAAACTCCTTAAGTTCCTTAGCCCTAGTCTCACCGAGCTCTACACCAGCTCTCCTGTAGTGCCAAGCAATGGAAAACTCCTTCTCCTCAATAAACGAACCTGGAGTCCTATCAACATAAAGCTCCAAAATCCTCCTAATCTCCCTCTTCCAATCACTCTTCAAAGGCACAGCAACTCTCCATGACCCTCCTCTCTCCTTAATCCACGCACCATGCTCAGCTACAAGACTTATGCCTAAATCACCAAACCACTCATCGAGAGTCCTACGATCCCTACCACTAACTATCACAACCTCATTCCCAGGAGTCTCAGCAAGTCTCCTCAAAATCTCCACAACCTCACCATCGGGTCTCGCGAGATCAGGTCTCTCAACAAGAGGAGTAAGAGTACCATCGTAATCCAGCAGAATTAACCTACTCCTACTCCTAACATAGTCACTAACCAACCTCTCCTCCACATCTACAGTCAATACCTTAGCCTTTAACCTACTCTGCTCCTCCTTCACCTCATTAAGACTCTCAAGGAAATCATCAGCCCACCTAAAGACGTCGTACCTCTTCACCCTAAGCTGCATAAACCACATTCTCTTAGCTCTCTCATCCCTAGGCATCTCCAACGCCATCTTAATAGCTCTAGCCACCTCCTCCCTATTATTAGGATTGACTACAAGAGCCTCAACAAGTTCCAGAGACGCACCAGCCCCCTCGCTCAATATCAAAACTCCATCACCATCAACCTTAGACGCAACAAACTCCTTAGAAACCAAGTTCATACCATCCCTAAGAGGAGTTATGAGAGCAACCTCTGCAACCCTGTAAAGCGCTAAGAGTTCCTCCACAGGAATGTACCTGTACATGTAGAGTACAGGACTCCAACCAGGTGTAGCATACTTACCATTGATCTTACCAACAAGCTCATCAATCTGCTTCTTAAGCTCAACATACTCTTCCACACCCATTCTAGAAGGAGAGACCACCAGCACAAAGACAACCTTACCCCTATACTCAGGATACTGCTCCAAAAACAACTCATAAGCCTTAAGCCTCTGCACAATACCCTTCGTGTAGTCAAGTCTATCAATTGAGAAGATGACCCTCAATCCCTTAAAGGTCTCCCTGAGAGCTCTATACCTCTCCTCAACCTCTGGCGTATTGAGAAGCTTGATAAGCTCCTCGTAGTTTATACCCATCGGAAAAGCATCCACCTTAACCACACGCCCACTCACATAGATCCTACCCAAGACATGGTCAAAACCCAGAAGCCTCCTCACACTACTCAAGAAGTGCCTTACATAGTCATAGGTGTGGAACCCCACTAGGTCAGCTCCGAGAATTCCCTGTAGTATCTCCCTTCTCCAGGGTAGTAAGCGGAAGACCTCCGACGATGGAAACGGTATGTGTAGGAAGTACCCTATAGGGACGTCATCCCCCAACTCCCTACGAAGCAACTCAGGCAACAGCATGAGGTGGTAATCGTGAATCCAAATCACATCACCAGGCTTATAGATCTGCAGTACCGCCTCCGCAAAAGCTTTGTTAACACGAACATAAGCATCCCAGTACCCAGGCTCATACCGTACCTTCTCAGAAAAATAGTGGAAGAGAGGCCAAATAATCTTATTACAGAAGCCATAGTAGTAATCCTCTATGTCTTGCCTCGTGAGGAACACCGGGTACAAATTCTTAGAGGCTAAGACCTCCTCAATCCTCCTCCTATCACTCCAACTAATCTCCTCCAGAGGTATCCCCGGCCAACCAATCCATATACTGGAACCCCTACGGTGAACAGCCACAAGACCCGTCGCTAAACCACCTGTACTAGGCTCAACTACAGGTCGTCCATTCTTCCTAACAACCTTCACAGGTAACCTATTAGATACAAGTATCAACCTATTCCCAGGCCGCATCCACAAACCCCACCACACAGGTAAACACAGTCAGTACCTTACTCTAGCCTCACGAGAAGGCACATACCTAAACGAAGTGAAATCCCTAAGCACCTTAACCAAGTACCTGAAGACCCTACAAACACATTCCCCTATTTTAAACTACTCACATATGTAACTAAACACATCCACGAACGTAACACCCCACATCAAAACAACAACACACAACACCATACCATAACACCCAGCAATTCACAACATAAAATTAATCACTCAGCACTATCCAAACAACTAGTTGTTTCCCCTCACGAGAAGAGTACTGTCCTCACAGCAGTTAAGATAGACATCGAGTAGTACAGTAGAGCAGCTATAGCCCTAAGCTTCCTCTCCTCAAGTCTAATCACGAATCTAGCGGCGGTACTAGCGCCTAAGTACGTACCCGCTGCAAGAGGTAGTGCGAGAAGTACATCATACACTCCATGAGCTACGTACGATGTGAGCCCGAACGCAGCAGTAATACCGACCATCATCTTACTAGTAGCGAGAGCCTCCTTAACACTGAGACCGAGAACAGCAATCAGTATGGGGACCTTGATGACACCACCACCAATACCTGTCGTAGCAGAGAGAAAACCAGCAAACATGGAGATAAGGAGAGCAAGCTTCAAACTCCTGGGAGGTCTCAACCGAGGTTGAAGGACAATTACAGTACCAGCAAGAGCAAGGGCGCAGGAAATAGCGAGAGCAACGTAGGAACCAGGTAATCTCACAGCAACAAAACCACCGAGAACAGCACCAACAATAGTGACAGACTCAAGAACAAGACCAACCCTAACCCTCACCAAACCCCTCCTAAGGAACCTCACCAAACCACCAAGACCAGTACCGAGAACAGCAGTTAAGCTAGCAGAGACAGCGAGATGAGGCTCAACACCCAGCAAAACAAGGGTAGGAGACACAACACTACCACCACCAATACCAAGAAATGTACCAATGAAACCAGCAATGAAACCAATCAAAACCAGTACAGGTAAGTAAGGCACCAAACCTAAACACCACACAAAAAGCTTGAAGGTCAAGTAAATCAATTACTGAAAGAGTAAGAAGATGAACCAAAGCGAGTAGAGAACTTTATGCACGTACCACACGTAGATAACTAGTGAGTACGAGGTCTCAACCTCATGTCAGAGCTAATTCAGGAAACAATACGTACACCCAAGGTGATTTAGGAGAAGATCAAGCAGCTAAATATCGACCTAGATACCCTAGTAATAGAGCTACTAATCAAAGAGCTGAACATCAGCTCTAGAGAGGAGATACAGATACATCTACAACTTGCTCAAAAACACTTTGAGGAAGCAAAGAAGTACCTAACTGAAAATAATCTAGTTCAAGCTAGTGAGAAGCTGTATAAGTGTGCCGAGGAGTGTATTAAGGCACTAGCTATGAAGTACAGAGTACCTGAGGTTGAGGAATATCGTAGAGAAGGTAGGTAGTGGACGAAGCTCCTCTCAAGAGCAGCTAAGAGATTGGCAGCTACACTAAGTAGTGAAATCATATGTATTGCATGGTCTATAGCATACGTCCTACATGTATGGGGATTTCACGAAGCATCACTAGAGGTATGTCATGTGAGTAGCTGTGTTAAGTACATTGAGCAACTACTCAAGGGAAACAATGAGGAGAGTAGAGGTACACAATACACAGTGATTTCACTTAGTAACAAGGTATAGGTGACTAGAGGTGAGTTAGTGGTAAGGTAAGTGAAGATTTTAAGCTGAAGAACCACTGTATATGTAGGTCTAGGGAGTTATGAAGCTTGGAAGAATTAGAGGTAGAATAGGACACATATACCCAATTAGAAGGAGAGTAGGACACATATACCCGCTATCTAAGGTGAGGAAACTCCATGGCAGTGAGGGTAAGGCTCAGGATTAGATGTCTTAAGTCGGGTAGAGAGGTAGTGACATCAGCTCTCGTCAACTCAGGTTTTGAAGCGGAAACACCACAACTACTCATACCGCGTAGATTAGCAACAGAGCTCAACCTCTGGCCACCACCAGAAGAAGCAGTACTAATCGAAGTAGGTACAGCAGGAGGACCAGTACGAAACTACCTCATACCAAATGTAGCAGAGGTCTACGTAGAGACCCAAGATAGAACCGTAGGACCAGTGAAGTGTGACATCATGATCTCTAGCTATGAGTACGAAGTACTCATAAGCGATAAGCTAGGAGGTGAGTTAGGGATCGTAATCCTAGATCTTAGAGGGAAGTGGAGGTTCAGTGATGAGGATAAGGTAAGAGAGACAGAACCACCACAGTACTGGTTCTAGTAGCATAACAGCATGAAGAACACCCTCTCTAGACCTCTACAGTAAGTGAGATGAACCATCACTTAAAAGGAGCACCGTACACTACTAAATCGAGACGAGAACACTAGCGGTGTTGACGCTATGGGTAAGCTACGAGAGTACATGGAGCAGTGGTTCAAGGAGGCAAAACACGATCTAGAACTCGCTAAGAGATTTCGAAATGAACAACTACACCACGTAGCATGCTTCTTCGCACAGCAAGCAGCTGAGAAAGCACTAAAGGCACTGTACTACATCTGTCGTAGACCACACCCTCGAACACATGACCTAGAGAAGCTGTACCTAGAGCTACCACAGGAAGTACAGTCCATACAGCACGACTTCACCATAAAAGACCTAAGAACACTAACAGACTACTACGAGAAATCAAGGTACCCAGACGCCATCAGAGGACTACCCTCCGAGAAGATAGATAGAGAGGATGCAGACCTAACCATAGAAATAGCTGAGAAAGTAATTTCCTGGGTCGAGAAAATCATAGCAACACACCCCATTGAAGATCCTGATCCACAAGCCATAGACATAGCTAGAGAAGTAGTTCGAAAACTCAAGACAAAAATCACAGTAACAGAAGCATACGTCTTCGGAAGTAGAGTACGAGGAGACTGGAACACCTACAGCGACCTAGACATAGTCATAGTATCACCAAACTTCAAAAACCTCAAACCACTAGAAAGACTAAAACTCACACTAAACATCCTAGAAAACCTCAACACACCATACAGAGTAAACCTCTTCCTCTACACACCAGAAGAATTCAAAGAAGCACTCAATGGCGCATCACCAGCAATAGTAGATGCCTCAAAGTACTGGATAAGAATAGACTAGAGCACAAACCTAAAGTAATTATAGGATAGTGGTAGACTCAACACCGACACGAATTCCTGCAGACACAACTCAGCACTAAGAACTATGATTAAACATCTGCTTGACTAAGTGAACTACCTTCTCCGCAATAGATAGGAACCTCCTTGCAGTACCCTCAGCAATCTCTCTCCAAGGCTTCCTCAATCCAGCATTAGGATACCTAGCAATCACGTAGTAAGGAGATAGCTCTGTCAACAACTCAACATCACTAACCTCTAGCTCTAAACCAGCTACATGAAGTAGCTCCAAGAGGTCATGACTTCTAGGAGGTCTAACTCTTTTAAATCCAATAATGTAAGCTTTCAAAGCCTTTTCTACAGCTTGATGTGAGAGGAATACAGCAAGATGGTAGCTACCACGCTTAAAAGCTTCTTTAGCCTCATTGAGATCAACTAGAGCACCCTCTAACCAATCTAGAGCCTCCTCTCTAATCATAACTACAACCCAAATTAAGCAATTCTGATCCAGTACTCCATAGCATCCCTAACGACAATACTCCTCCTCTTAACCTCCTCAAACTCCTCAGGAGTATAGGCCAAGATATCAAATCCCCTATTAGGTGGCAAAAACTTCCTCAAGATAGCATACCTCTTACCAAAATCCAATCCCCTAAACCTAGGAGAAACAACAATTAAATCAACATCACTATCAACTAACCAATCACCACGAGCAAAACTACCAAAGAGATAAACCTCAACATCACCGAGAACTTCCTTAACCTTCCTCACAAAATCCCTCAACATCTTCAGAACATCTTCAGGAACATTACCGTACAAGAACTCAACACCTCAATACCACAACCGAGCTAGAAACTAAAATCACTAACTCCACAGATACACCATAGTGGAAAAGTTTTTGTCTCTACATCAGTACAGCAATCATGTGAAATCCATGGAACGAATTGAAGAAGCTAGAAGGTGGTTCCTCCAAACTTCAAGAGATATCAAAGCAGCTAGTGACAGCCTCCACGCTGCAAACTTCGAGTGGTCATGCTTTCAGGCACAACAAGCTGCAGAGAAAGCTGTTAAAGCACTACTGTACGCTCACGGTAGACATGCCTGGGGACACAGCATAGTTGAGCTACTCAACATCTTGAAGGAATTAGAGGAGGTACCTGAAGAACTCTACGTAGCTGCACGCGAACTAGATAGACACTACATACCCTCACAATACCCAAATGCATTTGAATCTGGATACCCAGGTATGTACTACGATAAACCGACAGCAGATAGAGCACTTGAAGCTGCTAGGAAGATCATGGAGTGGGTGAAGGAATGCTTGAGAAAACTTGGTGTAAACGTGTAGAGGAGCTCATTAGTAAGCTCAGCAAGGTATTTGGCATCGAAGCAGTCATAGTATTTGGATCATGGGCACGTAGTGGAGGAGGTGAGTGGAGCGATCTCGATGTACTCGTAGTAACGGATGATGTCAAGAACATAGACATACTCGAACGATTTAGAATAGCTACCGAATACAAGCCACCACGAGTAGACGTGTTCCTGTACACATATGGAGAACTCGAGAACATGATGAAGAGAGGAAATCCACTAGCACTATCAGCACTCGTAGAGGGGATACCACTAAAAGCAAGTAGCAGAGTCCTAAAGCTCATGGAAGTAGCCAAGCAAAGGTACATAAGGAGAGGACGAGTTTGGATCGAGACAACAAAACTACAGTAACCTCACGCATTAGATTGCAGAAGATAGCGAAGGTCCTAGAGAGCAAACAGCACTAGAAAAAGCCACACAGAAATCAACCCAAGATACAGTAATCACAGAGTCAAACACAAAACACCTTAGAACTTACTTGTCAAGTCCTCACATAAGTCTCTTAAACCTCTCATCAACCTAACTAACCTAGAATAGAACCCTTATAACTCATTCATGAAGGGAGGAATACAGGTGAGGTAATGTACAAGGTAATTGTAGCCACACTAGCATCACAAGCACCACTCACAGCAATAGCAGTAGTAACACTCTACTACCTACTAAGTCGAAGAATAGATAAGCTGGAACTGAGACTAACCAAGTTAGAAGTAAGAATAGATAATCTTGAAGTAAGAATGTCAAACCTAGAACAGGAAATGAAGAGAGGATTCGGTAACCTAGCTAGCTTCAACGATACACTAATTACACTACTACAGACGAAGACAGTAATAACTGAAGGAGAAGCACTAGTACTGAAGAACTACCTAAGAACAATAACACCAGGAACAAGCACAAAGTACTACACAGAAGAAGTAAGGAAGAGACTACTGGAGCTACTAGATAAGAAATTAAGTGAGTACACCTGGGAAGACGTATTCGAACTAGAGGAAATAGCTGAACTAATCAATGAAGAAGCTAGAGTAACAGGAAGAATGGACCTAGCAGACTACTACGGAAGACTAAGAGCATACATAGCAATAATTAGAGGAGATCTCATAAGAAGACACGTAATGCCACCAGAGAAACCACCAGAGAAGAAATGGTTAAAGAAAATACAGCAACAACCTACACACCAAACACACAACCCCTAGACCTCACAACCAATACAGCACTATAACTCCCTCAACTCCTTCAAAAGCTTCAGAAGATCAATACCACACCTCTCAATCTCAACCACAATAGGATTCCTCTTAACCCTCATCCTCTCAAATTCACTCAACGTAACAACAATAGGCTCAACACGAGGACACATCAGTAAACAACCCTCAATAAGCTCAAGACGCTTAACAGGACTCCTAGGTAAATCACCATCAACAACAATTAACACATCAACATCACTCCACTCATTAAAATCACCACGAGCAAAACTACCGAAAAGCCAAGCACCAACAACACTAAACCGCTTAGAGACACACCTAACAAACCTCAAAGCCTCCCTTAAAGCCTCTTCACGTCTCCTCAACCTCTCCTCAAGAACCTTCCCCATACACCCTCAACCCAAGATAGAATACACTCCGCAAGCTTAATAGCTTCCTCAGCATCCTCCCTCACATAGTAATCCTCAGGAACACCTTCACACCACACATCAGGGTACCTAGTAGGAGTATAGAACCTATCCAACCTCCTACACGCACGCAAAACCTCTTCAGGAACCTCCACACCCAGCTCACTAATGTACTCAAGCAACCTACTCAATGCACGACCAAAACGAGGACGACCAACACCCCACAACAAAGCCTTCAAAGCCTTCTCAGCAGCTTGATGAGCCTTAAAACAAGCCCAATTAAAATCACCACACAAAGCATCACGCCTAGCGGAATCGAGCGTAAGCCTAGCACTCCTAAACCACCTCTCAAACTCAACAGAATCAAGCATAGAGACACCAGCAAGCAGCACTAGCTGAGGAGAGTAAAGCTACACCTCCAGAACCTCTCCACGACACTCAATACCTAACTTATCAGCAAGCTCCTTAGCCCTCTTCCTAATTCCAGGAGACACAATCAACATCTTCGGCTTAACCCCAGTAACCCTCTCATAGAGCACACCTACCCTATACAGCTCAGCTACATCAGCTCTATCAACACTAGCCTTATACTCAACAAGAACGTGCTCACCATCTCTAATCAACAAATCAACCTCAATCCAAGACGGATAACCAAACACAACACCCTCACTATCGTAGTAAACCCACCTCTCAACCCTATACACCTTAAGCAAATCCTCAACGAGGTACTTAATAGACTCCCTAAAAGCACCCTCTGTAGAGAGACCATACTTAAGACCAAGAGCTTGAATACTCGCTACCAACCTCTCAAGAACTCTCATATGCTCCTCAAGCACTCTACTATGCTTAAGAGCTTGCTCCTGTAAGCTCCTAACCTGCTCCTGCAGTACCTTCATCTGCTCCTGTAAATTCCTAACTTGCTCCTGTAAACTCCTAATGACCTCACTGTGTTTAGCTACTTGTTTTTGTAGGTCTCTAACCTGCTTCTGTAGGTCTCTAACTTGTTCCTGTAGAGACTTAATAGCTTCAGTATTCTTGTCAATTCTCTTAAGCACCTCTTCAATACCTAGTAAACCCACTACAGCATACCTAAACTCAACATCCTCACGAAGCAACCTAAGAAACTCCTCCCTCAACCCCGACATAGCACATACACCCTAGTGAACCCACAACAGAGAAACCACCTACACTCCCTCAAGCAAACTCCATCACTTAAAGTCAATCCAAAAAGCTACACTCCAGTAAATAAGCTTTCATTTACTCATCAAGAACCAGGTAGAGAAGCTAAGCAAAACAGCATTAACGTACACACAAAAAACAAACACCCACCACTACCCTTAATACACCCCAAATACCCACAACCACTGAGGTCGATTGAGTGCCCATTAGAGATGAAGTCCTAAATTGGCTCACCGAATCCAAAGCAGATCTCCAACATGCAGAATCCAGCCTACAAATTGGCGACTACAACTGGGCCTGCTTCGCTGCACAGCAAGCAGCTGAGAAAGCACTAAAAGCACTGATAATGCACACCCTGGGTGAGTACCCTCGTGGACACGACCTCATTAAACTCTACAGAAAGGTAAAGAACTACACAGACCTCAAACTCAACGAAAGTGCACTAGCTAGATTATCAGCATACTACACACTAGCAAGATACCCAAATGCAGGTCTCGAAAAACCATCAGAAGAAATCACCAGAGAACAAGCAGAAGAAGCCATAGCAATCGCCAGAGGTGTAGTCGATGAGATCACAAAAACTATCAGAGATCCGTAGAGAAGTAATCAACACACTAAGAAAACTCGCACAGGAACTAAACGCAACAATCTACCTCTTCGGAAGCTACGCACGTGGAGATCACATGCTAGATAGCGACGTAGACATAGTAATTGTATCAAAAACCTTCGAAGGCATGAACTACGTAAGTAGAGTCGAACTAGTTAGAACAAAACTACCACCACACATAAGCTTCGACATAATCCCACTAACACCACAGGAATTCAAAGAGAGAAGAGAGAAACCATTCTTCAAAGAAATATCTAGGTACTGGATCGAAATAAAACCACAACACCCTCAAGCCTAAGGAAAGAAGGAAGTATAACTAATTCCACTACCTCAACAGAGGAGAAACGTAGTAAAATGGTGTTGAGTATGGATAGAGAGATTGTCGTCAAGAAGTTAACCGAACTATTTAGAAACCTCAACGACATCGAAGTAGCAATACTCTTCGGCTCAATCGCTAGAGGCTATAGACATCCACACGACATAGATATAGCCGTGAAATTCACCACCAAAAAATCACCACTCGACCTAGCAAACCTAGTCACACATAGCCAGACACCTAGGTACTACCGAAGATCACATAGACATAATCGACCTAGACTACGCTAAACCCATCCTACTACTCAGAATCCTAAAGGAGGGAATAATCCTGAAGGGAAATCCAGAGACCCTAAAGGAACTATACGAGAAGGCTTCAAGAGGAATTGAGCAACTCATCGAAATCAAGCTATGGAGTAACCTAGATCCAGAACCCAGAGTAAACAAAATAGTCATAACCTCAAGAGTTGAGGAAGTTAGGAGAAACACAGAATTCCTCAAGAGAGAAATCCTGACAAAGAACGTACATGAGCTAGAGTACAGAGACATACTAGCACTCGAGAGAGCACTACACAGAATTGCTGAAGCTATACTAGACATATGTAGACACCTCGTAGCAGTCTACTCACTAGGCATAGTCGAGAGCTACGGAGAATACCCCAGAAAACTAGCACAAGCAGGTAAGATGCCTAGAGACCTAGCTGAAGACATAACCAAACTAGCAGGACTAGGAAATATCCTAGTCCACAGATACCTAGAGATAGACCTCGAAAAACTCCACAAAACAGCACAAGAAATAGCTAAAGAAGTAGTACCCAAATTCCTACACTGGATCAAGAACATAGATCCACAAGAAACACCACCCCTCCCAAGTAAATAGGAAGCTCGTACAGCATACATCAACACAAGAGAAGCTGAGCAACCATAACCTACCAAGACAAAAACCATACATACTACAGAAAATAGACGTAGAGTACACACGTGAAACCTAGTAAATGTAGACGAGGTAGCGAACATGTTCTTCAGAATGAGAACAAGCAACACACTAAGTAGATCAAGCAAACACCACAAGAAGATCAATTAAAAGGTAGAGAAGATGACTAAACACCCCAGTAAGCACCTCCTACAGAAAACACTCAAGAAAGTAAAAGAAAGCGAAACCACATACCTAGTACTCTCAGTAGCAATACCAACAATTCTAAGAACAGTACCAGAACTCATATACCCCTTCCCAACAGGATTCGACCCACTCTCATACTACTTCCCAGCAATACTACACCTAAAACAAAACCTAAACCATGTATGGAAATTGATTGAATACGGACCAATACCCTACATACTACTAACACCACTACCAACAAAAGACACCATACTCCTAGGCCTAAAGATACTCAATATCACCGCAATAACACTACTAGCACTAACAACATACCTAACAGCTAGAGACATACTAAAACAAACACCACAATGGAGCTTCATAACAACGCTACTAACAACAAACTACATAACAATGGCATTTTCATGGCTATACCCAAGAAATACACTAGCATACGCCCTATCACTACTAACGACATACCTACTACTAAGAGATAAGATACTACACGCATCACTACTAACAGCAACCACAGCACTAACACACCCCGTACCCACAATCTTCATAGTCACATCATCCATAACGACAACACTACTCAGAAGAAAAACCAAGTACCTAATACCTGCAATACCGACACTCACACCACCACTACTCCTAGCAATAGGCTACAAACTAAACCTCACAACAAGATCCCTACTCGAGAAGTACTTACAGACACTAGTAAACGCAGCAACAGCACCACTACACCAACACCTAAACCCCCTAAACCAATCCCTACTACTCTACCTATACCTACCAGAAATACCACTCATAGTAATCACACTAATAATCTACAAACGCTACAACACCAGAACAATACATAGCAACCTAATCATCTACCTAACACTACTAATCACCACCATAATCTACACAAAATCACACCTCGGAGATAGATTCGTATACATGATACAGCCACTACTAATACTCACAACAACAACCATAGTACACACAAGTAAACCAACCACAATACACCACATGAAACAATACACGAGAGAAATAACGTACACACTCACACCCATAGTACTAGTAATGACATTACTAACAACAGCATACATAGCATCAACAGGAACACCACCAGTACTATACTTCAAAAAACCCTACGTATTCAACGACGAAATCTACAGAAAATTCCCATCAGGAATGGCGCAAGGACCAATACCACTAAGAGACGTAGAGCCAACAATGAAACTACTTAAAACACTAACACAAGAAGTAGAACCCCAAAAAGTAACACTCTACATAGCATTCAGAGGATTCCTATACTACATCAACGAAGAATACGCAGAAAAAGTAGAGTATACACCAACAGAAAAACTACCTCCAAACAGATACACAATAACTTGGATCAAAGAACCATGGTTCAAACTCCACATACCGAAAAACACAGAAATAATCGTAGTAAAACAGGAAGGAAACCTAGCAATAATCTACATAGAGAGCAAGTAAGTCAATCGCTAGAGATATCGACCTCAGCCCCCTCACCTAAACACAGTAACCAAAGGACAATTCCACACCTGAGCAGCGACAGAACTGTCAAAGAACTCGCGAAGAGGAACTACGTGATCTGCATCCACTGCACTGAACTTAAACAGTACACAAGTCAGTACTTTCACTACTCGAAGACTCATACATCAACAGCTGTGATTTCCTTGGTTTCTGAATCTCTATACAGGTGAATTAGTGGGTGTATTGGTTCTCCTAACTCGTATTTTGTTGGTTCTCTGAACCTGATGTGCAGAATTGAGTACTCAGGTACCAACGATATCTCGGCTACCTTCTCAGGTAGTGTGATATCGCAAATTCTCTCTATGTACCTGAGTAGCGACTTGATATCTACCTTAAGTAGGGGATCTACCGCCATTTCTTCTTTCTCAATCTCCTGTAGGTTTCCAACCCTATTACGTGTGCTGTCTTGACGGTACTTTGCTAAGTAACTACACTCAACCTTGCCGTGCATAGTACTTTCCTATTCCTAGTTCTATGTTTTCCTGCTAGTGTTTTATAGTATGGAGTTTCCCCTGTATTAGTGGTTGCTCTAGTTTATTCTCCTGGTTGTGGTGTCTTTGTTTATTTGCTTATTGGTCACTTACCTAAGGTTCTTGGGTTGCTTGTGAGTTGCTTTAGGAGGATAGCTTATTGGCTTTAGGGTTATGTAATGGGTATTAGCTTCTTAGCTTCTTCACTTGATACTATGTGGATCTCTAGGGGTATCCCCATGGAAGTCCATACTTGTCAACGGCGTTCCATAGGATGTCGGCTTTTAACTTTGTTTTCTCTTGATCTGTTAGCTCTCTATTCACGATTATGAGTATGTCTATGTCGCTTAGTACTGTTAATCTATCTTCTGCTGCCCCTCCAAATTGTATGCTTTTGCCTCTGGTAGTATTTCCTTTATTGATTTTGCTAGGAGTTGTATGTAGCATCTCCACTCCTTTAAGCACTCTATCTTCCACTTAACCCATCCAAACTTCTACAGGAGAAGACCAAGTACTGACTCAACTAAGATAGCTTGAGAAGACAATAAACAATTAAAGATAGTGAGCAATCACTACACTAGAGAACTAAGGTGGTACCACTACATTGAGCGGAGAAAGAGTCAACATAATCAAGGATAGAGCCTACGCATTCCTAAACCTAGCTAAAGAATTAATCGATAAAAGACCTGACATAGCATCCTTCAACATCCACCAAGCATGCCAACTCAGAATCAAAGCAACACTACTTAGATTCACAGGTGAAATACCTAGAATCCACAGCATTAGAGAACTCCTAGGAATACTCGCAAAGAAGCTAGAAGACCTCAACTACAGAGAAGACGCCCTAAAAATCATCAACTTCATAAGAAAACAGAGAGAAGCACTCATTGACATAGAAGCAGCATACACCGAGTCAAGATACGGAATAGGAATCACCACTAGAAGCATGATAGAGGAAATGCTGAAAACAGCCGAAGAACTATTTAAGCTCCTAGACGAAGTCGAAAAACATGTACTGGGCTAAATACCACCTACAACACCTCAAAAAATGGAGAGAAGCAGCTGAAGCTATAGCAAAAGCAGTAAAAGACCTACACATCAAAGCAGAAGTATACGTCATTGGAGGGGCAGCAGAAGATAGATTAACAGTACTAAGCGACATAGACATACTCCTATGCCTAGAAGAGAAACCAAAAATCGAAGACGTATGGATATTGAGGAGGAAAGTACTAGAGATAGCTATGGACAAGTACGGACTACCCATAGACTACCCCATAGAACTCCACATACAGGACAAGAAAACCTGTAACCAAACACTACAACACAGAAAAGCCATAAAGATCAACACATCAACCTAACACACATACAAAAACACCAAGAGAACACAAAGTAACTAGGTGAAACCAACATGAATGAAGAGAGCAACAACTCCAACACAATAACCGTAAAACTCCCCAGCATCCTCGCGAAGAAACTCAGAGATGTAAAAGAAGCAAAAGCAACGAAAAAGTACATAGAAGAAAGAATTCACGACATAGAAAAGCTAGTGGAACTAGCGACAAATTAAGACTCAGTAAAAAGGCTATAGTTTTTGAAACGATTGAGCAAGACTAGGTACTGGAGAAGGACAATCACACCCTAACTACCCAAAGAATAGATACCTATGGACGAGAGAAGTGATTAGATAAAGGTACACAAATAACCCTATACCCGGAATATCAGGTGAGTCCCGTGAGTGGAGAGAAGGTGCCTAAGTTCAACATATGAAGTCTACTTTATCGAGAAGGAAGAAGCATAACCTATGAAGCACAACAATAGAACTAACAGGTCTCATACCAGAATACGAGTACAGGTAAACTTAGCACACCTCCCAAACCCACAAAGATTAAGAACTAGAACTTCAAGGATATCGTCATGAACGTTGAAATTACTATAAAATTACCTGAAGTAATTGCTAAACACATCAAGAATCTAGGTATCGACATAGAATCTAAGATCATCGACATGATCATTCAAGAACTTAACCTGGATCCTGAAGAAGAAGTTAAAGCTCACGTAGAGCTTGCAGTAAAGTTCCTAGAAGATGGAAGAAAGCTCATCAATAGGGATCCAGCTCAAGCTAGTGAAAAGCTGTATAAAGCTGCTGAAGAGTGTGTAAAAGCATTAACAATACAATTCAAGCTAGAGAACATCATGAGGAAAATCAGAGAAAGAGGTAGGTGGACCGTTACAGAACTTGAGAAAGCTGCTGAGATCATAAGCGACAGGATTGGTTCATGGTTCTACGATGCTTGGGATCACGCATGGACCCTACACGTATGGGGATTCCACGAAGCAAAACTAGATAGCGAAGCCGTGAAGAGAAGACTACCATACATAGAAAAGATAGTGGAAGAAACAAAGAAGATAATTAGAGGTCTTTAGGAGAGATCACGAAGCTTACTAAAGGCACAAAGCTGCAATGCCACTCATGAAAGAAATCCCCAACAAAGCAAGACACATCTACACAATACACCTCTTCGAAAGTTTTCCTAAAGGTATGGCATACCTGAAAGTGATGTAGATACCCCAGTAGTATACTCAATCGAGAACGAGAACCTACATAGCAACCCAGCAGATACCTCTAGTAAGGTATATAGAGAGCCAGGTGAAGCCATTGAGTACACAACAATGAGCATTAACCTGTGAATTAATACCCACAGGCACATCTACCGAATAAAGATAGAGCGCCATCAGCTACTATATGAACTCAATCCACAGGGAAAACACCAATAACCAATACAAACTACACTAACCACAAAGAAAGTTCTTAACGTCACAGCCCCCTACTAGAAGTAGGTAGTAGACCTGTATGAGAATCTTAACTAGAGATCACGTAGTTCAGAAACTCCGTGAAGTACTCTCTAAGAGGAAAGAAGTTAAGCTAGCTTACCTCATAGGCTCCATCGCAGAGAGAGGATTTAGCTACCACGACGTAGATGTAGCAATCCTACTCGACTGCAACCCCAACGACAAACTCAAACTCCTAGGAGAAATACACAACGACATATGTAAAGCACTCTCCATAAGCGACGACCGTGTAGACATAATACCCATAGACGAAGTAGACTGGCACTTCAAATACAGAATCGTCAAAGGAATCAAACTAGTAGACAGAGATGACGCTAGCCTACAACTCATTAAAGAACTCAACAACATCTACCCAGAACTACGACTACTACTTAACCTCAACCTCAGAGAGTGGATGAGGATGAACGACCCAAGAAGCATAGACTGGACCATAGTTAAGAAACGCATGGACTACGCCTTCAAAGCCACAGAAATCCTCAACGAAATCCTAACCAAACCCCTCGAAGAAATAACATCATCAACAATACTCAAACTAGCATTCGAACGCCTAGTACACACAATAGTTGAATCAATTCTAGACACTGCACGACACATAGTATCAGTAAAAGGATGGGGGCCAGCTGAAACGTATCGAGACTACATCGAAATACTTCACAAACAAGGAATAATCTCACCCGAACTAGCCCAAGAACTCTACAAATTCATTACCTGGAGAAACATACTGGTACACAGATACATCGAAATAAACTACTCAAAACTATACGAAGACTCAAAGAAACTAACTACCATTGTAAGAGAGTTCGAAAAACAAATAATCAAGCTCAAGGAAAAGCACGAAGAAACCAAACACAACAAACCACAACAACAGCCACATAACCCCCAAGAGATTTCACAAAGCAAAAAGTACTGAAGATATGGAAAACCACGCAAAATACCTCAGATAAGTAATCAAATACACAAGAGAAAGACTGAGAGAAAAGAACTAACAAAAACCAAAAATCAAGAACAGGAAACCTTCACAGTATGAGGGGATTAGCGGTAGAGACAACATAGCTTATAGAGGAGCGAAATCAATAATTTAGAGATGAGGGGGTAACAATTCACGAAATTAAGTTCATAAACAGGGTACCAGAACTCAAAGCCTTAAGGGATTGGTGCGCAAAACAGAGAACAACACCTCTCTACATCTACGGTCCTGAAGGCTGTGGAAAGACAAGACTACTGAGAGAATTCATCAAGAAATTCAATGAGTACTTCGGAGATGACGCAATTGCAGTATACATCGATGCACTAGAGAGAAGCTCAGTAGAGAAAGCCATACTAACGTCGAGATCCGTGAAACTAGCTACAGAAACCCTCGAGAAAATAATCGAGAAATTCTCCGGTCTAAGCGTTGGAAGAATTCTCGCTGAATCAATAACATCAATACTCGAAAAAGCAATCATAAAGAAGAAACTCGAAGACAACTACATCCTCATAGCAATCGACGACATAACCAGAGCACTTGGCCTCCAACAAATTGAGTGGTACATCAAGTGGCTTTACGAACTCCTATGGAAGATCAGAGAAGAGTACAGACCAAAAGCCATAAACATAATAGTAACGACATCGGAAGGAACCAGCCTAAAATTAGTATCAAGACACAGACACGCACACATCACACTACTATGGAACCTACCCAAAGAAGCATTTAAAGAACTCTTCCACGAACTAAAACCACCAAACAACACAGAATTCGAACAAGTATGGAAACTACTAGGAGGAAACCCAGGAAGACTAATTGAACTAGCTGAAGAATACAACTGGAACCTCGAAAAATGGCTCAATAACCTCATGAAGAGACTAAAACCACTCGCCGAAGAAATCGCTAGAAGAGGACTAATCAAAGAACTGAAACAACTAATCGAAGACCCCGACAACGTATGGTACAAAGCATCCCCCAAAATAGGTGAACTATACGACCTCCTAGTAGAAAACAACGTATTCATGTACAAAGGATTCACAACACTAAACGAAACCGAAATACCCAAAGACCCAGAACTCGGAATCGGACAAGACTACACATGGCAAATACCCGCATACAGATACATACTAGACAAACTACTCAAAAACAAAACAACAACCCCCACACAAACCTAAAAGAAGACATAACCCTAGACCTCAACCAAACGAAAAATCCTCAGCAAGAAACAAGACCTAAAAAGTACCATAGCTACTACCTACCAAAACAGAGAAGACAACTCAGGGGAACAAAGTGATAGAGCTAAAGTTCGTAAATAGAGAAGAAGAATTAAAGACATTACATGAATTAGCAAATAAAGGAACAACACTACCAATCTACCTCTATGGACCAGAAGGTTGTGGAAAGACAAGACTACTAAAGGAATTCATAAAGAAAGTCAATGGGGTAGCCCTGTACATAGACGCACTTGAGGGTGAAGACCCAGAGAAGGCACTACTCACAACACCACTAAACATACTCACCGACATAGTGAAAGATTTGATTAAAGAAGTAGCAAAACCTGTAGGACAATACCTATGCCTAAGTCTATGGAAAATACTCAAACACATAGAAACCAAACTACAGATAAGAGGTAAACCCCTAATCATAGCTGTAGACGACATCACAAGAGCAATAGGTCTAAGTAAAGTCGAGTGGTACACAAAGTGGCTATACGAACTAATTAAGAAACTACAGGAAGACTATCGACCAAGTTCCATTTTAATCATAGCAACAACAAGCGAAGGCAAGAGCCTAGACCTAGTAATGAGACACACATACACACACATCAACCTAGTATGGAACCTAGACAAAGAAGCCCACCAAGAACTAATACAACAACTAAAACCACCAAAAAACATAGACCCAGAACAACTCTGGTACTACACAGGAGGAAACCCAAGAGCAACAATCGACATAGCAGAAAACAACTGGAACATAGATAGCTGGATCCAGAAAATAGAGGCAAAACTAAGACCACTCATCAGAACCATAAGAAGCCTAAACCTAACCAATGAACTACAGAAACTAATCGAAGATCCAGACAACATAGAAAAACAACCATCACAAAAAATGGAACAACTCTACACAATACTCGTAGAAGCAAACCTATTCATGTACAAAGGATTCAGAACAATAAACGGAAAACACATACCTAAAAACCCAGAACTAGGAATAGGAGAGTACTACGCATGGCAGATACCAGCATATAAGCACGCACTAGAGCAACTACTACAGAGATAACAGTAGAATTCACTACCTATGTAGCGGATAAAACCAATCATAAGGCTTCACACACCTAGAATCATCCACCCCACCATTAATCCTCCCAGGAACAATCAACGAATCATTCCAAGACCCTCAACCACAACCACATTAAGATAAACATCATTCAACTTCAGCAAATAGTACACAGCACCCATCTCATCAACGTAAACTTCACTAGGACCACCCAAAACTCTCTCAAGAACACGAACAAACCCCCTCAAAAATTCTCAACACCTAACACACTTAAAACATCCCTATGCCTCTTTACCACATGTAAATAAAGCCTATGAGAAATCACTACATTACACCACCAACAAGAAACCTCAGAACACAACACCCAACAACCAAAGACAACACATATCCAAAAAGAGTTAAGTCTAAGCCAGGAAAAGAAACCAGAAAGAGGAAACTAAGTTACAAAATGAGGCTTAAGACATGAGTACAGAACCCAAGTTCGTCGACAGAGAATACGAACTAAAGACCCTGGAAGAACTATCGAGAAGAGACCTACCAACACCACTCTACATCTACGGTCCTGAAGGCTGCGGAAAGACAAGACTACTGAGAGAATTCATAACAAACTTCAACGGAATAGGAATCTACATAGACACACTAGAGAGAACCAACATAGAGAAAGTACTAACAGTAAACCTAGCAATACCAGAGCTAAGAGAGTACATAGTGTCAATAGCCAAGGAATACCTCGGAAACATAGGACTAATCCTCGCACAAAAACTATACACAGTACTAGAGAAAATAGCCACAAAATACAAACTAAAAGGCAAAAACCTCGTAATAGCTGTCGACGACGTAACACAAGTACTCGGAATACACGAAATAGAACGCTACATGAAATGGCTCTACGAAGCAATAACCAAGATAAAACAAGAATACAGACCAGAATCAATACTCATACTAGTAACAACATCAGAAGGACAAAGCCTACAAAGAATAATAAGACACACCTACACCAAAGTAAACCTACTATGGAACCTACCAAAAGAAGCCTTCACACAACTAGCAAATCAACTACAACCACCAGATAGAGACACAGTAGAGAAAACCTGGGAACTAACAGGAGGAAACCCAAGAAGACTAATCGAAATAGCTAAATGGTACAGATGGAACATAGACCAATGGCTAGAAGACCTAAAAGAAAACATAAGAGACGTAGCTAAAACAGCAATAAAACTCAACCTAGTAGAAGAACTAATCAAAGTAATCGAAAACCCAGACAACATAGATGTAGTAACAACAGAGAAAATGGAAAGACTCTACAAAATCCTACTCGAAAGAAACCTAGTAATCTACACAGGAATACCACTACTACAATCATGGACAACAAAACAAAGACACCTAACACCCAACACCAAACTAGGAATAGGAAGATACTACTCATGGCAAATACCAGCATACAAATACGCACTAAAACAACTACTACAGAAACAACACCACTAACACCCACCCCTTAGAAAAAGAACACCAATAACCGATAGTTTATGTCAAGACACACCAAATCCCTAAGACATACAAGACCTAATCTAAGAACCTCCAACAAACAAAGAAAACAATTAGACAAAACACAAAATCCCAACCCAAAGAGAAGACACTAAGCACACAACAACAAGAGAAAACACTCTCAACACTAAACCCTAAGAAGGTACCCACAAGAACCAAAGAAGACCTACTAGCAATAGAAAATACAGCATCAGAAGCTCAAAAAGTAATCCAAAGAGTAGAGAAAGAATTAACTCAAAGAATTCTTAAAATCTTAGACATGGTGCTTTCAGGTAAGCTCACTCGAGAAGAAGCAACAAAGATATTCCTAAAACTCTACACATCAGCTACAGTACCTAACTGGCTAGAAGAACTACTAGGTAACCTCATACTAATCGATGAACCAGAGGAACACGCCGGCTTATCAGAGCAAGAACTAAAGCAAATAACACAGAAACTACGCGAAAGAGCAAAAACACAGCAAAACCAAGACAACTCCACCACCAAAAGACAAAAACCACTACCCGACGAGACTACTGACTAAGTAACAACACTCAAAGCTACAGAGCACCTACATAGTCTGAGGCTATGAATACTGCTCTACGGTATCTATACCTCGTGGGGTAGCCTATGAGGAGATTCATAGGGTTGATCAGAGATCACAGGACTAAGATTGGAAGGATCGTTGCTAAGAGAGTGAGTGTGCGTAGCTATGGTCGTGAGAGTGAGGATAAGGATAGAGAGGAGCGGAAAGGTTGTTGAAACTAGCGCCCTAGCAAATAGCAGTTACGAAGCTGAAACACCACAGCTACTGATACCCATTCGCCTTGCTGAAACCTTGGGCCTGTGGCCTCCTACAAAGGAGCTTACGGAGACCGTGTATGAGACTGCTGGTGCCCCACTCAGAGTATGGATAGCTCCAAGAGCGTGTAGAGTCAGGGTCATAGCTGAAGATACTGAGTCCCCCGATGTCATAGCCGATGCAGTGATCTCACCGATAGCAGACGAGGTTCTCAGCGATAAGCTCATCAGCAAGCTTCAGATAGCGTTAGAAGATGTAGAAGAAGGACTATGGAGATTCCGATGGGAACCAAGAGACAAGCTGAGACGCAGCGAACCACCCAAGCTCTGGAAATAGCCCATTACTATCGACACCTCACCTCATAGATTATAAGGCTTTCTAGAGTTTTAGAATAGTTAGGTAGAACTGGTATGAGTGAGGAGAACTCTAGCTTCAATACAGTAACTCTAAAACTCCCTAGTATCATCATGGAGAAACTCAAGGATGTAGGAGTTGACGTAGAATCGCTAATAATTGATTTAATTGTAGACAATCTAAACCTTAAACCAGAGGAGGAACTTGAAGTTCATAGGGAACTAGCTAGAAGGTTCCTAGAGGAAGGTATGAAGCTCATCGATGTAAATCCTGTACAAGCAAGTGAGAAGCTATACAAAGCAGCTGAGGAAGCTGTGAAGACACTTGTACTCAAACACAGGCTACGCAGCATAGTGGAAAGAGTTGAGAAACGTGGTAGGTGGAAAGTAGAAGACCTCTTCGACGCTATTAGTGAGTTGAGACAGATCTACAGCGATGACATTAGGAGGTGGTGGGACTCTGCATGGAATCTCCATGTATGGGGATTCCATGAGGCGAAGGCTACGAAGAGGTACGTGGAAGAAAGGATCCGTGATGTAGAGGAGCTGGTAAAGCTAGCTATAGAATGAGGCTCAGCAGTACATATGCATAGTCTACAGAAGATGGTGATGAGATGCGAAGCTCTATCAATACATGACTTTAGCGCTGATATAGCGCCATAGATAAGTTTGATGAGGTGCAACCAAGTCATAGATACGGGTGTGAGCTTGATGGAAGCCATCTACGTCCCTAAGAAGCTTGTTGATGAAGCTAGGAAGATGGGTATCGACATAAGCGAACTCGTACTGAATGCTATCGCTAACGTGCTTGATTTAGATCCAAGTGAAGTTGCTTCTGCTAGGCTTGAGCTTGCTGAGAAATCTCTTGAAGAAGCTAGAGAGTTCATCAAGCAGAGAAATGCTGTTCAAGCGAGCGAGAAGCTGTACAAAGCCGTTGAGGAGTGCATCAAGGCATTAGCAGAGGTATTCAACGCTTCACAACTCAAAGAAGTTAGAAAGAGAGGAAAGTGGGATACATGGCTTCTCGGTATGGCTGCAACCGATCTCTCGAAAAGGCTCGGCGAAGAAAGGATTAGGTTAGCATGGAAAGACGCGTACGACATACATGTATGGGGTTTCCACGAAGCGAAGTACAGAGTAGAGGATGTGGAAGCAGCACTCCCACTAGCAGAGTGGTTGCTCAGCTACACGAAGCAAGTAATAAGTGAGAAGCTTAGAGAACATAAAGAGAAGCAAGAGTAGGTACATGAATGAGCATGAGTACCTACGTAGAGAAGCTCATCCCTAGAAACTTAGTCATCGAGTCCTCTAGAGGTGCTCAAGTGAGGATCCATGTGATCGAGCAAGGTATCTGCAAGGAGGGAGCAACTAAGGAGATCGAGAACGAGCTAGAAGAACTCATCGGTAGCACAAAGCCAGACCTGCAGAGCATCACTAAGAAGATTGAGGAGAAGCTCCACACCGTGCTGACCAGCAAGCACAAGCTGCTGATCTACCTACCGCTCCTAAACCCGAGGACAAAGGCTAGAACACTCTGCAAAACCCTAAGAGAACTACTAGCAAGCAACGATACAAACACCCTACAACACAAACCCATTGAAATCCCACATATGAAATTGAAAGCTAGAGGTGTAGAGAATGTCTGATCTGCTGACGCACTACACTATCAGCTACCTAGTTGCGAGCAGAGTGCTGAAACCGAGACACGCCTTATAAGCAGTAATATTCAGTCATATACAGGAGATGGTGAGCCCCAACGAGGAGGCAGGTCACGTAGCAAAGGTGGCTCCCCGAGGGGAGAGGATGCTAGCTCTCAAAGCAAGGGCTGTTCTCGTCGAGGGAGACCTATACGACCTGTTCTCGGAGCTCTAGCCTCACTCGTAGGGAGGTGCAGAGGATTATCGACACGCTTTGGGAGCTGGATAAGTTACCAACATTGAACCAGTGTCACCAGATGTTCTACAGGCAGCTAGAGAGAAGGGGTTCCGAGCACATCAAGCTAAGCAAATGTACAAGTATGGTCTCCCGCTCGTGAAATCCGCAAAGAAGAATGGAGGCACTAAACCACTCCTCAAGAAGCTAAGCGTCAGGCTCGACAGGTACGATGCAAGCATAGACTTCAACACCTGGACGGCGACAGTGAAGCTTAGGAACAAGACGTTCAAGCTAAAGCTACTGCATAGACGGAGCTACCTAGACAAGTTCAGGAGTAGGAAATGGTACGAGGTAGTCGTAAGGTGGTTACCTGGAGCGCAGGTAGAGGTTATTATCCCCTTCCGCTTCGAGCACCTAGCTAAGACCATGAAAAGATGAAGCTAGCAGAGAAAAGAAGTAATAGTACTCACCGAACCAATCGATGAAGAGAACATGTAGAGAGCACGGTACTCAAAATGCAGGACATGGTACATGGCTAAAAACGAGCACTCCCATTTACCATGTGGAGAGCCATCACATCACCATCAGCTACCCGCTCTACTCAATGCAGCGCGATGAAGATCCTCAATGAATACTCGTTGAAAGAACTGCATCCACACTGAGATACCATGAACCCATTTACAGCTAACAATACTGATGATAGCAACAGTCAGGAACCTATGGACAAAGGAGCCGGTGTGGAGGAAGGAGCAAAAGTAACCTAATAGAGAGGATAGATTAGTAGAGAAATGTTTGAGAAGAGCGTTACTATCAATGGCTTTAAGAGCATACGGGAAGGTAAGCTAGATGAATTTACAGAAATAAACATCTTCGTATGTAGAAACAATACGGAGGAAGTCTACTGTACTCGAAGCTCCAACCCCCAAATAACCGCAGGAATACTACACCCCCATAAATCCATAAATCCAGAAGAGGCAAAACTAGTACTAAGTCTGGAATCCAGGCACAGGAGGAGAGGGGCTAACCCATGAGCACCAGTATAAGCATCCCCCTAAAACTCTACGAGAGGCTGAAAAAGGAGGGGGTAGACATCGAAGCACTGGTAGTCGACCTACTAGTGGAGAGGTTAAACCTAAACCCAGACGAGGCCACTCAAATACGCCTAGAGCTAGCCGAGAAGTACCTCAAAGAAGGAGTAAAGCTAGTAGATAAGGACCCAGTACAAGCCAGCGAGAAGCTATACAAGGCAGCTGAGGAATGCATTAAAGCCGCAGCCACACACCTCAACCTCAAGGACATACTAGCGAGGGTAAGGAGAAGAGGGAGATGGGTACTAGCAGACCTAGAGAAGGCAGCCCGAGCAGCAGGCAAGAAAATCAGCGAAGACATATACATAGGCTGGGACCGAGCAAACTACCTACACGTCTGGGGCTTCCACGAAGCAAAATTAGACGCCGAAGACGTGAAAGCAAGAATCCCATACATAGAGAAAATGGTAGAGAAACTGAAAGAAGAACTAGGGAAGAGAGAACATAAGTAGAAGGTAAAGGTAAAAGACAGCATATACCTAGCATACCGGTGAACACATGAAGACCACTAATCACCTTACAGTAAGCCCCCCACAAGCCCACGACAGTTATAGGACCAATAACCGATGAACTATAACCTACCCAGATTCAAGGTAGCAACACAGCTCCTGAAGAGCACTAGAGCTAATCCCCCTCCTCGACCTCAGCTACAGCAACGAAGAGCTAACCATAAAGATAACCCAAATCGTAGACACCCATGAGATCTACAGAGCCAACATAGATGACAAGACCCTGAGGATAGCTAACGCCAAGGACGTCAAAGTCTTCAAAGCAGACCTCTCCAGAGACCCCACACCGCTACCCAACAAGAGCATAGATACTGCTACAGCGCTAAAGGTCATTGAGCACCTACTAAACCCCCGACCATATGCTCAAGGAAACACATAGGATTCACAAGAAAAGAGATTACCTCCCTATAACAACACCAAACTCAACAAGCTGGATAAACAGAACAACACTACTACTTGACTATTAACCATATAATGCTGAACACACCCCCTACTCAACCTTAGTCACACTAACAGTGACCCAACTTCAAAATGATGCACCAGGCACACCAGCATTAGGAATAGCACTACTAGCCCTAAAACAATATAGGACATAGATCACTCAACAACTATACCTCATAGTAGCAAGCTAAAGGAACCTATGGACAAGAGAGTTAGTGTGATCAAAAACAAAGATAAGCTAGGTCTAGAGGATACACCTAATGGATATTGTATTACCCAAGACAATTGCTGAGAAACTACAGAAGAAAGCTAAGTACACCGTCACATCAGTTGAGAAGTACTTACTCGATGTCTTGACTAAGGACTACGATCCTGAGACTACTGCTGAAAAGCACCTTAGCACAGCACTAGAGCACCTCGAGCAGACTAAGGAAGAGCTCAAGGAAAGTGATCTTAGGCAATCCAGTAAAAAGATCCGGAATACATGTACACCTGCTATCAAGGCTCATGCACCTGCTAGAAAGAGCAAGAGAACAGAGTCACACACAGAATTATGGGTTTACAAGAACGAAGTTACTAAGAACTCGATAACTGAATTAAAATGGTACTCAAAGTAGCAGACACCACACATAAGAACCTCTACGAAGAATTAACAACAAGAGAAAATGTGAAAGATACACTGAGAGAAGTAGAGAAGCTTGTGAAGACCATAGTGAAGAGACCTAGAGGTGATACAAAATCACGTCCACGAACCCTCCACTCGAACTTAAACTAGATACCTGGTTCTACGAGACATACGTACCCAGAAGATTCACGCTGGATAACGGTGAGGTAATTGAGTTAACCGCTAAAGAAGTTGAGGAGAAACTCTCAAGAGAACCACTATTCCTACTCTACGTACCACCAAAGCACATAGACGATGTGTGTAGACTACTCAAGGAAGAGGAATTCACCGAGACATGGCTACGTGTGCCCAAGGGTGAGAAGTACAGTCTTGTGAGAAGGCTCATTGAACCGTGGGAACTCCATGTGAGAATCTACGAGAGTGGGTTCATAGAGTCCGAGGTCGAAGTGAGTCGAGACTACATTGAGCACCTAGGTGAGTACCGTGTGTATGTTGTCTACGAGCTCTTCAACTTCTACAGCAAAGTCTATGACAGGTTACACATACTGTACAAGCCCAGGAACAGGTGGGTCGTTAAAGTGTGGGATAACCTACGCATCAGAGTAAAACCACCAAAGCTACTAACACCCTGGAAACCCATAGCAGTGGGAGTAGGCGTAGCCATAGCTGTAGGCCTCCTCACATACGCACTAGCTAAGCTCGAGAAGGGAGATCATGAACACTCCCAGGAAACTACTTGAAGTGTACAACCTCTGCATAAGGTACCTCCACGAAGCTGAGAAACTCTTAGGCAAGGGAGACCCTGTTGAAGCTAGTGAGAAACTATACAAGGTAGTGGAAGAGTGCGTCAAGGCACTAGCCGAGGTACATGAACTTGAGGAGTACAGAAAATCTCTTGAAGTAGGTAAGTGGAATGTTGCTAGACTTGAATCTGCTTCACGTAAGTTAGCTGAGATCTACGGTGACGATGTGTACATCACCTGGAAAATTGCCTACGAGAAACTACACATTAGAGGCTTTCACGAGCGAGAACTAGCACCGAACGAAGTTAAAGAGGAAATACCTAGAGTAGGGATGTTACTTGCCATCATTAAGGACCTCGTAAAGAAGTTAAGCAAGTAAAGTACACTACACAGTACTTGACGAAGGTAAAGGAAACAACAGCTCTAACACCATTACCCAGACACAAGCAAATCTCATAGACACATCAACAACCATTTAAAAACTATGAGAGACCTAACCCCCTCCACAGCCCCCACAAACCCCAGTAACTTACGAACTCACCAACAACCACAAAAGACACAACAACCCAACACATCTACCACAACTAGTAAGACTCTAACCTCCCTCCAACCCCCCAACTTTAATCACTAGCGCGAATAGGAGACTCAACACCAATACTATGAATAGTACCATAAACCCTATCTCAAGACCCAAAACCCAAGATCTTCAACACTGCATAGATCCCCGAAACAACAACCCCAACAGCTAAGACATAAATAATCACCTGAAGCACCCTATCAACCAACGACAGATCCCCCCTAGACACATCAACCACACCACCAATTAAGTAATGCCCTAGCTCCACCCTTAAAACCCTCTTACACTACCTCAGAACCCCACCCTCGAAGCCCCCACCCTCAAAAACAACATCTACCCAGTCAACAGAACCAAGCGCACTAAAATTTATGTTACCGAGTACGTAATTCCAAGACAGTGAAGACAATGTGGGAGTACGTAATTGGCGGCGCTACCATCTTTGGATTAATCGTCACTCTAGGTGCTTGGTTAAACGGTAGAATGACTAGAAGAGTCATGATACAACACTTCAAGGAGGTTGAGCAGCATTTTGAGAGAATTGAGAGATACTTCGAAAGATCAGATAGAAGATTTGAAGAAATACTTAGAGAAATCAGGAGGATAAGTGAGGAGTCCAATAGAAGATTTGAGGAGATGAATAAGAGATTTGAAGAACTACTTAAGAAAATGGATGAAAGATTCAATGAACTCATCAAACAACACAATGAGTTAATTAAGCAACATAACGAAATACTGAAAATACTGAGGACTAAATAGTGAAAACAAATCTAGGGTAACTACGCTTACTGCTGATAGAGAATATCCTAAGATCCTTCACAGTCCTAGTCTCGAACCTTGGGTACTCGGTACACCCTTAAAGGTTAAGCCTAATAATATGGTTGACACAATTACATTAGGATAAAAGTCGCGCAAACGTTATTGAGAAAACCTGATACAATATTCACTAGAGCACTAAATACCAGAGGTCTTACCCATGACAGAAGGAATCTACCCGGCATTGTTACACTTGCTGATGGCAGTAAGCTCGTCCTACGTGTTGTAATCGTCGGTGTAAAGCATGTTGGTTTCTCACCATTTGGAGGAGTAAACTTCACAATCAAGACCGCAGGAGGCATAGCATCGCTCTACGTACCAGACGAACTAAAGAATAAAGTAAAGGACAAACCCCTCACCCCTCCTGATAAACCTCCAGAGGATGGATGGGAGCTAATAGATATCCAGAGTCAAGAACCAGCAATAGAAGAGGTAGAAGGCAAGAAGTACAGGATTAAGGTCTTAGCTGAAGCATCCATGGTTTCCCGCAACATGAATTACAAAACCGACGTAGGTGAACCACTCTACTGGGTCCACTGGAACGTTAAAACACAATGGAAGCCCTCGGGGTGAAGCATATTGAGCCAGCTAACTAACACAGTAGACTCAACAATGAGCTACGGTCCAATACAAGAAGTACCTGTATCGTCACAAAATACAGCTAGCAAACTCAAGATCTTATCAAAAAAGCTTCGCGCAATAAAAACTCATAGATGCTGCTGAAAGCTGAGAGATAATATCACAGAAAGGAACTAGAAAAGGCTGAAGAGGTTAAGGTTCAAGCTACTAACTTGTCTACTCAGCCCTGATATAATGCTGATGTATTGGAGATGATTTTTTCTAAAGTGATCATTTGTTAATCTTGTTAACTTTTACCAAAAAGCTTTGTATCTCCTTAGCTATTTCACTAACTATGGGTCTTATAATTAGTTCACTTGCTCTCCAAATCTCAATACCAATAACCTCACCTCTCTCGTTGAATTCCACGTACACGTCTTCACACACCTCAACAGTATCATGAGCATGGTCTTCCTTGAAAATTAAATACAGTATGTCATGTCTATTATCGTACATAACCCTCACAACAATCACCCTCTAGAGACTTCGCAAAAGTAGATTTACACTGAGCATATAATGCGTCCAAAGACCTCTTAACAAGACTCAGAGCCTTTTCCTGTAAATGCGGCAAATTAGAATCATTTTTCGCAATTTCGATAAGTGCCTTTAACGCATATAAATTACCTTCCTCAGCCATTTTACCTAAGGCATCTAATGCAGCCTCCTGAACACTCGACAACTGAAAGGGATCATTGATAATTTTCTTAAGATCCTCTACAACACCAATTTCATTGAGAATTTTGTTGAGAACTTCATTGTAAGAATTACACGCATAAATACGCTTCAACTGCTCCAACCTTTCAACCGTCTTCTTCTCGACTCTAATATATGTATACCTACTCATACCTGACCTCTAAGATAACCACGTGACCCCCACTTAAAAACTTTTTGTACTTACCATTATCATAGCATTAACCTTATATTTGGTATTTACAAAACATACCATAATGCACCTTAGACTCACACATCATGCCAACGAAAAGTTGAGAATCAGAGGAATTGATGTAAAAGAGATCGAGCAAATCATGAGAAAACCATCAAGAATGCTCTATGACCTACTAACCAAAAGGTACATAGCAATCGGACCTAGACCAACAAAACCAAGCCAATATCTGGTAGTAGTGTACGAAAAGATAGACAATGATGTGGAAGTGATAACAGCGTACACTACAACAAAAGTAGACAAAGTAATTAAATCAAAGGTAGAGAAGGGAAGATGGTTCGAAATCAAGTAGAGAACATAAGAAGAAACTACAGCTACAAACTAGCTACAGCACCCAGACTATACCCAACATATGAACAGTGAACAAAACCAAGCCACATGACGAGACCAGACCCACAACATCACCACTCAATCAGAGTATGCTTGCCAACACACAATTCTCGCACCAGCACCAATCAAACTATCAACAATCCCACCAGGAACACACTCAATAAAAACACCATACCACAACAACACCATCCTCAACTTCAACACCATCCGGCAATCACCACCAACACCAGTATACGGACCAACGTACGTACCAGGTTCAATAACTGTACTAGAATAGTGAAAATGAAAAAGAGACTCAACACGTCACCAGACTCTGAAACCTAACACTGGTAAAGATGAAGTTATAGTTGAAACCAGGATGTACTTCGATTGCACCTCGATAATGTCTTAGTATCTAAAGAGTAAAAGAGCTAGAGTTATTGTGATGTCAACCTTCTCGCCATTACTTAGAATGTTTGGCAAGTAATTCCCTCTTCACAACATCAAGTCTTCCATCATTTTCAATAAATACCTTAACTGCTTCAGCAAACAGTGGTGTAGTCCAAGCAAAGTACTGACCAATACCGGGCATATCCTTAGGAGGAGTCACACCTAGAAAGTCCTGCACCAAAAACGGAACAACTAAACTATCCTCAATCAAGACCTGTCGAATCAACGATATAGAGGGATCCATCCCCTGCAGTATGTCGGGATCCTCAACCACCTGAATTAATCGTCTAAGCAAATCACCCTCATCAATTCCACGTTCACTACACAACACACTAAGTTTCTGAATAACACTAGTAACAAGACCCAAAACATCATCAAGATACTGACTAAATGACCCACGATACTCATATACCCACTTGATGATTTCACGTGGATTACCACCAGTCACCAAGTACACAGATTCTGGATCGAGATCACTACCTAACTCCCCCAACAAATCACGTACACCATCAAGACCTAAATTCCAAACAACACTCACCCTAACCTTACGCGTCTTCAACAACTCACCAACCACAGAACCATAGCTAGTCGAAACAATACTACAAACCCTATACCCCTGTCCAAGCAAATCATTAATGAAGTTATAGAGGTGCTCCACAACCCTCTTTGCCTCCTCACCACGCACTTCATCAACAACAACCAACACATACTCGTAACCATACTTCTGCAATAGGGAAGAAATCTTATCCAACAACTTAGAAAGTACAGAGAGTAAGGGCGAACCCCCTGCCGCTATGCTGCACACCATATCGAATAAGTCACGTAAGTCCTCACGCATCGAAAGTGCGCTACGCAATCTACTCAGAGATTCCGGCTCTTCACAGAGGATGCTGGATAACACGTGAGATTGTTTTGAAACACCATACGTGAATGCATTGAGCAGAAAACTCTTACCACAACCTCTAGGTCCATAAAGTACCTGGACAAAAGCGCTAGAACCTGTAAGAAGATCAACAAGCCTACATATCTCATCTCTACGATCAACAAGCCTACAAACCTGTCTATACTCCCTAGCTCTCTCAAGTACATCCCAAAACCTCAGACTACGCGTAAACCAAAGGTAGAGACAAGCCGAAATAATATCGCCCAATATCCCACCTACAACTCATAAACCACACAAAAGTTAATAATTCAATTAACAAAATCACCTCTGTATTTCCACATAACCCATCAACATCAATCACTTACCTTGACTATATCATTAAATCGCTCCGCCAAATACTTAGCTAACTCCTGAAGATCCTCACTAGATAATGCCCTACAAACCTCCCAAGGCACGTAAATCCTATATGAACACAGACTACGAGGAACAGTCGCCACAACTTCAATAGCTTCACCTCCAGCTCTTACCAACACACTTGATCTACATACAATTTCACATCCACCTCCAATTTCGAATACCGGCAGGGAAATGAACACCAAAGGAAGACCACACACATCAACAAAGTCCAAACACCGATACCTAAGAGACCTCACAAACAAATCCTGTAAATCCAAGAACTGAGAACATAAACCACGACGCTCTAAGAAATCAAACATAGCATTAGTAAGCTCAACCTCAACCTCCAACTTACGACGAAGATCAAGACGAATATTAGTCCTCAAGCTAGCAATACAACACGGCAGTCTCTGCACCTTGAGATCCTCAAGCAGGTACTCAGTGTACCTAAGCAACAACCCCTCCCGCTCCCTAACCTCCACACGCCTCTCACGCAGAAAATCCGCAATACGCACTAACAAAGCCTCATCCGTAGTAGCTACAAGACGAAGAACCTTAGTACCAACATCTAAATCCCTCTCAGCAGATGAACTCAAGTACGCACAGGTTATGTGCAAGAGAAGTTCACGCACAGCCCTACTCTCATCAGACTCATAGATCTCAGCATACTGGTGAAGCCTCCTAACAAAAAGCTCCTGAATCAAAGGGACATAACTATCAGGAACCACAACTACAAGTCTCTTCCGACCCCCTACCTCCACGAGACTAGGTCTCAAAGCCCTAGCCATTCGCGACCAATTAACAACAACCTCACCCCACACATGGAGAGAATCCCTATTGAGGTAATCCAAGCGATCAAGATCCAGCACACAATCGTCCATAACGAATCTGATAAGAGGATCAACAAAGTCCTCATAGAAAAGCTCTAGATACCTACTCAGATCAGAACCCTTCAAGACACCATCAAATGACTTAACAAATACAGTACCCCTACTCGATGAAGGGTAAGCCAAAGCAGCCTTTAAAACAGCCTCACCAACAAGAGAAACTCCACTCCTCCTCAATAAATCAAGAACAACCCTACGCAACTCAGCCAAATCCACACTAAATAGAGGATTACTAGGCTCCTGAGCAAGATTAAACGCCACATGCAGCATAAACTTATCAACACGCTCAATAGAGCACAAACCCAAGAAACTAGTCACCCTCCCAAGCAAATGCCTCAAAACATCCTCCAACACATGACTCCAACTCGAATGATATAGATCATGAAGAAGAGCCGCAGCAACAAGACCAGAAGTAATATCCTCCACCAAGCTCTTAACATCCCGACCCAACACCTCCTCAAAAAACCTCCTGAGCATACCAACCGAACCCAAATACCTACAAACTAAGTCACATAGCAGGCACTTCCACTCCCCCAAAAACAAATACGTAAGAACAGCAACCCCAACACAGTGCTCAAACCGAGTATGAGTAGCACCAGGATACCTAAGCCACGGTAAGATAGATAACTGTCTAACAAACACCAACCTCTGAAATTGAGGCAAGGTCATAAGCTCATATAGAAAACGCGGAACCCTCACATACCCATACAACGAATCATAAACAACAACATCATCGCCAGAAACCAACCACAACCACCCAACCAGAAAAGACAAAACAAATACATAAACCCTACAGCAACAGCAACACGAACCAAGTATAACACCCCATAAACACAATCCTCAACTACAGCCCCATTCTCAACATGATCGCACAATCACCTTACAACACTACAATTCAGCATCAGTCCACCAATCTCGAGGATATCTCCAGAAGCAACAATACCTCGCCATCATCCTTCACGAAAAATAAAGAGCAAGAACAGCACCACCAGAACAAACAACAAGAAATACATCACCTAAGATGCGTATCAACCCAAGACCAAACACCAAACCCATAAAGTACCTAGACCAGCAGAGAAACTAAAGACCCAATAAGAATCCGCAAAACAACACAAGAACTAGAAGAGAAAACCAATACTAAACACCACAAGAAAACACAGTACCCAAACTCTAGAGACGAAGGCAAAGGAGCAAACAACAAGCATGAAGAAACAAGAACCTTGCAAATCAAAGTCAAGAAATAGAGACCTTAACGAAACACCTAGAAAACAGACAACAAAGCAACAACACAGGAAAAACAACGAGGACAAGTACATGACCACCCAACCAACAATATCAATAATCATACCAGTAGGAAAAGAAGGAGAAGACCTCTACAACCGCATACTAAAATTCAAGAGAGAAATGGACCAAACAGCAAAACAACACAACATAACCTACGAACTCATACTAGTAACAGACCTACACCACAAACCAACACTAAAAGCAATGACAAAACTAGCGAGACAAAACATAGCAAAAGAAAAATCAATAGAAACGCAGTACCCCACACAGGAAAACTACAGAACACTCCTAGACACAAACACACCCATAACACCACAAACCACCACCAAAGCAACACCCTCTAGCAACCTGAACACACAGAAACCAAAGCTCAGTATCATCATACCGACGTACAACGAACGAGATAACATACCAGAACTCATCAAGAGACTTGAGAAAACACTCAAAGACATTAACTATGAAATCATCTTCGTAGATGACAACTCACCAGATGGTACAGCAGAAGTCATCAGAAAGTACATGACTAAAAACCCTAAGATCAAACTCATCGTTAGACACAAGAAAATGGGACTCACAACAGCCATGATAGATGGGTTTCTAACTTCAAGAGGAGAACTCGTAGCCTTCATGGATGCAGACCTCCAACACCCACCAGAACTCCTCCCTACACTCTACAGGCTCGTAGCCGAAAAAGGCTACGACATAGCCATAGCATCCAGATACGTCAAAGGAGCTAAAATACAAGGCTGGCCACTATGGAGAAGAATAGTAAGTAAAGGAGCAATCCTCCTCGCACACCTCCTCATACCACAAACCAGAAAAGTCAAAGACCCTCTCTCAGGATACTTCCTAGCAAAGAGAACAGTACTAGAACCAATTATAGAGACAATACAAAAAAGACATCGAGTACAAAAATCAGTCTTCGGCAAAATCCTCCTCGAAACCCTTGCACAAATCCATGCACTGAAAGTAATCGAGAAGCCATACACCTTCACAAATAGACGTTGTGGACAAAGCAAAATGCCACTAAGCATATACCCAAAGTACATCTGGTACCTCCTCACACTCAGCAACTACTTCACTCTCAAATACATTGCCATAGCCACCATAGCAGCACTCCTCGCCAAATACACAACACCAACCCTAGGCATAACATCACTAGCACTCAGCATACTTATTCGATGGCTCACACTCCACAAAGAACTACCACTAAAAACACTACTCATAGCAGAAACAACATCAACAACCATCAAGAAACTAATCACCTACACCCTCCACACAACACTAGCACCACTCACCACCATAAGCTGGATCATAGCCACAGCCACAGAACTCTTCCTAATACATAGGTTAAGGTAATACCAATCATAGCACTTAACACGGTAGCCCTAGCAACAATACGCTTCGAACACCGCAATGACATAGCCGAGAGACAAGGTGAATAACTAGGGGAAACATCAATACGTAATACTGCAAAGAAACATGACATCTAGAGCAAAAGCAAATGACAGAAAACTTAATGAATGGAGCACCCTTTATTACTAGCTAGCACGTAAGGTTTCCAGTATGAGGATACTATGGTTTCAATGGCGAGACATAAAACATCCATGGAGTGGAGGAGCAGAGATATACATGCACGAAATCTGTAGACGACTCATCAAGTACGGGCATAAGATCCATGCAGTAACTTGCTGGCACCCTCAACTAAAGCACTTTGAAAAAATAGAAGGCTACACAGTAGAGAGAGTAGGAAACGACCTAACGTACCCACTGTACATACCCTACATAATTACCAAGTACATCAAGTACATCGATGTGATAGTAGAAGACACAAGCAAAATCCCCCTCTTCACCCCCCTCCTACGCATGAAAACTTCACCTCCTGTAGTAGCCATAGTCCACCACCTAAACCGCGACATCTACTTCCAAGAACTCCCCCTACATAAAGCAACAATAGCATACATCCTCGAGACATTAATGCCTAAGCTCTACACAACACTTCCAAACACAATACTCATAGCAGTATCAGAAAGCACAAAACAAGAACTTATCAAGCTAGGCGCAGATCCAAAGAGAATCTACATAGTACCCAACGCAGTAGACATATCAACATGTACACAAGCACCACCAGAAAACAAGAACTGCAACCCAACCATACTCTACCTATCAAGATTGAAGGCATATAAACAACCACACCACGTGATCAAGGCATTTAGAAAGCTAATCAAATCAATACCTAATGCAAAACTAGTAATAGCAGGCAAAGGCACATCACATCTACGCAAACTAATAGCTAAAACACATCTAGAACACATAATAGAAGTGAAAGGAGAAATCGACAACAAAAGCAAAATAGACCTCCTACAAAAAGCCTGGGTCTTAGTTCAAACCTCAAGAAAAGAAGGCTTTGGAATTACAGTACTCGAAGCAGCTGCATGCAAAACACCAACAATAGCATACAACGTACCAGGCCTCCGCGACTCAATAAAACACATGGAAACCGGAATCCTAGTACCACTAAACGACATAGAATCACTAACACAAGCAATAACAACACTACTACTAACCCCCAACCTCAGAAGAAAACTAGCAGAAAACGCCTATAGATACGCACTAAAACACAACTGGGAGAAAACAGCAAGAAAATTCGAGAAAATAATCGAGGAACTAAACCATGAATAAACCCCTAGTAAGCATCGTAATACCAACCCGAAACTCAGCCAACACACTCCCCCTATGCCTAAAGTCAATAATGAAACAAACATACAAAAACATAGAAATAATAGTAATTGACAACTTCAGCAACGACAAAACTAGAGAAATAGCTAAACAATTCGGAGCAAGAGTCTACCTACTCCCCTGCGAACGCACCAAAGCAAAGAACATAGGTACACTACTAGCAAAAGGAAAGTACATACTATACCTAGATTCCGACATGATACTCTCAAGAAACGTCATAGAAAAGTGCGTCAATACCATGGAAAACCAACCACACATAGGAGGAATAATAATACCCGAGATATCATTCGGAAAAAGCCTCCTAGCACACCTACGACTATACGAACGCATCTGCTACTTCCACACCGAAATGGAATCAGCTAGATTCTACAGAAGAGACCTCGTACTCCAAGCACACGGATTCGACGAAGATCTACTACTCTACGAAGAAGCCTCCCTACACGAAAAAGTACAAAAAATGGGCTACAAAATAAGCAGAGTACCAACACCAATAATCCACCTAGAAAACACGCACCTCTGGCCCTTCCTCAAGAAAAGACTAAGATACGCAGTAACACTACATAGATTCATCAAAAGATACCACAACAGAAAAGCCGTAGCAGACCCAACATATAGAATGAAACTAATAATTAGAATACTGAAAAAACTCTCCACACCCATCCCAATAATATTACTAATACTACTACTCAAATCAATAGAACAAGCCGCATACTACATATCAATACTAACCAGCATAACTAATATAAAAAGCCAAGATAGCACATACGAGATCCAAACAATAATACAGGATAAAACACGAAAAAAGCAATACCTACACGACACACAAAAGAGAGTACCGTGCCGAGAAAGATTCCACTCTAACTAAAGCTTCAATAAAGCATCACATCAAAAATAATGCACACCTACCCAAGAACCTAGAACATTAGTAAGCAAGAAAGCTTATAAACTAATTATAAACTAAAAGTAAGTCAAAAGCGTAGAAACATAACACCAGTGATAGGTCACATGAAGCAGCAATCAACCGATATTTAGTACGTGCGGTGAAAGCAGTGAAATGGGAAGAATACGCTACGAAGCATCCTCACTTTGTATGCGAAGATACAGTCCCTAAACTACTTGAGGAACTACTGAAGTACCTCAATAAACTGAATAAACCCTTCTCAATCATCGACCTAGGATGTGGAGATGAAACTACCCTATACGCTCTACATAATAGAGGACTACTCGAAAACGCTAGTAAGGTAGTAGGTGTCGATATCTCCAAAGAAAGAATTAAGAGAATGAAAACATTCTGTCCATTTGCTAAAGGCATCATCGGAGACGTATGTAACCTAAAACAAATCCCAGATAACTCATTTGGTGAGATAATCTCAAAGCCAAGTAATAGAGCTTTTAGATTCGACATAGTAGAGCATGAGTTCTCTAGACTTGTCACAGAGGGAAGAAGCACATAGAATACAAAAATAAGAGTTATGCATTACTACAGATATACCTTCGCCTCAACATGAAGAAGTAAGAGGGGTGAAAAGTGAGTTGAGGAACAAATTCTACACACTGATGCTAAAACTTTACAACAAATGGTCCAATAGGGAGAAGCGTGCCTTTCTTGAATTGCTTGAGTATAACCCCAGAGCTAAAGTACTAGACCTAGGATGCGGTAACGGCAAATTCACCCTCGAGATAAAAAGGAAAATAGGTACTAGACTAGTATATGGAGTCGATATTCACGAACCAAGTTTAAGAAAGGCTTCAAAACATGGAATCATAGTTGTTAAGCATGACTTGAACGTTTTCCCTTATCCTTTCAACTCTAATGAATTTGATGTTATAGTTTCTCGTCAGGTAATAGAGCATCTGTATTATCCCGTTAAATTTCTCAAGGAGATCCATAGAATGCTCAAACCAGGAGGTTATGTAGTAATATCAACAGAGAACTTAGCTAGTTGGGATAACATAATCGCCTTATTACTTGGCTATACACCCTTCTCTATGGAGTTCGATGAAGGCCTAGTTAAGGTAGGAAATCCCTTAAGTCCTCATGAGAAAAGACTTAGAGATAATTATCAGCACCCGCATGTCAGAATACTTACGTATAGAGGTTTAATAGAATTGATGAAGTTCGTTGGATTTAAAGTTGAGAAAGTTGTTGGTAGCGGGCACATATTCATAACTAGACTTTTTGAAGAAATAGACAGGAGGCACTGTAGATTTATCACGATTAAGGCTAGGAAAGAGCAATAAACCTGTCATTAGGTATAGGGGCTAAAGCAGCAAATTACAGCATAAGCCTCATTACGAATTCTGGTCCTTTGATTAGGAGGGAAAACGATCGAGATTATTGTTAGAAATCGCAACCCATAGTAGGGTAAGAACACATTTCTACATGTGCTATACCGAACCTTAGTTAGCACCTCTTCTAAACAATTTCTTCACAATTAAGTTGTAACGAAGAACATGAGCTAGCAGTTCACATTTGCAACTCGTAGGAGGCAATATGGTGAGTTCCTTCTACTTGAGTTGAAATTCGATAACACTTGTATATTGTACCTGCGCCAATCAGTATAATCCATGATATGGATTATATTTGCCAACGATGCATCGTCATTCATGCCACTGTACCATATTGTATACCATGGCGTTATATAAGGTAGAAGCAATAGGTGTGGCAAACACGTTAGGGAGAGTAAAGAAGAGATTTTAGGATGAAAATTTGCTTAAAGAACTTAGCAAGAAGAACAAAGATATTAAGGCAACTAGGAAAACCTCCAAGTGCGTTATACAGTAAAGTGAGGAAATGTTATAGTGTCAAATTACTTGTTGAAGACCTTGGTAGCCACATACTCACCTTTCGAGCTTTACAACAATCCAAGAAATGTTGAAGAAGTTCTTAAATGGGAAAGTATATTGAAAAAGCTCGGGAAGAAAATAAGTCAACTTGGAAGATATATCGTCAGAGACAGTGCAGATAACAGAAATAGAATTAAGCTAAGGAGTAAGCCCTTAAACTTAGAAGAGCTATGTAGACTAGAGGAATTGACGGAAATTCGTGAAATTTCTCTTCAAAGAAAAGACTAAGAAAGCTCGGTACTGACAATGAAATTGAAGTACCGTGGGCAAAACTTCAAAATATAGAAATTGAGTAGACCAAAATACCGTGTAGCTAATTTTGCAAAAACTTAACTGTAGTCTATATTGTGGAAACGCCCCATAGAACTATTAAATGTACATTTAGAGAAGTAGAATTGGATTTTACTAAGCTCAAGGAAATCAGGAGAATGTGGCTATATGCATTAAGGTTAAGAAACTTAAGAAGAAGCTTTTGGTTCAAAAGATAAGGTATGGTTTGAGTATCGAGGATGTATGTTTTCCAAAGCTAGAGAAGCTTACAGCGCACTAACAAGCTTCTTAGAGATATACAGAAACACTGAAGTGCATGTCGTTCTAATTGAAGAAATGTTGTTAGCAGGATTTCTAAGCGAGCATAACAAAGTTTAGAGTCTCTCATTGAATTGGAGATATACCGCAAATTTAAGCAGAAGAGAAGAAAAATTGTAGAACAAATATATTTGGTATATTTGGGAAGCATAGGACATAGAGCAAAAGCTAATCCAAGTGGGTGTCTAGTTATGAAGAGCATAGACGAGATTAAAGATGCTAATTATAATTTCGATTTTAAGTACCAAAGAGTGATAGTACCCGAAGTTATTTCTATACATTCTAATTCACCAAAGATACACTACTTCTCCTTTGGAGAATTCTTCTATGAAGACCTATTTCCATATACCAATTGCTGTATCAAAATATTCTTTGACTTTAAACCCAGAAAATACTTCATTGATTTACTTAATGAATATGGTGATGGAAAGTGCACAAAGTATTCAGACTCCGTATTTTTAAAAGGAATCGATACTAATTCGTTAAGTACCATCTACAGGAAAAAAGCAGGTTTTGTAGACTTGTTTATGCTTACTAAAATTTCTCAAGATAGAATAGAACTTTATGTTAATAAGCATTACTATTCCTTATTTAAGCTAAGAATAGAGAACGTTGTACCTCCCGGACTTCATCTGAGAGATATAACTTATTTGAAGTTGCTACTTAACGATTTCCTGACCTTACATGCATCAGCTTTTGCTACAAGTGAAGACGAAGGTTATCTTGTGTTGGCTCCTCCAAATACAGGAAAATCCTTTGTAGTTACGAAATTAGCAGAGGACGGATTTAAGCTTCTTTCGGAAGATCTGTCTGTCGTAAATTTGCGGGATCTATGCATCCATGCTGTTCCGTACACAGCAACATTCTACCATGAAACATCAAAATTAAAATACATAGCTCCATTAAGCTACTATATTCCGGTAAGGAGAAAGGTGTTAGGAGAACTCTTTAAAGGCAAAATAATCCCCAAGGCAAAGTTGAAGAAAATATTCATTTTGGAGTACGGTCGACAACCAGTCTTCGATAGGGTTGATGAAGATAGCGCATTAGTAGAGATTTTGAATCTGACTAGAAATGAGTTTAACCTTAGATCAAATTTGGTCATTAATGCTATCTTGTATCATCAAAAGCTTGATTTAGAATCGATTGAAAAAGAAAAATTTAGTAGATTAATTAAAAGGATTGATGTCATCAAAATTAGAGCTAATTCTCCATATGAGTACTTGGATATAATAAAGAGGAAAGTAAGGTGATTGACTATGCAAGGATCTATACATGGTGACCTGATGGAAAAACTCATACTGATATGCATAGCTACAACTATTACATTTACTGTGGGATTTAAAGTTATTTTAAGTCCTGGTATCCCCATAATGGCTGAACAAGTAGAAGTCTACGACGAAGAGCACTTCCTAAAGGCTGCCCAAGTTTGGGATGATCAGATAGGTATAACATCAATTGCTGATGTACCGAAATACTATTTGTACCACATAATCTACTTCCTTTCTAAAGCCATGGGTTTTGAAGTGACAATAAAGCTTTTTCTGATCCTTGTTCATCCTGTAAGTTTCTTAACTAGCTACTACTTTTTAAAGAAAATTTTAATTGAGAAGAGCAAGATAACTACCCTAACTGTTTTTCTCCTCATATTAATTTCCTTAGTTTATACTTTCAATCCTTGGATAACTCATCGATCTAGAAACTTAATATTACGGTGGCAGTACGCTCTATCGCCCCTGCTATTCTACTTGTGGATAAAAATTCTAGAAGATAAAAGATACCTTCGCTACTCCTTCATATTTGCAGTACTCTTTTCACTAGTTGAAACTTCACGGTATATATCTAAGTTTCTCCTTCCAGCATTCCTTCTCACAATCTTTTATATCACCTTTAACAGAAAGGCAAAAATTGTTGTAAAAAGGTTATTAACGACAACAGCATTTCTTGGAAGCATGCTTCTGCCCGTGTATCTTCCACTACTACTTACAAGTCTTACCAGCCAACCAACAGTCATTCAAGCCTTTACTGTCAGTGACATATCTGGTGAAAGACCAATAAATGCGTTTGCATTATTCTTCACGAATTACCTTGGTTCTCATTACTCCAATCCTTACCCTCCATCTGACAAAAGACCGTTTCTGTTCCTTTCTATTACTATCCTAGCATTATCTTCCATAATCTTCATGAATTCAATAATTAGGAGGATGAGAGGGAACTCATGGATATTCATCAGTTTTCTGGTACTTACTCCAATAACTCTGTACTTATCAATGCTTAAAGAGGCTCCACTTTCAAACTACCTGATAAATCTGATGGTAGACTTTCCTCCTCTTGGAAGGTTGTTTAGACAAAGCTATCACAACGCTACGTTTCTACCCCTATACTACGAGGTGCTTCTCGCCTCTTTAATTGTGTTCATATATGAAAAAACGTATAGTAGTAAAGGCAAGAATAAAGTAGGACAAATTGTGCTGGGAATACTATGTTTTATAATTCTATTTTCCGCATTGACCTCAAGCTGGCCCTTACTAACGGGTAATCTAAATGATTATTGGAATCCTACAACAATACCAAAAGACTACGTATATGTGAACAAATTAATTAAAGCTGAAAATCCCCTATTTCATGCTTTATGGATGCCTACCTTCGGGGGTAGAAAAGCTGTTTGGGTAAACGCTTCTTCCCCTTATAATCGTCCGCCAACAGGTATATTTGACCTAAAATCCTCGTCTCTACCAACATATTTGTACACGGAACTCTACTTCTTCGATTACTATAATCCTATTGGTTGGAGACCATTTTACCGACCTTTAGACGGTTATAAAGGCCTTAAGTGGGGTAATATTTTCGGACCTTTAAATATCAAGTACTTAATTATCCACTATGATTTATCATGGAACAAATATGAAGAAAAAATCAACTACACGAATTTGTATATAAAATCCATCGCTAATAAACTTAAAAGCGATCAAACCTTAAAAGTTATTTATGAAGGAAAGTATTTAACTGTATTCCAAATACAGAATGTGTCTCAACGCATTTTCATTCCCAATACTACGAGCATAGTTGTAGGTGGTCTACCAGCCTATGCCTCTTTAGTAGATGTTATATATATTAATGAATTAAATGTTGGTGCTTCTGTAATTTTTCTAGATAGCTTAGATATAAAAAGTATTAGAGACTTTCATCACATTCCTGACCACATTATCATAGTAGGTAATAGTTCTATAATACCTTTTATCTTAGCAAAGCTAGACAAGAAAATAGTAATACAACCTGCTGCTTTTGTTAAGAGGGTTGTGGCACCTGAAAAAGTGTGGAGTTATGGCTATTCCACGTCGAGTTACAGCTTTCAAAGTACTCTGAAAAAACTAGGTATTAACGAGTGGGCTTGGGACTTTGATTACGACTGTGGTCTAGTCTTCACATGGGCTAGATATAGTATTCCATCTAATCTCAAGCCCTCTAATAGAGATCTCATTAAGTCTTGGGAATTTAGTTCACAGGATGACTGTCTTCTGTGGATAGAGAATACATTATCTAAATCTAAACAGTTTAATGCATTACAGAAGCTAATTTGCATCGATGGTATTCTCAAAGTTGAACTTTACAATTCTACTTGGGGTTGGAAGACTATTAACTCACCATTGATACCGGTTGATCCTCAGCATGTCTATCAATTTGTTGTTAAGATTCGTGGCGTTAACGCTCACAAGGTCCATATTAAGATTGCTGAGTTTGATTCCAGCAAGAAAATAATTGATGTTAAGTGTGTTAAGAATGTTGGTGATGGTACTTTCGACTGGAAAGTGGTTATGCTTAATTACGTTCCTAGTAACACTAAGGTCCGCTATGTTCAACTTCAAATCTGGCATGGACATCTAACCGATAAGCCTTTACCTAACATCATCATGATTGACTATGTTAAGGTTTACGATATCACTAAGTACAGTAAGCGAGTTACTCTTGATGTACCTTTCAATGTGCCTGGATCAGGTGAGTACAGGTTGCTTGTGCGTTATTTTGAGAATGAGAGAGGTGGTGCTATAAGGGTTTACCTTGATGGTAGGCTTGTTGCTGAGGTTAGAACTGTTAGTCAGTTGAATAGGTTTGTGTGGAGAGATCTGGGTACGTTCAGGCTTGAGGCTGGTAGACATGTGCTTACGCTGGAGAATGTTGAGGGCTTTAATGCTGTCAATGTGTTTGTTCTGATACCTGTTGAGGAATTTAACAAGATTGTTGAGGAGTTTGAGAAGCTCTTGGAGGGCAAAACCATTATCTATCTATTCGAAGCTGAGTCAGACATGTTTAAAGTGAAGGCTAGGACCGTTAAAGACGTTGATGCTAGTAACGGCGAGGTGTTGTACCTGGAGTCGGGTGGGTATGCTTGGCAGAGGTTTGAGATTGTTAGGAGTGGTTATTATGTGGTAGCTGTGAGGTTAAGTGGTAGTGCAAGGATTGTGATTGACAATAATAGCTTCACAGTATCTTCGAGTGGTCTTGGGTTCTGTTATCTAGGGCCTATATACCTTGAGAAGGGTGAGCATACTATTCGTGTGGAGGCTCTTGTCAAACCTCTGTACCTTGATGTTGTTTGGATCTACTCTGTTAAATCGCCTAACTCTAGGGTGACTGTAGAGGATTTATTCAAGGTGGAGGAGGAGCCTGCTAAGGTCATTCGCTATGAACGTATTGATCCAACGTTGTGGAGAGTAGAGGTGGTGGCGAGGAAGCCGTTTATGCTGGTCTTTGCCGAGGCTTATGATTCTCTTTGGGAGGCTAGGGTGTATAAGGGTGGTAAACTTGTTGAGAAGGTAAGGTCTATCCCTGTGTACGGTGTTATTAATGGTTTCTGGATCAATGCTACTGGTAACCTAACTATTGTTATTCGTTATGTTCCTCAGGATTGGTTTGAGTTTGGGTTGAAGATCTCTGTAACGACGTTTGCTCTATGTGTCTTCTACCTTGTGTGGGATTGGAGGAGGGGTAGGGGTGATAGGTGGGCTGTGTTGTTGGGGGAGTGGGTTAGGTCTATGCCTAGGTGTTTTAAGGGTGGTGGTTTTCGTGGAGCTGCTTGAGGTGTTTTGGTAGTTGGTCTGTGTTGTTGTGTTTGTTTGATGTGGTTGTGTCTTTGGTGTCTTGGTGTTGATGTTTTTGAGGTGTTGGTTTTCTTTGGGGTAGTTGGTTTCTTGGTCTTGTGGGGTTGGTGGGTTTTAGGTTGTTTATTGTTCATTTGTTGCTGGGGTTTGGTGATTTTTGTAGGTGGTGTCTTGATATTTCTGAGGCTATGGGGCTTTTTGGTTGGGGGTCTAGGGTTCCTCTTAGGGAGGGTCTTAAGCGGATAATTGAGTGGGTTAAGGTTAGGTTACGTGAGGAGGGTGTTTTGTCGTAGGCTGTAGGTTTGTTTGGGATTTTTCTTTTCTTGGTCGGTAGTGCTTAGATAACCTTCAGTGTAGGTGTAGTTCTGGGTTTTGGGAAGCTATATGGTTGGTATTGCTACTGAACAGGTTTTGGTTGTTCACTATGTGTTGTATAGGCTTGGTAGTTGTGTTCCTGTTACGAAGTTGCGTAAGGTCTTGTTCCTCTGTGACTGTAACGTTGTTAAGAGGTTGGGTAGGAGGCCGTTCTTTACGTGGGTTAAGTACTTGTATGGTCCGTATTCGAGGGAGGTTGAGGCTGTTGTGGAGTACTTAGTTGCTGAGGGTTGTGTGGTGCGTGAGGTGTAGATGGGTTTTAGAGGTAGGGTGTATGAGGTCTATACTGTGTAGATTAGCCCTGACTTGGGTTGTTTAGTGAATGTTGTTGGTAGTGATGTTGTTGGTGTGCTTGAGGAGGTGGTGTCTAGGTATCGTGATCAAGATGTTGATTCTCTCAAGGAGACTGTCTATAGGATTGATGAGGTTAGGGATGTGGGGCTTAATGAGGTTATTGTGATTATTCCGCCTGTGATCTGTGATAGGGAGGTGCTGGGGGTGGTTTATAAGTTCGTTAGGGTTGATCCTAGGGACTTTGATTACTGGTGTGCGGTTCTTCCTTTTGGTTTTGTGCCTGTGCCTAGTAATGTCGATCCTGAAGTCTATGTGACGCGAGTTCTTAGTAGACAGTTGGAGATCGAGAAGAGCTTGAGGGGGTTTGCTGAGAAGATGAGACAGAAGTACTCTAAGAGGACTCTTGAAGCTTTCTTAAGCTATACTCCTTCTCCGGAGGAAGTTGATGAGTTAGCTGGTGAGGGTTCTTCCGAGGAGTATGAGTTACGTACTTGATACTAATGTATGTGTTTACTATACCTTATACGTTCTCAAGCAGATGTTAGGGATTGGGAGAGTTAGTGATCTAGAGTTATGCTGCTTTAACTTTTTACAGAGTTTAGTGTTGCGAGGTAGGAGAGCAATCGTGGGTTTGGTGTCGGTTATTGAGTGTGTTGATGTGTTTAAGGCTCTTGCGAGGTGATTTTGTGTCGATCATAGGGATCTATTCGAGGTATTTATGATCTCTTTGCTTCCTCTTGTTGATGTCAGGACTATTACTCTGCAGGATTATCTACGTGCTCTTCAGGACTTTAGGGGGTCGTTCGGGTTTAAATCCTAGGTGGGAGTTCCTAAATCATGCAAAGTTTCTTGTATTTTATCACGTATGTTTTTCGGGGAGAGTAATTTACCATGGGAAGTACTGTGGTTCAACAAATCTGACTATAGCCGGACTCGCGTATAGGAGAGGTATAGGGGGTTCAAGAGGTATCGGGAACTATGAGGAATTTACTATATCCAATCCTAGACCTAGGCTCAACTTGGGTAGAGGAGATGTATTTTACCTGAGTGAGGTACTGAATCTCGTTACCCATAAGGCATCTCTCTATGTTAACCCTAACTATCTGAGGAAGTATCTATTGGATCATCTAATGCGTATGGAATCTATTTTACATAACAGCCGTAGGATTATCTCAGGCACATCTCTAGGTGAGTTGTATGAAACGTGTGTGGATCTGCTGGTTGTCTATGACCAGACATATGCTCTTCTTGATGAAGTGCCTGGGAAGGGGCTCACAAGGGAGATAGAGGAGGAGCTAGCGAAAATGAAACCGCCTGTAAATCCATTTGAACTGGAACTAATGATACCAATTGATAGGGATCAAGCGGAATTGCTGGCAAAGGACTTGGGGCTACAGTATGCAGCACTTCGAAAGATGATAAGGGAGTACATAGATGTTTTAGAAAGTGCATGTAGGTTGATTAAAGAGAGATACTTAGCGAAATTGGAGAGGGTAAGGGATTATTTCGATGTGAAGGAACGCAGTTTTATGGAATTCATAGAACGCAATAACACGCGCCACAGAAGGAGTCTCGAGAGGATAATAGGAACAGCCGCGAAGTTTGGGAAGCTAGGACAACTATGATGGAGGCTCTGGCAATGGAATGTCGCGGGTAATGATGTGTGCACTGGTGATGTTGAGGGCTTTCTTTCAGCTGTTGCTCTTCTTGGTCGGAACTAGTTTCAGGTATATGTAGTTCATGTAATAGTTCTCTTCAGCATAAGCATTTCACGCTAGAGGATCTAGAGGATGAACTTAGCCTCTAGCTGTGCTGTAAAGGATTAGTGTGTCTTTCGGTGTAGGTTGGCCACTTCTTGAGTTTATCTTCCTTTACTGCATGAATTTACTCATCAATGGACGTGTCTAGGACGTATGGTTGTGTGCATGATTTCTGTTACTGAGCTTGCTTTGATGTAGGTATGTGCTGTAGCTTGATCTCTCAGGTTAGAAACTTTGAAGTAGTGGGATGGGTGATGCTGATAATGTATGGCCGCTAGGGGTATTGTTTTTGAGCGTTGTATTGGTGAGTTGTTTACATGTCTTGGGTTTGAGGTTAAGCGTGTGAATTTCACTTTCACGTGCCCTATCCATGGTAGACTTCACGAAGTAGATCTCGTTGTTGCAGCAGTGGAGAAACCTCTCATAACTACTTGGTACGTACCTGGCAGTTGTTTTGCTGTGGAGTGTAAGGTAGGTCCTGTACCGGAGAGAGTTGTTGAAGAGCTATATCTTAACCAGTGATTTCTCAGCTTCGAGCGACTGCTTTGTGTGGATGGTTGCTTTACTCTCCATATGTTGTTAACCATAGTCTTACTGCTTCTTTGGTATGAGGTAGGTCTTACTTAATCTACCTAATTTCTTCGCAGGTACACCTCATGTTGCTACCTCTCTTTTCCTCCTTGCGAACTTTTCCTCATTATGCTGTTTTCTTGGTTTAGTTATGTTGCTATCTTGTTGCTCTCGCTGAGTTAGTTTATGTTTCTCTCGTACGTTCTTCATATTCTTTTCTTGTTGTTGGGTTTGTTTTGTTGCTGCTTGTTGGTAGTTCTTTGTTAAGTGTATGTAGGAGTGTTTGTGTTTTTGGTTGTTCTGTGTGTTGTGTGTTTGTTTGATTGGTGGGATTTTGTTTTGAGACTTGGGGGTGATTTCTGTGCTGTTTTGGTTGTGTTGTTTCGTGTTCTTAGGAGGGGTGGTGTTGTGGTTTCTGATTTTGGTCTTGATCCTGGTGATGTAGAGCGATTGCTTGGTGTGGAGGTACGTGATAGGTGCGGGGATAAGATTTCCGTGTTTAGGTTACTTGGCTTGTGTTCTTGTCTTCGTCGTGGTGTTTTTTCCTCCAGTTCCTGATCTTGTGGTTAGGCTATCGAGTGAGAGTTATGTAGTGTTGGAGCATAAGATTGGGAGGTTGGATAAGGTGAAGGCGAAGTTTAGGCGTTTATTTGATAGTGGTGTGCTGAATCCTGCTGAGACTTTAGCTATTGCTAAGGTGGATACCCTAGTTGTTGGTTCTGGGGCTAGGTTTTTGTACATGGTGATACCATTTATCAGAAGGGTAATGTTGAGTTTAGGGCTGTGAGGATTAAGCTTTGGGATGTAGGGTTTGTGAGGTGTTGATTGGTGGGTTGAAGTCAATACTTCGAGTTAATTGTGATCTTGCTGTGGCTGTTGTGTTTTGTTATGTTTGAGGGTGGCTGTGTATGCATACTGTCATGATTCTAGCCTAGGTGTATTGTGAGGTAGGGATAAGCTCCTTGTCTTGGATTTATCGTGAATTTGTCAAAGGTGTTTAGGTGTTTTTCTAAGTGGATTCTTCATATTTAGCTGCTGTTGTTTGATCTCTATTGTCTGGTTATTGCTTGTTGTTTTTATCTCTATGCTATATTGGTAGTTCGCTGATTTTTCTCGTTAGTAGTTCGTTTATTGTTCTTTCTGCGCATTTCTCAAGGTTTTCCCTTAATTTGCTTGGTATTTGTCCTGGTACTTCTGGCGTGTATGTTGTTCTTACTATGATGAACATGAATGGTGTGTGGGCGTGTTTGTTGAGTATGGTGATGATGTTTTCTATTTTTGCTGTTTTGTTTCCTATTACTTCATCTAGTTTTCTGAAGGCGTAGTAGTTGATTAGTAAGTAAATGTCTACTTGTCCTAAATCTCTTCTTAGTTCGGGTCCGAGGTCTTCATTTATTGTGTATTCTATGCTTGGTATGTGGTAAGTCAATATAGGGTCCATGAGTGCTCTATCTATTAGTAGGTGGCGAATCGCTGTTCCGATGTCTGTTTCCATGCCACTTGTCTTGCCTGTTCTTGCTATTCGTTGAATTATTTCTGCTAGGTGACTATAGTCCAGGGTTATTAGGTAGAAAGAGAAGTTTCCTACTTTCACCAATGGTCTTTTGAGTACTTTTACGTTGAAGTTAAATGTCTTCACGTATAGGGAGTCGAACTTTGGGTCTAGTATTGTCTGTGTGAGTACTGTTATGTTCTCTACTAATTGTGTGAGGTCTGCTCCGCGGTGTATGAAGCTTAGCATTATGTCATCTATGTTGTATAGCGCCTTTATGTTGATTACTTTGCAGTACCTTAGTATTCTGGATGTGAGGTCAAGGAGTACTTGGTCGGGTTCTAGGAGATATGCTATCAGTGCTCTGGTTAGGGTCTCTAGTCCTGCTACTGCATGACCAATGTATGAGAGTACCCTCATACAGGTGTATACTAATCTTGTGTAGAGGCTATCTAGTAGACTTCGTGTGAAACTTTCATAGATCTTCTCGTACAGTACTCCTCTCAGGTAACTTATTGCTTCTTCAAGTGCTGATGAGAGTTTTAAGGTAGGGGTTTCTCCTTGAAAATTGATTTCGATGTACTTTTTAGCTATCTTCTTATCTTTCTCTCCTGTTCTTGCTCCTTTCAACAGCTCTTCTATGAATTTCCTTAGTTCCTTAAGTTTGCTCTCGAATGTTTGGTAGTGTTGTTCTTCAAGAAGGTATTTGTGTGCTTCTGTGTGGTGTGTGTCTCTGAGGATCCAGTCTAGTCTGTCAGAGTTTATTCCGCCTATTCCTTTGATTGAGCCTAATATCATTTGCATGACTCTGTACTTTAGCTTTAACTCTTTACTAGTGAGTTCACTGAATATTGGATCCCATTCTTCAACCACCACTTGAGCTATGATTTTTTGTACTAAATTCCTCTCGTACTTAATTCTGCTCTTCCCTATGAACTCAGTAATTGCTCTCTTAAGCTGTTCATTTTCGAGGAGCAGGTATGTCGTTATTGCTAGATCGAGTTTTTTAGGTTCGAAAAGATACATCTCATACACTTCGGACATGTGGGATACTAGTCGTCCAGTTACTCCATCAAGTGCATGTCCAAGACCACTATGCCCAAGGTCGTGTAGGAGGGCGCTTGCTTTGAGTATTAAAACGTCCTCTTCACTTAGTATTTCGCTTATTTTACTATATGTACGTCGTAGTAATTGAGCTATTGCTGATGCTATTTCCATGACTCCTATACTGTGTTCGAATCTACTGTGATTTGCACCTGGTATGAATAGGTACGTATGCGCTAGCTGCCTTATCTGCATTAATCTTTGTACTAGCGGTATCTTTATCAGTGATGTAAGTCCATCATCTATGATCACATTGCCTACTATTGGTATTCTGTATGTAAAGCTCTCTGTTTGTTCTTCCACATTAACTAACTTTGAGTACCTAATTTCGTACTCCCGTACTAGAAACCAAAATAGATCTTCTAAGGGCGTTATACTGAGCATGCTAGTTCAACTCTACTTCACTGTGGCTTCTACTGCCCTATCGATTCTCCTAACATATTCGTCATAAAGTTTAACCTCGTGCCTAAAAGGAGAACCACTTATGAGTTTTGCAATACGTTCAAGTGCTCTCCTGTCTCTTATCTTAACTACATTCCTCTTTTCATCATACTCTATTATTCCACACTCTGATAACGCCTTTAAGGCTGCTTTAAATTCCTCTTCGGAGTCAAAGAGAGCTAATCTCTGTTCTCTCGGTAATTCCTCAAATACAATACGCTGGAGTTCACCGTACAAAATCTCTGTTACCTCTCTCTCACTACCCTCTCTTTCCTGTATCTTCCTTTCCATCTCAATCAAGAACTTACTTATTATGTAAGCAACGAAACCAAGCATTTTCTCCCCAGATAAACTGATAGCAGCTTTTCTCTTAACCTTACCTACGACCAATTTATCTGCAATATCGTTTAACTTTGAAGTGTGCCGATGTATTAACTGCGACTAGCTGCTTTTAAACCTTGCAACTCCTTTCATGATGAAAGTAGATTCACTGCTATTTCGTTGAGCCTTATTGCTCTGTGCTGGTCCTGTGCATCCATACTCACATTGTACGTGCTGAGGATAATTAACCTATGAACTGTGTTGGTAGTTAGTGAGATATGATCGATAAGCTAGAGTACCTTTGCTGCTCTCTTTATCCTCTCTAGGTACTCTCTCAGTAATGGCATTTTTCGATCAATGGATCGTTCTCTAGGTCCTTTGCTATTTGCTCTAGGGTCTTTAGATAATCTTCATTAATTTCAATGACCTTTTCGTTTTCATTGTACTTCACTATACCAAGCTTGCTAAGGTACTTCAGATCTCTTTCTAGATTTTCGTCAGATTCGTGGAATACTACTCCTTGTTCTCCCCATACTCTGTTGAAGACGAATTCTGTGAATTCATTGAATTTGAGTTTTGTTTCCTTGGTTATGCCTTTTCTCTTTAGTAGAGAGTAGAGCATGTAGCATGTGTAGAGTCGTATTTTTTGACCCTTGTGTTGATTTCAAGTACTTTCTCTGTCCTCTTTGTTTTTCTCATGCTTGGGTATGGTGTTTGGTGGGTGCCTGTGTTATGGTCTTAAATTTGTTTTTGGTTGTGTAGTTTATGGAGTATGAAGGTGATTAGTCTATCTGGAGTTGCTAGGTTTCTTGTCATGTGTTTTTGGTTCTAGTATTTTGTCGATTTGTTTATGTGGGTTTTGGTGGTTTGTTTTTGCTTTTTCTTTCTTGGTTTGTATGTGAACATTTGTTTTAGAGTATTTGTTATCGGTGTGTAGGTCTGGGTTCATGCCTTTGTACTTGGGTACTACGTTGCTGCTGAGTACCTTCTCGTATGTAACTTGTGTTGGTTTAGTTGCTCTAGGTCTTCACATATCTTTCTTGAGGAGAGTTCATAGGTTCGTTTTAGGACTTGTTCTCTGTATTCTCTTGTTTTGGCTATGTGTTCAGTTTCTATGTTGTGATATTCGGTTAGGAAGAGCTGTGTTGTGTGGATTTTGAGAGTAACTTTTTTAGAATGAGGGTAGGGCCTGAGTTTGGGATTTGAGATCGTGATTTCTGCTGAGGAGGCTATTGCGAAGGCTAGGCAGGTACTTAACAACATGGGTTTATCACTGCACTTCCTGTTTGAGGTTATACCGGGGAGAGAAGAGCTTCATGATGTGTGGTATGTACGTGCGCATACGGCGGTTGGCGCTTTGGAGGTGGTTATTGATCGTAGTAAAGGTGAGGTTCTTGCTGTGAGGAGGCTTGTTAAGAAGGTTGAAGCATGAGCTTTAGGAATTTGTTGGAGTATGTGAGGTATCTTGAACTTGCGAGACAGTTACTGGATAACCTTGAGGAGCTTGAGAGGAGGGGTGATTTTAGGAAGGCTAGTGAGGTGTTGTGGGGTGCTGTAGTCAATTACACGAAAGCGTTATTGGCTTTAGTGTGTGAGAAGCCGGAGATTGTGAGGTCTATGAGACATAGAGACCTTAGAAGGGAGATGAAGTATATTGTGATGTCTGTAGGTGAAGATCCACACCTTGTAACTGAAATTGAGGCTCTTCACGCTAACTTCTATGAAGACTTCATGGATCCTGACGATTATCTGATGTATAAAAGGAAGGTTTTGAAGTATCTAAACATAGTTATGAGGAGAATTGAGCAAGTGTTTGAGCAATTTTAGGTATCTAGTCTCTAGACTTTAAGGAGTTTAGTAATCCCTTAGCTTTAGGTTAGTGGTTGTTTAGAGTTTGTGGAGAGTCATTGGATTTGGGTATGGGGAACTATGCTATCTGTGTCCTTAATGCTTCAGTGGGGGGTCGTATCAAGCTTCATGGACTTCACTTGGTACCTATTACATTTTACATTTATTTAGCGAGTTGGTTCAGGAGTAAGATTGGGGTTTGGTAGTTAACGCCATAGCTCTCTATATTTCCGTTGGTTGTACCTGAGGTGTTTGAGGTTTGGGCTTTGTTGGATGAGTTGCGTAGGAGTGGTGGGTATAGGGGTTGTTTTGTTGTGGTTGATGTGTGTGAGGTGAGGGTTGTTATTGAGTATATTCTGGAGAGGTTTGTGGAGTTAGTTGTTTAGTGTAATGGTTTTTATTCCTAGGGGTCTGTGTTAGGGTGCTTGGGGGAGGTGAGGGGACGTAGTTTTGGTCTGGCTGGGATTGAGTTGATGTTTAAGGTGGTGTCATTGGTTTTGGCTACAGCGGCTTGACTAAGATCTTTAGTCGTTTACCTGAATCTATTTCTGGTCGTTGCTGTGACTATGGTGTTGTTACTACCTTGTACGGGTTTCACGGGGATAGGCTCTACTTTCCATTTCTTTCTACTTTCTGGGAATTAAGTAAAGGAAGTAGTGTGAAGGGGAGGGGTGTAGGAGCGTTATTCACGGAATGAGGGTACTCTAGTAAGTATGTCGTCGAGTGCTATTAATTCCTGGTCGAAGTCACTGGTAGATAGGGTTTCCTTTTCCTTAATCTTTCTAGCTATTTCCTCAATTATTTTGTAGAGTGTGTCTAGAACTTCTTTTACCATCTTTTCGACAGCTTCTGTCAGTTCTCTTGGACCTCCCATTAGCTGGTATCTGTATGAGAGGAGGGGTCTTAGTCTAGAGGGGAGTGCCATGAGTTGATTGTCTATTATTTTTAGTGCAGGTATGTTCTTCACCATGCCAACTGTCGTAATGATTGCTGCTATATTGTACATGTAATCAAGTTCGAGTGCAGGAGAGTACTTGACCCTTTCTAGCTGTGTTTTAATTGCTTCAGCTATTTCTTCTCCTGCTAGATTAACCATGGGCTCATCTCAGGTGTTGATGGTTTTATACGTCTTACTAGCATAGCTGCATATATGTTTAGTAGTCTATCTCGTGCTTTTTTTGACTTTCTTTAAAGCTTCTTCGAGTTTCTTTCTCTCTTCTTCGCTAGTTGTTTTAGATAGAGCTTCTTCAATCATTCTCTCAGTGCTCATTATGTTAACTGCGAGCTTTAGGAGGTCCTCTATACGGGGGGTTGGAGAGACTGCGATTCTGTTAGTAGCTAATTCTATGTGTTTAGCCATTTCTTCGAAATTAGCTTTCATGTTTCTACACCTCTTATTGTTTGTGATTTGATCCATTTCCTAATTGCTTCTACGGGATCTGCAGTATTGTGTAGTAGTGCATCTATTACATCAGAGTACGTCACTTTCTCTCCATATTTGCTAACGTACTTTCCTACGATTTCTACTAGCTTTCTATGTACATCTTTCCTAATTTTTATCGTTACACCTTCTCTAACCTTATCCATATCTTCACCGTTACTAACGTTAGTAACATCTCTTTAAATTACTTCCCCTATGTAAGCTTTGTGTTTTCTTGAGTTAGGTGTTTCTTCTGTTTTGTGGTTTGGGGGTTTGTACGTTATTGGTATGTAGGTTGTGTGGGTTGGTGTGGTGTTTCTAGTTGGAGGTGGTATCGCTAATGATCTTGATAGTGAGGTTGATCTTGAGTGCTCTGATCATGTAGGTTTCTGGTCCTGCTGCGTAAGTTGTTTGGGGTGGGTTTGTGGGAGTGTGCTGGGTTTGGTTTTGCTGCCTAGGATTGATTTAATTTATCGTGAGGTTTCCTTCTCGTGATGTTGTTAGGCGCTTCTTCTATGTGCTTGCTCAGCTCAATTACGGTGGTATGTGGTATTTTCTCGAATAGTGGTTCTTCTGTGTCTATTTTAACTGATAGAGATGCTCTCAGGGTCTTTGGGGGTGTTGGTAGGGTGCTTGAGCTAGCTAAACGTAGTCTTGTTGGTATTGGTGGGTATGCTAATACTTATGTTGTTGGGGATGTTGTTTTGAAGTTAGTTGATGTTTTTGATCATAGGGTTTCTGTAACGTTTAGGTTGTCGAGGTTGTACGTTGTTACGCATTTGAGGAGATTTCGGGGGCGGGAGTTTAGGGATGCTGTATTTCAGGTACCTAGTTTGCTTGGAAGTGATGTGCTTCAGTGTGCACATGTTGATTTGGATTACGTGGTGATGAGATTTTGGAGTTTGACGTGATAGCTATGTGGTGTAGATGCTGGGGTTTTCTGCAAAACAATATTATGTTGTGTACTGGGAATTTAGGTGGTGGGTGCTTGTTGTGATTCGGTTTTTGAGACTCATTAACTTTAGGTTATTTGAGTATCTTGAATTGCCTCTCAATCAGGTGACAATACTTGTTGGTAGAAATAATACGGGGAAGAGTACTGTGGTAGAGGCTCTTGCTATTGTACTGTCTTTGCCGAGGAGATTTCATGATGTGTTGGGTTTAGATATTGTTGAGGTCATGGAGAGGTACAGAGGTGGATGTAAGTACCTTGTTAGGACTGGTGCGCCTTATTCAGAGGTAGAGCTTAGGCTAGATGATGAGACTATTAGGGCGACTGTCTTGACTGGTCCGCTTCAGGATAAGGAGGGTCTGCTGAGGGAAGCTGGACATTTGTGGGAGGGTATTCTGCGGTTACTTATGGAGAGAGCTAGGACTAAGTTCAGAGAGAAGTTGAGGGATTTAGAAGCTGAGATTAGGGCACTAGAGCATAGGTACAGGATACTTGAGTCAAGAGCACTTGAGAAGAAGCTTGAGGCTTTGAGAATGCAGATGGAGGATCTTGTTAGGAGGGAGAGTGAGTTTGTTGCGCAGTATCTAAGGGAGGACTTGAAGAGGGAGGACCTTTTAGCTGCTGTGCTGCAGCGGGGGGATTCACTTCTTTGTGCAGGTTATGTGACTTTGAGAGATAAGGAAGTTGCAGTTGAGATATTTGACAGTGAGTGCATAGTGAAGTTACCGCAGGTTCTAGTTCGAGTACCCTGGCTTAGGAGAGACCTAAAGGGTTTGCTCACAAGACTTGAGCAGGAGGTGGAGCCTCTGCTTAGGGTAGTGGAATTTCTCAGAAAGGAGGTCCCTTACTTCTGGGACTTACGTGGTGAGAAGATTGTGTTTAGGTTTGGTGAGAGGACTGAGATAGTGCCTTTAGATGCTACTGGTGATGGGTTGAGATCTCTAATAGAGCTTTTAGTTCCCATATCTCTTGGTGCGGAGTTAGTTCTTCTTGAGGAGCCAGAGCGCCACATGCATCCGGGGTACCTAGATATCTACTGTCGAGAGTTAGTGAAGCAGTTGAGGAAAGAGAATGCGAAAACACAGTATGTAATTACGACGCATAGTCTTGAGTTCCTTAGAGACATTCTAGATCATGCACGGGAGGAAGAGGTATTGGACAAGGTAACAGTGGTTCGCCTCCATAGACTACCTGACGGTACGGTAGATGCTGAGGTAATTCCAGGAAAGGAAGCCTACAATGAGTTGGAGGAGCTAGGAAGTGATCTGAGGGGGATCTAGCTACGGGTTCTAGACTATGCCTTTGTGAGGGTTCAGTGGATGCTGAGCTATTGTGTGAGGTGTTTAGACGAATTGTAGGACGGGAAGCACGAGTACGGAGGTTTACAGAGAAGGATTCTGTCATTCGGAGACTTGTAAGTGAGGGACTTAAGGGGCAGCAATCAACGTGTAGTTTCATAATCGTTGAGGAGGGTAAACAGAGGTTACTCAGTAATGCTGCACTGCTTGTGTCAAAGCTTCGTAGTATCTCTAGGGATTTTAGCTTAGTACTCCTTGTGGATACTGATCATAACTATCCCGGTGATGTGGCTCAAGAACTTAGGAGGAGGATCAGCAATATCGTGAGACAGAGGTTTAGGACGGAATTTAGGCCTCAAATTGGTGTAGTTAAGTCTACAGAGCACTACTACGTTATAACTGTTACTTATCCTCGTGGTAGAGCTATAGTAATGCACTTAGTCACGGTACCTCAATCGCTTGAGCATTGGCTTAGCATGTATGGTAATGATGTACGTAGCCTGATAGCAAAGCGAGGCACTATTCCATGGCTACAGAACCTTTGTGAAGTGCTTCAGAGGCAGTGATGTGGCTTTCTGCTTTCTCTATACCATCCGCGATATTGCTTGAGATAGTTGTCACGGTGCGATACCTGGTGTTGTTTGTAGTTCTTCACCATTTCTTCATTTCTGGTGTCTGGTTTCGGTGGAAGGTAGATTTTCATGGTACGTAGTACACGTCGATCCAAGTAAAGTTAGCTAGAACAGTGAGGTGCGGGAAGTTGTACATTTATCGCAAATCTCTAGTTACCTTAAGACGTAAGCAACGTACTGAACGACTTGAGTAATGCCTTGTTCACAGCGTTATCCATAGCTAAGTGGAATCAGCAGTACTACTCAGTAGCTCCAGATCTCGACATCAAGCACCAATTGCTCACTGTGTTGAAGCAAGTCTCTTTTAAGGAAAGTGAGCTACTTCAAGATCAGTGGAGGATGGTCTTGCTATGGGTGAGGAGAAGGTTCTAGAGTTCAACATTGACGAGGTTCTGAAGGGTAGGTGTATCATCAAGAGGTTCGGTAAGGAGAAGGTGGTCATCTGCAGGGAGGGTGATACGATCAAGATATACTTTGTCGAAAGAGAGGAGAGCTAATTTCTGGAAAGTGAGCTATGTTGAAGTTACTGAGTAAGCTACTCAGTGGTATACGCTTTGTGCTGGAGTACCGTAAGTATAGAGCCACCAGTGTAATTCGGATAGAGAGGTCGTGGCGCAAACCATGCGAATGGGCCATAGAGTACATCTGGGACTGGAGATAACTGAGAACCAGGAAGTTCGCTATCCATGTCGATGAGGCTGGTAACGTCAAGATCAGAGAAATTACGTAGATGTACGAAAAGGAAGTAGGTCCTCATCACTAGTGGAGCTGACTCTGCAAATTACACATTAAGTTGTGCTTTAGCGATGGGTGGTGGGGGTCACTTACCAGGAATGGGTGCTTTGTGAGGGTTGTGCTCGGGTAGGTGAGGTAGGTACATGGTTGGTCGTGAATGCTTTCTTGAGAAGCAACTCGATGATGGGCGTATCTTCGTAGATGCACTTAGGATTACACTAGTTACTCAGCTACCGATAGCGTTCGTGATAGCATTAGTCACGGAGTTTAGTCTTGAGTGTCTTACCTCTCTCATAGCCTTGGTAAGTGTGCTCTTAACAGTACTGACGGTAGAGGTTGAGAGGAGGAGTAAGTTACTTGTGGAATGGGGGGAGTAGCTCGTGAGTAGACGTGACGAAGTTCTCGAGATAGTTGAGTATGTGGTAATTGGGTTAGCTGCCATAGCGATACTACTCATTGGATGGCTACTTTAACTGCGATAAGGTGGTACTGCGGTAGTTTCTGTTGAGGAGAATCACGTATGAGCTGTACCTAGGTCCTGCTTACTTCTTCTGTGCTGGCTTGGGAAAAGCTGACTAGGGTGGTGTACTGTAGTCATCAGGGTCTTCAGGATAGGTCTAGCTGACATCTTCTCAGGTAGAGATCTGGTGAATGTGGTCTCTGGCCTGTACCTGGTAATGTCTGTGTCAGGGACCATGCTTCACTGACTACCTGACAGCGTGCTGCATAAACTCTGGGGAAATTGCTCTCAAGTTGCTGAGGGTCAGCAGGTTAGAGGTGATTCTAGCACTAGTCAAGTCCTTCGTCCTGAGTAACGCAGCTATGTAGCTCAAGTCCTAGTTCACCCTGCGAAAACCTCGAAAGGAGTGGGAAGAGCTTAGCAGGTCAGGACTCACTGACCTTTCCTAGGCAAGGCTTCGGAAGAATTGGTGAGCCCAGATCATGCTGGTAGCTCTGTACCTACGGTATTTCACTACGAAGCGTAGGATAACAGGCAGCTTAGTTAGCAAAGGGTAAAAGTTACTTCGCAGCATGGTTCTTGAGGGTTTCTCAGGTGACTGAACTCCGCATATCGTACGATCCTGTTGCGGATGCCCTATACATACGGCTACGAGATGACAAGGTAGCTGATAGTGTAGAGATCTGTAGAGACATCATCATCGACTACAATGCTAAAGGGGAGGTTATTGGCGTTGAAATACTGAACTTCTCGAAGAAAGACAGAGAAGTAAATCTTAACGAAGTTGTGCTCAGGGGTATTGAGGTGCTTATAGCACGACTTCAGGAAGTGAGAGAGTAGTCTACACGAAGCACGCACTTGAGAGAGCTAAGCAGAGAGGAATAGCACTTACTGAAGTTGAGGATTGTCTTCAGAGACCTGATGCAGTACTAAGTGAAGACGAAGTCAAGAAAGCGGTTAAGATTAAGAAACTCGACGATAAAGTCCTTGTAGTAGTCTACAGGGTTCTCAATAACAAAATTCTCGTGATAACTGTTTACAAGTCGTCCAGAGTTAGGAAGTACTTTCAGGTACCTGGAGTGTGAGCACGTAAGCTCTAAGCTTGGTACGTACTCGAGACGGTACTACATTGTGCACTAGTTGTCGACGTAATGACATCTTGCTTGGTCTCAGTATAACTCAGTACCGCAACTTGAGGTGGTGTCGTGGGTGTGGATGAGGACTCCATACTCACCCTACTCACTTAGCTTGTAGTTCCTGAAGTAGTTTCTCTGTGTTTACTGCTTCTGGATACCTCAGTAGGTCCTGATCTTCAGTAACTAGCTTCATCCCGTGTACACGAGCCATGTAGAGGTAGGAGGCATCGTAGAAGGTCAGGTTCTCACTAACCGCTAGGTCCAAGACATTGTGGATCTCGGTCCCAAGTCTCAGTACACGTATGCTACCGAGGATGAACTCGAAGAGCTTAGCTACAGTAGCTAGGTCCCTGATTCTTCCTAGCCTGTACTCTTTCCACAGCGCATTACCCACCTCATAGATTGTCAGGTCAAGTACTGTAAATCTGTCTGCATACTCGAGGAATTTCTTCCTCAGTCTCAGTACTAGTGGGTAGATAGCTGAGGCATCGAGTAGGTACTGTGAAGACGTGTAGATCACCTCTCAAGTCTACTCTCCTTCACAGCACGTATCCACTCATCAACTGGTACATCCATGGACTGTAGAGCCTTCTCAAGAATCTCCTCAAATTGCCGGAGCTTTACCCTACGAATCTCTTCCTTCAGTGCTCTCTCAACAACCGCCCTGATGTCAATGCCCAACCTCTCAGCCTCCTCCTTAAGCTCACGACGTACTCGAACTGAGAGAACTACAGTAGACATGCTATAACCACAATCTATCCACACATGGCAAGTATATGAAGTTTCCGTATACGTGACTATGTGTCGTGATTACACGTGTAGACGTTACTCCAGTACACGCTGCATGGATCTAGTTCATACTCACTGTCGCTTCACTTCGTGTAGGTGTAGGACCCTCCTCCACAGCACATCGCATAGCTCATACAGTGCGACATCTAGTACATACTACACCCTGCACTTCCTGACTACTCTACAAACTCAGTCACTACGCGCTTCAGTTAGGTGCAGTGCCGCTGTGGTAAAGGCTTCCAAGATTACTTGTCTCAACTACTTCCCCTCACGTCTTCGCGGATTAACTCAGCTGAGGACCTCACAGTACCTACTTTCTGTCTCAGCATCTCACGTAGTTCATCAACTTCACTAAGGATTTTCTCTCTAAGCAAAGACCTAACTCGTTCCTCGAGAAACTTCCTGACCTCCTCAGCCCAATCAATCTCCGAGAACTGCTCCATCAATTCCCTTAGCTTGCGATCAATGCGAACACTAAAGATGACAGTAGACATAGACAGACACCGTGGTCATCTACTGTAGACAACCTTAGAACCTCAGTTAAGTAGTTTCATTGTTGTGTAGTGAGATTGTAGAGCTATTGTTTTGGTGCGTAGTGTTGCTGGGTAAGGTATGTAAGTTTGATGTTGGGTATTTCCTCGACTTGGGGTCATTTTGTGTGTGGATGGATTTTCCTTACTTCGTAGTTGCTGTTATTGGCTTGATAATGTTTGTCTTAGGTATAGTCTTGTTCGTTTTGTTTACACCCTTAGTTATAGATGTTGTTAGTTTGATGGTTTTACTCGTGGGTATAGTCCTTTCAGCTACTTCTGTATTGAGTAATGTGACTAAGAATTACTTTGGTACAGCAATTGTAGGGCTAGGTAGGAGGTTTGAATCTTTGGAGAAGAGGTTTGATTCTTTAGAACGAGAGGTTAGAGGTGGTTTTACTTCTCTTGGGATGTTGCTTAAAGAGATTCGTGATGAATTACGTAGGCGATGATGGGAAACGATGTTGATTATGTAGGGATGGGGTAGTCGAGATAGGTGTATGGTCCGTGAGGTATCTTGTCATTGGATTTCTTTCTCTGCATGTTTTTGTTTTTTCACTCCTTTCTGTGGGGTGCTCATTGTTTATTCTTGAGACTGTAGCTTGTTGATTTATGATGGTGTTCTGGGTGGGGATGTGGATGTAGTTAATTGCATAGAGCTTTGCTATGGTCATTGTTGTGGTTATTGATTGGTGTATGCGTGGGTGTTTTGTCCTTGTTGGGTTGGGAGGGTTTCCTGTGATTAGGTGTGGTGTGTTTCTCAGGGTAATTAAGCTATGTGTTAATTGGGTTAGCTGTTGTAGCTATACTACTTGTTGGGTGTTGCTTTGGTAGTGATTTAGGATTTAGCTATGAAAGTTCTTAGGAGCTTATTATGTTGTCTCTTAGGAGATAGTTCATGAAGGTGATTGGGGGCTGGTGTTAGAGTAGTAGTGTGGCTCCTGTTAGTTTGATGCCTTCTCTTGGGTCTAGTACTATTCCGTACTTGTCCATGGTGCCTGAACCTATGATTAGTTCAGGTAGTTTAACTTTACGTCCTTCAATCTCGATCTTCTCTACGAACTTATCTACAATGAGTGCTGTTTCAGGTGGTAGTAACTCGATGTCGTCTATTATTATGGTTATTTGAGCGTACTTATCTGCTTCTGCAAATTCACCATTTACTAGGTAGAGCTTAATTGTTTTGGGGAGCTTCGTCCATTTAGGGCCAAAGTTCTTTTCGAAGAAGGTGCGCTGTATTACGGTATGGCTTGAACCTGTATCGAATAGTGCGGTGCAGTGGGCTACTTTATCCATGAACTTGATCTTTATGTTCTTTAATGCGCGCACTTATTGGCACCACCTACATTGTGGTTGAAACTGTGGTTAATATTTCTTGAGTTGTCTTGAGTTGTGGTTCTGTGGGGTTTGTTTCCTTCTATGTGCTTGCTTAGCTTGGTTATGGTGGTTTGAAGGCTTGGTTAGGCGTTTGAAGGGGTGCTGTGCTAGGTTGGTGGTTCTTCTCTAGGTTTTGCTGACGATGCGTCTTGCTAATTTGTGGAATTTCTTCCTGTATACTGTGGTGAGTATTATTGATCTTGCGAGTAGGTCCACATCCATTGCTATCCATGCGCCTACGGGGCGGTTGCTTCTAGGTAGTAGCTCTGGTAGGGTGTAGGCTAGTGCGACGCGTATGGTGTAGAGACATGTTGCATTTATTATTGTTGGTACTATGGTGTTTCCTGCTCCGCGGACGGCACTTGAAGCGCTCATAGCTGCTCCTAGTGCTGGTTCGCTGATTCCTGCTAGGATCAGGTACATCATTGCTAGCTTACGGGTCTCCTCGTTATTTGTGAAGATTGTTGGGGTGTAGGGTGCTGTGAGTATGAGTACTGTCCCCATGATGGTCATGAATAGGGTATTTACCTTTATGAGTTCCCACCCAATCTTCTTTGCTTCATCGAGATTTCCTTTACCAATGCTTTGACCAACCATACTCGTCGTAGCAATGCCTATAGCGAAGGCAGGTAAGTAGGCAAAAGCTTCTATGCGTATACCTATTGTGTGGGCTGCTAGAGGTATCTCTCCGCACCTAGCAATAGCTCCTATGTACGCCATGTTTCCTAGTGCGAATACTAATCTCTCTATTGTTGCAGGTAGCCCTAGCTTGAAGACTGTCCACGCCTCTTTCCTAGGTATTAATGGTTTGATGGTGAAGGGTAGTCTACGTATGAAGGGTAGGTAAGCTAGTACGCTAAACCACGTAGCGATGAACGATGCCATTGCTGCACCGAGAACACCCATGGGTGGAATACCCAGTAGTCCGAAGATCAGTAGTGGATCGAGGATCAGGTTAGCTATGGCACTTGCAGAGGTAGCTATCATTGAGGGCTTGGTATCACCTGTAGCTCTGAAACCAGCACCGAGCACCATAGCGGCTGATAGCACTGGTAGCCCTAGAGCACGTACCTGTAGGTAGGTTGTTGCATCAGCTATGAGTTCAGGACTTACATTACCACCTGCTAGTAACCTCACAATATCCTCAGCTACTAAGATCACCAATGCCGTTGTTGTGGAAGTGAGTAGTATAGCTGACGTGAGGGATTCACCTAGGGCTTTGGACGCTCTATCGTATAACCTAGCACCGTAGGCCTGTGCAGCTACGATCATGGAGCCCATGTAGAATAGTAGTGTAGAGACGAAGAAGATCCATGAAGCGTACCCCGCTAAACCCACAGCAGCTACAGCCTCATCACCTAGACGTGATACGAAGAACGTATCTGTAATGAAGAGGAGGCTATCAACTGCTTCAGCGATCATCAATGGCCAAGCAATGTTCCAAGCTTTAGCTAGTACGCTTCTATCAATGATCGTCATTTATGTCAGGGATAGAGGTATTGAGGATTATTAACCTTTGTCCATAACTCTACGAATCGCTTACAGATTTTAGTCTCTTCATGACTAGTCTATGAGTTTACGAGACCTCTAGTAAGGTATTACAAACGAAAATTCGTCTTCCCTAGCTTTTTAGTGAAGCTAAGTGGGGTAGCGTCTTCGATGTACTTAGACATAGGTAGTGCGGAAATTGAGGTCGTTGTCTGGTATTTAAGGAGTATCTTGGGGTCTATCGAGTATTGAGGGGTCTTTTCCTTGGTCCTGTACTCTATTCCGTACTATAGTTCTCCTCTTTCTGCGCGGAGTATTGCCTTGAGTGTGTAGGCTATTATCCAGAGTTTTGCTGCTTCGAAGCAACCATCTTCGAGGAACCAGCGATCTGCTATTTCCATGACTTTATCTAGCTTCTTCAAGTCGATTTCTTTTGGGTCTTTTTCCTTGATTTCCTTTAGGACTTGCTTTATGAATTCAGCTTCTTCAGGTTTTAGTGGATCTAGTTTATGTGTGAGCTTCGATTATTCTCCCTGCTTCTCTAATTAGGTACTCTCTTTCTTCTGGTGTGAAGATTTTCTTTAGGGTCATGAAGTCGATGAGGTTGCTGTGTAGTGCACGAATGAGTTGTGCTGAGAAGAGGGAGCTTCTTCTAATTTCTGCTCTAAGTCTCTGCTCAAGTTCCTTAAATCTCTCATCAATTTGCTCGAATCTCTTATCGATTTGACTAAACCTCTCTACAACGTGTCTGAATCTCTCATCTATTAGTTTGAGCCTAGTTTCGATTTCAGTAAACTTCTTACCGAGCCAGTAGGCTAGAGATGCGACTGATGCGATGACTGTAGTTACAGTACCCAGTAGTGTGATGAACCACTCCATCTTACTTTCACTAATCACGTATACGTACCTCGTTAAAGAGAGTTTCTGAGAGTACCGGTGTGACTTTGTATGTTTGCTGAGTACGTGAGAGAGGTCGTGTACTGGAGGTGGTGTAGCTTATGTTAAGCTTATGTTATTTGGTATATTTGTTACTATGTCTATGTCACCGAGTAGCATCAACCTGTTACGTATGTCTTCACCTCTGGTAGCAACTCCTTTACTGACTTTGCTAGGAGCTGAGCATGTTACCTCTACTTCCTCAGGTACTGTACTCTTCACCTAATCCATTCAAATCTCATTCTCGATATTCTCCAGGAGCTTCATCAACTTGATAGCTCTTCTCTCGTAAATGTTCTTCTTACTGTGTACCTAGTACCTACGTATGTTGCTTCAAGTAGAGTGAGTTAATAGCGTTTTCCTTAACAAACGTGTACCTGATAATCTTCATCATGTCGATAACTAGTGAGTTCTAATACGTCTCCCCTACATATCAACTATAGTCACATTGAGATAGACACTATGTGAATTCAGTAAGTAGTACACAACATCACTCTCATCAATGCAGACCTCACTAGAATTCCTTAAACTCTCTCACGATAACACGAGTAAATTCCACAAACAACATAAGACATGGTACTAGGGTAAGGATGTGGTGCTTATGATCGATCAAAGTACGAACTTCAAAATATACATCGAGGGTATAGGTAAGTGGATTAGCTTTGTTGATAGAGAGCGAGAGTTAAAGCAACTCATCAACCTAGCAACAAGAGGAAATCCATTCCCTATAGCCATATACGGACCTGAAGGTTGTGGAAAAACAACACTACTGAAGTACTTGACCAAACAACTCAAACAACATGAAAACTACATAGCGATCTACATAGACGCACTAGAACAGCAAGATCTAGCGAAAGCCATAGCATGCACACATCACGAACTATGGGAAGTAGTGACATCACTAGTCGCCATAACCCCTGTTGGAGAAAACCTAGCAAAATCAATCACCACAATACTTCGTAAACTCCACGAAAAAATATCACTGAAAGGTAAGAAGGTAGTAGTCGTAGTAGATGATGTGTACAAAGCAATAGGACTCAACAATGTAGCAAGGTACACAAAAATGCTCTATGAATGGGTTAATTACCTACACACAAACTTCAACGTAAGTACTGTGCTCTTCATACTAACAACGTCAGAAGGAGAATCGAAGAGAGAACTGTATCGACACACCTACGTACACGTGTACATGATGTGGAACCTACCGAAGAAAGGACTTGAGGAACTAGCTAAGCAACTCGAAGCACCAATAGATATCGAAGCGCTGTGGAAACTAACAGGGGGGAACCCAAGAGCAGTAATAGACCTCGCAATACACAATTGGGATGTAGATAACTGGACGAAGTACATAGAACGAAAAGTAACGTCAACAATACGCGACATAGATCCAAGAGAATTGAAGACCTTAGTAGAGGACCCAGATAGCAACTGGAGAATAGCTACCAAACTCGAAGAAAGAGGACTAATGATGGAACTCAACAGAGCACTAGTAATAGGAGAAGAACCAAACCCCAATCCAGAACTAGGTATAGGAAGAGAGTGGGCATGGCAATTACCAATCTACAGACAAGTAATCGAGAAAATAGTAAGCAGTAAGTAAGACAACACCTCTAAAACCTCAAATCCTGAAGAGCATCACAGCATCACTGTCAACAAACAAACTTAAGTCTTCGTCTACGTCAATTAATGTATGGTGTCTACGTATGAGTGAGGTACTAAGTATACGGATTCCTCGTGAACTTAAGAAGAAGATGGAAGAGCTGAAGAATTTCGTCGATTGGAAACAAGAAATCATCAAGTTCCTGGAAGAACGTGTCAAGTACTACGAGAAGCAGCGTGTCCTTAAGGAAGTGAATGAAATCATCAAGAGACATCCAAGACTCCCTAAGGGTACTGCTATAGAGCTCGTGAGGGAAGATCGTGATAGTCATTGATGCATCTGCACTAGCTAAGTACATCCTAGGAGAAGAGCAGTGGGAAACAGTAGCTCAGTACCTAGAGCAGGAGAGGGTACTCACACTAGGTATGGCATTAGTTGAGGTGCTAAACGTAGTGAGAAAAGCAGTACACATCCACAAACTACTCAGTAGGGATGTAGCACGTGAAAAGTACCTAGCACTAAAGAAACTCGTAGAGAATGAAGTCATAGAAGTGGAGAATGAGGTAAAGTACCTTGAAAAAGCCTTCAACCTTGCTCTCAGCACCGGGATTACCGTCTATGATGCACTATACATCGTACAGGCAATGGAACACAAAACACAACTACTCACCAGCGACCGAGGACAAGCAGAAGTAGCAAAGAACCTCGGTGTAACAGCAGTAATCGTATAGCACTCAAACCCCCCTACACAGGACCCCACCAGCACCCTACAGATCCAACCCAATACCTCAACACTCCAGCAACATTGATGCACTAGAGCATACTACTCACCCCCACCAATAACCAACTCATAGAAAGCAGAACACTGATTCTCAGAGCACCCTCAGAACAGAGTTACTCATGCTACCACCATCAAGATCTTACCCAACACACCACCCTCACCAAGCACATACACAAAGCACCTCAACCCCGAAACCAACGTCTCAACACAGGTAATTACTCTACCATACCTTTCCTCAATCTATGACTTGTTGACAAGATGTTCGTTGAACATTTATAAGGCTCCGTGCTACGTAATGTGTCACGGGATTGTGCATGAGTACTGTGATACATGTCCGTGTACCTAGGTATGTAAAGGAGAAACTTGAGAAGTATGGTGTGAACATATCGGAAGAGGTAAGGCGTTTCCTTGAAGAGAGATTACGTCAGTTAGAAGCTCAGAAACTAGTGGAGGAACTTAGGAAGCATCTCGAGAGTATGCCTAAGGTAGGTGATAGTGTTCCACTAATTCGTGAAGATCGTGAAACTCGCTAGCAACATATGGCTGTACTAGACTCATCATTCATCGTGAAACTAGTTATTCACGAACCGTACAGCGAAGAAGCACTTAATCTCTTCAGGAAACTCACTACATCTGGAGAGAAGCTACGTACACCATGCATAGCTCTAGCTGAGGTCCTCAATGCTATCTGGAAACATACTGTACTACTCAAAGATCTTGATCAGAGTCAGGTAGGGAATGTACTTAGGTACCTAACTTCTCTCTGGCGATTACTTCATGTTCACCCAATCGATGAACTTGCTGAGAATGCTCTAAATGTAGCCACTAGGTTAGCAATTACAGTATACGACGCATTCTACATAGTCCTAGCACTACAGTACAGAGAAGTGCTCTACACCTTTGACAGAAAGTTAGCAGCTAAGGCGAAGGAGGTAGGTGTAGAGACTGTGGTACCATCTGAGTCTTAATTGGGACTACCTCCTAAAACCATACAGGTAACTCACCTTAGAGGTTAGGGAGAGAGACTGAGTAAGCTTGCTCTTGTCACTAGTACCTTAAGTACCTACCTCAATTGTTGAGAGAGCACTAGAGGGAGAGATTCGTAGAGTTAGACTTCGGCAAATTCAGTATCTTTGGTTGTTACTCTATCACCTATGACATCTGGTTTCTCGGCTATGGTGATGTATACGAGGTTCTTGATGGTACCTATGTCGAGTAGGGTTTGTACTTTGGCTTTACTGTCCTTTACTGGAGATACTGTGCCTATTATCATCTGGTTTATGTGATTGGTTCTTTCTCAATTCCTGTTCTGTTTTGAGTTTGTGCTAGTTGTTGTGTTTTCTTGAGGAGTTGCTCTATATCTGGTAGGCTTGCTTTGACTTGGTCTATTGTTAGTGCTGCTTCGTGGAACCCCCATACATGTAGGTCGTACGCGATGCTCCATCCTCGGTTTATGGTTGGTTCGTTTAGTTTTGTAGTGAGTGTTTTTGCTGCTTTGGATAGTAATTTTGTCCACCATTTACCTTCTCTATGTGCTTCCTGTGCTTCTGGAATGTTGAATTTTGTGGCTAGTGCTTTTACGCATTCTTCAGCTACTTTGTATAGTTTCTCACTTGCTTGTACTGCATTGCCTTTTTCTAGGTATTCTCTAGCTTCTTGCATGAATTTTCTAGCTAGTTCGAGTCTTGCTTCAATTTCTTCGTTGGGATTACAGAGTTTGTGAGTGAGTATGTCGATGATGTATGTTTCTGGATCGGTGCTTTGTTCCCTTAGTTTTTTCAGGTAGCTTTCTAGGTAGTTTCAGGGTTATGCTATGTGACGTGGAGGTTGCCTCTAGGTGTTTCGTTATTTCCTTTCTTCTAAGTCTCCTCTTTCTCTTCGTAGGATTGCTTTTAGTGTGTATGTTACGATCCAGAGCTTGGCTGCTTCTTCGCACCCGTCCTCCATGAGCCATCTCTTCGCTATCTCCATGATCTTATCTAGCTTGCTTAGGTCTATCTCCTTTGGATCTTTCTCCCTAATTTCTCTCACGACCTCTAGTATGAATTTAACTTCCTCTGGTTTTAGCGGGTTTAGTGCTGTTTTATGTGCTGTTGCTAAGCGTTCGATTTCTCTTAGGAGGTATTCTCTTTCCTCGGGTGTGAAGAGCTTTTTCATTGTCATGAAGTCTATTAGGTGTGTATGGAGTGAGTGTATGAGTGAGGTCACTGTTCTGGCGCTACTTCTAATCTCTTGTCTTAGTTCCTTTAGTCTTTCATCTATTTTTCTGAATTTGTTGTCTATTTCCTCGAACTTCATGTCTATTGACGCAAATTTTCTACCTAGCCAGTAGGCTAGGGATATCACCGAGATTACCACTGTGAGAAGCGTGCTGATAATTCCTGTAAGTACGTACATTTCCATGTTCTCTACTTGAGCTGTGTTTAATGATTCTCCTAAGTATGTTACTGTGCTTCTCTCTTAAATGTCAGTATTTTGGTCTACGTTGTTTCTCTGTACCTGGTGTTGATTCGTAGTTTTCCCTAGTTTCATCTATGGTTTCGTTGTTCAGTTAGGCGTAACTTCTTCATCGTTCTGTTGTGGGCTGGATTCATCATCTTTTCGTTGGTCTCTGTTCTCTGGTGTCAGTACCCGGTATCGGCTTAATCATCGATGATCATCTTAGTCCTCCTTCATCATCGTTAACCTTTGTGTCTCTGTGGGGGTTTTATGGCGTTCTTCGTTTCTTGACTCTTTGTTGCTTCTTTGCTTTTCCTCTACAGGTAACTCATAGTGTTTCTTACCTCTGTTCTGAGGTTTCGCTATGTTTCTTTCTCTTTTCTTGATGTTATTTTGCTTTTTGTTCTCTTTCTTCTGAGTTTTTGGTTTTGTGGCTGAGTGGTGTGCTTCTTTGTGGTTTTCCCTGAGGTGTTGTTGCTGTGATTGTTTTGAGTAAGGGTTTTGTAGTTGTTTTGTTGTTGGTTACTGTGGTGATGATGCTTCCCGGGGAGCGTCCGATTGGTGATGAGTACGGTGCCTACTGACTGCTCTTTTAACTTGTTGGGAGGAGGTACTTGAGTAGGTTTATTGCTATGTTTAGTATCTTCTTCTCTGCTCTTCTAAGATCTTTTGCTATTGCTGACTTAGATACCTTCAGCATTGATGCTAGTTCTGTTAGGTTTACCTTTCTTGGGTATTCGTAGTAGCCTTTGCTTATTGCTGTGAGTAGGACTTTGTTTTGTGTCTTTGTTAGTGCATATTCGTTGACTATGGATGTTAGGTCTAGTAGTAGGAATGGGTTCATTAGCTTTGCTAGCATGACTATGTCCTCAGGTCTCACTCTTGTGCTTTTGCATATCTTAACGTCGTTGTACTCTTTGAGTGTTGATAGGATTTCTGCTTCTTGCTTGCTATTTACTGATAGGAGGAACCAATCCTCTAGTCCTTCCTGTGTGAAGAGTGGTCTCAGTATTGCTAGTGGTTTATCCCATATACACTTTATTGCGTGTGTTGGTTTGCATACTAGCTCTAGTGCGCTCGTGTCTTTGCTTCTCCATAGTACGCCTACCTTCTTGACATTTAGTTTCTTGAATGTATCGATTATTTCGTGTATGTCCCTGTTCCTATGGAGTACAACCATCTGTACATAGAGTCTTTCTTCGTCGATTACTCTTGAGTCTATGACATAGACCCCTATGTTGTCGAACTTCTCAGAGATAGATATAACAGGGCAATCTGGCTGCCACATCTTTATCAATGTTAGCCTCATGCCACATCCCTAACTATTTACAGCAATAAATATATTAATAAATAACAGTAACTCTAAGTTTCAACATAGTGAATATGTAAACCAAAACTCTTATCTATTCAGGTTAAAAAGGTAGTGTATGAGGTTTTCCTCCATGGCTTCTGCTGAGAAAGCCATTAAGTTAGGTAGGTTGAAGGTTGGTCTAAGGTTGAGAGAGATACCACCATTCATTGGTATCGCTGCTGCTTTCGGTCCAGGTATTGTCTGGGCTGCTATTGCTCAGGGTTCAGGTGAGTTCATTTGGTGGCCATACCTAGCAGCTAAGTACGGTACAGCACTAATGTGGATTCTACCAATCGCAGCTTACATGCAGTTCTTCGTCAATCACCTCGTAATAAGGTACACTGCAGCTACTGGAGAGGGCATCTTCTATGGGTTTGCTAGAATTCACCCAGCATTCGCCATAATAATGATGATAATGTGTATGATAACGTTTAGCTGGATGGCGGGTTACGCAGGTGCAGGTGCTACAGCACTAGCAGCGTTAACAAACTTCCCACCAGGTTGGCCTGTTAAGCTACAGGTAATCTTCTGGACGTACGTGACTGTTGTTCTCTTCGTAGCTGCATTGTGTCTAGGTGGTGTAGTGTATAATGTTGTTCAGTACTTCATGTACGTAACCTTCGCGATTGCAACCGTTGGTCTACTAACTGTAGCTATTGCTTGTCCAGTCGTCCATAAGTATGCTCCTGAGTTCCTATCATCACTACTACCATTCCCAAGACCAGAGTTCTGGGAGGTAATTGGTAAGCTAGAGCCAGGTGATGCATCTGTACTAGTGACCTGTATTGCCTTCGCCGGTATGGGTGGCTTCTTCAACTTAATGTACTCATACTGGTGGAGGGAGAAGGGCTTAGCAATGGCTAGGTATGTTGGTAGAGTCGTCGGTCTAGCTGGCAAACCAGAGCCAATTCCAGAGGCAGGTTTCGCGATTGATCCGGAGAAGCCAACACCTGAAGAAGCTAGGAGGAGATGGAAGGATTGGATGAAGTTTGCACACCTAGATAATGCTCTACTAGGTGTTACCAGCAACTTCGTCACTATCATACTAACGACAACACTATCGTACTCAATACTGAGGATGGTGTACCACACCTATCCAAAGGGTTGGGAGCTCTGTGTAGTACAGGCTAAGTGGTTCGAGATAATGTGGGGTCCAGTAGGTGCAATGATTCTGTGGATCATTGCTTGGAGCTTCATGGGTAACTGCTACCTAGGTATCATAGATGCTGTACCGAGGATGTGTACTGATGCTGTCTACGCTGTATTTGAGAGAGCTAGGAAGTGGTCGTATAGGAGATGGTACTACTTCTGGCTATTCGTCTACGTAGTACCTCTGTCCCTTATTACGCCATGGCTAGCTAAGCCAGGTTGGTTAATCATACTCTGTGGTATACTGAACTTCTTCGCTATGGTCATCTACATACCAGCACTGCTGTACCTCTACTACGTGATAATGAAGAGAGAGTACCCTGCAAAGTTCGCAGTACCGGGTACAGGTTGGCTCATTGCAGGCATCATAGCGTTCATATTCTACCTCTACACAGCGATATGGTACCTGAAGATTAGGTTCGGTCTATAACTCTCTTCCCAACTTTTTAATAGCTACTAGCCCTCTTCACTTCCTCTCCTAACAGCTCCAACACACCGTCTATGATTCTCAATCTGGATTTCCCTTCAATTTGAGGTCTGGAGAGGTTTAGGGTTGAATGATGCTGTAGTTTATTGAGTGTGTTAGGGAGGTAATACCTGTTATGGGTGTTGCTACTGGTAGTACGTACACTGCGAAAGTTTGGGAAATGGGTATTTCAATGTACCTAATCACTTGAGGGTAGGTGGTTGAGGAAGGTATGTGCTTTTTATAAACTGTGTTGAAGTGAATTGGTTACTAGTGTTATAGCTGAAATACTGCTCCTTTATCTGCTGATGAGACTGCTCTCGAGTATCTGAGTAGGTATCCCTTACTGATCTTTGGTCTTGGTGGCTTCCACTCCTTTAGTCTCTTCTCGATTTCTTCAGGTGGTAGTAGTAGATCTAGCTTCTTGTTCTTAAGGTCAATCCTTATTCTATCTCCGTCGCGTACGATGGCTATTGGCCCACCTTCTGCTGCTTCAGGTGATACGTGTCCAATAGCTAGTCCTCTTGTTGCTCCTGAGAATCTACCGTCTGTTACTAGTGCTACGGATTCGGCTAATCCCATACCTGCTACTGCTGCTGTTGCTGCTAGCATCTCTCTCATGCCTGGTCCACCTTTGGGTCCTTCGTACCTTATCACAACCACATTACCTGGAACTATCTTACCGTCTAGAATAGCCTTCACGGCATCTTCTTCGCAGTCGAAGACTTTCGCTGTTCCTTCGAAGTACCTTAGGTGCTCTGGTATTGCTCCTATCTTTATCACTGCTCCTCTAGGTGCTAGTGTACCTTTGAGTATCATGATACCTCCTCTTGGACTCCACGGATTCTCTACACTCCTGATAACGTCTCTCCTCAGTACCGTAACTCCTTCAAGTAGCTCTCTAACTGTCTTCATTGTTACTGTTAATCTATCCTTGTGTATGAGTCCTAGTTTATCGAGTTCCTTCATTACTGCTAGTACACCACCTGCTTCGTAGAGGTCTAGCACGAAGTATGGTCCTGCAGGACTCAACTTACATAGTGTCGGTACTTTTTCGCTTAGTTCGTCGAAGTCGTCTAGTGTTAGGTCTACTCCTGCTTCTCTAGCTATTGCTGGTAGGTGGAGTACTGTATTTGTTGATCCTCCTAGTGCTAGGTCAACAGCTATTGCATCTAGGAATGCTTCTCTAGTCAGGATTTTGCTTGGTGTTATGCTCTTCTCGACTAGCTTGACTATGAGCATTCCTACGTACTTTGCTAGTCTTACTCTCTCTGCGTAGACTGCTGGTATGGTTCCGTTTCCTGGTGGTGCTACTCCAAGTGCTTCTGCTAGGCAGTTCATGGTGTTTGCTGTGAACATACCTGCACAAGATCCGCAGGTTGGGCATGCTCTCTCTTCTACCTCCTTCAGTTCCTCTAGTGTTATCTTACCTGTCTTGTACTCACCAATTGCTTCGTACGCATTCTTGAAGTCTATGAGCTTGCCCCTGTACTTACCTGGTAGCATTGGCCCTCCTGCTATGAGTATTGCTGGTATGTCTAGTCTTGCCATTGCCATTAGCATTCCTGGTATGATCTTGTCACATGAACCTACGAGGACTAGTCCGTCGAATCTATGTGCTTGTGCCATTATCTCTATGCTATCAGCAATTATCTCTCTGGAGGGTAGTGAGTACCTCATTCCTTCATGACCCATAGCTATTCCATCACATACACCAATTACACCGAACTCGATGGGTGTTCCTCCTGCCATTCTAACTCCTGCTTTAACTGCTTCAGCTATCTGTCTTAGGTGTATGTGACCTGGAATTATCTCATTCCATGCACATGCAATGCCGATTAGTGGTCTGCGTATCTCTTCATCGATGTAGCCCATGGCCTTGAATAGTGATCTATGTGGGGTTCTCTCAATACCTTCCTTCACGATAGAGCTTCTCATCATGTGGGAGCACCTCCAAGTACTAGTAGCGTATGTGATGAATTATTATTTTACGTGGTTGACATGTTCTAATTCGTGATTGCGAACCTCGTAAAAATAGAGGGTTGGTACTGAAGGTATTGGGTTTACGAGTGACTTATAGGTACCCTAGTGCTCTTAGTCTCTCCTTAATCTTCTCCTCTTCTTCAGGTGTGTAGCTTGGTTTCTCTTCCTCTACTAAGACCTGTTCTAGGACGTACTTGATGAATTCCTCAACTGATGTGAATGTTCCTGTTTCCTCTATGAATTTCTTGGCTTTCTCGTACAGCTCTTTAGGTATCTTCACACTTACGTACTCATCGCTCATGTTGATTACCGTACCTCTCAACTGCGTACCAGTACTTAAGTATTCTAACTTATGGTGGTTGGAGTTCGAGTATTTGCTCTAGGATCTTCTCTACATCCTCTAACTTACCTACTTCCTGTGGTGGTTTCTCACTACACATAAATATCGCGTACTCTCCGTGATTACTGTCATCAGGTCCCTTAGCGGTCTCTAGGCTGTATACTGTGTTGAATCCTACCATCTCATTCGCTCCGTAGTGTAGGTTGTCGAAGTACAGTGTTATGTCTGGCATGTATGTTGTCTTTGGTCCTGTGTATGCGTTCCACTTGTAGTGTACTACGTTATTTAGCTTCCTACCGTTGGGGTCTCTGACCTTACTTAGTGCGTCAGCTACCTGTCTACATATGTCCTCGTACTCACTCCTCTTTACTACTCCCTTTGGCTCCCTACCTTCGAGATTGATCCATACCTGACCTACGTAAGCACCCCAAGACCATGCGATTGTTCTCTCCCAGTCGATTAGCTTCTTCTCGTCTAGTTGCTTCAAGGTCATGGGTTTACTTGGTTTCTCCTTGAGCTTTAGGAATCTCTCCTGAATCAGTACCTCGTTTACGTTGATTCTAGCGTACATTCTCTTAGCTCCGTGATCGCTCATGACTATGACTACGGTGTCTCTAGGTAGCTGTGTCACTAGGTTACTGAGTTCCTCATCTATCTTCTTGTAGAGGTTGAGTAGACCGTACTTCAGCTCTGGATCCTCTACGTACCTTGGGTGTTCTCTATCGAAGTACTTCCATAGTGTGTGCTGTGCTCTATCTACTGACATGAGTACACAGATAGCTAGGTCCCAGTCTTTAGTCCTTAGTAGGTACTTCAAGATCTTGAAGTCGTGCTCAATCTTCTCAATTAGCTTCCTATACAGCTTCCTAGGTTCTATTCTCCTGTAGTCGTACACATCTATTATGTACTGATCCTCACCACCAACTACGTTGAGTACTTCCTCCTTTAGCTCTCTAGGCCATGTGAAGTCACTCGAGGTATCTGGTGTGAAGAAGTCTGCTACTACGTATCCCCTGATTCTAGGTGGTGGGTATGTGCCTGGTACGAAGCATAGTACGGTCTTTAGTCCTCGTTTACTAGCTCTATTCCATATGAAGTCTATGTGCTCAACAACTCTGTAGCTGTAAAGTCTATAGTCTGTGTAGGTTCCTGGTACTCGGTATCTTAGGTCGTAGAGTCCGAAGTATCCAGGGTTTAAGCCGCTGAAGGCTGTTAACCAGGCTGGTATAGTTATTGGTGGTACGGTGGATTGTACTCTCCTGTAGTATGTCTCGTATAGTTGTCTCATTGTGGGGAGTTCCTTAATCCAGGACTCAATCTGTAGCGGTTCAGCACTGTCTATACCGAGGATGAGAACTCTAGTCAATGCCCACACCTCCGAGCTAGTGTTTTCTGTTGACCCCCCAGGTTACTCGAGCCCAAATTCTCTCATGGAGGTAGTACAGTACTGTCTTCACGAAATTTATGAGTATTCCGGTACCGATGGAGAACTCAGCTTTACCTGTCAGGACGTACAGTATAGCTATGGTAACGCAGGTAGCTAAGCACCTCCACGTTGCAGCTTTCACGAGGCTTCTAGTTCTTGACTCTAGTGCTACCTTCATCACTTAGTCACCACGTCACTAATTGATGCTCCGAGACTGAGTAGACGTCTGTAAATGTCTATATGCTCTAGGTACTCAGTGACTGGTGGTGGTAGCATCTTCTTCCAAGACTCATCACCTGATAGTATCTTTCTCCTGAGTTCGCTAGCAGATACCTCAATGCACCTATGTACGTTTCGATGACCTGGTACAACTACGTAACCGAGTAAGTTGAACGCTATGACCATCGGTGGCTTATTGCCGATGAAAGCTGTATCGCTTGGATTCATGTTGAGTAACTTCTCAACTGTCCTAGCCCAGGTAATGAGTGGGTGATTACTGAAGATAACCTTGTCCTCTGTTGGTAGTGGTGTATCCTTACCGAAGTCAGGTACAGCTCTAATAACTACCCTTGAGAGATCTACATCAGCCCACTCAAGTAACCTCCTCCAGCACTCAATCCTCTCGTTGACGGTTAGTGGATCCTTAGGACCTAGAGGTGTCTCCCTAACACCAATGATTACTGTACTAGCTATCTCAAGACCTAGCTTAACGCTAGCTAAGTGACCTTGATGAGGTGGTTGAAATCTACCTATGTACACTGCTCTCCTAAACAACATACCTAATCGCAGTGAGTAGCTTATCAACCTAATATATCAGTTAAACAACACGTATACATACGTGACATATCACGTACAGACTAATGACATTTAGAGAGTAATTTAAGTAGGGTTCTTAGGTATGTGATTAGTGATGAGTGAGGTATCAGAGAGCAAGAGAAGTAGGAAGAGAGATTACGTCAACATCTCCATACCTAGACCACTCTACGAGAGATTAGCTAAAGCACTTGAGGGTACAGGATTTAGAAGTCCAACTGAGTACATAATCTTCCTTATTAGGAAGTACCTACCGTTGCTAGAGTCAAAGGATGTGAAAAAGAGATTAATTGCACTAGGTTACCTACCTGAGGAGGAGATGACGTAGTAGGTACCTCAGGGTAGTGATTTGCATTAACCTACGTAATTTACATTAACCTTCCTTAATACCGTAGAGTTAGTGAGGATCATGGTCAGTAGAAGGCTTATCACCATAGTTACCGTTATCGCAGTGGTTATTGCTGTTCTAGCTATTGCGATCTATCTCAAGTACCAAGCAGTGAGCAGTAGTGTAGATAGTCTCGTTGTTGATGTTCGTGTAATGGGTCTCTTACCAACGGAATTTAGAGGTGGTAAGGCAGTTAAGTACAATATTAAACTGCTGATCTTAATCTACTGTAGAGTAGGTAGTTTTAGAGCAAGAGCTCTATCTATAAAGCTGTACTCAGATAGTACAGTACTTTATGAAGAGCAATTGAAAGACATTGTAGTCACCAGAAGTCCCATACCAATAATCTCGACACTGAATGTGGATGCTAAGTACATAGAAGCGTTTCTAGGTAGAAAGCCAAGAGTTGTAGCTAGTGTAGTAGCTGAAGTCACGGTACTTGGTGTGAAGATTGGCGAGATTAAGCGCGTAATCGAGCTTAGATAGGAACTTCAATGAGATAACTTAGGGAAACAAGCTCCCAACCAACACACGTAGAATGTGGCACTTATCGCAGATTAGTAGTAGAGTGTAGTCACCGTAGTTAACCATTGAATAGCTAGGTATGAGGATTGAGGAAAGGCTAATAAATATGAAGAGATAAGGTGACACGACAGGGGCCGTCGTCTAGCCTGGACTAGGATGCCAGCCTGGGGAGAAACCCCGCCCAGAACGCTGGTGAGCCCGGGTTCAAATCCCGGCGGCCCCAGGGGAGTACCGGGGTCAAACCCGGACTCCCCGCCAACTAATCCTCTCCTATCTTAATCTCTCCCCAGAAAGTCAATAGCTTGCCTCACGTGTCGTGCTAAGTCATCGAGACCAAATACTATACTAAGCCGCTGTAGTCTTTCAAGCCACTCGACGTGATGTCTACTCGCCCGGAATTCAGCAAAATACTTCCTATACTTCTCTGAATGATAATAATGAACTCTTTCAGCTGGTACCTTAAGGAGGTTAACTGCTAGCTCTTTGAACGGCTCTACCTGTCCTAGTCCTACACATCTTACAATGACGTACTTCTTGCCACACTTCCTCCTAACTAAATATATTCTAACTCTCTCCTGAAGTAATTTTCTCAAGTCATCTCGACTGAGCCCTACACCCTTGATAATCCTCAGTTTAGCATTTCGTCTTCTATGCCTCAACTCCATGAGATAGAGGAGACAGTTTTTGCGCATGTGCTCTATTGAGAATCTTATCCTGAAGTACCTACTTGGTCTCCAATTCTCTTTTATTTCACCTAGGGTGTAGTCTATGTACTTCATTTCTTTGAGTTTCTCTAAGACCTGTAGGATAGGTCGTAGCTTATGTTCACTACATCTAACGTAAATTGAGCAATGTACCCAGCCATGTTTATCCATGCGTACATTAACCGTGCCATCTCCGTCTACTAGACCTGATAAGAATTCAGCAACTTCATAGTAGGTATTAGGAAAGCAAACAACTCCTCTTCTTAGGCAGGTCACGATAGTAGTAACTTCTGGATCTTTAACTCTTAGGTACAACATGGGTTTTACTTCGTGAGGTAACACGTGTATACATCCAAGTCTAACATAGAGTCTTGGGTATGTCTTCAGTAGTATTGCACAGAGCTCCTTGTCTGTACTAGCAAAGCGTATGTATGGTCCCAACACAGAACCATCGGTCAGTGCTAATCCCACTCTATACCATACGTTGCTCATTGAAGTATTCTTTACAGTGATTTCCTCAACGAACTTACTGAATTCTCTCCTTAAGTACACTACCCTCTCATTGATGCAGTACCTAGCACTACGTGTCCTCGATCTAGCCACTATAACCAAAGAAGGTATATGTTTTATCTGCTCTCTCAGTTCTCTCGCTTTTTGCTTTAGTTGTTCTAGCTCTTCTTTGGTGAAGTATCTGTGTATTAACTCCATTACTTTGCTATGTAGTTTCTCTACGAATTCATCTATTTCATCGTACTTGATGGTGATTCTCGATTTCACGAATTGTAGTGAGTGCTATGGGTTATAGGGGTCTTACATTTGGTCGACTGTGTTGTTTCTCTCTATGTCTTTACTTCTTGCTACTAAGTACTTCACAGATCTTGATGACGAAGTCCTTTGCTACTGGTGGCCCCCATGCTGTTACTACGTTATCATCTACGATCACTGCTTTTTCAATGTACTCTGCTCCACCTTCTCTAAGTATCTTGACTAGTGCTGGATCTGGGTAGCAGGTTGCTCTTAATCCCTTTAAGATACCCGCCTTAGCTAGTATTGCTGGTGCTGCACAGATTGCTGCAACTACCTTACCTTTCTCGTGAAATAATCTACATAGCTTCTCTAGGTGTGGTAGTCCTGGTTCTGGTACCTTACCGACTACCCTTACGTATACTCCCGGTCCTCCAATTATGACTATTGCGTCGTACTTCGTAGCTAATTCACTTAGCTTGTCCTCTATGTCTATGATGTAGTACCTATACGGTATGTCTATGGTCTTATTCATAGCTAGTACGTCTATGGTTGCACCTGCTCTCTCAAGTACTTCTCTAACTGGTTGGTACTCCTTTGGTTGGTATCCTTCAAATAGTACGATTAATACCTTCTTGCCCTCTACCTTAGGTATTTTCGCTGGTATTGATGTTTGTATGTGAGTTAGTGTTAGGTAGAGTGCAGTAGCTATGATTATTATGGTGATTACTATGGCTAAGACTACTTTCTTCACATCAATCACCCTGAGTTTTGGTGCGTAACTGATGTTTAAGTTCTAGCTCATGGCTTTGCCTCTCCTCTCGAGCTTCTTCGAGATCCATCCTTCATTTACTTCTACTAGTTCCCATTCCTTCTTGAATTCTTGAAAGTACTTCTTGGCTTCTATCCAGAATCCATTGTCGTACACTACAATACCGTGTTCGAGGGCATCTAGTACTGCTATGTCGAAGTTCTTTAGTGCTGTGTAGAACTCGTCTTCTGTGTATATCCATGGTTGTACCATTGGGGTGTGGGGCATAAGCTTGAATCTCTCTAATCCCTTTGGTGCTGATTTGAGTACGATGAGGATATCTATATCGCTCCAAGGTTTCCAGCATCCTCTAGCTCTAGAGCCAAATACCACTATTGACCTAACGTTACTTCCTAGTCTCTTCAGTACTTCATCCCTAAACTTCAGTACGTAGACTCTGACATCTGTACCGAGTTCATCAGTACCTAAGTACTTAAGCACCTCATCACCTCCGATACAACTTTTCTAGCTAATTCAATAGCTTTCTTAGCTACTGTCTCCGTGTACTCGATTCCATATCTCTTCCTAGCGTCAGGATAACGTGAAGCGTAGTAGTGTATCGTCAATTCTCTAAGCTCTTCATCACTCACTGTTAGCTCTAGTCCATATGCTCTAGCTCTTGAGTACAGTAGACATAGGTCATGTATTCTGAGGAAGTTGCCATGACGTAATAGGTATGCTTTGAGAATGTGTTGAATAGCTTGTTCAGCGTGAAAGCAAGCATATGCGTAATCTCCTACATAATACCTCTCCTCTGCTCTCTTGAGCTCTGAGCGACTACTCTCAATCCAGTCCTCTACTGTAGCCATCTCTTCTCCACCTACTTAATCAGCTCAAATCGCTTTAATCACCTATCATCAAGACCAATCTTCATCATCGAGGGTAGGTGTGGTTGATACCTACTTAAGCTTTCCTGCATTGTTTCATCGACTCTATGATCTTGACTACTTCTCTAGCGAGTTTGATCTTGGATTTTAGATCAGTCATTACTATGTTGCTTGTGATCACGTAGATTTCGAGTTCCTTACTTATCCTCTCGCCTACTTCTCTATCTCTCACATCTACTACCATGGCGTCTACGTAGTCTCTAAGTATTTCAGCTACTGAGTAGCTCGATGGTTCGTAACCTATTGCTTTTAGGAATTTATGGAGTGGTCCTGAGAATGGTCTATTACCTACTATTGGTGATATCGCTACTACAGGTACTTCACCGCGTAGCTCCTTTATCTTCTCACCTAGTCCCTGTACCTTCAGTATAGGTAGTATGCTATTTACCGTGTTACTTGGTCCTATGATTATGGCGTCTGCTTGTTCTAGTGCTGTGATTACGTCTCTTGTTACCTTTGCTTTCTCTAGTCCTAGGAATGTTATTCCGTGTACTTCAGGTTCCATTCTGTACTTGACTAAGTACTCCTGTATGTGGAGGTTACCTATGTTCGTGAGTACGTAGGTTTCTACGTGGTTATCTGTTGCTGGTAGTACTGTGGCTCTGATACGTAGCTTACTTGCTAGGTACTTCGTTACCTGCGTTAGTGTGTACCCTCTCTTCATGAGTAGTGTCCTTGTAATGTGTGTTGCTAGGTCTCTATCACCGATGTTGAACCATGTCCAGTCTAGTCCGTACTGTTTTGCTTGTTGTAGGAAGTTGAAGGTGTCTTCTTTGATTCCCCAGTACTTACCTGTATCGAGGATGTTTGCGAAGAGGTATAGTACTGTATCTACGTCAGGTGCTATGTAGAGGTCATTCCACCAGAAGTTATCTGCTACGTTGACTACGACAGTTATATCTTCTTCAGGGACGACATGTCTTAGACCTTCGAGTAGTTTGGGCGTTCCTGTTCCACCGCTTAGAACTACGAGCTTCACCTTGATTCCCACTTTGTTTGTGTTGCTTGGGATTTTTAGTTAAGTGCCGTGTCTACTCCTTGGGGTAGGCTCAAATAGATGGGTTGTTACTTGTGTTGAGGGGTTGGGATGTGTTCTCAAGTCTCTATCTCTATCCTGGTTGAGCGTGGTCTATGTTCTAGCTGTGGTGCTTGTGCTGCAGTGTGTCCCTTCTCAGCTATTGAGTTTCCAGAGCCTTTCTCATTACCTAGGGTAATTGGTGATAAGTGTAGGTTGTGTGGTCTCTGCTATAGGATCTGTCCTCAGGTAGGTATTGTTGATGAGGTTAGGGGGAGAGAGGTTAAGCCGTTGGCTACGTACATGGCTAGGTCTACTCTAGCTGAGGTTAGGGGGGTTGCTCAGTGTGGTGGTGTTGTCACTACATTAGCTATGTACTTACTGGATAGGAGGTTCGTTGATGCTGTTGTGTCTGTTGGTAGGGATGAGTACTGGCGTCCAGTACCTAAGCTCATTACTGATAAGTTGGGGGTTCTCGAGGTAGCAGGTTCGAAGTATACCTACGTATCGGTTCTTACATTGTTGAGAGATGTCGTTAGAAGTGATGCTATTAGGTCGGTAGCTGTTATTGGTCTTCCCTGTCATATGAGAGCTATTGAGAAAATGAGGAGATTGAAGTTAGCTGCCTCTCAGAAAGTTAAGTACCTCATCAGCATCTTCTGCATGCACAACTTCGAATATGGTGTAGTGAAGTACATTGTTGAGAAGTTTGGTCTCGATATCAAGTCCATCTCTAAGATGGATATAAAGAGGAGGTTCATAGTTAAGTTAGTGGATGGTAGGGTTCTCGAGGTACCTCTCAAGGAGTTAGATCAGTTCGTTAGAGCTTGCTGCCGTAGCTGTCCAGAGTTTGTCTCCACAATAGCAGATGTCTGTGTCGGTAGTGTAGGTGCTGAAGAAGGTTGGAGTACCGTATTCGTGATGTCTGAGAGAGGTAGAGGAATTGTTGAAGATGCTGTGAGAGATCAATACCTTGAGGTTAAGGAGCTACCTGAAAAGGCCATGAAGATTGTGGCGAAGTTAATCAGTATGAAGGTTGGAAGTAGATAGTAATAACTCAAGTAGCTAAACTTTATTTCCTGAACCAATGTCAGTTAGAGAGGGATCTAGTTGAGTAAGCCACTTCACGTCAAGATCGGTAAGCTCGAGTCCCCTCCCTTAGCTGCTGAGAACATTGATCTGGTCATCGGCTCTGTAGTTATTGAGGAGGAGTGGGAACCAACTGGTCCTGCTTCAAGACCTTCACTTCCAATGCTGAGGGCTTGGGATCTATTCCTCTTGAAGAGGTATGAACCTATGTACGTAGTTGAGAATAAGCTACAGCACGCAAAGACCTTACTCACACTCACGGTATCCGGTGCATTAGCCTACCTAGCACTAGCTAAGAGAAGGCTTAGAGCTGCGTACCGTAGGTTAGGTGAGGATGCCCCAATTGAGTTAGGTGTTGCTGTTGAGGCTCCACTCACTAGGTTACTGATAGGTATTAGGCCAAAGGTATTGACTGAGCTTGAGGAGCCCCTGAGGTATGCTGAGGAGCAGATAGTCGAGATCAGTGCAGCTATCCACAGTAATCAGGAAGCTAGTATCGAGGACTTGGAGTCAAAGATGTTTCACATAGGTACAGCTACGCTACTGCTAACTGAGGTAGCTGAGATAGCTAATTTAATGCTAGTTCCGAAGGGTATTAAGGTACCTGAAAAGCTTGAGTTTGGAAAGGCACTCATTGACTTCACGAAACCTGTAGTACTTATCCTCGGTGATGTTCCTGAGGTAGTAGATGTTGTTGAGTACTGTGAGAGAAGTGGGTATATCGATAAGATCGAGATCGTGACTGGTGGATGCTATGCACTAGACACCGTTAGGGTTGGTAAGTACTTGGTTAAGGTCGTTGGTACGCTCGATGACGTTAGGGATGTTGTCGGTAGAGGACTTGTGGACGTACTCATCGTTGGTGAGCAAGGTGCTATACCAGACATAGTTGAGAAAGCCAAGGAGAAGGGTACTGTGGTGATTACGACAACAGAGAGAGCTTACCTAGGTCTACCAGACCTTACAGGTGTGGATACTGAGAAGATAGTTGAAGCTGTTAAATCAGGTACAGTGAGGGGATTTGCTGTCTTGGATGCACAGAAGTTAGCTGAGGTAGTACCTAGAGTAGCACTGGTAGTTTATGAAGCTAGAAAGGAAGTGAAGCCTAAAGCTCTTGAGGAGGTAAAGGAGGTCTTTAGCAGGGAGAAGTACGTAATGAAGCCACCACTCGGACCTGTTCCTGAACCTGTTATCAGGGATCTAGGTGTTCCTGTCGTGATGGGTACTATACCTGGTATAATAGCTGTTGTTGGATGTAGTAACTATGGACCTAGCTCACTTGAGGAACTTGGTGAGATCCTTGAGGAGCTGTGTAAGAGGAACTTCCTAATCCTCACGACAGGCTGTACAGCAATAGCACTGTCCAAGTACAGGACTAAGGAGGCAGGTCACGGGCTTTACGAGGACTTCCCAGATCAGACATTGGTGATGGGATCTCCAACAGCTATAGCACACATAGCTGGACTCGCACTCAAGGTACCACAGATCTTCGCTAGAATGCCGCTTAGATCAAATGCACCTGCACTAGTCGACTACCTACTTAATAGAGTTGGTGCTGTTGGTCTAGCATGGTCAGCACCGCTCGAGAGGGATGCAGCAATTGCATGGGGCGTACTAAGGTGTGGTGTACCAGTTGTTGCTGGTCCAGCACTAGCACCTGTTGGTAGGTTATTCCTTGGTGATCCAACTAAGCCAGAGAAGTACGTGATATACGACAAGAGGACGAAGAAGAAGGTATTCGTTGGACCAGTACCTGAGCACCTACTGTGTCTAGCTAAGAACAAGGACGAAGCACTGATACTGATAACTAAGCTAGTTATGAGGGCTAACGATGGTCACAGCGCTAGGGCTATCAAGGCATGTCACTACGTCGACATGTACAGGAAAGTACATGGAACACTACCACCAGACCTACCGAACTACATCAGAGCTGAAGCAGACATAGCGATAACGGTCAAGGACGAGGTCATGAAGTTCCTACAGGAGAAGGGCTGGAAACCACTAGAGGAACCATTGGTAGACCCAACGTGTCTACCGCTACTCCAAGAAATAACAAGTTTATAAGTCTCGAAGCAAGAGATTATGAAGGTGATTTACCTATCTCCAAACAACTATATAGTTGGTTAGGGTGATGTGTAGCTATGTCCTCTAGCATAGTACCCGGATTTCCCGTCGACATTGGACCTGCGTACGAGGGTCAGAGAATTAGGAGACCAGACATGTACGTTGAGTTCGGTGGACCCAAGATAGCTCAGAAGTTCGAGCTACTAAGGGTTAAGAAGTTGGAAGAGGTTGAGGATGAGAAGGTTGAGGTTATTGGACCTGACCTACCTGAGCTGAAAGAGGGTGAGAGCTATCCAATCGGTATAGTCATTGAGGTAGCTGGTGCAAAGCTCACACCTGAACTAGAGGGTGTTCTCGAGAGGAGAATTCACGACTTCCTAAACTACATCGACGGTGTCATGCACGTAGGTTCGAGAGCAGACATTTGGATTAGGATAAGTAAGAAGGCATACAGTAAAGGTCTCAATACACTGAAGCTAATTGGTCTAGCTCTGATCAAGCTATTCAAGAAGACCTTCCCAATGATTGAGAAAGCACAGGTAAAGTTCATAACAGATCTTGAGAAGGTTAAGGAGTACCTAAGTGAGGCAATGAAGGTTTACGAGGAGAGAGATAAGAGGGCACTAGCTCTAACAGATGAGGAGGTAGATACATTCTACGGCTGTATCCTATGCCAGTCCTTCGCTCCTGGTCATGTCTGCATAATAACTCCTGAAAGACCATCAGCATGCGGTGCTGTGTCCTGGTTTGATGCTAGAGCAGCAGCCATGATCGATCCCAAGGGACCAATATTCCCAGTACCTAAAGGTAAGTGTCTGGATCCAGTTAAGGGAGAGTACGAAGGTGTTAACGAGAAGGTTAAGGAGAAGTCACTTGGGAATGTAGAGAAGGTGTACCTATACAGCATGTTCGACTATCCAATGACATCCTGTGGTTGCTTCGAAGCAGTAGCATTCTACATACCTGAGGTCGATGGTATAGGTATAGTCCATAGAGGATTTAGAGGTAAGACACCTATTGGACTAACGTTTGGTCAGTTAGCAGAGCAGGTCGGTGGTGGTAGACAGGTAAGTGGCTTCCTAGGCATATCGATACTGTACATGAGGTCCAGGAAGTTCCTAATAGCTGATGGTGGATGGAAGAGAGTTGTGTGGCTACCGAGCGAGCTTAAGGAGAAGCTAAAGGATGTGATACCACCAGATCTCTACGATAAGATAGCTACTGAGAAAGATGTATCAACTGTTGAGGAGCTAAAGAAGTGGTTGATCGAGAAAGGTCACCCAGTAGCAGAGAAGCTAAAGGCTGCTGAAGCAGCACCCCCAGCTGCACCACCTGCCGCACCTCCCGCACCTGCCGCTCCAGCTCCTGCACCAGCACCGCCAACAGCGGTTACGGTACCAGCAGCGGCACCAGCAGCACCACAGGTACCCATTAGGATAGTGCTGCACAATGCTAGGATATACATCAAGAGAGTAGTTGTTGTGAAGAAGGGTACCTAGGGTGTTCATTCATGAGTACGAGACAGGAGGGGAAGAGGAGTACTGAGCAAGGTAGTGAACTAGGTACTGATCTCCTCAACTTCCTCCTTTCTCTTGTTGGTTTAGGAGCTACTGTTGAACTTCACGGTGTGACGATAACAGCTGAGAAGGTTGTCATAACGAGAATTGAGGGGAGTGGTAGTGAGTCAGGAGAGAAGGGTAAGGGAAGAGAGGAGAGAAGCAGAAGCTAGGAAGGTTGTTGCGGATTTACTCAAGCTACTGAGTACAGCTGATAGACTAGAGTTCGAAGACGTTGTGATTGATGCTAGGGAGCTAACTATCGAGTTCATACCCCCATCAGCTCCAACAGGTCCAACGTACCTGAAGCTAACCGTTGAGCCGGTTGGTGTACCACAGCCACCAGGTGGTAAGCTAGAGTTCATCCTTGAGGTAACTCCAACAGGCTTTAGATTACTCACACCACCAGTACCTGGTGCTGTACCTATTACAGTACCGCCCATAGCTGCTGTCCCTAAGCTTGTTGAGTTTATTAAGGTGGAGTACAAGTACCCAAGTCTTGAGTTCAAGGGGTCAATTGCCGAGGTCAAGATAGGTGCTACGAAAGCTGAAGGTGGTACGAGATCTACAGTTATTAAGATTGGTGGTGACAATAAGCCCCCTATCTTCAGGTTCCTAGGTTACGTAGTTAATAGACCGAAGGTAGCACTAGACGTATTCGATACAACTATCCCACTACCTAGAGCTGTGAGAGATGCGTACGGTGATGTTCTCTCAAATCCCTATGAGTGGGCAAAGAAGTGTATCAACGTGGTTAAGGCAGATCTAATATCGTTTCACCTAGTCAGTACTGACCCCGGTATCAAAGATGTATCACCACAAGAAGCAGCTAAAGAGGTTGAGCAGATGCTCCAGACAATAGACATTCCATTCATTGTCGGTGGTTGTGGTAATCCAGTTAAGGACCTAGAGACCTTCGCGAAGGTAGCTGAGGTAGCTGCTAACGAGAGACTCGTACTGGCATCAGTTACCTTCGGTATGAATATACCTAAGTACGTTGAGGTTGTTAAGAAGTTCAATCACGTAGCACTAGCCCTCATATTCATGGATGTGACTCAGGCTAAAGCCATATGTCGTAGGTTGATGGATCTAGGTCTCAGCAAGGATAGGATAATTCTCGACCCGACAACGGCTGCATTAGGGTATGGTACAGAGTACTCCTTTAGTGCAGCTGAGAGAATTAGGTTAGCTGCTCTTAGAGGTGACGAGGATCTACAGGTACCAATGAGCTGTGCCGCGACAAATGCTTGGGCTGCTAGAGAGGCGTGGATGAAGCTAGATGCGTGGGGTCCAAGGGAGTGGAGAGGTCCTCTCTGGGAAGCTGTTACAGCTATGACGATGTTGCTTGCTGGTGCGGATCTCTTCATGATGATGCATCCACTAGCAGCGTCCATAGTTAAGTCTGTTACTGAGTTCATGGAGAAGCAGACGGTTAGGGATGTTATTGAGAAGGAGGTTTCTGAGTACTATAGCTGGGTGACTAAGAGGTATTGAGAGGAGGTGACCTTACGTGCCTAGGAGGATTAAGCCTCTTGATGTCTATAGGTTACTTCCGAAGCTAAATTGCGGTAAGTGTGGTGAACCGACGTGCATGGTCTTTGCTACTAAGCTGATTGAGCGACAGACTACACTCGATAAGTGTAGGCCTCTCTTCGAGGATCCTAGATTTAGGGAGAACTTGAGGAAGTTAATGGAGTTGTTGAGGCCTCCTGTTAAGGAGGTTACCATAGGTGTTGAACCTAATGCTGTTAAGGTCGGTGGCAAGGACGTTGTGTATAGGCATGAATGGACTTGGAGGAATCCAACAGCTATAGCTCTCGATGTTCACGATGGGATGGGTGATGAAGAGGTTGAGAGGAGGATTAAGTTTGTTAATGAGTGGTTCTATGAGAGGATTGAGAAGAGACTCGGTATTGACTTACTTGCTGTTAGGTGTGTCTCTGGTAGTGCTGAGCGATTTGTGAAGTTTGTCGAGAAGGTATGTAAGTTAACTAGTAAACCGTTGATCGTGTGTACTCTTGATCCAGCTACTCTCGAGGAAGTATTGAAGAGGATTGGTTCTCGAAGACCTCTAATCTATGCTGCTACTGAGAGAAATTGGAGGGAGTTCGCTGATCTAGCTGTTAAGTGGTCTTGTCCTTTGGTTGTTTCAGCTCCTAACGACCTATCTAAGTTGAAGAGCTTAGTGGTCTCGATAGTGAAGAACTTTGGTTATGAGGAGCTGGTACTGGATCCAGGTACCTTGGTTAGTAATGGTGGTTTCCTAGATACGATATCGAACTTTACGGCTCTCAGGTACTCAGCTATTGAGTTTGGTGAGAGGGAAGTAGGTTTTCCACTCATGGCTATACCAGCTACTGTCTGGATCTTCGAGAGTGGTGGTACTGAGGAGCTGGAGTTTAGGGAAGCAATTATAGCGTGTTCGTTAGTAGCTAGGTACGCGGATATTCTAGTAATGCATAGCTTAAGCCCATGGGTCTACATGGCTGTTCTCTGTCTGAGGGACTGCCTGTACACTGATCCACGAGTTCCACCATCAGTTAAACCTGGACTGTACGAGGTGGGTAAACCAACACCTGAATCTCCTCTCGTAGTTACCTGTAACTATGCACTCACAGTATCCCTAGTGAGAGGAGATCTTGAGAAGAGTGGTATCGATGCTTGGCTACTGGTGATAGATACTGAGGGTACCTCTGTAGCATCAGCTGTTGCTGGTAAGAGATTCACAGCGGATAAGATAGCTGAGGCGGTTAAGGAGCTTAAGTTAGAGGAGAAGGTCAAGCACAGGTCGCTGGTGATACCTGGCTACGCAGCTAAGATAGCTGGTGAACTAGAGGATCTACTACCAGGGTGGAGGGTCTTCGTAGGTCCTAGAGAGAGTAGTGATCTACCTAAGTTCATTAGGGAGATTTGGAGTAAGGAGGTCCTGGGTAAGGCGTAGGCATGAGTATACTGATTGCTGTAAGCGGTAAGGGTGGTGTAGGGAAGACCGTCATCACAGCACTCATGCTAAAGGCAATTACTGAGGAAGGTATTGAGGATAGGGCTATCCTAGTGATTGATGCTGATCCGGATGCTAATCTAGCAGACGTACTTGGCATACCACTTGATGTAAAGAAAACTCTTGGTTACGTAGCTACTGAGTTCAAGAAGGAGCTAGAGAAAGCCTCTATATCCGAGGTCGATAAAGCTACAGTACTTCAGACACGAGTACTTGAGGTAGTTCAGGAACTACCTAAATTCGACTTCCTCGTTATGTGGAGAACTGAAGGTGAGGGCTGTTATTGCTTTGTTAACGCAGTTCTCTCCAATGTTCTTGAGTGGTTAATGGATCAGTACGACATAATCCTAGCTGATTGTGAAGCAGGGTTAGAGCACTTCAATAGACGAGTTTTCAAAGCAATAGACTACTTAGTACTGGTTACTGATCAGAGTAAAGCGAGCTTCGATACTGTTAAGAGAGTTCTAGATGTTGTTCATGAAGTGGGTATAAGGGTTAGGAATGTGGGTATCGTAGTCAATAAGTTCAGAGAACACTATAGAGAACGAGTTACGAAACTTGCTAGTGAAATTGGAGTAGAGATTTGGGGATTCGTACCATATAGTGAGGCCATTGAGGAATTTATGTCTGAAGCTAGATCACTGATGGAGTTACCGAGAGATGAAGCTGCTTATGTAGCTGTGAAGGAGGTACTCAAGAAAAAAATAGGTATTTTGTAGGTTCCCGTTCTAGCTCCTTAACTTCTTGACTATTTCACCGATTAGTGCAAGAGCTTCTTTCTTCTTCGGACCTAGTGGTGATCCCATTACAATGTGAGTTATTCCAGCCTTGATTAACTCTCTAAGTTTCTCAATGCACTCATCTGGTGAGCCTGAAATTGAGAAGTAGTCTAGCATTAAGTCATCTACGTTCTCAGCAGCTTTCTTGAAGTCTCCCTTAGCTAGTGCTTCTCTGATAGTGCTTACCTTACCTAGATCTATTCCTCGTTCCTTCAGTAATGTATCTGGTGCTCCTGCAACTATGAACGCTACTACTAGTCTAGCTGCATCCTTTGCCTTCTTTGAATCTGGTGCTACTGAGAAGCAGGTATACGCTACAATGTCTATCTTGCTGAAGTCCTTTCCAGCTGCTTCAGCACCCTTCTTAATTAGTGGTATTGCCTTCTCGAAGTCCTTGGGGTGTGATGCGTTTATCAGTACTCCATCACCTAGTTGACCAGCTAGCTGAAGCATCTTAGGTGCTTGGGCACCTATGTAAATTGGTATTGCTCTACTTGGCTTGAAGTTTAGTCTTGCTCCCTTAAGCTTGAAGAACTCACCTTCGAAGTTAACTACTTCACCAGCAAGTAATCTCCTAATGACTGTCACAGCTTCTCTAACAGCTGTTAGTGGTTTCTTCCTCTCAATACCAATAGCTTCGAGTGTTGCCTTATCACCTGAACCTATACCGAGAATAGCTCTTCCACCACTAACCTCATCTAGTGTAGCTACTGCAGCAGCTGTCCAAGCTGGGTGAATAACATATGGGTTTGTAACACCTACACCTAGAGTTATTTTACTTGTCTTGATAGCCATCATGGTTAATGCGATGTAGACAGTACGGTTGCAGTAGTGATCTGTTACCCATATACTATCTAGGCCATTCTGCTCGGCAATGATTGCATACTCGACTAATGTTGAAATAGCTCTATCAGGAACCAGCTCTATACCGAACTTCAAGTTAACCACACAGTATCCCCACCTATGGGGGTCCAGACTTATTGAAGAGAGAAATACATTGTTATTAAAAATTACGATGTAGCGAATTTACTTAATTGCTAGTGCTAGTGGTAATCAATGGTTGGTTTGATTTGGTGTGATTAATTGCTTTTAGTAACTGATGGGTTTGCTTGAGCTACTATAATTGGTAATTTTCCTCTCGTGTATCTGCTTCAAGTCAAGTACTTATACTTCTGAAGCTGTTTCTGGTTGAGGGTTAAGTACATTAGGTAACGAAGTCCATACCTAGCTACTGTAGTCTTTGGTGATCTCCATGGGTGAAGTACCTAAGGTAGAGATAATTGGGTTACTCGACTTTCCCGATGTTAAGCCAGGTGATGACCTTGGAAAGCTAATTGTCGAGGTTGCTAGGAGAAACGGTATTGAGTTCATGGATGGTGATGTAATTGTTATCGCTCAGAAGATTGTCTCTAAGTCCGAGGGTAGAATAGTTGATCTGCAGACCGTTAAACCGTCTGAGTATGCAGTGAAGTTGGGTGAGGAACTAGGTAAGGACCCTAGATTAGTTGAGGTGGTGCTTAGGGAATCTCATGAGGTTTTGAAGGCTGAGGCAGGGCACTTGATCTCGCTGACAAGACATGGATTCGTATGTGCTAATGCTGGTGTTGATCTATCTAATGTAGATGGTAGTGGGTTAAGAGTAACGTTACTACCTGTAAATCCGGATGAGTCAGCTAGGAGAATTAGGGAGAGAATTAAGGAGTTGACTGGTAGGGATGTTGCTGTTGTCATAACAGATACCTTCGGTAGACCATTTCGTGAAGGTGTTGTGAATTTTGCAATAGGTATATCCGGTATCCATCCATTTCGTGACTACATAGGTAAGGTAGATAGGTACGGATACGTAATGAGAGTGACTAAGGTCTGCATCGTTGATGAGGTAGCTGCAGCGGCGGAGCTAGTTATGGGACAAGGTGCTGAGGGTATTCCAGTTGTAGTAATTAGAGGGCTCAGGTACGAGAGAAGGGATGACGCAAGTATTCAGGAAGTTGTTATGCGTAAGGAGAAGTGGTTATTCAGGTAATCAGCTCGTCGCGAGCTCGATCACTGCTCACGCTGGGACGGCTTCATCACCAAAACCTCATAGAGATACGTAGGTATATATTCCTTACCTTAGTGTTGACAGAAAAGGGGTAAACGCTTATAAAGGGCATGTAGTCCTATTCTACGGCACCAACCACCTTGGGTGATGTTAATGAGTAGCAAATCCGCAGAGAAGAGTCCTATCTACTACCTCTTCAACCCTCGTAGCATTGCCGTGATAGGTGCTTCTCGTGATCCCAAGAAGATAGGTTATCAGATTCTCAAGAACATCATTGAGTATGGATTTAAGGGAAAGGTCTATCCAGTCAACCCGAAAGCTGATGAGATTCTCGGACTAAAGTGCTACAAATCCATTCTCGATATACCTGATGAAGTTGATGTCGCTGTCATATCGATACCTGCTCAGTACGTATTACCTGTTGTTGAGGAATGTGGTAAGAAAGGTGTTAAGGCTCTAATAGTGATATCCTCTGGCTTTGGTGAGGTAGGTAATGTCGAGCTTGAGAGAAAGCTAGTTGAGACAGCTAGGAAGTACGGAATGAGGATACTTGGACCCAATATCTTCGGTCTCTACTACGGACCTGCTAGGTTGAACGCAACCTTTGGTCCTAAGGAGGTTATTCCAGGTAACATAGCATTTGTCTCACAGAGTGGTGCTCTAGGTATAGCACTCATGGGGTGGACCATTGCAAAGGGCGTAGCTCTCTCAGCTGTTGTCAGCATGGGTAACAAGGCAGATATAGATGATGCAGATGTCCTTGAGTACTTCGAAACTGATCCTAACACCAAGGTCATACTCATATACATGGAGGGTATTAGACCAGGTCTCGGTAGGAGGTTTGTTGAAGTGGCTAGGAGAGTATCTAAGAAGAAGCCAATCATAGTTATCAAGGCTGGTAGAACAGAGAGAGGTGCTGCTGCAGCAGCGTCGCACACTGGTGCGCTTGCAGGAGCAGATGCAATATACAATGCGGCATTTAAGCAAGCAGGTGTGCTCAGAGCGATAGGTTTTGAAGAAGCATTTGATTGGGCTAAAGCACTGAGCATGCTACCACCACCTAAGGGTGAGAACGCAGTAATCATAACGAATGGTGGTGGTGCTGGGGTAATGGCTACTGATGCAGCTGTTGAGTGCGGTATTCGATTAATGGAGATGCCACCAGATCTACAGGAGAGGTTCAGGAAGTACATGCCACCATTCGGGAGCCCGAAGAACCCAATAGACTTGACAGGTCAAGCAAGTGAAGAGGCGTACAAAGGTGCTCTCCTAGAAGCATTCAATGAACCTAGAATTCACTCCATAATACTACTGTACTGTCAGACAGCAATTACAGATCCAGAGGTGCTTGCTGATAAGATAATTGAGGCTTGGAATGAAGCTAAGGAGAGAAAGCCTATGGTAGTCTCATTCATTGGTGGAATTGAGTGTGATAGAGCTATGGCGAAACTAGATAAGGCTGGTATCCCAGCATACCCATCTCCAGAGAGAGCTGTTAGTGCTCTCAGTGCTGTCTATAAGTGGGCTAGATGGGCAGGTTACGTGAAGGAGTAAGCAGTTCCCCTTTCTCTCTCACCACTCCCCCTTTAGATCTGGGTACTAGCTAGGTGATGAGTGCGGACCCCACATGATAGATGATTGCCCCTCAGCACAACTGATGCTACACCTTAGTAACCTCTAGACTTAAAGTCCCACACCTCACCTCAGCTACTACACTAAACTTCTTATTAGCTTCATTAAATCCAGGTTCAACGTAATAACCACATACACCACTAGGTCCTCTAACAATACACGTACCTATCTCGACATGGGGTTTAATGCATACCTTAACCTCCTCTGGGATCTTTAAACTAGCTCTGGTAGTACCTGTACCCACCCTCAGCTTAACCTCACTTTCATTAACAACACTTGAGTAGGTTGCATTAACTACTAGCGTACCTGTCTCAATCTGTGTACTCAAGTCCTCAATACAAATACCGGATCCATGGATTGCTACGGCACCTGTATCAACATCTACCTCCAACTTACTTAGCCTAGCACCATTGATAGAGAGCTTCACGGATCCAGAACGTACCTTCGTCTTCAAGTTCCTCAATTTCTCAATAGGTAGCTCAAGATGTGCCTCACCTACATCACACACCAAGCTCAGTACCCTGCCCTCTGTAGTGAGTTCAATACTAGGCTCCTTCCCCTTCTCACACCATACAACAACTCTACCACTACCTGGCTTGAGCACTATGGAACCAGACCCAACCTCAACAGTGACATCGGCTTCATGTCTCAGCTCAACACTACGATCAAGAACCTTCTCCCTCATGCCTAAACCAATCCAACCAAGGGATAGCGACTTAAGTGCTGAAGATAGTGCAGTACCTACACTACGAAGTACTGAGGACAGCGCAGTACTCATAGGCTTAGTAAGACCACAGATAAGCCCTAGAAATCTACCCTCGTCCTCAGTTGATATCGATAACACATCACGGCACTTAAGTAAGGCTAGCTCTCTCAGGTGTTTCGGTACTCTCAGAGAGACTACATCCTCTATCCTCTCAATAACGGTATCAAATAACTCAGCATCCACATCATCATCCACGGTGACAGATATAGCATCACGAATTATTGCTTTTTGTCCTCTCTCCCTCAACCTAGCCAATAACTCCTTAGTTACGTGTATGGAAATAGCATCTCTGAACACAAAAAGCTCAGTGGCTTTAGCCTTCTCATCCTCACCACTGTACAGGTTCTTGAGTATGCGATATACCTTCCAACCTAACTGACTTAACCTATAGAGCCCCTTCTCATCCTTCTCGATTAAACCCTGTAGTGATCTTAGGTGAAATGCGAAGTGGCCTGAATCCCCTACACCAACACATTTCATCAACTCAACGTACGGTAAGGGACCTCTCTCACCAAGTACAAGAACTACCCTCCTCCTAACCTCATGACTTAAAGCCTTGAAGATCCTATTCAGTTCCTCCTCACTAACTTCAACCACCCCTCCTCCCTCACGATATAGAAGGGACTACACAGTAATGTACTAATCCACTTAACTCAACACAACCTATGTGTAGAGAGTACTTCACTTCATGGAGAAACGCCTAGGTACCTCAGTACCTGTGGTATAGCATCTCTAACCCTCATACCGTATAGCGTTACTGGCCTAATACCAAATTGCTGAAGCCAAGATACTACACCTTGACCGAAGTTACCTGCGACCACAGCTCTAGCACCTGTAGATGCAACCCACTGAGCTATAGCATAGCCGAAACCTCCACCCATACCCCCACCCATGCCTCTACCCATACCACGTCCTCTACACCATCCACCACCGCCACCACCTCTAGCAAAAGTATTTGGAAATACATCTACTCTGATCACAGTACCGTCAGGAGCTACATCGACGATGGTGAAGGTGCTGGCTCTAGCGAAGCCAGGTGATATCACATCATCGAGACCTCCTGTACCAAGGGTTGCAAATACTATCCTTACTACACCACCGATCTGTGATCCAGAACTACTTGGAGGGTACATACTGTACACCTCGCTAGAGTACAAAAGTAGCGACGAAGCTTATAATTTAAGCATTCTCGATGTAGCGGATCAACAGTTAAAGGAAGGAGTCTTCATTAGTGTTGAACGTTATGGTCGTATTCCCATCAAACTAACTTAAAGTTCAGTGCATAAGGGGGTGTGGGGGTTTCTATGCGTATTAGAGATATTAGGACTAGAGTTCTTGAGCTGAAGCTTAGATCAGTGTTCAGAACTGCTCTTGGTGAGGAAGAGCTGGCGAAGTCTGTGTTGGTTTTTGTTGAGACTGGTGATGGTGCTGTTGGTATCGGTGAGGCGTCCCCAGCACCTAGGGTAACTGGTGAAGATGTATCTACTGTAGTTGAAGTTATTGAGAAGGTGCTTAAGCCGAGAGTTGTTGGGCTTGAGGTTGAGGAGTTTAGAAGGATTTGGTTGACTATGGAGAGGTGTATTGAGGGTAATTACTCGGCTAAGGCGGGTATCGACATAGCTGTTCACGATCTTCTGGGTAAGGTTCTCGGTAGACCGCTCTGGAGATTACTCGGTGGTTTAGTGAGTGAGCTTGAGACTGACATAACGGTTAGTCTCGATAGGCCTGAGGTGATGGCTGAGGAGGCTAGGGTTGCTGTTGAGAAGGGGTTTAGGGTTTTGAAGTTGAAGTTGGGTCTTGATCCTAAGCTCGATGTTGAGCGTGTTAGAGCTGTGAGGGATGCTGTCGGTTATGACGTTAGGTTGAGGGTTGATGCTAATCAGGGTTGGTCACCTAAGCAAGCTGTCTGGGTTCTCAGTAGGATTGAGAGGTTTGAGATTGAGTGTGTTGAGCAGCCAGTACCTGAGTGGTGTATTGACGGTCTTAAGTACGTTAGGGAGAGAGTTGAGGTTCCTGTAATTGCTGATGAGAGTGCTAAGACCGTACGTGACGTAGCTCACTTAGCTAAGCTTGAAGCCGTGGACGGTGTGAATGTGAAGCTAATGAAGTGTGGTGGTATCACACCAGCACTTGACATAGTTTCCGTAGCTAGATCTCACGACTTAATGCTGATGTTTGGCTGTATGCTAGAGACGAGGGTCTCGATCACTGCTGCAGCATCAGTAGCTTCCTATGCGCAGCCTGAATTTATCGACTTAGATGCACCACTCAGTATAGTGCATGAACCAATTAAGGGAGGAGTAGAGTACGTAGGACCTAGGATGAAATTACCACTAGGTCCTGGTCTAGGTGTAGAGGTCATAGAGTGGGATCTATAGTTTCCCTATCGAATGTAACCTATCTAGTACGGAATCAACTAACCTACCTGGATCTCTACGTGGATCAGCTGCTGGTAAACCAATCTCCCTCTCTATTTTCTCACACATCTCTAGAATCTCATCTCTAGATCTACCGTATCCCATAATCGATATCGCTACTACCTTACTTGAGGGAACTAGGAACTCTATAGCTCTTATCTCTCGTATAAGAGGCTCCATGGGTACAGTAAATCCGTCTCTGAACTTCCTCCATGGATCGTGTGCGAGAATGACAGCATCAGGCCAACAACCGTAGAGTATGGCTACTGAGACCTGGCCATATGCAGGGTGGAGAACTGAAGCCTGTCCCTCAACGAGTACCGGATTGTAACCTTCCTTATCTAGCTCGAGTACGTGAAGCTCAACAACACCTGGACAGAAATCTGAGGGAACTGCATCGATAACGGTACCTCTATGAGCACCAACCATTATCATGGTTTGACCAGTACCAACAACACCAACTCTGTAACCACGTTTCTCAAGTTCACTACACACCTCAAGTACAGTAACGTTCTTACCAACAACACAGTCAGTACCAGCAATCAGTACACGACCACACCTTGTCTTCCGAACATCACCAGACCATATACGAAGTAGTTCCCTCCTCGGCTTCCTAACATCAACAATCCTGACGCCATGCTCACTAGCTAACTTCGAGAACTCAGGGTCCTCACTCAAGAAGTAGTGAAGACCACTCCATATCTCGAGACCACACTCAATAGCTCTCCTAATTACAGCTCTATGATGTTCAGGAAGAACACCACCAATAGTAGCTACACCAACGATAAGGACTTCAGGTCTATACACCAGAGCCTCATCTAGAGAAGCAACAACAGGAATACCTAGCTTACTCAAACCAAGAACCTCACCAGCATCACGACCGGCGTACCTACTGTCTATGACAGCAACAATGTCGAACTTCCTGCCACTGTACATAACGAGTATGTTAGCTGTCTTGCCAGTAAGTGAACCTAGGAAGCCCTCAGCTAGGATAACAGCTCTCTTACCCATAGACTGCATGTAACTTACACAACATATAAGACTTTACCTAAGTATCAGGATCAACTACACAAGTGTAAAAGAAATTTAAGACACATAGGTACCTAGTTCAAGGTACAGCAACCTATTTAAACAACTCCTCAACACCACACGTAGGTGATTAACCTATGTGCCCACTTAGACCAGGTAGATGCTATAGGCACTTTAGTGGACCACCATACACTAGGCTAGAGTACATACCAGGTGCACCACAGGTACAAATACCAAAGTTCGATCTAGGTAACGTAAATGGTAAGTTCGAGGTAGTGGTAAAGCTCGTAGCTGAGGAAAACGGTCAGATAAGAGCAAACGCACTTGAAGCAGCGAGACAGATGGCTCATAAGTACTTAGCATCTAAGATAGGTGAGCAGAATTACCACCTAAGGTTAGTCACGTATCCACACCACGTACTTAGGGAGAACAAGATGTTAGCTATGGCAGGTGCAGACAGACTTCAGGAAGGTATGAGACTTGCATTTGGTACTCCAGTTGGTAGAGCAGCTAGAGTCTACAGGGGTAGTGTAGTGATGTATGTGAGGACTAGAAAGGAGTACATAGATCATGCAAAGGAAGCACTGAGAAGAGCATCCTCAAAGATATCCATACCGTGTAGAATAGTTGTTGAAGAGCTATCAGAACCAAGAGGACCAGAAGGAATAGTTGGTTTCGTGAAAGTAGGTAGTTAGAGTTTCCTACCTCACTGACCAACCTTAATTAACTTGTACCTCTCGTAGATTAGCTCTACAGTACCATCTTTAATGTAGAATTCAACGTAGAACTTCCTACCCCATGAAGTGGTGTAGAATATAGCTCTCTCCTCACTTAACTCAATAGGTATTAGAGGTACAATGCTCTCCGTGTACCTATCTCTACGCTCTACATACAGGAAGTCACCACGTTTCCTAACGTAGAGCTTCATAGTACCCCTGTACGTCTCGTACGTACCCTCAAGTCTTTCAAGCAATCTCTCAGTTCTAATGAATGGTAGCTCCTTCTCAGGATCTCTACCCATCATTAGTGCGAGAGCGTACATCCCTATGTTTGAGAGCGGGTAACCAGATGCATTAGCTAGTACTGCAACACCTATCCTCTCCTCCGGTACATAACCAATAAATGCGGTGTAGACCAGAACTGAACCACTGTGCTCAATCAATCTCCTACCTAGGAAGTTCTTGTGAATGATTAGTCCGTACCCATAGTACTCCTCACCAAGAAGCTCAAAAGGTAGCTTTACATGTGGTTTCTCCATTAACTCTATCATCTCTTTGCTGAGTACCTGTACATCACCTAACTTACCACGGTTAATGTACATCATTAAGTATCTCGAGAGATCCATTACATTGCTGAGTAAACCACCATCAGCAGTTACACCATAGGGGAACTTACTAGCTATGTACCTACCCTCCTTATCCAGTATGTATGGCGTAGCTACGTCTGGGTCCTTCTCGACATCCTCCTTATGGAAGTACGTTCTCTTCATACCGAGAGGCTCCAGAATTCTCCTCTTGACATAGTCCTCATACCTCATACCACTGACCCTGGAGATTATATACCCCAACAGTACGTACCCTTCATTGAGGTAGAAGAACTTCTCACCAGGTCGTGAAACAGCCCACTTCTCTGAATCCCTCATGAATGAAATCACGTCCTCAGGTGAGGCTAGTGGTAGCCAAGTAGTATCGAGACCTAGTACACCAGATATGTAGGCTTCAGCATAGGCTAGTGCTGGGAGACCTGTCGTGTGAGTTAGGAGGTGGTGAACCCTTATTGGTTCTCCAAATGGCTTTATATCGAGAGGAACGTACTTACTCACAGGATCATCGAGAGATAGTTTCCCCTCCTCAACTAATTGAAGAGTAGCTATTGCTGTGAACGACTTAGTTACAGAGCCAATACCGTAGATTGTGTGAGGTGTTGCGTGTAGACCTTGATCCACATCTCTAAATCCAAATCCACGAGCATAGATAACCTCGCTATCCCTAACTAGAGCAATACTGAGACCAGGAATCTTTGTCTTAGCTATCTTCTCCAATATGAAAGACTCTAACTTACCTATATCTATGGATACCATGGTCTGAACCAAATTACAGGTTATAACCACATAAATAAAGATCTACCCTTTCACCAGATCTTCAGAACTCATAGCTAACACCATACACACCCTTATCCTAGTAACAGCACGTCCTACAACTAATAGGAGCATTAATGTACTTACTCAAGGACTAAATTCCACATACTAAGAGCAACTCTAGACATAATACTCGCAAACGAATTGAAGAGGTGACAACACTCGTAGAGGGTATGTACGGTAATGTGAACCCTACGCGTCAAGTAATTACTGGGTAAGAGATGAGAGCTAGTGATGAGACTCGCCCTATCAGCTCCGCCGATTATCTTCACCACTCAGGGCAGCGAAGACTCATCACCGGATGAGGATACAGCCGAAGGGGGAAAATAAACTTCACCAATGCTTGAGTACAGGTAGGTAAACTATATAGGTGAAGAAAGTAGGTTGCTTAGCGCTTTACTTCACGCTAGTAACCTAGCCAGGATTATGTGCTAATCTTTATCTTTATGCCGATAAGTATTGTAAAGTATGAGAGCACCGTGTGAATACATATCAAGGTTAGTGATACCAGCTATCAGGGCGCTAGTAGCTGCATACCTAGTGAAGGAGTATAAGCTCTCACAAGTCGAGATAGCGAAGAAGCTAGAAGTCACACAACCAGCAATAAGCTATTACCTGCATTCGAAGAGAGGTAAGCAAGCACTTGAATTACTTAAGAGCGATGAAAGGGTAATGAAGTTAGTGAAGGAACTAGCTGAGCACTTACGTAGTAATGAGAGATCATCTACGTTCCAAAAGTTCATATGTGAGATATGTGTCTACATAAGAAGTTCTGATGACTTATTTTCCGAGATAATGTCTCTAATGGACAGAAGGATGAGTAGGTAACCTACTTTGAACTCCTTACACGGATAAGCTATTGCAAGTTAAACTCTCCTATTTACTTCGACGATAGACTTATAGATATTCACAATTTTTTCAAAAGTTACAGCACTACGTAAGTAACTCATCCATACTACCACTTCTGTATCCAAGTAGGTCCAGAGTAACGTACCTATACCCCAGCTTCATGAGCTCTCTGGCTACCCTGTCCATGACTTCACAGTTAAAGAACTTCCACCTCTCATCCCTTCCAACTTCAATTCTAGCTATGTACCCATGATCACGAACTCTAATCTGAGCAACACCTGTTAACTCTTTGACAATTCTCTCAGCTTTGGCTATTCTCCTCAGTCTCTCTAATGTAATAGCTTCACCATAGGGAATTCTCGTTGCAAGACATGCCATGGATGGTCTATTCCAGTTAGGTAGCTCAAGCGCTCTCGCTAGTTCTCTAACTTCATCCTTTGTCACACCTACTTCAGCAAGTGGTGACTTCACATTCTCCTCAAGTAGAGCGCGGTAACCAGGTCTACGGAGCTTCAAGTCGCTAGCATTAGTTCCATCAACTACAGCTATCGCACCAAATCTAGTAGCGACTTCCTTCATGCTCCTAATGAGCATCTTCTTACAGTGGTAACACCTATCAGGTGTATTACGAATGAACTCAGGATCGTTCAATACATTAACCTCAATCATTACGTGTCTAACACCTAAGGAGCTAGCTACCTTCCTAGCCCACTCTAGATCTTCAGGTGGTTGAAGAGGTGATGTACATGTAACAGCAATTACATTATTCAAACCGAGAGCTAGAATAGCTACCTTCAAGACAACAGAACTATCTACACCACCTGAGAAGGCAATAATGATAGGTCCACCACACTTTCTAAACCAGTTAACTAAGTTCCTGAACTTACTGAGTAAATTACTGCTTAATCTAGCTTCAACCTCCGTAATAGCTACACACATGGATTTCAACCACAGGTACAGTACCTAAGAGTATATGAACGAGCTTTTAAATATCTGAGTTACTAATTCATGAGGGCTGGAGGTGTAGTGATGAGTAAAGACCAGGTAATTGGAATAGCTCTACTAATAGCGTCAATAGTGGTAATTCTAGTGTATGGTTACTTAGTCTTCTTTCCACCACCGCTCTACGTTATGGGTGTTAGTGTAGATATCTTCGTCCTAAAGCTAACAGGATTCATAGCGATACTAGCTGTCTTCGGTATCATGGCGTGGATAGGGTATACACTAGCTACAACACCGCCACCAAAACCAATTGAGGAAGTAGAGAAGGAAATTGAGGAAGAGCTCAAGAAGTTAGAGGAGGAGTTGAAGAAAGAGGAGAAGAAGGAAGAGGAAAAGAAGGAGGAGAAAGCAGCAGAGGAAGGAGAGAAAACACAGTAAGTGAACTAGGTACTCACCCTACATATGCGCAATCTCGTGTATTGAAACAACCTTCACTCTTCGTAGTAATAGTACATTCCCGAGTAGTAGAGCTATGTACCACAGCATGAGAGAGAACAATGCTAACCTCAAATCAACTAGTTCAATCTCTGCACCACCGAAGAAGTACTCGAAGTACCTACCTATCGGTGGTACCTTACCGAGGAATGTGTAGCACACTATGGATGCATAGGCATGGAATGGATTCACGTAGGTAGCTACTACACCGAAGTCTGTCCAGAGAGCTGCGTACGCTACAAATGCTATCATTAGTGGTAGCATAGCGATGAAGGTTAAGCTCTTGGGTTTACGGATGGCGAAGACTAGTAGACCTAGATCGTACGAGAGTAGGTGTGCTAGAATGCCACCCATGACCAATGCGCCAAAGAGCATTAGTGGGTACTTCGGCACTACCCATACCCTGTACTTAATCCATGTAATAACCATTGTTGAGATGTAGAATATAGCTAAGATAATCAGAAACACGACTAAGTTAGCTGCGAAATCCTCTATAGCGTACCTCCTAGGACTTAACTTCGTGAACTTCGTTACATATCGTGCACCTGCTATCTGAAATGCGGAAGAGTAGGTCAATGATATAGCTACAGAAGCTGCTGCTATCAATCCTAAGAATGCAAATGCAGTTGCAGTATTTGTTTCGACATACTCTATCGGTACCTCACCTCCCTCCCTACTGAAGACAAAGAACCACATTATGAGCCAGAACTCTACGAAGAATACCGACCAAAACAATAGGTGCTTATTCGTTACCAAGGACTTAACCTTTAGCTTCAGGAACAAAGTCATGAACTCACCTCCATAGCTAACTCATATACCCTGTCAAGAGTTATGAGATCTGTCAAGGCCTTACCCTCACCAGTCTCAACAATACTGAATTCCCTACCACTTATAGTGAATGTGAGTAGTGCCTCCTCTACCCTATTCGGAACTAATTTACTACGCTGTAGCTTCTCGACGTCAATTCTACCGTAGACTCTACCCTCGAACATCAGGTATGCAGACCATGTACGTAGAGCAGGTATGAGCCAAGTCTCATGTGTACTAATGATGATGGTACCTCTGTACTCAGTAATCTTCTTGAGGAGCAGAGCCTTCCTAGCTGGATCAAGCTGCTCAAAAGGCTCATCTAATACTACATGCTTTGCGCAAGAACACAGAGCTAGTACACTTGTCACAATCTTTCTTTGACCAGCAGATAACTCCCATAACTTTCTCCTATTGATATCCCTAGGCTTAAGACCGAATTCCTCAAACATAGCTAGTGCCTGATCTAAGTCGCCACCTGTTAGATCCATGAATAACCTAGCTAAATCCCGAACACTAACTCCTAACATGGCGTAGACATCCTCTACATTCGTAGCCACTAGTCCTGGTTCGCCATATATACTACGTAGATCCTTACCATCAATCACCACTCTACCACTATCAATAGGCACTAGACCAGTGATTACCTTGATTAATGTCGTCTTACCAGAACCATTAGGTCCTAGGAGCAGGTGCTTTGAGTCAAAGACACAGCTAATTCCGTGAAGGACTTCCTCACCATCGTACCCAGCATGTACCTCCACCAATTCTATCATACTTTAACCTCGAACTAGAGTTGGGTACTAACCCCTTAAAAAGTGGATGGATATCTCCTAAATTGTCGTGAAGGTAGTGGTCTGTGGTAAGGGTGGTACTGGTAAATCGTCGACGGCTGCTCTTAACGATATTAGTACCATAGTGAATAGGTTACTGTCAGTACGTTAGATGTTCAGCGAGATTGATTGTATTTGTAAAGAAATTGGAGCCCCGGCCGGGATTTGAACCCGGGACCTCCCGCTTTCTTGAACCACGGGGGCTCTTTTAGGTGTGCCCCCGTGGGCCTTACAAGGCGGGCGCTCTACCAGGCTAAGCTACCGGGGCTCTTCACGAATTGGTGCCTACATGGGGTATTTATCATTATCTTCTTTAACTTACTTTGCTCCTGCTGTGTGTAGCTGCTTTAGCTAAGTTTAAATCTCGTGTGTACCTTCCTCACATGGTCTATGAGTGAGGTATCTGTGGTATCACTTGACTTTGCAGGAACTATAGCTCCTAAGGACTTTATTGACTACTTCTGGCTTACATTGATTCCTAAGTTCTACTCTCTTAAGTATGGTGTTGGTATTGAGGAGGCTTACAGGTACGTAATTTCGGAGTACGAGAGTGTTAGTACTGATGATGTTAATTGGTATCTTCCCAACTATTGGCTTGAGAGATTTGGTCTCATCGAGTATAGGGACGTGATGCTGAGTATGCTCAATGACTACGTTACTGTGTATAGTGAGGTTCCTACTGTTCTCACTAAATTGAGGGAAAATGGTATTGAGATTGTTATTGTGAGCAATACAGCTATTGAATTCATTGATGTCTTCTTCAATAAGTATGGTGAATTGAGGAAGTTTTTCTCTAAGGTGTATTCATGTGTTTCGCACTTCGGCATACCACGTAAGTCAAAGGAGTTTTACTTGCGAGTTATTGAAGATCTCGGTGTGAAGCCCTCTAATGTAGTTCACGTCGGTGATGATGTAGTCTATGACTTTGAGGTACCTCGTTCACTAGGTATTAAGGCGTACCTACTTGATAGATCTGGAAAGAGAAAATCTCCCCTCACAATTAGTTCTCTTACAGAGTTGCTTGATCTAGTGCTGAAGAAGTAGTAGCATTCCATGGACTATGCAGTAGAGCGCAATGGAAATCAGTGCTACTGCAGCTACTGTGGTTACGTACCTTCTATAGCTAGTTAGTACACTCGATATCTGGGATGCTGCTAGGAAGCTAAGTACGTCGACGAGGGTGAGTGCTGTGAAGGTCGCTAGGAATACCTCGAGTACTCTCCTACCTATTAGACCGAGTGTAATTGAGGTTATCTGCGTCTTATCGCCTAACTCCATTAATGTGAAGACTACAGGTAGCTTACCCAGGTTACCTACTAGAACTCCTGAACTCACTTCTTTAAAGCTCCTAGCTAGTAGGTACGTCAGGTAGATACCTGCTGAAAGTTCGAAGAGACCCTGTACTTGATGAGGTAGGTTAAGTAGTAGCTGTACGAGGATAGCATTTACTGTGGATACAATGAGTATGGAGAGGAGTAAATACGTGAGCGCTCTCCAAGTTTTACCTCTGTGGACTAGACCGAGAGCTATAGCTGTTAGCTGAGTCTTGTCACCTAGCTCCATTACAGCTATGGACGATGTCAGTACTAGGTACGTAGCTACATCCACCTAAGTCACCTTATCAACCTCAGGTACCTAAGCTACTTCTCTTTTTCTGCAAGACAACCTTATCACAGAGTTTGACCTAACATCTAGATGGGTTTTAGTAATGAGTTACTGTACACGCATACTTGAGGGTATTGGGACAGAGATCGGTTTTGTAGCAAGTGGAGCAACTGCGTACGCAGTACCTGTTGTCATCAGCAAGAAGTACGAGCACATGATATCAGATGAGCAGCTCGTGATAATTCACGATACACACTACCCAAGTACTCTCTTTCTCGGTGTATTGAGGAAGTTGACGAGGTATGAACCGTTTCTCCGTGAAAGGGTAAGAACTGTCTATGTAGATTACCCAGAGCTGATTAGTGAGAGCGAGCTCTACACTTTTACCAATGTAGTAGCTCTCCTCTACGCTGAGCTAGATACCAAGGAAGGGGTTGCTCATGAATGTATTCACGCTCCATTCCCTGGATCAAAGGTTTACCTAGTTGAGAGAGGTGAGTACTTGAGTAAGTTCCTAAGGGTCAATAATGCTCTTGAGGTTGGAGTACATAAGTTCAGTGATTGGGTACTACCACTTGATCCAAAGTACTTAACATATCACGTAGGTGTTTTTGGTGCTACTGGAACAGGTAAGTCACGTCTCATAAAGGCTCTCATAGATGAGATCCTTAAGAAAACTGACTACTCGGTAATAGTGTTTGACCATACAGGTGTTGACTACGTTCCCTTCTATCGAGATTACGTAGTACCTTCAGATACCATTAAGATATCTCCTCCACTCATAGCATCTGTCATAGCTAAGCTAGCTAACCTATCTTGGAGTACCTATGGGGATTACCTCGAGATTACGTGTATGGAGTACGTTACCGGGGGTAAGAGAAGTAGTAAACAAGTTCAATTACAGAGTATTTGCCGGGAAGTCAATAACGGTATCGTCCTTGGGGGTTGTTGGAGTAAGAAGAAATTCATTGAGAAATTAACTGCGAACATCACGAATCTGGGTGGTAGGAGAGCTACTGCTAGGAAGGCTGAGCTATTCATCGACTACTACCTAGATGATTCGTTCTTTGACTCACTCAATCAGAGGGTTTTACCTCCAAAGTACATTGTTGAGAAGGCTCTTCGTGAGAGATTGGTTGTTGTCGATTTGAGTAGGGATAGAGAGCTTGCTATCAAGCAGGCTATAGTTAAGGACGTTATGGAGGAAGTATGGAGGTTAGTGAAGGAGTATCAGAGACCTGTTAAGGTGGGTATTGTCATTGATGAGGCGCAGAACTATGTGTCTGAGGAGTGGAGTATCTGTGGTGATGTAATCGAGACAACTGTTAGGGAGGGTAGGAAGTGGCAGTACTTCGTAATTCTCGCTAGTCAGCGAGTTGCTAGAGATATTCGACCGTCGGTTAGAGCTAACTTGGGTACGGTATTCTTCTCAAGGTTACAAGCAACTGGTGATCTACGTGAACTAGGTGGGTACCTCGATCTTGGCGGTGTGACTGAGGCTTCACTAGCTCAGTTAGGTACTAGGGAGTTCTTCGTTGCTGGCCTCATGAATCCACTACGTAGACCAATACTCATTAAGGTACGAGAGGTGAGCTAGAGTGAGCTACGACTACGAGGAAATTACGATACCAAATGGTAGGGTTGATAGGATCGACTTCTGGATTTCGCCACCTGTACTCTACTCAGTAATTCGTACAGTTGATAAGTTGAGTCAAGTTCTCTCAACTAAGTCTACTAAAGTTCTTACTGCTGTGGGGAAGGTAAAGGATAGGGTCGAGATAAAGGAAATTAGGACTAACATAGGGACTGATCTAGTCACTGTAGCCATAGACTCAACTTATACCATACCTTATCTAGAGTTAATTGGTGGTAACTTAGCTATTGTTGCTGCGGGATTCGTAAGGTATCCAGCATTGAAGAAGGGTATCAACAGCTATGCGACAGCAACCATTGTACTAGATGATGAGGTTCAGAACTTTGAGAACTACGTCAGTAAGATTGCTCAGTACATGGAGAGGAAGGTACTGTATAGATTGTTGAAGAAGTTGGAGAGAGGTTACAGATTTGACTTAGTTGCTATCGATGGTAGTATTCTCCCAGCTCCTTTACCCTTTGCATTACCAAGTGGTATTAAGGGAAGGAGCGAGAGTAAGGTTGGTAAGGTGCTGTCCAAGAGTTTTCTCCTGATGAAGGAGATCATTAAGTTAGCTAGGAAACATAATGTTGCTATAGTTGGCATAATTAAGAGAGTTAGGACAAAGTACTTCTCGATTATTCTCGGTGAAAAAGCTCCAGTAAATGATAAGGTAATTGCTTCTCTCTTACTGAAGCCAAGTACCTACTTAGTGCTCGGTAAATTGGGTAGTATAGTTAGGGAGTATGTGAAGTATGTAAGGGGTTTGTCGTTGAAGGAAGTAGATGAGGTTAGAGATGCTCTTCCAGAAGTCGATGACATAGATGTTGTCTTCTACCGATCACCCATGAGCCTCTATATGCAGAGTACCAAGGTTGAGATACTGAACTTTAGCAACGTAGATCTTCATGATATCATTAGCTATCTCTGCATTCATACGACGCATACTGGAGTCCCTCACTTCATGGACATGGTAGATGCATACATTAGGTGCGAATCCAAGGTCTTACCTCATATACAGCAAATTCTCGAGAGTAAGGTAATTGAGAAGGGTGGATTACCTATACTAACTGGATTTACAAATCCACAGAAGATGCACCTATACCGCGATCAGTTTCATTCAAGGTAATTACTTTGGTACATGTGTACAAGTTTCTTCCCTCTCCTCCTTTCTCTCCTCATATAATCTATGCAGTAGGAGACGAACTTTCTTCGCTATGATATCGGTCTTAGTTATTATACCAACAACCCTGCCCCTATCAGCAACCAAGACTGCTGGTACACCCTGTGACAATATCTTAACTACGACGTCGATTCTCTCATTAACACTAATTATCGGAAGAGCATCAGACATTATCTTCTCAACTGGTTCTTTGAGAATTGCATCACCTTCCCTAATCAACGCTCTCAATACATCATCCTCCTTAACAGTGCCAATAACCTTGTCATCCTTTATGACAGGTAGCTGAGAAAAGCCATGTTTCCACATGAGTTTGATAGCCTTCTCGACACTATCCTCTGGTTGAACGTACACAACGGGTGAGTTCATTACGTCACCTGCTTTAGTTCCTTCAGTAATGCTCTCTTCCAGTACTTTTAGTATTCTCCTTAGTGTTGATAGACGAGGATCAACTGTACCAGCTTCAATCCTAGCTATTAGAGACTGACTTACACAAGCTCTCTTAGCTAGTTCTCTCTGTGTTAATCCAGCCTTTTTACGAAGGAGTTTTATGTCTTCAGGTGTTGGTAGAAAGGACATGTAGTAGCACCGAGTATAATTTTTCATTGAGAATCTTAAAAATCTGATTTAGGCAAGGTATGCTATTCGAGAGACCTAAGGATGCTCTACTTGAGGTGTTGCGTGAGGAGGGTCTCTTTTCAGTAGCTTGCCATGTAAGAGGTATTGTGAAGAGACCTAGAGAGGATCCATTTCAGGATCTTGCTGTTGCACTTCTCCTCGGTAAAGGGGTTCTTACTGAACGACGTGAAGGTGATTTACCGAGAGGCGTCGTTTATCGTGAGGGTGTATTCAAGTTCTTGGGTGGTCCTGGAGATGAGCACCCTGATGTGGTCTTCAGAAAGGTAGGTAGCGGGTATAAGCACGTACTAGAGGGGGTAGCTCTCGAAAGGTTACTATCTAGATTCCCCCTCATAGTGATTGACCTATCACTCTGGGAACGACATACAGAAGGTGAGAAGTCTAGGCTCATACAGCAGCTAGCTTCCTCACTTAACGTAGTTAGAGCATTTCTCTGGGATCAACACCTCGTACTTACATGTACTTACCCATCGATTGCTGAGCGATTTAGGAGAGCTGTAGGTCAGAGAGCAAGACCTCAAGTAACGCAGGAGTCAACACTTGAATTTCTCAGGAGTTTAGGTCGTGTAAGGGCTATTCTCCTAGATCCAAATGTTGATGAAGAACTCACTACAGATGATGTACTCACTGCTGATGTCTTCGTCATCGGTGGTATAGTCGATAGAGAGGTACCGAGACCTGGTGAGACCAGGTTAATTGCTGATAAGTTAGGTTCTTTGGTTGAGAGAAAGAAGATCGTACTACGTGGTAAGTTGTATGGTGTCCCTCACAGGGTAAATAGAGTGATTGAGTTAATACTTAGAACGAGGTACGTTACGAGAGATCTCGAGAAAGCAATTCTCTCTACAATGTCGATATACGATAAACTATGGAGACTTCGTCATGAACTTGTTGAGAGAGCTATTAGGGTTAGAATTGAAGGTAGTACCAAGCTCCTCATCTCGAGGTCAGTAGTTAATGAGTTACGTAGGTTTCTAGGTCTCGATATAGAGTATATTAACCTAGCTATAAGGCAGGTCGGTGTTGAGGTAGTTGATGACGATTATCTGGGTAAGGTGCTTCGGTCATGTGAAGTCGTTAGGAGAAGAGATGGTAGGGTAGTTTATGTTTTTAGGGGGTAGTTCCTGAAGTTGTTCTTGAAGAGGGTTTTGTGTGAGTAGTAAGGAGTTTACAGTAGTTATACCTGCATACAATGAGATGGGTAGGATAGATAAGTACCTACCTGAGCTAGTACGTACTCTTGACAAGTACTTAGGAGATAGCTGTGAAGTAATTATTGTCACTGATGGGTGTACAGATGGTACTGATCTATGGGTCCATGAATTTAGTAAGCAGCATACAAACATCAAGCATCTAAACTTCAAGCATAGACTAGGTAAGGGAAGAGCTATTGTCACTGGACTGAGTATTGGCAGAGGTAGGTATCTCGCATATGTAGATGCTGATGGTTCAGTACCACCTAAGGAGGTAGTTAAGCTACTCCTATACATTAAGAAGGTGAACTGTGATCTAGTGATCGCTTCACGTTACTTACCAACATCACAGATCCTTAGAAAGCCGCCACTAATACGTATCCTGTACTCAAGAATCTTCAATGCAATCACTAAGATGTTATTTCCTGTACTCAGCACAATTCATGATACTCAATGTGGACTAAAGGTAATTCGTCGAAGTACCTTCAGTAAGATTAAGAGTAAATTACTGGTACAGAATTTCGCCTTTGATGTCAATCTAATACTATCGGTAATAGACGTGAGTGGTGAAGTTGTTGAAGTACCGATTCAGTGGTTTCACGTTGATATAGGGAGTAAGGTTAACGGAGAAGGTAGCATATTCACTAGGGTTAGATGCTTAAATAAGGTAGGTCTTCAAATGCTACTTTCAGTACTGAAGCTAAAACTCTACAGAGGTAGATTAGGTATTGGGAGAGCACTACTTCAGCACCTTGGTAAGGTACTTGACTTCCTAATTTCACTTACCTTGAGAGGTGAGTAGATAGGTTAGGTAGTGAGGAGCTCCTCATCCTCATGTACATAGCGAGGAGTGGAGAGCACTCGGTATCAGTAGATGAGCTGTGTAGAAGCACAGGGATGAACCGAGTGCAGCTATACAAGCTAGTTCACAGATTGTGTGATCTCAACTTACTACACTTCACTGAGTCTCAACTCAGGTGTAGACTCGATCTAGATAACCTACGTGTAGTTACTGACCTACTACCTAAACTGAGAACCGAAGTTCTTAGGTATAGAGCTCTGTACCTCGAGAGAACGACGTCTACACAGGATATCGTGCACAGATTAGCTAGGTGTGGATTTGAGGAAGGTTACGTCGTGATTGCTGAAGAGCAGCTTAGAGGAAGAGGAAGATGGGGTAGAACCTGGGTATCACCTAAAGGCGGTCTATGGTTTAGTGTACTGCTGAGACCAAAGGTAGCACTCCCACAGCAGATTTCAATGGCGGCATCACTATCAGTTGCTGAAGTACTTAACAACTTACTTAAAATACCCACATACCTCAAATGGCCAAATGATGTAGTGATTCAAGGTAGGAAGGTATGTGGAGTACTCGTAGAGTCAAAGTGCGGAAAATACGGTGTAGAGTACATAGCGCTTGGTATAGGGATCAACGTAAATAATGAGGTACCTGAAGAACTTAGAGAACATGCCACATCACTGAGAGATGAAGTGAGACAGCAAGTACCTAGGGTACCAATACTCCTCAGCATACTCAAACAATTTGATCAACACTACAAACACCTGGAGGCGAAGAGAGGCAGTAGAGTAGTGACAAGGTACTACAAACTCCTCATAGAGCGAAATCACAGGGTACGAATTGAATTGATCAATGGAGAACACATAGAGGGAAAAGTAATCGGTATAGATATCGACGGTAGCATAGTACTATCAACTGAAGGTAAGGAGGTACCCATACAGAGCGAACTTGTCAGGAAGGTACACGTACTTACAGAGTAAAGCAAAAATTAAAAATACCCAAGACACGTATCTCTAGGCGGGATCCATGCGGCCGTCGTCTAGCCTGGACTAGGACGGCGGCCTGCCGCGCCGCTGACCCGGGTTCAAATCCCGGCGGCCGCACCAACCCCCTCCTGGAACCTCCTCAACACCACCATATGGTGCTACTAGAGATATGTTCTCACTAGCAACGGATATCTCTCTCTAAGTACATCAGCTAGTAATCTTGGGAATACTCTATACCTACCCTTCTTGCTAACTGTGACGAGTTCATACATCTTCAACTTCCCTAAAATTCTCCTCAGTGATCTTAGTGAGATCTTGATATCCCTCGAGATAGGTACATGTGGTAGCTCTCTAGCTATCTCCTCATCAGTAGCTTCTTCAAGTCTAGCTACTGCGAGCAACGTCAATCTCTCCAACTTACTTAAGTCAGTAAATACACGCTCAGCTAATGAATTTCTCCTAGTTGAGACATAGGTAAGAAGTTCTCGATAATTACTCTCAAGAACATCTACTGAGAGCTTCCTTGAGATAGAGGTTAGGTACTCCAACAGTATACCTAAAGCACTTGGAACACCTTCACATAGCTCATACAGTACATCTGTGAAATCACGCTCTATATCAACCCCACATCTACTACTAAGAACTTGAAGAAATCTCTTAACTTCACCTCGTGTAAGAGGTCTCAACCTGATTAGTGTAGTACCACTAGGCGCTGAAGACTCTAGATAATTCACGTTAGCAACAGCTAGCAAGAACTTCGTACGCTCTTTCTCACTAAGGTACTTCACACTGCTCATAGATCCAGCATAGTCATCAAGTAAGTACACTACATCGCTACTGAACTTGTAGGAGGATGGATTCACTACACCACTCACATACCTAACATCTTTACCATACATCATGAGAGATGCTGCTATTGAGAATAGTAGACTCGTTTTACCGTAGCCAAGCCATCCATGCACGATAACTACCTTAGTGCTCTCGCTCTGAAGTTCGGTAAGTATCCTCTCCTTAATCTCTAGGTGTGTTACATGTAGGTTAGGTGGTAGTGGCGATGTTGCTGATATGAGTGGTTTGTAGTGCTGTGTATGATCGTACTTCATGATCCTCGCCTAAATGCCTTCTCTTCATCAATCAGTGTAACCCTGATCGCTCATCGGATCTGAGAGAGTGTGCATGGGGAAAGTACATATACTTTTCCTCTACCTAGTGTACGTGCTGGATGATGATTGCGTTGGTGGGGGTTATTGATGCCCGACGAAGGGCGAGGCTGATGCTATCTAGGGAAAGATTTTTCTCTAAGCGTATTCGTGGGGTCGTGGGGGTGTGTTATGGCATACGTCCCTAAGACGTTGATGGTTGGTAGATGTTGGAGGTGTGGGAAGAGACTGTACAAAGGTGATACCTTCTACTACTGTGCAAGGTGTAATACGTACTACTGTCCTACCTGCTACAGGAAGACCTTTGGTAAGTGTCCATGTTGTCAGCTACCGCTTAGAGAGGTCTAGGAGCTGCCTCTTCTCAACTCGTTGACCTTATTGAACACGGCATTGAGTACCTTAAGCATGTCTCCTGGTCTGTACCCACTTCTCGTACCTCGGTACCTCTTCTCGATATCGCCCATGGTTAGCTTAACTACCTCTGGATAGATCTCTAACTCCATGTAATAGGTCTTGAATTTCATGTACTTACTCGGTACATAGGTAAATTCTCCGAAGTACGTGTAGTGACCTAATCTCAATGTTGACTCAACGATGTTGATTAATCCATCCATAGCTGATACGAACTTCATGCATGAGCTTTTCAGGTTGTCCTCATCTACTGTGTAGGCTGGTCCCTTAGAGAATGTCACGATTACTGTAAAGTCCTTCCTAACAGCCATCATCGATATCAGTACATCCAGGTATATTATGTGTAGACCCCTAACCCACTTACCACGTGTGAAAGAGAGCAAACCCTCAATTCTCATACCGATCAACCCACATTACAAGTAACCTCTATAAAGTGTTACCGCTAGTGAATTCACGGTGATGAAGCTGAGCTACGCAGATTTGATGAAGAGTGCTTGCGAGGGCTGACTATGGAGCTTCGTGGTGTAGTAGATCTCCCACTTCACGATGGGTACGTACCTACGTGGCTCTTCAAGAGAATGAGAAGGCTAACCACCGTGGTATTTAAGGTGCTCCTTGATGAGTTTGGTGTTGAGAAGCTCTTTGAGAGATTGAGTAATCCATTGTGGTTTCAAGCTCTTAATAATGTAATTGGTATGGACTGGAATTCAAGCGGTAGTACAACCGTTACCTGTGCTGTCATAAAGCTTGTCCTGAATAATGAGTTGAGGGGTTATGGAGTTAGAGTTGTTGGTGGAAAGGGAGTGCTTAGTAGGGAAGTTCCTAGGGAGCTTAGGTATCGTGCTCCCGAGCTAGGTCTTAGTGAGGAGGATGTCGATTACTTGATTAAGGTCTCGAGATTGGTAGCTAAGGTCGATACAGCTGCTGTTCAGAGTGGGTACACGTTGTATCACCATGTACTTCTATTCGATGGTGAGGGTAGGTGGTTAGTTATACAGCAGGGTATGAGAACCGATGTAAAGCTTGCGAGGAGGTATCATTGGTATCATGGATCGGTAAATAAACTATTTACTGATGATCCTAAGGAAAAGGTTGTTGCTTTGAGATTTCACGAAGGTGTACTGAATTTAGTTCATAGGGATAGTGCTCGCTGTAGAGAAACAATTCTTGACTTAGTTTGTAATGAGCCTGTGGTGAGAACTATGAGGTACCTGAGGTATGTGAAGAGCACTATTAAGGCACATAGTTCGATGAAAAGTGGCCTTTGCACGCTTGATGAATTCATAGGTACGTCAAATACTTTTAGCAAAGAGCTTCCACAAATTGGCACGACAATTTACTATAGATTACCGGGTGATGAATATGTAGAGAAGGTACTCAGGAAGGTTAAGGAATGTAATGTTGAGAGCTTTGATGACTTACTTCTCGTTGATGGGCTTGGTCCTGCTGTTCTACGTGCTTTAGCACTGATAGCTGAGGTCATATACCGTGATCCACCAGCATACTGTGACAACGTTACCCACTTGGTAGATGAATACGATCCATTTAAGTTCTCGTTTGCTCTTGGTGGTAAGGATGGTGTTCCTTATCCTATATCGAGAGAGTTGTATGATGAGGTATTGAATGTACTAGAGAGGTTGATCTCATCAAAAGAATTGAATCAAGGAGAGAGATCACACGTACTGGAAATGTACCGTAGGTTAAGGTCATTCACTTAGAAATACTATGTTTAACCTACTCCTATGCTCCTCACAGTTGATACTTTTCCCTGAACTATTGATGAAAACATAATACCTTTACCTTAATGTGCTGTGCTTAAGTAGCTATTGCTGCTGGCTTTTTATGATGGAGAGGTTAGAAAGCACTTGGTTCACCGTCCAATGTATACGTTACCCAACAGTAGTACAGCACCCATAACAACCATGTGAATGAGTATGAGGTACCTGTACTCAGCTTCCTAAAAATGTTTTTAATTTGAGTGAAGCCCCAGTTGGTGTGATGAGTTCTGAGGGATTCTGGATAGATCGTGTTACCTCAGAGATCAGGAAGAGGAAGCAGGAGCCTATTGTGTTAAGTACTGGGAAAACGCCGTCGGGACCAATACACATAGGTAGCTATAGAGAGCTGATCATGGTAAGTGCTCTGGAGAGGAGATTGAGATCGCTTGGTAAGGAGGTGAAGGTACTATTCTTCGTAGATTCTTTTGATCCCATGAAGTCTATTCCAGCGAATCTGAGAGAGGAGTTTAGCCGTGATGTAGTTGAAGAACTTGAGAGGTACATAGGAAAGCCGTTGTGTGATGTACCAGATCCATATGGTAAGTGTCACAGTAGTTATGCTGAGCACTTTGCTGAAGAGTTCATTAGTACGTTTGCTGAATTTGGTGTCTATGCTGAGGTTATTTACAGTCACAGACTTTATGAGAGGTCTGAGATGAAGGAGTGTGTTAGGTTAGTTCTCAAGAAGCTTGATGTAGTTAAGAAAATTCGTGAGAAGTACTTAGCTGAGGTAGCTAAGCTGGATAAGGAGATTGTTGTTGGGGAGTGGAGTCCTGTAATGGTTGTATGTCCTAGATGTGGTATGTTGGCACCAAAGATAGCAGGTGAAGTTAAACCGAATAGGGTCATAGATTATGATCTAGAGTCTGATAAAGTGTACTTCAGATGTAACAGCTGCGGCTACAGTGATTGGGTACCTCTTTCAAGTGCTAGAGTTAAGTTGAGTTGGAGAATTGATTGGGCTGCTAAGTGGTTCATCTTTAAGGTTACCTGTGAACCTGCTGGAAAGGATCACTGTGTACGTGGTGGAGCATATGATATGGCGTTAGAGATATGTAGGGAGGTCTTTGGGTATGAAGGTCCTGTGAAGGTACCTTACGAGTGGTTTACCTTTGGTGGTAAGGCGATGAAGACACATAAGGGAATAACGTTTACTCCAAGAGAGTGGCTTGAAGTTGCTCCACCTGAGGTCCTTAGGTTTTTGGTACTATCTACAGATCCAATGAGGCACATTGACTTTGTACCTGAAAAGGTTCCTAATCTAGTAGATAGCTTTGATACTGTAGAGAGGATTTACTTTGGTCTTGAGAAGCCTCGTTCTGAAGCTGATGAGTTTAAAGCTAGGGTAGTGTACCCGTTATGTGTTCCAGAGTGGCGATTAAGGAGAAAACCTGCTAGAGTACCGTATAGGTTAGCTGTGTACCTAGTTCAGCTAGGTGATTTACTTGGTGAGGATAAGGTGTTGATGAAGGCTATGGACTTTGCGAGGAGGTACTACGATAAGCCTGAGCTAGATGAGGAGGATGTGAAGGACATCAAGAGAAGACTATACATGGCAAGCAACTGGGTTAGGAAGTATGCACCGGATAGAATGAGGTTTAGCATTTGTCCTGAGGTTCCTGAATCCATTAAGAAGAGTCTTAGCCCTGAACAGAGACAAGCACTTAAGGAGGTAGCTAATGTACTTGAGACTGAGGAACTAAGTGAAGTAGAGCTCCAGAACAGGATATTCAAGATAGCTAGTGACCTAGGTATCGAGGCACCCAAGGTATTTCAAGCTGTGTACCTAGTACTTCTCGGTAAACCTTTTGGTCCTCGGCTAGCCCCACTACTACTAGCTCTTGACAGGGAATGGTTGGTGAAGAGATTGAGAGATGCTATAGCTTAAGTTGAGTCTACAGGACCTCCTTTGTGTAGTCAATCAACTCAAGTATTTTCTGAGGATAGTACCTTCTCCTAAAGATCTTAGCTATCACAGCCATCAACCTATCTCTGAGAGGTAGCTTCAAAGTACATCCACATGCTACTGGATGCCCACCACCTCCAAATCTCCACACCACTGGTAGTAGATTGATGTCTCTAGCTCTACCTGCGTAGAGAGATACCGAATCATCTCGATATATTACCACAGCGAAGTCAGCACCATACCTCTCACAGAATTCCTTAACTAAAATACCCGCACCCTTAATACCTGTACCCCTAAAGTCAACTACGATAAACTTCCTACCTCCCCTAGTTGTGTGCACCTCAATGAACTTAGCCACATCAGTAAGTACCTTACGTTCTCTAGCCTCAATTCTCTTAGCTTCCTCAAGCAATTCGTTAGATAGCTTAATGCCCCTAGCTAATGCCTTCAGTAACCTAATCCTAGTTCCATGCTTCTGAGTTAACCTCCTATAGACATGCGATACCTCTAGGCTGTACCGTGCCGTATCTGCATCGTTTGCAACCTCAATAAGTTCCTTCGTATACTCGTCCACTAGATTAAGGTACTTAGCTACTACGGAGGTAGCACTTGGTGCTCTCTCAATACATAGCTTATCAACATAGGGAGAAATCGTAGAGAGAACTTCTTCAGGCCATGTGTGGTGATCAAACCAATAGATTCTACATCCTCTCTTCCTCAAACTCACTAGTGAGGATACTACAGCACCCACCTTCCCTCTATTGAGTGATATATCTGAGATAGCTATGTGGTACCCTTTACCTCTCCATAGGCTAACAATACGGAGTACTTGATCAATATCTCGAGGTCCAGCAAATATTACCTCACTGTCTCCAAAGTATCTAAGCAGGAGAGCACCAGCAATGACACCATCAACATCTCTATGTGTTATAACTACGTTTCTCTTAGCTAGATTCAGCAATCCCTTTAGTAGGAAGTACATTAGGCGAAATCGCCTAATTACCTCAGCTAAGTCCATTAGTAACCAGCCTCTACAACATTTCTTGGCTTCATAATTTCTCTAAGGAGTATTGTAGCGTAGTTACCTCTACGTAACGTGAACTCCACTGTAACCCGTCGATACCCTGGATGTAGTTCGTCTTCCTCAACTTCGAATCTGAAGTTGAGTATGCGGGTTGATGCTGGTCTAATGGTTCCTCTCGATGAGAGTTCGGGCATGGACTTAATCTTGAAGTCTTCAAGGCTCAACTCTTCTTCCTTAAGTACTTCTCGCTCAACTTCACCGGGCTCTCCATCTGCGAGTATGGTGTTATATCCAAATACATTCAGTACTAGAGCTGCCTTGCCATCTCTAATTAGTTCAAAAACTTTATCCCTATTACTGTCAGTTACCTTCACTAACGACTTAGTTGGAAATCCATGAGGATCTAGTAGAGCTACGAAATCCCCTCTAACAGGTTTGCTAATTGGTAATCCTCGTTCTAGCCTTCTACTCAGTACCTTATTGAATAGGTATGCTTGGTATGCCTCAATAAATAGTGTCAGTAGGTTTCTCGGTAATCTACGTAGAGCACCAACGAAGTCTCTAGGGTATTTGGATAGGTGCTCTAGAACTAATCTCTCAACATCATACCTCTTCGGTAGTAAAGTAAGTGCTTTTGCGTAGTCTCTGCTCTCCCAGATAATCTTCCTGATTTCAGCTATTGAGCTACTCTCATAGGGGTAGGGTCTCGCAATTAACTCCATAACAGCATCCTCAAACCTCTCCTTAACGATATACTTCCCAACTAAATGTGTATTCGGTCTCCTGGTACCAAACCTCTGATGTCCATAAAATGAAGGTAGACCACCAAGGGAATTTAACTCCTCTAGGATAGCACCTATCCTACGCTCAATCTCACTTTCACTCAACTCAATACATCTAATCACTATGCAAAAGTGATTACCGAAAATACATGATGGTGTAAATGGTCTATCACTAGCTACAGGGACTTTAATGCACATGTTACTCGGAAGCTGTACACTCCTCAACTTATGTGGAGCAACACCGAACACACTAACAACCTGGGCAGTAACAGCAAAAGCATCCTTGTAACCACCCCATGAAACTCTAGAGAAGTCTACACCTAACCTCTTCACCAACTCCCAAACAGCCCTTAAGGTATCTACACCACGTTTCTCAAGGATAAACCAAGTCCAAGGACCAGACCTAACATATTTACTCAAATTTACAGGTACTTCAGCACCAACTCTCACAACCTCACCATCCAGGAGCACCTCCTCAACAACAAAATCCTCATACCTACACCTAATTCTACCACCAATACCCTCAGTATCGGTAGCGAAGACCTCTAAACCCATAAACCTCTCCAACTCATCGAAACTACGCAGTACCAAGAACCTTCACCTCACAAAGCATTTTAGAGAGGAGCTTGTAGTACATGGTGACAGTAGCTGGTGATCACTATGGAGGAGTCAAAGGAGTTAAAATTTATTCGTGAAGTACTACCGCAAGTAGCTCCAACATCAGCGTACTCACTCCTACTCGATACCCTAATCAAGATACTGAAGCTACTGAACCAGATGAATCGCAAGTTAGAGGACGTGGATGTAAGGCTTAAAAGAATTGAGGAGCTACTTCAGAAGAGAGAAAGTGAGGAATTACGAAGAGGGGACACATAGGGCTTATGAGTTATGAAAATCTCATACTTGTTGAAAATCTGAGAAATGACTCTAGAGAACTTAGGATATTTTCAATACCTAAAAAACACACAGTGCTCCTACCACTTTGGTGTATAATCTCTGCCTACTTCCTCTACATATGTACGTACGTAGCTAAACACCCAGAAGTACTGAGGGAAACTAAACCCGCACCTACTGAATTAGCTATAGGACTTATTGTAGATCTGCTATACTTAGGTATAACAATGTACGTACTACACTCAGTAATCAATGATTTCCTAAAGATAGCCATTGAGCGTGCGCTAAAGCTCTCTGTAACGATGAAGGATCTTCTGACTTCAGTTAAGAGATTGGGCAGAGAGAAGAAAATGGAGGAAAGTAACGTGGTGAAACATGTGGAATTAGTTGAGCGGTGTACATCACTTTACGAGAGGATACCATACAGGATTAGGAATCTCAAACTACTGCCATCACTATTCTCGCTAATACTCCTCATTGGCTTTCTAGCTAGGAACCCGCTAGCTGTGGGAACAGCAATTGCCTTCACAGCAGTAGCAATAACCACTGAGGTCACACTAACTACCAGGATGTTGATGTGTGAGTACTCTGAATTTACAGAAGCTATGAAGTGCCTAGCCAAGGTGGATACAGGTGTGGAGGTACTAGCAAGGCACCTGAAGAACCTACAGTACATCTTTACCTGTTTCGAAATTACGGTAGCTGTAGCGGTACTACCTCTAGCTCTACTTCAATCACATCCACTAGACATAGCGACTATATACGTCTTGATGGTTATGCTAGCCATAATCTACTACCTCCACATGAAGTACCTCCTTGAGTTCTACGAAAAGTATTTGAATACACAGACAACATCTATAGAGACCATAATAGATTCGGTAGCAAGGTTGCTAATACCATGAGTACCGACAACGTATTCTCACTCCTTCACCCGAGAATACAGGAAGCTATTAGGAAGAGAGGATTTGAGAAACCAACTGAACCACAGAAAGCCGCTATACCGCTGATACTTAAGGGCCATAATGTACTGATAATAGCACCAACAGGTACAGGTAAGACTGAAGCAGCAATACTACCAATATTCCACCTACTTCTAACTAATGAGGAGGTACGTAATGAACGTGGCATTAAGATCCTCTACATAACTCCACTGAGAGCGCTAAACCGTGATCTCCTCCATAGGTTAATATGGTGGGGCTCTGAGCTAGGTATTAGAATTGGTGTAAGGCATGGGGATACTGATCAGAGTGAAAGAGCGAAGCAAGCTAGGGATCCACCTGACATGATGATTACGACGCCAGAGACCTTTCAAGCAATGTTGTCAGGTAGAGTATTGAGAAGTCATCTCTCTAAGGTTCGTTGGGTTGTAATTGATGAGGTTCACGAAATTGCTGAGGATAAGCGAGGATCACAGTTGGTATTAGGTCTCGAGAGACTTAGGTTCATTTGTGGTAGAGACTTCCAGGTTATAGGTCTATCAGCTAGTGTAGGCTCACCTGAAGAGGTTGCTAAGTTCATAGTGGGTACAGATAGGGAGTGTCTAGTGGTTAAGGTCAAAGCCCTTAGGCATGTTGTACTGAAGGTTGTCTGTCCTAAGCCTGGTCCTGAAGATAATCACCTAGCTGAGAAGCTGTACACTCACCCGGAGGTAGCTGCTAGGCTCAGATTGATGTATGATCTAGTTAAGGAGCATAGATCAACTCTCATATTTGTCAACACTAGGAGCATAGCAGAGGTCCTTGGTTCTCGCTTCAATGTGTGGAGCATAGATCTACCAATAATGGTTCACCATGGATCTCTGTCTAAACCTTCGAGGATAGTAGCTGAGACAGGTCTTAGAGAGGGTAAGCTGAAGGCTCTTGTCTGTACCTCTAGTCTTGAGCTTGGTATTGACATTGGTCACGTAGATCTAGTCATTCAGTACATGAGCCCAAGACAAGTAACGAGATTAGTACAACGAGTTGGGAGGAGTGGTCACTGGGTAGGTGGTGTTGCTAAGGGTGTTATTGTGACTGACGACCCTAATGATACGCTTGAGGCTCTTGTCATATGTAGGAAGGCTGTAGCTGAGGAACTCGAACCAATTAAGATACCTAGCAAGCCTCTAGATGTGTTGTGTCACCAGATTGTTGGTTTCCTACAGATTAGGTCTAGGTGGAAGCTTAGTGAGTTGCTTGAGATCATTAGGAGAGCTTACCCGTACAGGGACTTGACAATTGATGAGTTAAGAGCTGTGGTTAGGTACATGCATGAGAGGTACCCGAGGTTAGTTTGGTACAGTGAAGAGGATGATGTGATTGTTAAGCCAAAGAATACACGTGGTATGTACGAGTACTTCTTCACAGAGCTCTCAATGATACCGGATGAGAAGCAGTATCTTGTAGTTGATGAGTCTACTGGTACTCCTGTCGGTATTTTGGATGAGTCGTTCGTTGCTGAGTACGGTGAACCTGGTATCAAGTTCATCTTTAGAGGGAATGTGTGGATTTTGAGATCGATAGTGGGTGATAGGATCTACGTTGTACCTGCTAGGGACCCTACTGGAGCAATTCCCTCATGGGTTGGTGAGGAGATTCCAGTACCCTTTGAAGTTGCTCAGGAAGTTGGTAGGATAAGAGCTTTTGTGTACAGTGAGCTTAAGAGAGGTAAGTCACTACAGGATGTCATTAAGGAGCTACTCAATCAGTACCCGTACACCGATGAGAGTACATTAGCGGAGGCGCTTAAGCCTGTTGAGGAGAATTTCAGATTGGGGTATCCTGTCCCAACAGATAGAGACATTGTTGTGGAGTGTCTCGGTAACACAGTCATAGTACATGCTCACTTCGGTACGCTTGTCAATAGGACTTTAGCTAGGTTAATAGCGCACGTACTGACAGAGGTACTCGGTCATGGTGTTGGTGTTCAGCAAGATCCGTACACCATCGTTATCTACTCATCGAGTACTCTAGGTAAGAGGAATATTGAGAAGGCAATAGAGGAGCTCCTGAAGTATGATATTGATGAGCTTCTAACGAGAATTGCTAAGAGAACCGGTCTATTTAAGCGAAGGTTAATTCATGTAGCTAGGAGATTTGGTGCTCTTCCTAAGGGTGTTGACTCAAGTAGTATAAGCTTGAGGAAGTTAGTTGAGATGTTTGAGGGCACTCCAATAATGGCTGAAGCACTTAAGGAGTTCAAGCTCAAGGACGTTGATGTCGTGAAGACGAGAGAAGTTCTCGAAGATATTAGGTATGGTTACTACAGGATAACTATCCTAGAGCTTCCAGAACCTTCTCCTCTCGGTAAGCTTGCTCTTGAGAAACTCTCTAAGAAACTTGAGCTAATACCACCAGAACGTTTAGAGAAGTTAATTATTGAGTCTACAAGAGCTAGATTATTGAACGAGGTCAAGGTCTTGGTCTGTACTTCGTGTTGGAAGTGGTATACTGTTACGAAGGTGAAGGAGATACCTGATGTAGTATCTTGTCCTCTCTGTGGTTCTAGGAGAATAGGTGTATGTGATTTAGAGGAGGATAGGGTCAAGTCTCTATTAAGTAAGGTACGGTCTCGTGCTAGGTTGAGAGATGAGGAGCAAAGAATTGTTGAGAGATTAGTTAAGTCATCTGAATTAGTTGAGCTGTATGGTAAGTCTGCTATTGTTGCTCTCTCTGCAAGAGGTTTGAGTATTAATGATTGTAGAGAAGTTCTGTCACTTATTCCTGATTACAGAAGTATTGACTTCATAAAGCTGGTCATTAGTAAGGAGAAGGAAGTACTGAAGAGGAGGTTCATATAGTGAAGTACCGCAAAGTATGTGTTGGTGGTACCTTTGATGTGCTTCATAGAGGGCACATGAAGCTAATCGAGGAAGCATGTCAGGTAAGTGATCACCTAGTCATCTGTGTCACTACCTCGGAATTTGCTTCTAGGTTTAAGAGGAGAGTTGTTAGAGCTTTTGAAGATAGGATTAGAGATCTCCTCAATTTCCTCAAGGAGAATGGACTTGTCAATAAGGTATCCATATTACCTACTGAAGACATTTACGGAGCTACACTGATTGACCCAGAGATTGAGGCTATTGTTGTAACTGCTGAGTCCTTGAAGAGAGGTTTCGAGGTTAATCTTGAATGTTGGAGACGTGGTATGAGGTTACTCGACATAGTTGTTGTCCCGATGGTTAAAGCTGAAGACGGAAAGCCAATTTCAGCTTCTAGAATTCTAAAGGGAGAGATAGATAGAGAGGGTAGAATTGTGAAGTGTTTAAGGTAGTGTGAACTTCGTTTTAGCTACGTCCTTTGATATTCTCTCAGATGCCGTTTCCTCATAGATTCTCTTCATTATATTGACCTCGTGATCTGTCAAGAGCATCCCTCTACTTGCTTTCATCCTCCTCTGAATCTCGATTGCCTCATCTAGTGATAATTCGATGAGGGGTTTACCGTAGTCTCTAGCGTATATGGTGAAGGGAGGTACATCCTCGTAGACACTACCATATAGGTGTGCTGCAGGACCTATCTTCCTACCACAGTAAATCGTGACATTGACTGCAGTCTTAACCCAGTCACCTATGAAAGCACCGATCTTGTTCACACCTGTATCTACACGAACCTTACCCACGTACATCTTGATAGCTCCATAGGTATTTTTTAGGTTAGAGACAACAGTTCCAGCACCAATGTTAACCCATTCACATACATAGGAGTCACCTAGGTAACCGTGATGCTTCTTATTGGTGAAACCTTGTACTACTACGTTCTTAAGCTCACCACCAACATATGAATAAGGCCCTATGTTAGTTCCATGCTCGAGATTTGTATTAGCACCAACTTTACTGAACCTACCGATGTACGTTGGTCCTTCGATATAGGTAAACGCATTCACTTCAGCACCCTCATCTATCAAGACAGGTCCTCTCCTCACATCGATCACTACATCCTCATCAACTTGAGCACGTGGATGAAGAAGTACCTTCTCCCTATTACCCTTGACCTTACCTTCAAACCTACACCACTCAAGCTCACGTTTAAGTAGCTCTATGTCCTCAGCTAGGTACCTCTCATTCCACAGCAATATCTCCCACAGATTATTTAGGAATGTTAACTCTTCTTCCTCAAGGACCTCAACAGTTTGGGATAAGAAGTCAAGTAGTTCTGGTGATATAGGTGCTTTTAAGAACTCAGCAGCTGTTATAGCTAATGATGGATGCAACTTGGCTACAGCTATGTAACCCCTACTAACTACAACAATATTACCGGTACTAGCAATTACCTTCCTAATTACTTCGAGAGCCTTATTATCAACTACCAACCTACCATTTATGAGTAGAGTAGTTGGGTAATCTAGCTTCGATACATCATTTACACTAACGAAGTTGAAATTTAAGTAAATCCTGTAAAACCAATCAAAGTATGGTGCTAGGTAATCTCTCATGAATAGCACAACGTATTCAGCACCTAGCTTAGCTGCTGCTCTAAACCATAGAGGAAATACACCAATACGAATCTCGTACGTTGGTCTAGCGTAGACGAGCGGGTACAACCTATATAGCTCAATGTCCTCGAAGAACGCAATACATATTCCGCTACCACGATTTTTCTCAATCAGCTCACAGTATATTGGGTACATGATCTCGAAGTACAGAACAGATCTCAATTAGATAAAAATCTACGCCATACATCTACATACGACATCAAAACGCTGCAGAACCTAGTAGACAACTTGATCACAAGTACTCTTCTACCTCTCTTCTCAACATCAATAAGACCACACATCTGTAACCTCCTCACAATATACAGTAAGTTACTTTTTGAGGTGCCAACTACAGTACATAACTCTCTAATACTCTCTGGTTTCACCTCAATGCAACCACTTGACTTAACTAGGAGAAGTAGCTTAACAGCAGCATCTACGAGAGATTTCCTGTTATAGAACACTCTTGCCACTAACTCACTCAAGGTCATGCTCTTGAGTGGGTAGAGCCTAAGTGTTGCCCTCTCCCTAGCCATGTAGTTACTAACGGGTTAATGCTAGTAGTATAGTCGTTAGAGTTAGTATGATAATTATGAGCAATGCTACAAGTAATCGTCTAATTCTGTACCTCCTATACCTCCTACCGTACAAGACCTAACACCTCGCCAACCTTAATACCATCGTAGAGGATACGTCTATGATCGAAAGCCAATTCCTTGGGTAGTGACCTAATGTCAAATACCTTGACCTCCTTAGTCTCATTAGATGTCCGTAGAGTACCACCAATAACAACACCGACGAAGGCAATAGATACTACGTGACCTCTTGGATCCCTAGTGGGTTCTGAGTACACACCGACAGTTCTCAACAACTTGACCCTTAAACCAGTTTCCTCATAAAACTCACGTACGGCAGCGTCTTCAACACGTTCACCATACTCAACAAAACCACCAGGTAAAGCCCAGTAACCACTGTACGGTTCACGTACTCTCTTGACCAACACCACCTTACCAATGCTGTAGAACCCAATAACGTCAACAGCTAGTGCAGGTCCTCTACCTGGACTCAGAATCGTCATCAAGAAGTAAAAATAGCTAGGAGTAGATAAGGATTGTCAAACTAAAAATGGAGGGTTCTAAGCTGAGATTATCCAAGTAGTGGAATCAATGCTTCTCTCCTACCGAGTCTCTCTTTCACCAATAGGTCTCTGATGGCTACTCTAATTGCTTCACTACGTGATGGGTACCTACCCTCCTCAACTAACCTATCCAACTCCTTAAGCATTTGCTCAGGGATGTGGAATGTTATCAGTACCATAGGCTCCTTACGACTCTTAGCCCTAGGCATACTACCACCACGTAATTGTCTGACCATATTGTTATACGAAATGACTTTAAAGGATTGGTATGGAGCATCTGTATTACGTAGTTACAATAAGTTCATCAAATTTACTTATCATCTCTTCACAGAGCTAGTTTTGGCACCGTTTTACACGCATTTTTGGAAATTGAGTTTTTAGATGTTGAAAAACCCATTTTAACTAGATATCACATGAGTACGTAGACCCTATTCACACGCTACTTAACGCCAGTACGTAACTAATTATTAAGTGGACGCTTAGTTAAGTGATTTTGCTCAGCATAAAAGAACTTCTTCATAAGCATCTGCAAGAGCCTGATTCATCATCGCAGGGCACTTAATACTACAGTGGAAGTGGTATGGCAAACCACCTGGCTAATCTCCTAGCAGCTAACTTCACGTCCTCAGCCATAACGGTTTTTCTACCGGCATGTCTAGCCAATTCAATAGCTTCTCTAGCGATCTCATACGCAATAGCTTCAAGAATGTCTCTGAGCACGTAAGTCGCTTCTTCACTAACCCTCTCAGCACCAGCTTTATGGAATATCCTATCAATTGGAGCTAGAGGGAGCTCAGGCATTTAATCACCGTACTAATCTCCGAAGTTACTGAATAAAAACTTAGTGACTTATGCCTCGAGATAATAGTGGAAAAATTCTCTTTTTCACTCTCTGTATTGTACTTGTGAGTACTTGTGATGAAGGGTCACAGGGTAGGGGCATCATCACCTATCTGTGGAGGACTTTTGCATCATCCCCACAACGTGACTAATATACCTCGACATATATACCTAGTGCTGTTCACTGCTGCTACTCCATGAAGAAAAGAATATAGTTAAACAACGACTTACATATGATCGCCGCTCCAGCCCTCCACGAGAGCCCATGTCTGGGTTCGATGAGTGGAGGAAGCTTCACCCCTTAACACCTGAATCTAGATAAGTGACTATGTCTAGGGAGAAATTGCCACATATAGCACTCCTAAGTAAGGTAGCGGTTGATCTGTTTTGGTGCCCGAATTGTAATGTGCCACTAATATCCATAGATAAGTGTTCTAGATGTGGTGAGAGGGGATTTCCCGTAAAGGCGACACCACCGAGAGATGTTAGACCTGCATTTGAGTTCGATGTACAGCAGCTACGTGGGTTAGCTTCTACTGAACTAGGTATTCCAGGTAAGTATGTGGATAAGTTAATTCCTAGCAATCAGATTATTTTGCTTAATAAGGTTCCGTACCCTGATGTTGCTGATGAGGTTATTGTTGGTGGTAAGGTAGTTGCTCATAGGTTCTTTGATCCAGTTCTCTGGCGGTGGAGACTAAAGCCGGTGTACCATGGAGTAGCTGCTATGGTTAGGGAAAAGGTAGGGTATTACGCGATTGTTAATTTACCTAAGTTAACCCGTGGTTACGAAGTCCATAGAGATAAGATTGTTGAGTGCGAACTACCTCCTTACAGGGGTTCCTTTGTAGCTGTTGAGACTAGTGATGGTAGGTACCAAGCTGTTGCGATTAAGACTAGAGGACAAAGGATCAAGATAGTTAAGGTGTGGCCTAGTAAGGACTACTCCTCACCTGGTAAGTGCTCGAGTATAGATGTTGCTATTGAGGCTAATTACTCTCGATTGAGGAGACTAGAATCTAGGTCATGCATTTTCCTGCAGACACTCAAAGATAAGATGTGGGGTGATAGGCACTTCTTCATATCGTTTTCAGGTGGTAAGGACAGTTTAGTTGCTCTACATCTCGCTGTCAAGGTACTTGATCTCAGGGATGTAGTGTTTAATGATACAGGTCTTGAGTTACCTGAGACTCTAAGTAATGTAGATGAGGTGGCTAAGGCATATGGTCTAAGAGTATACCGTACTGAGATTGGTGATAAGTTCTGGAACTTAGTTTCTAGGTACGGCCCCCCAGCAAGAGATTATAGGTGGTGTTGTGAGGTTTGCAAGCTCGCTCCTCTGGTTGATTTGATTAAGAGGGTCTTCCCTGGTAAGAGATTGAGTATTATTGGTCAGAGGAAGCTTGAGTCCTTTAAGAGAGCTTCGAGATCGAGATTGTCCAGGAGTTCCGTTATTCCTAAGACTCTTGTTGCTGCTCCGATACATGACTGGTGTGCTCTCGATGTTTGGCTCTACATCTTTAGGGAGAAGCTCAATGTGAATAAGGTCTACTTCCATGGTATTGATCGTGTTGGTTGCTGGATGTGTCCTGCATGTGAGTTAGGTGAGTACGAGATTTTGAAGGAATTACACCCAGAGCTGTGGAGTAGATGGGAGGAGGTACTCTGTAGATTTGCAACATCAAGAGGCTACCCTGAGGAGTGGGTTAAGTATGGTCTATGGAGATGGAGAAGCTACCCTGGTGATATAAGGAGAGTACTTCAACTCTGTGATTTTGATGTGTCGAGAGCAAGTGAGGTAGATGTCGTTAGAGCTATGGTGGAGAGCCCACGAGTTATGCATAGTGGTGAAGTTCTCAGGATTGAGCTAGCTAGGTCGAGCAATGTGAGTAGTGAGCTAGTGTATGAGCTGCTGTATACTTTTAAGGATCTCGAAATTCTGTACAGGGGTGACAAAGTAGTGGTAAGGTACGGTAATTATAGTGCTTGTATTGAGGTGAGTAGTTGCTACCTGATTGAGATCAGAGGTGTTAGGGATTGGAGTAGTGATCTCGAGATCTTACTCAAGTACTTACTGTATCCTAATCTTGTACCTCAGCTATGTACTGGGTGCTCTCTCTGTGTAAATCTGTGTGAAACCGGTGCACGCACTGTAGATACTCTTCATAGAGTAGTTCTTGAGAGATGTAGTCGTTGTGGTTCATGTTCTCGTGTATGTCCTGTATTCAGGTATGTGACTAGTGACTTAGTTAGGTTTGTGAAGTTGAAGGTACTGGGTATTGTGTAGCGGGGGTTTCACCTTGCCGTATAGTGCCTGGGCTTTGAGTAAGAAGTACTTTACTAATAGGTTACGTAATGAGATGGAGCTAGGTCTAGTGGACCAAGACATAGTGAATTTCCTTCTATACATCAATGAATTGGATGATTTCTACACCACATCTTCCTGTAGTGGTAGAATAGCTATTGGTACTGGAGAGACTTTGAGCAATAAGAGAGCATTTAAAATAGTTTACAAGTGGCATACTCCCATTAGTACACATGAGCTTGAGGAGGCTATTTCTGAATTAGAACCTCAAGGTGTTACTGCTTGGTTACTTGTTAGGCAGCCAATAATTCACATAGCTGTGAAGAGTATGGACTTAGCTCTCAAGGTACTTCACATAGCTAGAGAAGCTGGATTTGAGTGCTCAAATATATTGACCATTGATGAGTATAGAGTTGTTGTTGAGGTCGTATCCCAGGAGAGGTTTGATACTTTACTCATGAGAGGTGGTAAGTTGCTGTACAGTAGACAGCAGCTTAATCACTTAGTGAACTTAGCTAATGCTGTTCTTGTACGTGGAAAGTCAAAGTTAAGTAGGTTCGAGCAGATGTTTAGGAAGGTATTTAGGGGAGGTACCTGGTGATTTCATGATAAAGAAGAGGCATGTACTGAGTAAGAGAGATACTAAGAGAGTTATCGACGTGTTGAGACTAGTCATGGATGTGAGTGAAGATCTAGTTGATTCAGTTATTGAGGTTGCTGAATTGAAGAGTGGTGACAAACTCTACATAGTTAATGGAAAGCCACTTCTCTATGAGATGAAGATTGAAGGTACCACATATGCTGTACCTACGCTATGGGCACTTGCTAAGTTAGGTGTACGCCATAAGTTACCGATAGTAGTTGTCGACATGGGGGCTGTACCACACATATGTAATGGTGCTGACGTGATGAGACCTGGTATTAGAGATATAGTTGGTGAGTTCAAGCGTGGTGATTTGGTTGTAGTAGTTGATGAGAGGTATGGTAAGCCAATAGCTGTATGTAGGTCACTGTTTGATGCCGATGAAATTAAGTCAATGAAGAGGGGTAAGGTATTACAGAACATACACTACGTTGGAGATAAGTATTGGGAGGTGTGTAGTGAAGTAGGTAGAGGTTGAGGTAGAGATCATTGAGCTGGATTGCAGGAGAACAGTTCTCGTGTCCTTACTGTGGCTCAAAGAACTTCAGAATAGTTAAGGTATTGTTTCAAAGCGATGAGAGTAGACTTTACGCATGTACCTGCAATGATTGCGGTAAGGTATTCTTACTCCATAGTGATAGACATCGCTCAGCGGTCTCCAAGCTCTAGTACATAAGTCCGGTAAAATAGAGCAAGATATTTTAAGGGATTGAGGTTAAGGGATAAGGGTTTATATAAGTTAATTAGTAGGTTAGTGTTGGGTTGGTGAGATTATGACTAGGAGGAGAAGGAGTAGTACAGCAACAAGTACAACGGAGACGAGTACTGCAGTTACTGCAACTATTAGACCAACAACAGGGGCGGTCACCATAATGGAGATTGATGATAGCAAGTACCAGTTAGAGGACATTGACGGTGTTGGTAAGGTAACTGCCCAGAAGCTTAGAGATGCAGGTTATACAACTGTTAGAGACGTAGCATTTGCATCTGTGAGAGAGCTAGCTGAGGTCATTGGCTCAGAGGAGAGAGCTAAAACAATAATCCTCAATGCACAGAGGTTGCTAGGTATAAAGCCATTTATGACAGCGCTGGAGTACTACCAGAGAAGGCAAGCAGTTAGGTACATCTCAACAGGATGTAGAGCGCTAGATGAACTTCTGGGAGGTGGTATTGAAACTAGAGCAATAACGGAGTTTGTAGGTGAGTTCGGTGCTGGTAAGACACAGATATGTCACCAGCTGTGTGTCATGGTTCAGTTACCACCTGAGAAGGGTGGGTTAGCAGGTAAGGCACTGTACATCGATACAGAGGGTACGTTTAGACCTGAGAGGATCATGCAGATCGCTAAGTACAGAGGCCTCGACCCTGAGGAGGCTCTAAAGAACATAATCTACGCTAGAGCATACAACAGCGATCACCAGATAATGATAGTTGATGAGGCTAAGAAGATCATTAGACAAGAGAACATTAGGTTGATAGTTGTAGACAGCTTGGTAGCACACTTCAGAGCTGAGTACCCAGGTAGAGAGAACCTAGCTGCTAGACAGCAAAAGTTAAATCAGCACATTAGCCAGTTATTGAAGATAGCCGATATATACAATGTAGCTGTGGTTGTAACGAATCAAGTTATTGCTCAACCAGATGTGTTCTTTGGTAATCCACTAAAACCTGCAGGAGGTAACGTAGTAGCTCACGGATGTACATACAGGATATGGTTGAGAAAGGGTAAGGAGAACATCAGAATAGCTAAGGTGTTCGATAGTCCATACCATCCAGAGAAGGAGGTTACCTTCAGAATAACTGAAGAGGGTATAGTAGACTAGAACTAGACTAGCTATTCAGCACCAATCTCGTCATTGCGCTTACTACTTGTGTAAAATTATTCATAGTTATTCCCGATGGTGATGAACCCACCCTTGACTGTACTCATGATGAAACTGTCTCACACTGATTTCAATTAGCAATAGTTACCTTATGAAACTTATCTACACGCTAGACTTTAATTCAGCTCCTCTACAAACTATTTTCGGGACTACTAAATGACTTCCCGTGATCTAGTGATATTTCGTAGTGTTGATGAGTTGGTACAGTACATTAACTCTAAAATTGAGGAAATTAGTAAGAAGGTTGAGGAATACAGTAAATTAGCTGAAGAAGTCAAGTCATTTGCTGAGTACGCAAAGACTTTGAGAGAATTTCTTGAGAAAGCTCTCGGTAAGGAAGTTAAGTTCACAAGTGAGTTAGAGGTCATGGGATTTAGATTAGTTGTAGATGCGAGACCCATAGATGAGTATGAAGTTCTATCTGATGTACTAAACTCATTGACAGAGAGAATGAAGGTACTGATAAGGTTTAGAGAAGCTATTCTACCGCTCCTCGAAAAGCTGAGGGAGAGTGGTAGGAAGTTTCTTGTTTACTTAGTTCTCGAAAATGAGGTTCCAGTAAAGTTACTAATTAAGGAAACGGAGATTAGGACTTAGACTGGTGAGGAATAGCATGGTTCGAGTAGTTGTTCTAGCTGTTCCGGGGGGCGGAAAGTCTACAACGTTGCAATTACTTCAGAAACTAAGACCTGAAGTAAAGGTAGTTAATTTCGGAGATGTGATGTTTGAAGTAGCAAAGAGAGTCTATGGTGTACGTGATAGGGATGAGATGAGAAAGAAATTAACGCTAAATGACTATAGGAGGCTTCAGGAGCTAGCAGCCGAAGAGATAGGAAGGATTAGTGGTGTAGTGCTGATTGATACTCATGCAGCTATAAAGACACCCTATGGTTACTACCCAGGCATTCCAGAGAGAGTTATTAAGTTAATGAAACCCGATGCTATAGTGCTTCTCGAGTTCGATCCTGAGATTGTTCTTGAGAGGAGATTGAAGGATTTGGAAAGAGGTAGTGAGGTAACTGAAGTAGGGACAATTAGGCAATTGAGGAAGAGGGATATAGAGTCTCTAGATGATATTGAACAGCATCAAGAGATAGCTAAGTACTTTGCAGCCGCGGCATCCGTGATAGCAAGTTGCCCACTATACATAGTTAACCTAAGAGGTGTTAAGCAGAATATGCCTTTTGATCATGCTCTCATAGCAGCTAAGCTACTTTCTGATCTGCTTACTCACCTCATGGGAGGTAGGGGGAATGAGTAAGTTAGTTGAGTCCTATATATTAATACTGGTTGAGACAGGTAAAGAGTATGAGGTAGCTGAAGAAATTAAGAGAATTAAAGGCGTTGAAGATGTGCTGATTACGTATGGCATTTACGATATCGTCGTGAAGGTGGAGACAGAAAGCTTAGAGAAGCTAAATGAAATAGTTACGAGAATAAGAAGGATTCCCGGTGTCCGACAGACAACAACACTTGTTGGTGTTGGCGTTTAAAATACTCCATTTTATGTATGTAAAGTACCCCAGTAGGGGTAACATTTAAAAGAATGAGTAACCTCTTGACATGATGGTAGGATATGTTAGTAGGTTACATGTTATTTCCTTACATCTTTACAACAGTGAAAACAGTTAAATACTGATCACTTTGCCAACTTATATCAAGAGATAGTTGTCATGTGGTCGATATAGTATGAGTGGCGAGGGTCAAAATGTTGCAAAGAGAAGCGAGAAGAAGAGGAAGCGAGTAATAATAATGGGTGCTGGTGGTAGAGATTTTCACAACTTCAATGTATACTTCAGGAACAATCCTGAGTACGAGGTTGTTGCCTTTACGGCAGCGCAAATACCTGGAATAGAGGGAAGAGTTTACCCTCCCGAACTCGCTGGGCCACTGTACCCAAATGGAATACCAATATACTCGGAAGAGAAGCTACCTGAACTAGTTAGGAAGTATGATGTCGATGAGGTAATACTGGCCTACTCAGACCTAACGTTTAAGGAGGTTATGGAAAAAGCTTCGCGAGTTCTAGCACTTGGTGCTGATTTCAAGTTGCTCGGTGTCAAGAGTACTATGCTCAAGTCTAGTAAACCGGTCATAGCTGTTTGCGCAACAAGAACAGGTGCTGGTAAGAGTACAACATCCAGAAAGATAATCAGGTACTTACTTGAGCTAGGTGTCAACCCTGTTGTCATACGACACCCAATGGCGTATGGTGATTTGAGGAAGAAGATCATTATGAGAATAACGGATTACTCAGATCTGGATCGCTATGGTTGTACTATTGAGGAGAGAGAAGAGTTTGAACAGTACATCGAGCTTGGTATTACAATCTATGCTGGTGTTGACTACGAGAAGGTACTGAAGGAAGCGGAGAAGGAAGGAGATGTGATTCTATGGGATGGCGGAAATAATGACTTCCCATTCATCGAGCCCGACCTCTGGATAACCGTTGTCGATCCTCTAAGACCGGGCCAAGAAGTTGAGTCTTATCCAGGTGCTGTAAACGTCATACTTGCACATGTCATAGTTGTAAACAAGGTCAATACTGCTCCGAAGGAGAATATTAACAAGGTAATAGAAAATGTACGAAGGGTAAATCCAGGAGCGAAGATAGTACTTGCTGAGTCAAGGATAATTGTTGATCATCCAGAACTGATTAAAGGTAAGAGAGTAGTTGTAGTAGAGGACTTTCCCTCAGTAACACATGGTTGTCTAAGCTATGGTGCTGGCTACATAGCCGCTACCCAGTACGGTGCCGCAGAAGTAGTTGACCCCAAACCATACGCTACAGGTCTTCTAAAGAAAATCTACGAGCAATATCCTCAGATGGGACCTGTAGTCCCATCACTAGGTTACGGTGAAGAGCATATGAGAGAATTGGAAGAACTACTGAATAGAATTCCCTGTGACACAATAATCCTAGGTACTCCCTCAAACATAGCCAGGTACCTAAAACTCAATAAACCTGTAGTTAGAGTCAAGTGCGAATTACATGAGTTGAGCGAACCAACATTGAGAGCAATAATTGAGGACTTCATTAGTAAAGTACGGAGAAATTCTTAAGTTAAGTTCGTGGTCTTCTCTAGGTACCAGATGTTTACGACATTTCATGAACTAGCAGATTGTGTAGAGGATGCTGTATGGCGTTTAAAGGGGAGAACTCTTGCTGTTTTCTTCAATCTCTGTCTAGATTCAATACATAGAGTTTCAGAGGATACCCTACGTAATTTAGAGCTGAGTTCTATTGAAAATAGATGTGGTAGTGTAGATGAGGTTGTGTCTACAGCGCATGAAGTAGTTAAGCGAGGTGTTGTGGAGTCGCTAACGGATATCACATACTGCCTCCTTTACTCTATTGTGTTGGGTAGGAGTTTCGAAGTTATCTTACCGGATCCAACTATGAGTAAAATGCTGAGTGAGAAAGTGAGTAACTATACACTTTCTCTAGGTGGTGTATGCGGATTAGCATCTCTCACCCTACCTAGGCTCGGTTGTAGAGTAATTCTACCAGTAACAACTCCTAATCCTACGGTAGTGAACTATTTGAAACATAGTAGCTTAGTTGAAGTTCTCTACTATGAGGATATACTCCATACAGTAGCTAGTGAAGTTGCTCCGTACTTTCTACATTGGGTCTTTGAGATAGAGACAGGTCTCAAGGTGAGGTTTAAATCATCAATAATAGTGAGTAGAGAATGCTGTAGGTTTATTGCGTCATGTGATTACATGACACTTAATTTTCCACTAAATGTGGTGAGCAAATTTGTGAATTACCTCTTTGAAAGACGGGGCCTCGACGCTACCGTTGTTTCTGGATTTCAAGTACTTAATAGAGCACTCGATCCAGAGGTCATGAGTAAGCTACGTACTCTACTCAAGCTAATTACTGATTTCTCTCACTCATCTAGATCACATATACATATTGAGCTAGCTTACTGTAGCGACTTCGAGGTGCTTAAGTATGTAGTGAAAGCATTACCAGATATCGTGTGTGGTATCGGATTTAATGAAGAGGAGTTATCTGAGGTAGCTAAGTGTATCGGACTCAATTATGGTCAGGACTTCACTACAATGCTGATTGATGTTGCAAGTTCTTTTCTCGAGGGTAACGTACTATATGTCACGGTTCACTCACCACACTTTGTGATTTCGGTATCGAGGAGTAAAGAACTAGCTAAATACCTCACTACAGCGGCGGCAGTAGGTAACTTCGGAGTTGCTCTCCTCAATAAACCTGGTAACCCAAGTGAAGTTCTTACCTATTGTTATAACAAGGGTTCTTACTATATCGAGAAGTTGCGCAGTGTAGTTGAAGGTCTACGTAGATTAGGTTTCTCGCACATAGGCTCCGGTATCTGGGTAAAGGGAGACACCTACGTATCTACGTACCTCTGCATGAATGTACCACTTGGAAGAAGTGTTGGTAGAGGTGATACATTTGCCGTCTTTGAGGCAATTGCTTTAAGTGAGCTACTGCATGGAAGTCGTAGGTGATGAGTGGGACCTGCACAGATCGATGACGAAGTTTAACTTCTCTGATTACGTTGTAGGTATGTTAGGGGAATTGAGGTAGTAAATGATATAGCTACTTGATCTTACGTAGTTTAGCAATGAAGAAGCCTGTTGTATCATGGATATGTGGGTAGAGTCTCTGTGCTGTACTTAGTCCATAGAGACCTGGTAGTCCAATTTTAGGCTCTGCCTCTACCAATTCCACATCATCTCTACTCTCGAGGATCTCTTTGAGTAACACTTCGTTTTCCTCCAGCGTGAAGGTACAGGTTGAGTATACGAGAACTCCACCAGTTTTCAGTAACTCGATACCTCTCAGCAGTAACTGCATCTGCATCTCACGATGTTTCCTCACAATATCTGGAGTTATCCATAACCTAATCTCAGGACTATGCCCTAGCTTACCCAAACTACTACAATCCGGATCAACCAATACGTAATCGAATTTCCTCCTAAAGCTGATATATCGTGAATCACAGAGAATTGGTAATATACCATGTGAAACACCCAATCTCTCACTTACATTTCGAAGTGCCTGTAGTCTCTTTCGTGACCAATCTAGCGACAATAATGTACAGCGACATCGAGTTATCTGTGCTATGTGTGTACTCTTACCTCCAGGTGCAGCACAGAGATCAACTACGTAGGACTTTCTCTTAGGTGATAGTACGTGAGTAACGAGTGCAGAGGCTTTATCCTGTATGTGGAAATATCCCCTGTGATACTCAGGTACATGGCTGAGATTTATACCGTATTTAACCACACGGAGAACATCAGGTAGATCAGGGTCCTCAATCGTCTCTACACCTCTCTTAGCTAGTAACCTCATCAATCTCCTCCTACTTACCTTAGTGGTATTAACTCTGATCCATAGCGTAGCTGGTTCATTGAACCTAGCTAGCAACCTCTCACACTCAGCATCACCAAGGAGATTGAGTAAGTACTTCACAACCCATGTAGGTTGAGAGTACTTAATACTGAGCCTCTCAACCACATCACCTATTCTAGAGATCATCGAATTCACATCAACATCACGTACCTTGAGCAGATCTCTCAATTTAATCCCGATCTTACTTAGGTAAGGTAAAACCCTCGATACTCTACTTACATCGACATTACGAAAGAGTACTTCGTAAATTGTTGCTCTAAGTATATTCCTCAGTAATACGCCACCTACCCTCTCTACACCAAGGACATTAGAAGCTATGTAGTCAAGTAGCTTAAAGTTTCTCAATACAGCTAGAGCAAAGGCTCTGACTACACCCTTTATGACACTGAGTTCTCGGTACCTACTGAAGTAATCCTCCATCACACCACGGAGAGATAACTTACGTAACTCGACTTCAGTAATTACCTCAGCAACTACAACTTCTATAGGCTTCATGCGCTACACAACAAGGTATTTGTGTAGGGTATTGATAAAGTGTATGTGGTGATGAGGACGCCCTTTACAGATCGATGAAGAGGGCCTTAATCACTGATCTTCATTTACGACCTTCAACCCTCTGTATTACCTTATCAGCAATTTCCATGAGTCGCTTAGTAACTATAGCGTCTGGGTACTTGAGTAAAATTGGTACTCCTTCATCCATACACTCTACAACTCTCGGATCCAGTGGTATGGAGCCGAGGAACTCAAGGTTAAACTCTTTAGCAAGGGATTCTCCATCACTACCAAATACCTTGTATACAGTACCACACCTTGGACACACGAACTCACTCATATTCTCAACTATACCGATCACGGGTATATTTAGTATTTGACAGAATCTTACCGCTTTACCAACAACCTCTTTCGACAACTTACTTGGAATCGTTACAACAATTGCACCTACATAGTCTAAGAACTGTGCTATGGTGAGTGGTTCATCACCAGTACCTGGTGGTAAATCAACGAGTAAGTAGTCTAACTTACCCCAATTTACCCTTGTCAACAACTCAAGTAGAGCTCTAGTCTTGAGAGGACCTCTCCAAATTACTGGAGATGAGGAGTCTCTCAACATGAAGCTTATAGAAACAACCTTCACATTCTTAGGTCCTGTAACTGGAACTATGTATCCATCACTACCTAAACTCAATACCTTACCCTCAACACCTAGTGTCTTAGGTATAGAAGGACCGTGGAAATCAGCGTCCAACACCCCAACTAACCTACCCTTCAGAGCTAGAGCTACAGCCAACGTAGCTGTGAGAAAGCTCTTTCCCACACCACCCTTACCACTAACAACAGCTATGCGATACCTAACGTCCCTTAATCTCTCCCTAATCTTACCCTTTATCTCCTCAGGAGAGAATACTTGAGTACCAGACATGAAATCACCACAATTTTCGTGCTATAACACAGAAATAAATAAAGTAAATCTCTTGAGTTCAAACTACTCAGCAAGCTCATAGATCCTCTTCTTCCTCTCATACTCATCCCTCGAGCAAATTCTCCTAGCTGGTACACCAGCAACCACGGTGTATGGTTCTACATCTCTAGTAACTACGGAACCTGCACCAACAACACTATACTCTCCAATCCTAACACCAGCAATCAACACAGCACCCGCACCAATGACAGCCCCCTCCCCTATCTCGACACCTACAAGTCTCTTACTAGGTGGGTACCTATCATTGGTTACGACCACATAAGGACCTATGAACACACTATTCCCAATAATCGTCTTTGGTGGTAAGTACACACCTGTCTGAATCCTAGCATTTTCACCAATTCTCACATACCCATCTATGACGGTATACGAGCCAACTAAAGTACGTGAACCAATGATAGTACCCTCTCTAATGATTACCCCATGACCGGTCTCAACAAAATCACCAATCATAACACCTTCATAAACAACGGTCCCCCTTCTCAAGATAACTCCTCTACCAATCCTCGCACCAGAACTAACTTCATCTAGGATACTGTACTCAAGCTCAGATCTGGATCTTAGATCGAGTAATCGAGCTCTCGTAGGATAACCAACAATAGTAAAGTCATCGAGTAAGGTATAGTCACCAACCTCACTAGGACCAAGCACAGTAGCAGTACCAAGTAACTTAACTCCCTTCCCGATCTTAGACCGTGGAGAAATCCAGACCATAGGAGTACCCTAGGGTAGGGTAGCTATTTAACTTCAACTCCTAACTTCACTAAACGAGAGAGTAGTTCCCGTTGAAACCTCTCAACTAGGTAATCAAGGTACTTAGCTACGTAGTGTAGATGATGTAGAGCAACATCACGAGATCTCGAAGCTAGTTGCTTAACAACGTCTATACTAGGTACATCAACCAGAATCTCCTCACTACCAGGGACAACAACCCTACTCCTTAACTTATTCAGTTTCTCTACACTGAATTCAGCTAGCAACTCTCTAACCTCAGACCTCAGAGAACCAGTAATGACCTCTGGTACTAAGTCGCAGTATATTTTATCAAAGTCTTTACCATACACACCGTAGTAATATGGCTTGAGGAACTCACGATATATGAGTTTCAGTACGTATAGTGAAGGTATACGTAGCTCAATTTCTAGATCAAGTACCTTAAGCCTCCTTCTCAAGTACTCCTCAACGCTCTTCACACTAGGTACGTAGTCCGTACTCATCTCGTTGATAAAGTCAGCAACAACTCTAAGTAGGTGAACTAAATCACCATCAGACATGAGCTCTTCAGTATCGTAGTTCGTGTGGTAAAACTTCATCAAGGCATCTAGTGAGCTAACTGTCACACCACCGATACCCACGACATGTAGATTTAAGGAGTCGTAGTATATTGAGGGAGGAAGCACTTCATATCTCAACCAATCGTACCTACTAAGTACCTTACCCACAAGTGGTTGGTAGTCAGGTGTCACGTAGAACTCGAGAGGTTGTGTCACAAAGGCATCAATGCAGAGAACTCCAATACACTTACTCACTAACTCACCTACGTGCCTATGCACGTAAACGTATGAACCGTATATCCAGTACCAAGGAGCAAATCTAGGCCTCCCAAGCTCCTCAGCAGTAAAGGACACCACCTTAATACTCCTCCTAGGTGTGTACCTGCTCTTGACGAGCTTCTTCACAAGCCAAAGCAATGTAGCTAGACCAACAACATTGTCACAGTACCCAGTAAACCAGTGATCGTGGTGAGCACATACCAAGATCTCTTCACTCTCTACCCTACCACCGATATCCACAACAATATTGTACCCAATGCCATGCTTAACCTCAACCGAGGTATCGATACGCATTTTCACACTTGAACCAGACCTAAGCCTCTCAACCAACTTCAACCCCCATATCTTTGGAACAACAACTACCGGTACCGGTGGAGCTTCACCTACAGCGAAGTTGTAGTCCTTACTATACGTCACAACAATACGCCTAAAACCATCATCTAGGTACGGCTCAATGACTACGAAAGCTATGGCTCCTGCGTTGACAGCAGCTATGTACTGGTACTTAAGATCATCTAGGTCATGTGTTGACCAATCACTCACAACAATCTTACCACAGACATCTAGATCACTATACTCACTCTCCCTCAACCTAGTACCGACATACACACACCTACCCTCGACAACAGCATTTGGTGATAGAGGAATAGCACGAGCAGGTACCCTAGTTCCATCATCGAGAACAACTTCACACCCTCTCTCCAACCATGTAAGACACTCAACAGGTTCCAACCTGAAGCTGATACCTAATTCATCGAGATACGACGCAACTAGCTCAATGATATCGTACTCACTACGAGAACCAGCAACTACCTCACCTACAGAACACAGAGCCCTCGCTAGTGAGCGAACTTCACGTACATCACGTACATCGACAGACAGTACGGAACTCAAGTACTCACCTCACTGAGCACTTGAGGTAAAGCTTTAAGAACTTAACCATGTTTGAGAGCTAGGTGTCGTAGGATGGGTACTGTTGTCTTCATAGCACTTTTCGACGGAGTACACCAACGTGAACTCTCACCAATCAAGAGTACCCTAGAATCTCGTAGCTTCAGTACCAGGATACTAGCAGTAGACAATGATATACCAATCAACTATTGGTGTCAACTAAGTAAGTTGAGTGCTGAAGACCTCAGCAAGTTAGTGGACGAAGGTAACGCACTAGTGATATTGGGAGGATATAGACTTTACTACATCGTGACTGGGAAGAAACCAGCTAAGATCAAGTACAGGAAGCCTTGTCCCGGTTTAAGCAATCTACTCGAAATAATTAAGTTATTTAATGAGAGAAAAAAGATAATAGCCACAGCACTTGCAGGACCAGCACTCTTAGCTAGACTAGGTATACTAAAAGGGAAGAGAGCAACTGTACTACCCACAACAGACCTAGTGTATATAATGAGGGAAAACGGTGTTGAGATCACGTACAGTCCAGTCGAAGTATCAGACAACATTATAACCGCAAAGAACATCGAAGATATACCACTACTAGCTCGTACACTGGTTGAAGTACTTGAAAAACAAACACCAAAAGCGATTACTGCTTAAGCTTAGAAACGTTAAAATTCCCTTACATAAGTTCTAGGCTCTGAGGAGTAAACCATGAAGCTGGAGAACCTCGAAAGCAAGGTATTGGTAATAGATGTTACTAACCTCAACGTACGTGAGGAGAAGGTCAAGGGCATACTAGGACCAATTAGCTGGGGTCTACACTGTCACCTAGAGAAGTATGAGAGTTTCAAGTACGATGTCTTTGATGAGCACAACGTTCTGTGTGCTGGCATAGGTAAGTTAGCAGGTAGCGTAATACCTGGTACACAGAGACTGGTATTCACCTTTAGATCACCGATAACAGGTGGTTTCTACATATCGTCGCTCGGAGGTGGAGGAATACCATTGCTAGCACTGGGGATAGATTACCTCGTTGTAGAGGGTAGAGCTAGAGAGCCAGTCGTTGTACTCCTGAAGAACTTAGGTAAAGGTGTTGAGGCAGCCTTCGAGCCTCTACCTAGAGAAGAGTTGTTCAGAATTTATCGAGAGTACAGGGGTGAGATAGGAGTATATGCTCTCGAGAGGTACTTACTAGAGAAGTACAGAGATCAGTACCTTTACGATGGTAGGTACGTCACATTTAGGATATACTGTGTAGGTCCTGCTGCTTGGAGTACAAGGTACGGCATGATATTCTCGTCAGTAATAAGGAACGGTGAGATAGATGTAGGTGCTGAGGACTTTGCAGGTAGAGGAGGTGCCGGTTCAGTACTAGCTAGGTGTCACAATGTAGTAGCCATGCTCATCGGTGGTGTTGAGAGTAAGAGAACTTTCCCCGCAAGTGATCTAAGGGATGTGAAGGTAACTGATGACGTATTTAATTCAGTAATGGGTAAACCCATGAGTAAGGCAGCTTTTGATGCAACAGTAAAGTACAGATATGACCCAAGTGTAGGTTCTGGCGGTACATTTGGAGTGAACATGTCGACACTTAAGGAGAAATCTGTCCTCTTCAACTGGAAGAGCATCTACCTAGGTAAGGAGGAAAGGTTAAGGTTATGGGAATCATTGATTAGAGACCACTACCTAAAGCAATTTAATGAGGAGATTATAGCCAATAAGCCAAAGACCTTCAAGACCTGTGGTGAGCCCTGTCCTGCAGTGTGCAAGAAGGTGTGGGGTAAGTACAAGAAGGACTATGAACCATATGCAGCACTAGGTTCCTTTATTGGTATATTTGATCAGAGAGAAGCAGAAAAGGTAGTTCACACAGCTGATGCTCTGGGTTACGACGCAATATACATAGGTCAGGTTATTGCTTGGGTATTTGAGTGTCTTGAGAAGGGACTTCTTACACCTAAGGACTTAGGTCTAGATAAGGTACCGTGCATAGATCCAGAGAATTACAGGATTGAGTACTCGAGCATGAATGCGGAGTTAGCCATCAAGGTACTTGAGGGTATTGCCTATGCATTAAATGACGTGTACAAGGTGCTTGGTGATGGAGCTAGGAGAGCAGCTTACATACTTGAGGAGAAGTTCAAGGACAGGGTAGCTAAGGTAGGTACTAGATTTAGAGATCTACTCGTCTACACACCATATGGTAAGGATGGCGACATGTTACCTACGATGTACTGGGCTCCAGGTAACGTTATGCCAATACCAATACAGGGTAAGTACCTGACAGTATATCACACAGAATTTGCTGAACCTGAGGAATTTGCACAGAAGTGCTTCACTAGAGCAATTAAGGAGCTGTACTCTGAAGAAGGTGGACTCTGTAGATTCCATAGAGGTTGGGGTGAGAAGGTATTGCCTAAGCTAATTGAGGTAGGCTACGGTGTTAAGGTGAATATGGATGAACACTGTAGGGAGTTGCTGAAGAAGATTGCTGAGTATAATGTCAAAGCAGGTGCATCAGTTTGCTTCTGGGATAGTAGGAGAACAATTGACTATGTCTTCACAGCAGCTAAGGAAGTCGGATTCACTACATGGTTTGAGAAGTACCGTAGAGATCCTGAAGCAACAGCGAGAGAGTACTGGGAACGCTTTTACAGTAAGTACACGGAGCTGCTTGGTGTTAAGTTCTAGCTTCTTAGGTGTTGAGGAATGGTCGACAGTAAGAAGCTCGAATTTTTTAAGATACCTCACTTCGTAGTTTTTGGCTCGAGAGCTATTGAGAAGATTCCTGAAGTACTTCGTAAAGTTGGTCTCCTACCTGATTCTAGGGTTGTCTTGTTGACTGGACCTACAACAACGTACAACATAGCTATGAATTTGGTCTACCCTAAGCTTGAGGAAGTGACTACTCATGTGGAGGTTGTTAAAGTAGTACGTGAGGGTGATATGGTTAGATTTTTACTTGAATTAAGAGGGTTTGTGAAGAGGTTTGAACCGTCTATAATAGTCGCTGTTGGTGGTGGTTCAGTAATTGACTGTGCTAAGGTCATTGCACACTGGCTAGGTATACCATACATCACTGTACCTACTAGTGCTAGCCATGATGGAATAGCATCCCCTGCAATATCGTACCTACTTAGGAAGAAGTTGAGTGAGTGTATTGGTGGTGATTACTCAATACTTGATCCACCGATTGCTGTTGTGGCGGATATTGATGTTATATCGAGAGCACCGTATAGGTTGTTAGCCGCTGGTTGTGGTGACTTAATAGCTAAGTTAACAGCTGTTAGGGATTGGAAGTTAGCACATAGGCTTAAGGGTGAGGACTATAGCGAGTACGCTGCCTCTCTTGCAATTTCTAGTGCCAAGTTGGTCATGCATAAGGCTGATTACATACCTAAGCTAAGTGAGGATAGCGTTAGAACTGTCGTTAAGGCATTAATTGGCTGTGGTGTAGCGATGAGTATTGCTGGTTCATCAAGACCTTGTAGTGGTGCTGAGCACCTCTTCAGTCATGCTCTAGATTACCTATCTGAGAAGTATGGATTCAAACCAGCACATCATGGTGAGCAGGTTGGTGTGGGTACAATACTCATGGCGTATCTACACGGTATGAGGTGGTGGTTAATCAAGAAATTTCTACGGAAGGTTAAGGCACCTACAACAGCTGAGGAGTTGGGTATTGAACCTAAGTACTTGGTAATGGCTCTAACTATAGCTCATAAGATAAGACCTGAGAGGTACACTATACTTGGTGATTCAGGTATTTCCGAGAAAGCTGCATGGAAGTTAATTAGGGTAACAGGTGTAGTGGGTGAGAGTAGTGATTGACGTTCACTGCCACCTCACTGATGACTCCTTCATCAATGATCTTGAGGAGGTAATTGTGAGAGCTAAGAGAGCAGGGGTCATCTGCATCATAACCTCAGTTATCCGTGCTAGGGAGATACCTAGAGCTGAGGAAATAGTTGGGAAGTACAGAGGATACGTCTATCTCTCAGTTGGGTGTGATCCCACAGTCTTTGACTACAGAGAAATTGAGGAGTTGATGAGCTATGTAGAGAGGAAGTTACCTGAGGTAATTGCTATTGGTGAGGTTGGTCTAGATTACTTCCTGGTTAGAGACCACATACTTAGGGAGGTTCAGAAGAGCAATTTCATCAAGTGGATTGAGCTAGCAAATCGTGTAGATAGACCGCTGGTCATCCACTCTAGATCAGCTGGGAAGTACGCAATTGAGATTTTAATGGGCAGAGCTAAGGTACCTGTAGTGATGCATGCCTATGACGGTGGTGTCTCACATGCTGAGAAAGCTGCCGAGAAGGGTTTCTACTTCTCAATTCCACCTACAGTGGTTACGTCGGATCAGAAACAGAAGCTAGTTAAAGTACTTCCACTTGAGAATCTCCTACTTGAGAGTGATGCTCCTGTTCTCTCACCGAAACGAGGAGTAAGGAACGAACCAGCGAACATAGCTATTGCCGTTAGGAAGATAGCTGAGATAAAGGGGGTTGGTGTCGAGAAGGTCATTGAGGTGACTACTGAAAACGCTAAGAGAATATTCAGGCTGAGACTATGATCAGCTCGCCAGCTCGCAATCACAGTTCATCAGATAGGTAAACTCATCACTGGTACCGGGGAAGTGGGGGCTCGTCGAGGTGAAGCTCGGGCACCCTGTGATTCCCGCCGGAAACCTTTCACTCATCGCCCCAAGAATTACCTCAAGATTAGCAACGTTAAAATTTCTTTCCTCTAACGACATCGTAGTGAAGTGATCTCTCTCGAGTATTAGGAACCTGGGTTTCTGATTGATGAGGATAAGGTCCGCCAGCGATGACATCACCTGATGAACTGTAACCCATGAAGATCACGAAACTACTCATAACACTTGAACCCTATACCAGAGGTGAGGAAAGTAAGGTACTCACAATACTGAGTAAACTAACTTCACGAAGTAGTGTAAACTTCGTAATTAAACCATACAGATCTACTATTGGTAGGAGATTAGTTGTTGAGTTGGGGGATGAAGTTGATGTACCTAAGGCACTTGAGGTAGCTAAGTTACTTAAGGAATGTCCTCATGTAGCTAGAGTACTCGTACTCCTGAATGAAGGACTTCCAGTGGACTTAGGGCATCTATGTAGTAGAGCTATTGAGTTACTATCTCCTGTTGTAGAGTGCTTAAGACCTAAATCGTTCAAGGTGATAGCTAAGAGAGTATGGAGCGATTACCCATTAACAAGCACCGAGGTAGCTAGTAAACTGGGTTCTGTAGTCAATGAGAGATTCTCCATACCTGTTGACGTTCATGCACCTGAGTTCATTGTGTATGTGGAGGTACATAGAGAACACGCTATTCTGGGATTTTCAACGTATGAACTATATTTCAGTAGGTGGAAGTGTTTACCGAAGAACTTCTTCGAGGACGTAGTTGTTCTACTCGAGAATCCTTGTCTAGAACTAGAGATCATGGACCTCGTTAGGCTGTGTGTTGCCTATGGTATTGAGCTGAGAGTAGTTGGTAAGGATAAGGTTAGGGAAATGATTGAGAAGGCTAGATCCTTGATGAAAGGTGCTGGTCAGAGAGCTTCCATAAGCTACTTCACGTCACTCAATGAGGCACTAAGTGGGGTAGATGTGACAATTGCTCTTAGTAGATACGCTCGTCTCAATGAGGAGGATCTAATCAAGATACTGGATACCTGCATTCGAAATGGTAAGAAGATTTGCTTCCTCATAGGTAACGAGTACAAGGGCTTGAGTGTTGAAGCACGTGAGAGAGCAAACTACATAGTTAGGCTAGGTCCTGAGCATGGTTTTTCACTCAGGGGTGTAGCGGCTCTAGCATATACACTAGGAATTTACGCAACAGTTAAGTTAGGGATTAAACCACTACACTACGGAATGGCCCCGTAGCCTAGCCTGGAAGGGCGGCGGCCTTCGGAGCCGCAGGTCCCGGGTTCAAATCCCGGCGGGGCCGCTAACTACCTACATCCCACGGTGATACTGTGACTGATGAATACCGTCAACTCCTCAACTTACTTAGGAGTAGTGAAGCAGCTGGTACTGTAGTGAGGGACATAGAGAGGTTATCTAGGGGCATTGACAACGTTAAGATAGTTCATGTCTGTGGTACTCACGAACACACAATATCTAGGTTTGGTATTAGGTTAATACTGCCTAAGAACGTCAAGTTAATTGCAGGTCCTGGTTGCCCAGTCTGTATCACACCTGCGAGTGAAATCGATGCTGTTATCGAGCTAGCTCTCTCCGGTGTGGCAGTACTTACGTTTGGTGACATGCTTCGTGTACCTGGAAGTGAGTTATCTCTCTTTCAAGCTAGAAGTAGGGGGGCAGATGTAAGAGTTGTGTACAGCTTTCTCGATGCAATTAAGGTAGCTAGATCTGAACCAAGTAGGGAGTTTGTGTTCTTTGCAATCGGTTTCGAGACAACAGCTGCAACAGTAGCACCGTACATAGCGCTTGGTAAGGTACCTGAAAACCTAAGTCTCTTTGTCTCTCATAGATTGATACCTCCAGCTATGGAATTCATGTCACTACTTAGACATGGAGCTGATGCGTACATAGCTCCGGGTCATGTATCTACAATAATTGGGTGTAAGCCCTACGAGGTGTTTCCTAAGGTGTATAGACAGAGTGTTGTCATTGCTGGATTTGAGCCTCTTGATGTTTTACTTGCTGTAAAAACAATATTGGATTTAACTAAGCGAGGAGACGTCAAGCTAGTTAATGAGTATAGTAGGGCTGTCAGATACGAGGGTAATGTCTTGGCTCTCAAGTACATGTACCGTGTCTTCGAGGTCGTAGATGGTGCTTGGAGGGGTATTGGTGTGATTCCTCAGTCTAAGCTATGTCTGAGAAGTGAGTATCGTAGGTATGATGCTGTGGAGAGGTATGGAATTAGTATTCGACGTGGTATAGATGTTAGACCAGGTTGTAGATGTGGTGATGTGATTGTTGGTAGAGCTGTTCCAACTGATTGTCCGTACTTCGCTAAGGTATGTACGCCGAATAACCCACTAGGGCCATGTATGGTCTCAATGGAGGGTACCTGTCGTATTTGGTATCAGTTTGAGAGGACGAGAGGTGGTGAGGTATCTGAGAGGGAACGAGCTACTGAGTATCTATATAACTCGTCTTCGTAGATTTTACAGGGAGCTGCTAACACATTACTATGAAGTTCGGATTTATGGTGACGGTATTAGGTGTGAGTTCTGTGGTAGACATTGCTTTGTTGAGAAGGGTAGCACTGGGTCTTGTGGTCTTAGCTATGAATCTATTGCTGCTAAGAAGTTACTGATGTGGGCTGTTATCGGTCTTAGTACTCACCTACACTCACTCAATACCTTAATGAGGTACTGTGGAGCTGATATACTACCTCGTATCAAGACCTCTAGTGGTGTGTACATTATCGAATCTGTGGTGGGTAAAGTACCTGAGAGTTTGGGTGAATTACGTGACTTAGTCTATGAGCTGAATGAGGTTTGTAATTGGTTGGTAGCACAACTACATTTTGGTCAGGAGAGTTCGGTTGTTGAGTTAGTGTCTCTCAGTCTATTTGCTGGTCTTCTAGACTTAATGGTTTGTGAACTCTATGAATTGATCAACGGTGTTATGAGGAAGGTTAAGGGTTCCTCTCCTAGACGTGAATTGAGGAGGGTACCTGTTGCGCGTTATAGGGTAGGTAAGCCGAGTATACTTGTGATTGGTCATAATTCACCTATTGTTGCTGAGTTAGTTGATTTGGTTAAGAAACGTGGGATTGATGTGCAGATCTATGGTCTCTGCTGTAGTGCTCACGAGCTTTCACACTACGTGGATGAGAGTGGTAAGTTCTTCTTTGCTGGTTCTTTAGCTGAGCAGGTTGAGGCTGTGGCTTCAGGTATAGCGGATGTTGTTGTCATAGATGAGCAGTGCATTATGCCTCTTGTACTCACTATTGCGGATGAGCTAGGTATCATTACTGTACTGACGAGTCCATCTATATGTAGTGATGCTCCTGATTTAACGTACTTAGGTAGTTGTAGCGATATCGTTAGAAAGGTTGTAGAGAACAAGGTAAAGAGGTTCGTTGTGAGCAATGTTAGGTTAGCTGCTGAGGTAGCTATTGAGCTAGCTAAGTATCGTTGGCTTAGTGGTGGTTATAGGGATAGTATAGGATTGTTAGCTAGATGTAGTGATTGTCTTCAATGCCTTAAATTGAGTACTTGCTCTACTGAACAACCTACTACGTGTTGCGATTGCGTTCTATGCCTTGAAGCTTGTCCCGTAGATTACCCAATCTCTAGGTACCTACAGTTGAGGACATGTAGCACTCACGAAGTACACTACGTGGTTTCTGGTCTAGACCAGGTACCTAGAGCTGAAATTCACGATGTAGCACCGACCTACGTAATGGGCTTCGTTCCTGGAATAGTAGCTGTCACTGGCTGTCCTGAGTATCCTCACTCCTACAGCGATCTATCAACTTTAGTACAGGAACTTATGTCACTAGGCTTTACAGTTCTATCAGCTGGTTGCACGGCCATTGTCCTTAGCTACTTTGGAGCTTATGAGCATGGCGCTTTAGGCTTTACCAGAGGTGGTTTATTGAACTTTGGTTCCTGTTTCGGTAATGTACGTATTGTCGAGTCGGTAATTGAGTTAGTACGTAAGTGGAGTGGATTAGAGGTACGTGGTAACTACGAGAAGATCTTTAGCGAGATCTTACTGAGGATACCTATAGTAGCAGCACTACCTGGATTACTAACAGAGAAAGCTCTTGCTCTAGCGCTTGGCTTTACTTCATTTGGGATACCGACTCTTGTTCGATCTACAGCAGTAACGAGGTTACTCAGCATAGTCGGTAGGGAGTGTAGTAAGTACTTTGATAGACGGTGTAGAGCTATCCTCACACTACCTACAGTACCCCCTACACTATTCACATCAGTAAGTAAGAGGGAACTACTTACAACAATTTTGCTCTGTAGTATGAGACATTGTGAATCTCCTTACTCAAGGAGGGTGAAGTACCGTGTACTTCATGAACAGGGTATTGACATAGCGAAGTATGTACGTACTTTCTACGAGCTTCCAGATGGGATCACCGTGGAGGAGGTAAAGCCGGGCTATGTACCTGACTTGGAGCTAGTAGTGAGTAGCAGCTAGGTACTCTCGACTATTGCTTCCTTAACTCAGTCCTAACTAATTGAGCAGCCTTTCTAGCAGATAGTACTACGGGAGTCATGTCAAGTACAGGTCTTGGTGATCCGAAGACAGCGTTAGCAGCTAAACTGCAGACGACTATACCTGGTAGTACCTTTCGTGTATTAGCAACCATAGCTCTACTAGCTTCCTCTACCCAGTAACCCCTCAACCCTATAACCGTACCATCTGGGGTAGGTACCTCTAGGTACGGTACACTTCTTAGTGCAGTCTCAACAACAAGAGCATTTTCCGTCGCATCGACAATAGCTCTAGACCTTATACACATTGTGAAGTTACCAATCTCAACAACAACTCCCTGAACAACATATTTTTGCAACTCTCTTGCATATAGTACGTCTCTGAAGTTAGCAGGTAGCAGTACCTTGACCTTTCTCTCCAAGCACCTAGCTACGGCCTTGATCATTAGTGTGTAGAGGTCCATGACTAAGAGGTCCCCTGATGAACACTCCTCTACTAGACCATGCTCCTTGAGTATCTCTATGGCATCTCTCCTGAATATGGCAACACCAACCGCACCTTGGTAAGAGTACTTAACCTCGTAAGGTACTGTACCTTGTAGAACGAGCACTACCGAGTGCTCTGTAGCTAAGCCAATTGCTACCAGCGGTGAGGCTATACTCGATCCAACGATTACGCAATCACATGTTATGTTTGGTGGGTAGTTTGTAGCTATGTACTGAAGAATTGAGTTCAGTACCCCGGAATCGCTCATCAATTCGCTGGGCATGATTCTCATCACCACAGAGTAAATAACCTAATCTCGAACCCGAGTTCACTATGAGACTACTTGTCAAGGTTTTCTACGATGGTAGGTATTTTGAGGGTTACGCAAGACAACCAGGTAAGGATACCATTGAACAGCACATTATCGACGCACTAATCGATTGCGGGTACATACGAACAGCTAAAGAATCTAGATTTCAATCAGCTTCGAGAACAGATCCCGGTGTATCAGCTATATCTCAGGTAATATGCTTCACAACAGATAGAACCACGTTCTACGTCATGGAGGTAAATGATAGACTTCCACAGCAGATAACGCTGTGGTCCTATACGCGAGTTCCACAAGACTTCAATTTACGTAGAGCTATAGCCTATAGATTCTACAAGTACTTCAAGAAGTACGAGGGTGAGGACATTAGCTCTATGAGTGAAGCAGCTAGGCTATTGATCGGATACCATGACTTTAGGCATCTCTGTGTTGTCGATAAGAGGAGACCAGTAACTAGGACTAAAGTGTACTGTGTTGCTGTTAAGCACATACGTACTTTAGATCTCTTGGTATTTGACTTCGTAGGTAGGTTCTTTCTCAATAAAATGATTAGAAAGTGTGTATCTGCACTCGAGATGGTTGGTAAGGGTCTACTCAGTATTGATGAATTTCGTAAAGTAATTGATAGTGAGATTAAGCCAAAAGCATCCATACCGCCAGCACCAGCTAGTGGATTAGTTTTAGTGGATGTTGGATTACCTATTAGATCTAGGTTTATTGTTTCCAGACAGGCACTTAAGAGGATAAGGAGGTACCTCAGGACTACAGTACAGGAGCTTTGGTCATGTACCTCCGCACTAAGCTATATTTACGATATGATGCTCGATGTCGGTAGTAGCGTTGGGCATATTTATTAACCCTGAAGCAGTACTTAACTCGGTGCACTACTGATGAGGTACTTGCAGAGGTACCTATACTACTACGGTGATGAGAGGTATATTGTAGGTACGTGGTTGAGGTCATTACTGTACTACAAAGACTCGTCTCTTAGCTCGTACGAAGTTTCACTCATGTCTCAGGTAGCTTATAGTGACTTGCTCAATTACCTCCTAGTTAAGTGGGGCATACTACGTAGACAGAGAGGTAGTGGTGATCCACTACTTCTTCTAAGTGAGAGACTGAATTACGAGTTACGTACTAGACCAATGAAGTTGTATAAGTTAATTGATGACTGGTTGGATTTCTGGTTAGTTAAGTGGAGACAAAGAGTGAAGTTAGTTTTTAGTGAGTCAGAGCTTGAGAGTGCTAGTTTAAAGGAGTTGATTAGCGAGGTTGAGCCTGTCATCAGTAGGTTAGATGACTTAGTTACTAAGTTGTATAGAGCACTTCTCCCTAAGCTCATAGACGTACTCGAGATATGTTTCACTAATGTGGTTCTCGATGGCTTGATTAAGACTGAAATTAAGAGAATGCTTGATGAGGCGGGTCTGAGGAGTGTTAGTGTCGAGAGTAAGGTTAAGTATATTCGAAGACATAAGGCTGTACTATACAGGAGATTAGTCAATAGGATACGTGAGCTACCAAAGCTCTCGGTACCACTGGTAATTTTGAGAGTTGATAGATCGATATTGGTTGGCAGTGATGTGAAGCCACTTCTCTACACGTAATCCAGTATAGATGGCTTTCCTCTCACTACCTCACCTGTAGCTCTTTTAACCTCAACTAACTTAAGATCAGGTAACTCAATAACTGTTATACCTTTTCTCGCAGGAAGTGAAGTACTTACGAAAAGTGTAGAGCCTATCCTCAGCTCAGTGACCTTAGCATTATGAGCATGAGCATAGAGCACTAGGTCAACCTTACTCTCTAGAACGACTCTCTCCATAGCTTGTGAACCCATTTCAGGCCATATTCTCCTATCCTCACCTTCGAGTAACTTGAATGAAGGTACGTAGTGGGTTAACAGTATCAGTACATCGACTGAACTCCTCAACCTCTTAAGCTCACTCTCTATGACCTTTAGCCTCTCAGAGTATACCCTGTATATGTTGGGTATGTGTTTTCTCTGCCATGAGGTAGGTCTATCGAGTACACCTCTAGTACCAACTACACCTACCTTAACCCCATTAATCATCAGTACTATCGACGAATCGTCAAGCCACGTAATTTCCGGATACATCTCCTTCAGCTTGTCCTTAACATCATCGTACTCCTCATTACCGAAACAAGCTAGTATCCTAACACCTCTCCACTTCTCGTTTAGCAATGTAAGGACCTCACGAAGGTGCTCAACACGACCCCGATATATGATGTCGCCCGACAATAGTACCAAGTTTGGAACTACAGTAATTTCCTGAAGGCATGCTCTTAGGAGGTTGATGTACTTTGGTGAGTGAACGTCACCGAAGGCTACGAGAATCGGAGACATTATCGATACCTCCATGATTGTGAAGGGCGCCCAAAGACAACCGTGTTCATCGGAAGCCAGAGCTACCTCACACGGTTGGGAGGCCCAATTACTAAAGCTTAATTGACAACTTAAAAACTATACCCCTTTAGGCGCGAAAGTACTTACCACAGCTCAAGCATTTGACCAATTTACCCTTCTCTCCATAGTCGCGTACCACAACCACATTAGTTGAACCACATCTGCACTTGAGCTCCTTATTCCGCATATGTGCTACCTCGTGGATTCTACGATGTGTGAAAACTGAATAAATCCTTTGCTCTACTCGTAAACTACATCACACCTGTTGAAGTTGTTTGCTTTACTTGCTGTGGCTGTGGTGTCGGTATTGGTGGTGGTAGTCCAAGTTCACGAGAGAAGAGAAGCACCTCGAAGTAACAGTGCTGGAATACAGCTGTGAATATTGGCTGTGGAACAATACCCTTCTCAAGATCTTTCATCAACTTCTCTAGTGAAGTTTCATCACTAAACCTAACCTCAGCAACACCCTTAACTGTCATTGTGAGTACAGGTGGTGATGTTGAGACAGTTAGTGTGAAAGGTAGTATTACCCTCGTGCCCTCTCTAATTACCTGACCAGAGGGAAGTGCTAGCTGTAGCTGCATCTGTAGTTGACCACCTACCATATTCACTAGCTTCTCTGCATGTATGTAGTTAAGTGCTATAGATAGCTGAAACTTACTCTCCACAGATCCCACCACACTAATGCAATCAGTACTATATGCATGATGGTATGACGATCTTTTAAGTGTTCACACTCCAAATAGAGTGAGTTAATTAGAGAGATAACTTGGTAGAGATTGATAAGTCGTGACCACAGCATTTGATCTACTACATCCAAAACTCAGGAACGTATTACCGAAGTTTGGGTACGAGAGGCCTACTCCAGTTCAGGAAAGAGCAATACCTACGATACTTGCCGGACACCATACACTAATCGTGGCACCTACTGGTACAGGTAAGACAGAAGCAGCTATGTTCCCTGTAATTAGTAGACTACTGGAGTTGAGAGATAGGGGTGAGCTAGGTAGAGGAACCTACGTCCTCTACATAACTCCACTTAGAGCACTGAATAGGGATATCTTGAGGAGGATGAAGGATCTAGCTGAGGTACTCGGTCTTAAGGTTGCCATTAGGCATGGTGATACGCCTGAAGTTGAGAGGAGAAGACAAGTTAAGGAACCTCCAACGATCTTGATAACTACACCAGAGACCCTTCAGTTTATTATTGTTGGTAAGAAGTTGAGAGAGACATTGAGATCTCTTAGATGGGTTATTGTTGATGAAGTACATGAGATAATGTACGATAAACGTGGAACACAGCTATCACTTGCTCTCGAACGTCTAGTTGATGTTGTTGAGAGAGAGTTCCAGAGGATTGGTTTATCAGCGACGATAGGCGACGTAGAGCTAGCTAGGAGGTTCTTAGGTGGTACCTCGAGAAGGGTTGAGGTCATTAATGTCGGTGCTGAGCGAAAATTAGATGTCCGTGTTGAGTGGGTTTACTCACGTGAAGATCCTAGTGACGAGAGGAAGAACCTCGAAGCTAGATTGGATAGGATACGTGAGATTATTGCTGAATCTACTTCAGTTCTACTCTTCACCAACACCAGAGATACAGCTGAATCACTTGCAGTGAAGTTACGTAATTTGGAGGTAGATGCTAGAGTTCACCATGGTTCACTATCTCGAGAGTACAGGGAACGTGTCGAGTATGAGTTCAAGGTTGGTGATGTTAGGACCGTAGTGTGTACCTCTAGTCTTGAGCTTGGTATTGACATTGGTCACGTAGATCTAGTCATTCAGTACATGAGCCCAAGACAAGTAACAAGACTAATCCAGAGAGTAGGGAGAAGCAAGCATAGATTAGGTGAAGCAGCTAAGGGTATAGTCATGACAGCTGACCTAGATGATACTCTCGAGGCCATGGTTATTGCTAGGAGGGCAGTACAGGGAAAGCTAGAGAAGTTTAGACCTCACTTCAATGCTCTAGATGTCCTAGCTCACCAAGTAATTGGTTACCTCCTAGTCAAGAGGGTAGCTACCATAGACGAGCTATATGAGCTAGCTAGGAGATCTTATCTGTACTCTAGACTAAGGTTAGAGGACTTAGTTAAGGTACTGAGATTCCTCGAGGAAATTAGATACATTAAGTTCATTGACGAGAAGACAGTTAGGTTGAGGAGAGGTACCTACAGGTACTACTTTGAGAGCGCATCCATGATACCTGACGTGAGACACTACAGAGTAATTGACATAGCTTCAGGAAGTACGGTAGGTGAGCTAGATGAGGACTTCGTTGCTGTGTATTGTGAACCTGGGTTCAAATTCATATTGGGAGGTTCGGTTTGGGAGGTTGTATCAGTAGATCATGATAACTTCAAGGTAAGTGTTGAACCAGCTGGAGACACGATAGGGGCTGTACCAGCTTGGATAGGCGAAGAAATTCCAGTACCTTTTGAAGTAGCGCAGGAAGTAGGTGAAGTTAGGTCAAGGATCCTCAGCTACATTGAAGAGGGTAGAGCTAAGGAAGCTATAGACTACCTAGTGCATGAGTATCCCTGTACAAGAGCAACAGCAGAGAGAGTAGTTGATGAACTACTTAAACAGCATAGTTCAGGAATACCAACAGCAACACACAGTACAGTTGTAATTGAAAGTCAAGGCAGAATTCACGTAATACATGCTTGCTTTGGTACTAAAGTTAATGAGACACTGGCACACCTAATACCAGTTGTACTACAGAGGAAGTACTACATATCAGCAGTAGCACGTCGAGATCCATACAGAATACTCGTAATCACCACGAGACCTGTGAGAGTAGATGTAGTGCTTGATTCACTACTCAGCATAGACAGTGTAGAGGAGCTACTTGTTGAAGCGATTAAGGGTAGTAAGCTCTTTCTCTGGAGACTATTCCACGTAGCTAGGAGATTCGGATTACTTACAAAGGACGCAACAATGAAGGATATCAGGAAGATCTACGAATCGATAAGAGACACTGTAGTCGAGGAAGAAGCAATTCGAGAATTACTCACAGATACATTCGACGTAAGCAAGACAGAGAAAGTACTCGACCTAATCAAGAGTAAAAGCATCGAGATAAAGGCAGTGGAGGTAACCACATTTTCATCATTATCAACCCCAATACTCTACACCTACATGAGACTAAACTACGTACCAGCAACAGCAACACCCTCAGTACTTGTAGACCTAGTTAAAAAGAGAATAAATGAGAGAGAAGTCAAGCTCCTATGCATAAGGTGTCTTAAGTGGTGCTACGACGTGAAGGTAAAGTACGTACCAGATGACATCAAGTGCCCAGTCTGCGGTGCTAGGACAATAGCCGTCTTACACCCAAGAGACGATCTGAATAGAGTAATCAAGCTACTTACCGAGACCAAGACAAAAACCAAGAAGAAGCTAAGTAAAGAAGATCAAAAACTTCTCGAGAGAGTTAGGAAAACAGCACTCCTCGTACTAAATTACGGAAAGAGAGCAGTAATAGCACTAGCAGGGAGAGGAATTGGACCAGCAACAGCAGTAAAGATATTGAATAAGGCTAGAGAAGCAGGTGAAGAAGCACTATACCTAGCAATACTTGAAGCAGAACGAGAATACGCAAGAACAAGACCATTCTGGGAAGACTAAGAGCTAGAGCAGGCTATAAACCATGACATAAAAGAGAAATAACCCCCTAAACCTCACAACAAGTAGAAAACGGCCCCGTCGTCTAGCGGTTAGGATGCCCGCCTTACGAGCACCTGCTGAGAGAGCGGGAGGTCCCGGGTTCGAATCCCGGCGGGGCCACCAAATCAATACACTTCGTAAACCCCTCCCTCGGTAGCTCCTATACCTATAGCACCTAACCTAAGCTGTCAGCTACTCAAGATTACTTACTCCAGTTTCTTACTCCTGATCTGTTCTTTTCGTTTGATGTCCTGTTCGTATGCTTGAGAGAAAGTTTATTTACTCTCTTCACCTGCCTCCTCGCAGGATTGAGGTAGAGTTGGTGTGGTTTGTTCCCTATGGTTACTCTAGTAGCCTTTCTCCTAGTCGTATTCTTCTCAATAATAATTGTCAGGATTGGTACTGTTGCTCTTCAGATGACTGGTCTATCTAGAGATGTTGCTGCTTTCCAGGCTCAATCCGCTTTCTCAGGTGTTGGCTTTACCACCTCTGAATCTGAGTACGTTGTTTCTCATCCCGTTAGGAGAAGGATTATCAGGATCCTTATGTTGCTTGGTAGTGCTGGTTTCACATCTGCTATTACGACTCTTGTACTTACCTTCATCGGTAAGACTCCTGAGGAGATGGCTTACAGAGGTATGTGGTTAGCGATCTGTTTAGCTGGTCTCTACTTCTTTGCTAAATCTAAACTCGTTGATAGGGGTCTGTCCTGGGTTATTGAGAGGGCACTTAGGAGGTTCACTAGCTTAAGAGTTTGCGATTACGAGCAGTTGCTTGGTCTCAGTAAGGGATTTACTGTCTGTCAGTTCAGGGTTAAGGAAGATAGTTGGTTAGCTGGTAGGAAGTTAAGGGATCTCAAGCTAGATGAGGAGGGTGTCCTCGTCCTAGCTATCTATAGGAGGGTTGGTGGCGAGGAGAAGTTTATTGGTGCCCCTAGGGGCGATACCGAGATTCTCCCTGGTGATGTATTGGTGTGCTATGGTCCTGAAGAAGCTATTAGGAATCTCTCCATTAGGATCAAGGGTGCTAAGGGTGATGCAGAACACCTTGAAGCCATTAGGAAGGAGCAGATCAGGAGACGCATGAGAGAACTATCTGGAGGATACGATTAGCTACTTTTTCTTCCTACTTCGTTTTACTGATGTAGTTAGTTACTGAATTTCTTCAACTTAAAGTACTATGAGATATATCTCGAGTATAGTGTTTGGCTTGTTCCTGAGTACGTTAATTAATTCTCTACTGATGTCACATGCTGCTTTACTCGCTCTTACACCTAGGGTCCTATCGTCAATGTATGTGCTTCTCCTCACTACTATTGACTTAGGGTTGCTTAGTGTAAGTTCTCTAGATCCCCACGCCTCAACTACATCAACTATCTTCCCTACCCTTAGGACTAGTAGTAGCTTTCTACCATCTCTAATATACTTCTTAACTCTTGGATCTAGGTCACGTACCGACTTGTTAGCGTTTACACCCACTATGCAAGTACCTCTAGGTGTTAGGTATGGCTCCTTAGTTACCTCTAATGTTGTTCTGTGAGTTGCTGTTATCAGTGGATGTCCCTGTGCTTTAATGGTGTCGATTGCTACGTAGCTTAGACTCTTCAGTATCTCAGTTAGGTGAGGATCTCTCATCTAGGGATACTAGGGTGAACCGTACTTACCTCTCAATTTAACAAAGACGCAGTACGTTATGAATTTCCTACGTATTTCACCACTCTCAGTCTTCTCTATGAGGAGAAGTTCCTGCGTCCAACCTCTCTCTACAGGTATTACCATTCTACCTCCAGGTGCTAGCTGTTCGATGAGTGGTTCAGGTACTCTCGGTGCCGCTGCTGTTACAAGTATTGCGTTGTAGGGTGCATACTCGGGATAGCCTTCACTACCATCACCGCATACTACCTTGACTCTATCTATGTACCCTGTCCTAGTTAGGTTCTCTATTGCGTACCTAACTAATTCAGGAAATATCTCGATGCTAACTACAAATCCTTTCTTCTCTGAGTACTTCGGTGCAACGATTTCTGCACAGAGTGCTGCGTGGTATCCTGTTCCCGTACCTATTTCCAATACCTTATCTCCCTCCTTTAGCTGTAGTGCTTCGCACATTATTGCACACATGTGTGGTGCTGATATTGTTTGGTTAAGGAATGTCGGTAATGGGTTATCTAGGTATGAGTAGAGTCTGTGTTGGTAGGTCACGAACTCTTCTCTTGGTACTACGAGAAATGCTCTGATGACGTTTGGTGACTTAAGTACTCCTTCCTCCATTAGCATCTGTACTAATCTCTTCCTCTGTCTTAAGAAGGCTTGTTTATCGAGCATCATCTCAGAACCAAGCCTCTAGACTACTCTGTGTCTTAATCTCTCTGAGTGCTTTAATCGCACGGTCAAGTGCTCTCTCTACTCGATCTCTTGAAAAGTCATGTTCATAGCACAGAAACCTAATGACTGCTTGCTTATCGGGTTCTCTCCACTCAAGTACGTACCTATCTGTTACACTTGGATTTAGAAACCATTCCCTAATCTTAAGTGGTTCTACTGGGAACTTAGCATTCTTTAGGTATGGTGTATTTAGTAGCTTCTCAAGTGATCCAAATTGTCTTATCAATCTTAGTGCTGTCTTGGGCCCTATACCTGGTACACCATCTGGATTGTAGTCTGTACCTAGTAGTATTGCTATGTCGATTAGCTGCTCCCTAGTTAGCTTCAAGTCCTTGAGCACATCATCGAGAGCGATGAGTTCGGGCTTTACCTCTATGTACACATCCTTACCTGGTAACTTCCTCCTACCTGTAATAGTTAGGTTTCTAACTAGTCTAGGTGCACCATAGAGTAGTGCATCGTAGTCTTGACTAGCTGCTGCCCATACATCTCCTTTTCTAGCCATGTAGGCTGCCTGTGCTTCACCTTCTGACGGTGCTTGTACCCACGGTATACCCATGTATGTGAGTAGCTCTTTAGCGTCCTTAACCATCTCATCAGTTAGCTTAGAGGCTTGCTGTGCATACTTCTTAGCTGCTGCTAAGTCTCCTCTAGCTATTGCCTCTTCATACTTCTTCAGTGCTTCTTCCTTCATGGTCTTTCTCTTCAGTATCTCAATAGCTTTCATCTCTGGCGGCTTACCATCAAATACGTACACTGGCTTAATACCGTGCTCAAGTAAGTTCACAGTCCGGTACAGTAGGCCGCTTAGGTGACTTGTAATCCTTCCTTTTGAATCCATTAGTGGTGTACCGTTAGGCTGCCTTATAGATGCCAGGAACTGATAGAGTGCGTTGTAGGCGTCTAGTGCAATAGCCTTACCTCTCAGCTGCTCCAGATCAATGGTTGATCTCTTCGTTATTAGTTCACCAAAGTTCTTTACACCCACGTTATGACCCTCATCTCACAGTCTCTTAGCTATCTTAATAAGCCTTATCCCCCTCCTCATCTCCTCAACCTGAATTAGTCCTTCCAGTTCAAGTCTCATCAAGGTCTTAATGACTTCGCTCCTAGCTATGTCGTCCCCGTAAATAGCCTTCAGAGCTTCCATTAGCTCATCCTCTCTTATCTGCTGCTTTTTCCTAACGATCTCCAGTATAGCTACGTGAAGTGGGATAGAGAATTTACTTGACATAGAGATCATCAGTAGTACATTGTTACGTGATGTACTCTCCTCTCTATTAGTGACCTAGCTCTCTTACCCCACTCCTCATACATCTTAATGAGGTCAGGTGTTACCGATGGTCTAACTCTCTTAAGCGCTTCTTCGAAGTGCCTCCAAGATACTCTATCAGCATTGATGTTTTCTCTAAGTGCTAGTAATCCAGCTTCTCTACACAGGAGCTCTAAATCAGCACCTGAATAACCATCTGTTCTTCTAGCTAATTCCTCTAGGTCCACATCCTTATCAAGTGGCATATTCCTCGTATGTATCTTCAGTATCTCTAACCTAGCTTTGTAGTCTGGTGGTGGTACGTAGATTAATCTATCGAAGCGTCCAGGTCTGAGGAGTGCTGGGTCCAATATATCTGGTCTATTGGTAGCTGCTATAACGACAACATTCTCTAACCTCTCAATACCATCCATCTCCGTGAGCAGTGTACTGACTACTCTTTCTGTTACACCTGAATCTGCGTACCCAAGACCTCTCATTGGTGCTATGGCGTCGATCTCATCAATGAACACTACACATGGTGCAGCCATCCTAGCTTTCCTAAAGACCTCCCTAATTGCCCTCTCCGATTCACCAACCCACTTACTGAAGACCTCTGGACCCTTAATCGCGATGAAGTTTGCTCCTGACTCCGTAGCAACAGCCTTAGCTAGCAACGTCTTACCACAACCAGGTGGACCGTAGAGAAGTATTCCCTTAGGTGGCTTGATACCCATTCTCTTAAACGCTTCAGGATACTTAAGAGGCCATTCAACAGCTTCCCTCAACTGTTGCTTAACCTCCTCCAAACCACCAATATCGCTCCACCTAACTGACGGTACTTCAACAGCTATCTCACGTAGTGCTGATGGAGTTATCTCCTTTAGCGCATCTAGGAAGTCCTGCATCGTTACTCTGAGATTCTCAAGTACCTCAGGAGGTATTGTTTCCTCATCTAGATTTATCTTAGGTAATACTCTTCTGAGCGCTCTCATCGCTGCTTCTCTACAGAGTGCAGCTAAATCAGCACCAGTGAACCCATGAGTCACCTCTGCTAGCTTCCTTAAGTCAACATCCTTATCTAGTGGCATGTTCCTCGTGTGTACTAGCAGTATCTCGTACCTACCTCGTGTATCAGGTATACCAACCTCTATCTCTCTATCAAATCTACCTGGTCTTCTAAGTGCTGGATCTATTGCATTTGGTCTATTCGTGGCAGCAATGACAATTACGTCACCTCTAGCTTCAAGACCATCCATTAGTGCTAGTAACTGCGCTACTACACGCTTCTCTACTTCACCGGTTACTTCTTCTCTCTTCGGTGCTATTGCATCTATTTCATCAATGAATATTATGGCAGGCGCATTCTCCTGTGCTTCCTTGAATATTTCACGGAGCTTTGCTTCTGATTCGCCATAGTATTTGCTCATGATTTCTGGTCCGTTGATTGCTATGAAGTATGCACCAGCCTCATTAGCAACAGCCTTAGCAAGAAGAGTCTTACCACAACCTGGCGGCCCATGTAGGAGTATGCCCTTGGGTGGGTCTATACCTAGGTGCTTGAATATCTCTGGGTGTTTTAGTGGTAGTTCAACGATTTCTCTTAGTTTTTGCTTAGCTTCCTCAAGATCACCAATGTCCTCCCACGTTACCTTTGGTATCTTAGAGGTCTCTACGGGTTTCTCAAGTATTACTAGGTTTGTTATGTCCTTAATCACAACTATTCCAGAGGGTTTCGTTGTGAGTACCGTAAATGTAAGTGCTTTACTTAGAACAGGTACCTGAACTATATCTCCTTCAACAACTGGTCGATCCAGTAATCTCTTCTTTACGTATGCTACCAAGTTATTATCAACAGCTAACGTTATTGACATAGGTGCTAACTTAACTAGAGTTGCAGGCTTGACATCTATGGCCTTCCTCACTATAACACGTTCACCTATTGACACACCTGCATTCTTTCTCAGAATACCATCTAGACGAATTACTTCCTGTCCTCTATCCTGATCGTACGGTGGTGCTACAACAGCTACAGTCCTCTTCTTACCTATGATCTCAACTATATCACCAGGTCTAATACCGTACTTCTCCATTACCTCAGGATCTATCCTAACTCGACCCTTACCAACATCCTTACTCTTAGCCTCTATAACCCGTAGCCTTACCTCGTTACTACTCTTAATCATACTTCACACCACAGCACTACTGCAAAAGTAGTCCTCGTTAGTAATCTTAGTCAGGGAGAGAAATAAAGTCCCTTCTTAAAAAGTAGCTGTTAAGCACGCTAGAGATCTCTAAACGAACATCCTAGTTATGTAGATTACCTCTACCTGGCTAACGTCATCTATACTCGATATAGCTCTCTCAAGAGGTTCTGTACCACCGGTAGTTTCTTCAGGTATCACAACATGTACCTTAAGAGCCTTTAGACCAAAGGCTATAGGTTCCTCCTCAATCTTAACTAGCTGAAACTCCTTCGGCAAAACTTCACCAATCTTCTTCTTCAACTCCTCTAAGTTAACCTCAATGCCTTTCGGAAATACCCTCGCTACTACGTATACTCGTCCTCCTCCGCTACTCATAGACTTCACCTACGGACCTTCAAAACCACATTTTGGACACTTATAAGTGTTTGCTAGTCTCCTACATCTCTCACAACGCCAGATAACTACTTCACCACAGTTAGGACAGAGAAATCTAGCTGCTCTCTCGTACGGTGGTATGGTTCTTCCACATGAACTGCATACAGGTAGCTCCAGCTGATCTCTAGGTGTCTTAGCTACCATACTTAATCCCACCATAGCTATGGCTCTAACCTATATCGGTCTCGTGGATACAGCACAACCTCCCTTATATCTTTCCTCCTCAACATCATCATGAGCAACCTACTTAATCCAAGACCCCAACCTGCATGAGGTGGCATACCGTACTTGAAGAACTGTAGATGCGAGCTGAAGCTCTGTGGATCTAGACCTTGTTCCCTAATCCTCCTCTCAAGTAAGTCCTTGTCGTGAATTCTAGTACCACCAGAAGCCACCTCTAGCCACTCAATGTTGAGATCAAAGCTCTCACTCTCTTCAGGATTATCGTCACAGGGCTTAGTGTAGAATGGTCTTAGTGCTGTTGGCCAGTAGTAGATGAAGTATGGTTGTTGACCAACTCTCTCACTAAATACCTTGAGGTGGTAAGTGGAGAGATCATCACCCCACTTAACCTCAATACCTCTCTCAACTAGGTAATCAATGACTTCGCTGTACTTAAATCGTGGAAATGGTTTTTCAGGAACTCTGAGATCGATACCGAGTACCTGTAGCTCCCTCCTACACCTATCCTTCACTGATCTATAGATTTCGACTATCAGGTCCTCAAGTAACTCCATTACGTCGAACATATCGGCAAAAGCCATCTCAATGTCAACTGAGATGAATTCATTGAGGTGATAATTCGTGTCGTGTTTCTCAGCTCTAAATGCAGGTGCTATTTCGAATACTCTCTCAAAGACAGCACAGAGCTGCTCCTTATACAGCTGAGGGCTCTGGGCTAGGTAAGCTACCTTACCAAAGTAATCTACTCTGAAGAGATTTGCACCTCCTTCAGTTGCTGTGGCTATGATCTTAGGCGTGAAGACCTCTATGAAGCCACGTTCCACAAGGAAGCTCCTAATTACTTGAAGTACCGCATGCTGTATCCTGAAGATAGCCCAGTTCTCAGCTCTTCTCAAATCAAGTACCCTGTACTTCAACCTCGTATTCAGATCTGCTGGAGTCTTCCCAGTTATGTCAATTGGTACAACTCGATCAGATTTACTAATGACCTCTATCTTATACGGAATGACCTCTATACCTAGCTTAGCTATTTGACTCTTCTTCACAACACCCTCGACATGGATTACATCCTCTCTAGACAACGACTTAGCAATCTCAAGTACTTCACTAGGTACTGAACCAGCTTTAATCGTTAGCTGCACTATACCCTCCTTATCGCGAAGAAGTACGAACACTATCTTACCAAGGTCACGAACATCATGCACCCAACCCAGTAGGTGCACTACTCTACCATCCATCTCTGGAGAGAGTTGAGATGTAAAGACCCTACTCCTACACACCGGCATCGCTAACCCTCAACAACAACCCTAACCTTCGTGCCGAACACAGCACTGATAAGTGATTCAAGCTCACGAGGTGAGAAGATAGATCTCCTAGCTTCGCGAGCTACTCGAATAACAGTTTCAGAAGTACCATCAGGAAACCACACAACATTAACACCAAGTACAGCAAGTGGCATCACTAGCTGCTCAATACCTTCCCTAAAACTCGTAGCAACATCCACCACACGTACCATCTTACCTAGCTTATCCTCAAGAACCTTATTTAACTTCATCAGTAAACTCCTCGAAATACCCCTCAAACCTCTAAGCAACACTACCAGCACTCGATCACTCTCAACACACCTAACATACTCACTGTCTCTCAATTGAGGAAACTGATTCTCTAGATCCAGTAGTACCTTCATGACCTCCATATCGCGCTCAGTAACCTGACCACTTCTAACCAAACTCTCACACCTAGGACACAAGACACCAGTCCTCAGACAAAAGGTACATAGTGGAATTTTCACGTGAACTACCTCCCGACAATTATTGTCATAGCAGTCTTCCTAAGGTTCTTCCCACCCCTCCCAGGTACAAGCTCAGTACCAATAATGACCTTCTTAATCAGTAAGTCCTTCATGAAACAGTTCTTAAGTGTTGCGACTACATCAACAGCCTTCGAAATAGCCCTACCCCTAGCCCTAATCTCAACCTCTGGATAACCCTGGTGAAATAGCGTTAAACAAGCCGTTACGTAAGTCATGACAGGCTTCCTACCAATGATGACACAGGGCTTCCTCACACTACTCATAACCTTAAACCTCAATTCAAAGCAATACAACAGACTAAGTATTAAAGAAAACCGTAAGTAAGCAAAATCAACACAACATACTGAGTCTATGAGGTATAGGTATATATAGCCCTTGACAGAAGAAAAGAAGTGAGGTAGGAGAATTATGCAACTAACAGAAAAACAGATAGCACTTCTTAAGTACCTACTCGACAAATCCCAACCACTAAAGGTATACACCGTATACATATCACAGGAAGAACTAGCACACGAACTAGGAATAACAAGACAAGCACTCAGCACACACCTAAGAAAACTCAAAGACCTCGGACTAATAAGAACAGGAAGAGAATTCATAGACGTAACAGAAAGAGCACTAGAAGTACTAGGACTAAAAGCAAGCGACGCCTTCGTACTAATCAAAGTAGAACCAAAAGCCAGAGGACAGGTATACGGTAGACTCCTCACATTCCCAGTAGAGAAGATCTACAGGGTAACAGGAGACATAGACCTAATAGCAGTACTAAGACAATCACACCTCAACGAATTCCTAAAACAAATAAGCAAACTAGAAGGAATAATCTCAACATCAACACACATAGTGATAGAAGAGCTGAAGTAGTGAAGATAGCTAAAATAGCTAAACATTTACCGCTATAGAGGGAAAGACAACCTTACATTTTTACAGTAGTGAGAGTTGAAGCGATAGTACATTGTAGACCCCTAAATTCGTTTTCAAGGAATGTAAGTAGAGGAGCATGAAGAGAAAAACAACCAATACTAGTGTTAAGGAGAGGTTGTGTCATTGATGAGGAATTTCAGGAATTACTACAGAAGCTACTCATAAAGTACAAAACCATCACCGTAGTAACTGAGAGCAATGATCCTTACTACAGACTAGGCTTCTTTCTTGCAGATGGAGCTAGAGTAGATATACTTCATCACCTACTACATAAATGGGACTTCTGTGTACGCAGTAAGAAGTACTATGTACTTCGCTATATATTGAGAGATATAGCTCCTATACTGTCCTCATACCCTATCACTCGCATCAGTGCATGGACACAGAGAGGTAGGCAGTACCTCTATGCTAAGTGCATGGTACCTGCTTCCGAAGCTTTATTCCTCAGAACGATTCTAGGTTTTGCTTATTTGGATAACATGGAGGTAGTGGATACCCTACTACTGTCCTTCATAGACAATGAGGATAAGTTAGCAAGATTTGTAGCAGGGTTGATAGATGGAGATGGATGCGTGAGGAAGGATCGGTACTACATTGATGTATTCATTCCCTTAAGTAGCCTAGAGGGAAAGATCGTAGGTAGGATATTGGATCTATTTACTGTGAAGTACAGCACCTTTGAGCAAAGTGGATACACGTACTTTAGGCTGCATATCGGCGAGAACTCTGATCTAATGAAGTTAGTAGCCAAATACTTGAGAATTAGCTCAAAGAGGAAGAGATTAAGCAGATTGTTGATGAAGTATGTTGAGGAGGAGAGAACTATAGCTTTGATAATTGCACAATGTATAAGACTTCGAAGTAAGAAGCCGACAATACTCGTGATAAGTGTTGGTAGAACAATGTTGGTAGAGGATCTAGTTAGCAAGGTAACGAGATTGCTAAGTAAATTCAACGTGGAGTATACAGTGACAAGTGCAAAGCGTAGAGGTACCTCAAAAATAATTTCAATACCCTGTGGACGGAACCCAAGTAACGTCACTAAACTTGCGAACTTATCTAGATACTATGGTATTCAGTATCCGATAGCACTAAAACAGGTAGCAAAACGAGTAGGTGTAGAGCTACCGGAGTAGTGAAATTCACTAGACTAGCTACCTCGCGTACTTCATGTGTAAAACGTTAAAATGGGGATAGTTGTAGAAGTAGACGAAGTGAACGTAAGGTATGGGCCCCGTCGTCTAGCGGCAAGGATGCCCGCCTGACGCGCGGGAGGTCCCGGGTTCGAATCCCGGCGGGGCCACCACTTTTCTTCTTGTGTGGTAGGTGTATTAGCTACTTCTCACTTCTGTGTACTTGATGGGGGTTGGTATTTACATTGCTTTTGAGGGTATTGATGGTTGTGGTAAGACCTACCACTCAGGTAGGGTCTATAGGAAGCTGCTTGATCTCGGTATTGATGCTGTATTGGTACGTGAACCGTACTATCCTGAACTACGTGAAGCGATAATGAGGAGGGTGTGGAATCCAGTATCTGAAGCTCTACTCTTCACTGCTGATAGGATTCAGCTTCAGTTAGAGATCATTGAGGATGCACTGAGGAGTGGTAAGGTTGTGATTAGTGATAGATCTGTCTACGCTACGTTAGCGTATCAAGCAGCTAGAGGAGTACCACGGCAACTACTGAATTTCCTCTATGAGCTAATACCCATCAAGCCGCATCTAGTAATTCTACTCGATGTACCTGTTGAGATTGCTCTAGCTAGAGTTAGGGAAAGTGGTCGTGAAGTTACGAGGTTTGAATCCATGGACCTACTTGAACGAGTGAGAGAAGAGTACCTTAGACTAGCTAGTGAACTACCTAATAAGTTCATCGTAGTGGATAGTGGTAGGGATGTGGAGTTAGTTGAGCAGGAGGTGTGGAGTCACGTACTTAGATTCCTCAAGGAGAAGGGAGTTGTCGAGTGATACAGAAATCGGTAAAACCTTAAAATCCACAATAACCCTACTACATAGGGGCCGTCGGCTAGCCTGGACTAGGCTGCACGGCTCGGGCCCGTGTGACCCGGGTTCAAATCCCGGCGGCCCCACCAGGTAGAGGAGGTACTTCCATGACCTCTCTCGCACCTAAAATTGATCACAGTAAGTGCATCGGGTGTGGTATCTGCTTCTTCGTCTGTCCCACTAATCCCAAGGTATTTCAACCCTGTAGAGGATTGTCTTGGGTTGTTCATCCTGAAGCCTGTACAGGATGTGGACGCTGTGTCAAGTACTGCCCAGTACACGCAATAGAGCTAGTACCTCTTGAGCATGCAGGACCAAAACTACCAAGAGACTTCATAGGAGAAGTTGTTATAGGGAAGTTAATCGGGAAAGTGAAGCAGTGATGAGGAGTACCCTCGCCAGATAGGTGAAGAGTAGCCCAGTAGCTGACTAACTAGAGAAACTAGACCCCGCTTAATTACATCAGCTTACAGCTAGTTCATAAGGAGAGACCTCCTAAGGGGAAAGGTAGTATGAGGTGAGAGCAGAAGAAGTAAACTCTATAAATACAGATAGACAACACAAGGGATAGGGCCCGTAGCTCAGCCTGGTAGAGCGGCGGGCTTTTAATCACGTGAGAAGAAACCCGCAGGACCCGGGTTCAAATCCCGGCGGGCCCGCCATATCCCCTACAACTTCCTCTCTAAATATCACAGAGTTCGGACAATAGGTCCTCCCTCAATGTCCTTGCTGAGCCTCTTAACCCCTTAAGGTCTTAGTTTCTCTTGATGCTCCTGTCATCCTTCATTGCTCCTATGGAGTGAGTTGCTGTTGCTGTCGTGAATGCTGATGGTGTTACCGCTACTTGGACCGTAAATGGGTTTACTGCTGTGAGCATGTATTGTTGTGGTTGGTGTCTTGGTTTTGAAGATAGGAGGAAATATTTTCGAGTTTTACGTGGTGTGATTTAGTATGTGTAGTCTTGAGGTTGCTAGGTTGCTCTGTTCTGATCAGGATGTGAAGAAGGTTCTCTCAATGTACTTTCCGGATCTCATGAGTAGGGTGGGAATTAGGTTACCGAAGCTCTCTCCATGTGATGCACATCTAAACTATGCGTACAGGATTGTGGTTTTGCTGTCTCTACTGAATGAGTTTGTTAGGTGTGGTGGTGAGTTTACAACGTACACTATATCAGGTACCTCATTGAGTAGAGGTGATGTCATTGATTTGACACCTATTGTACCGAATACAGCAACTACAGATCTCGATCTCGCACTTAAGAGGTTGATTCCTGTTGCTACTGTTGAGTTGGGTGGTAGGTCATTCTCGATCTGGTACAGTACCCTCTACCCATGTACGTTGAGTCCCTCCATAGTTGATATACTAGTTGTCCCCTGTACTGCTACTCTAGAGGTTTCGTACCACGGTAGTCAACCTATTGTGTACTGGGTGAGTACTATTGATGAGGAAGGTAGGAAGCTTCCTATGGCTTGTGTTGTTAGGTCGCTTAGACCTGATTCTGTGTTTCAGTACTTCACCTATGTGGTACCTTCGTGGAGTATGAAGCATGTTGTTATTTGGTGTCAGTGTACTAGACCTAGTAGGAGGAGGATCGATCTCTTGATTAAGTTCTCCGAAGCTAATCCTAGGGGGTGTATTGCTGTTGCTCCACCCGGTGTTGATGTTCCTAGGGTTGAGGCAGTGTACTACTTGCAGGATTCAGGTGATCTAGAGTACTTGCGTTCACAGTTACTGAGTAGTGTTAGGAGATTGCTTAGGTGATTTAGCTCTTTGCCTTACGTACTTACCCAGTAGCAGTGCCCTATTGAGTACGAAGAGCTTCTCCTTCTCGATATCTACTTCGTAACCTGCTTCGATAGAGGACAGTAGGTAGTAGATTTCAGCAACTGCATCACTTAGTAGGAAGAGGTCTCCTACTTCACGTGGTTCGAGTGAGAGTAGTTCGGTGAGTAGTGTCCTCAATGTAGCTGTGTCCAGTGTTCCCTTGCTCAACATGGTCATTACTTCACAGTACGTGTTCAGTAGTGCTGTTGCTATTTCCTCGCTAACTACTTCCTCTCCACTAAGTAGCTTTAGCATGTACTTGAAGTAGGGGACGTGGTATCGAGGTATGTACTCAGTACCCTGTAGGAGCTTTAGGTATGGATTCACTACATCGGAGTACGTAGCAGTCAATTGCTTCAACACGTTCACGACTTTACTTCTCAGCTCCATATCGTTCAGTAGGAGTGAAGCTATGTAACATTCAATCAGCAGGTCAACTAACTCAACGACATCACCTACCTCACCTCTACTCACACTATTCAGTACCTTGGTACTTAGGTCCTTCAGTAGCTCTCTAACGTCACTCATTGATAGGTACATAGTTAGTACGAGTGATTACTTTTTAGGTGAGTAATTTATGTGTGGTCTGTAGTGATGAGAACCACCGGAGCTTAGTTTCTAGGTGCTGAGAGAGTCCCGCGCCTGATCTAGGGAAAAGGAAAATAACTGCCGTGTCCTTTCCAACTCTAGGTGGTGTCAATATGGAGATCAAGATTACTCTTCGAACAGATGCTCCTGCTAGAGATGTTGTATCTCTGATACTCGATAAGGCTAGGAATGCTAAGAGACTTGGTGAGAATGCTGTTGTAATATTGGATGATCAGGGTAACATAGTTGCTACCGTAGTGGTGAATCAGATTGAGGATAGTTTAACGGAGGTTACTGTCAAGGCTTCGAAGTATACTGATGTCTTGGATTTACTTCAGAGTGAAGTAAGTGCTGAGGTTACTAATGTTGAGTAGTTCTAGGGTTCTACGTCTAGGTGATTACGAGGTTACTATCGAGCTTCTTCCAGGTACATCGAGTATCGACTTTGAGAATGCTGTTTCCATCATTCGTGAGGTTGCTAGTGTTGCTAGTGCGTACGTAGTACCTCTTGATCGTAGGATCGTAGCTACTGTCGATACGACGAAGGTTAAGATGAAGCTTCTGTTTAGGGAGATGGATGCTCAGTTCTTTATCACTTTACTCGAGCTATTTGACTACCTATACGTGTACTCTATGAAGGTTACTGATCATGTTATTGAGCTAGTTATTGACTTGGGTGCAGCTGACGTTATTAAGGAGTTTACTCGTGGTTCTATGGAGTGTGAAGGACGTGGTTACTGATATTGAGGTTAGGAAGGTTCAGGAAATTAAGGGTTCCCTCTACGTATCACTTCCTCGTGAGTGGGCTAAGAGATTCGGCATTGTCAAGGGATCTCTCGTTCTCTTAGAGGCTTCACCAGATGGAATTCTCGTAGTTAGACCGTGGCGAGATGAACAGGTTATTGATAGTAGTACAGAGTTGCGTAAGGTATCTGTCATAGCTGATCAGTATCTATCAAGGAAACTCGTGTCGTACTACTTACTTGGCTTCGATGTGATTGAAGTTAGGATTAGGCCAGAGGTAGGTGAAGTAGCTAGGAAGTGCATTGATGAGATGTTGAAGCTCCTTCCCGGTCTTGAGATCGTTGAGGAGAGTAAGGATGCTATTGTTCTTCAGTGCTTCACCGATACTGGTGGTAGTGAGGTAAGTAAGTTAATTCAGAGAATGATTAATGTTGTTGCGAAGATGCTATACTCAGTACTTGAGTACTTCGAGACAGGTAGAAAGGAATGTCTCGAAGATATCTTGAGGAGGGATTACTTAGTCGATAGAGCTTACTTCCTAGTTGTTAGAGGAATTCGAAAAGCGCTACGTAGTAGAGCTAATTTCGATCCTCTTAAGTTACTGGACTATAGATTGCTAGCTATGATAATTGAGCAGATTGGTGATCTATGTAAGGAATTTGCTAAATTTGCATTGACTAGAGACTACAATGAGTTGAGTTCTGAGGCTATTACTAGGTTTAGGTCTGTAGTTGATGTCCTCGTCTCTGCACTGCGTAAGTGTATTCAGATTTATGAGAGGTGTGATGTAGCTGAATTAACGAAGCTTATTTCCGAGCTAAGTCGTGTAGAGAGCGAGTTAGAGAAATTAAGTTGTTTATGTTGTGAGTTAGCTAACTTACTACATCGTGTAGAGAAGTTGGTAGGTGATGCTCTAGACCTAGTACCGTACAGAACCTAGGTAGCGTAACCTTCTCTCACTAGCTTTGTTGCTAAATCGATGAACTTCTCCCTTCTCCTCCTATGCTCTTCTAACCACTTCAGTATGATCTCAGCAGCCTCCCTCTTGCACTCACCACATAGTCTCTTACCTGTCACACACTCCTCATAGATCTTCAGCAACTTACTATCGTCCTCAACGAAGTGAAACATCAGTACCTCGTAAACACAGCAAATCTCCGGTACACCACCTTTCTCACGCTGCTCCTTAGCTGTTGGTCTACCACCTGTAAATGCATTCATTATCTTGAACTTCACACTCTCTAGCTCTTCCGTCAGGGTGAACATACCCATTGGGTTTCTCTTAGACATCTTCTTCTCTCCTGTTAAAGACCTCATTAACCTATGGTATGTAGCGCTAGGAAGCTCAAAGCCATAGATTGACCTGTACTTCTGAGCTATATCTCTAGCAAATCTAATGTGTGGGTCCTGATCCGCACCTACAGGAATGACTGTTGGCTTTGGTCCACCGAAGTCTGGGTGTTGTGGTAGTAGTATGTCAGCTACCTGAATTATGGCTGAGAGGTATAGTCCGAAGTGTCTCGGGCCGTAGATAGCTTCTAGGAGGTTCATTGATACTCCACGAGCGAATACTGTTGCCATCTGAAGTACTCTCCTCTCTCTGGATTGCCTATAGACGTAGACTCTCTTAGGATCTAGACCTAGTGCGAGTACGTCAGCTATGTTGCTGATAGCTATCTCCTCAGCTTTGTCAAATGGTATACCATTGTCATTCCAAGCCTCTACATCAGCTATGCAGTAGAATGCCATTGCTTTGTTAGAGAGCTTCTGAAAGAATATTATTTCCTCTGCTGTGAGCTTAGTACCGAGATGGAAGTCACCTGTAGGCTTTATACCGGATAGAACTGCGTACTCTTCACCCTCTTTGATAGCCTTAAGTATCTTCTGGAGATCTCTATGACCGAAAATTATCTTCCTTCGAATTAACCTGTGCTTAATTGGGAACTCGTCAATTAGAGGATCTATTGGTTCAACACCAAATTGCTCAAATAGCTTGCTATAGTCTTCAATAGCTGTTTCTCCCCAGGGATCAATTACTAACTTTCGTTCCACAATATGGGTACACCTCCTCGTATAGGTGGGGAGGTACTTGGTTATTTTTGAATTACTCAAGAGTTGGAATAACTCACACCATTACTGACTCATGGCGATATCTAGATACGTTCTCAAGTGTCTACTAGCTACTACTGACCAGTGAGTTCTCCTCACAAATTCACTTAATGTAGGTCTGATCTTCTTGAGTATGTAGCTGTAGTTCTCAAGTACATAAGATACCATGGATGCTATCTCTCTCGGGTCAGCTAGTGAGACAACTAGTTCTGGAACTAGTTCATAGTACTCGACCAATCTAGGTACCTTGGTGCACACTATTGGCTTTAGTGAACTAGCTACCGTATGTAGCATACCACTAACACCTAAGTGGCCTCTGTACTCCCTATACGGTAGTACGATGACATCAGCTAGCGCAGCAAGTGCTAGCAGTTCGTCCCTAGTCAAGTACCTACCAATCATGACTGCTGATACCTTACCACTAGGCACGAGGTACTTACTCAGTTTCTCGAAAACAGCAACACCATCACTACCCTGTGGTGTACCTGCGGTGACCACAGTGCAGTTTTCGTGGAGTTCCTTAGCTAAGTACTTAACTAGCTCAGGTACGACATCAGTACCTTTATCCCACCTGATGAAGCCGGGAATGAAGATCACATAGGTGTTGACCGCAGCCTTTAGACCGAGTAGCTCACATAGTTCCTCTCGTTTATAGTTAATGAATGGATTGTGAGGTGTTCCGTGAGGAATCACGACAATCTTATCTACATCAACTCCTTGGTGAAGTAGCTCAAATTCCTGTAGCTTACTGTGTACAATCAGTAAATCGACGTACCTACAGAGCTTCAACTGATACTTAACGTACTCCCTACCCTTAACCACGTGGTACACGGTATGCATTGTCATGACTATACTACGGCATTTCTTCCTTAACTCGCTCAGGAACTTTAGAAATTCCTCTGAGAATGGTGGGTGGTGAACGTATTCGTGCTGAATGTGCGCTATGTCGTGGTTGGGCACCCTACGTAGTACGTCAATTGCTCTATCATACTTACCCTTACCTACCACGAATACCGGTTCTACCGTAGCCTCGGTACCATAGTCGTGAGATCTCTCTGAATCCTCATTAGCGAGTATAGTTACTTCTCTAATGTACCTATGCCTCGATATCAGCTTCAAATGCATCAATAGACTATGTGTGTACTCAGCTATCCCACATGGTGTGGGGGGATAAGTTGATAGGAGTAGTAACTTCATGATCTCAGCTTCTCAGTACCTTTAGCATAGCTTCTGCGAAGGTTTTTGGATGAAATCTCTGTGCAGTGAGGTAAGCTGCGTACTGTAGCTTAAACCACTCCTCTCGACTTAGCTTCAGTACGTGGATTAAGTACTTCACCAATTCGTAGTCACTCCATGCTAAGTAACCTTCACGACCATGCTCAATGACTTCAGCAAGTCCTGTAGGTGCTCTCACAACAACTGGGACTCCCTGACTCATTGCCTCTAGAGGTGCTAAACCAAAGTGCTCCCCTATTCTAGGATGTACGTACACTCTCGCACTATGGTATAGTTCTAAGAGTGTTTCCTCACTGGGTGATGGTATTAACTCCACATCTCTGTACCTATCCTGTAGCTCATCCACAATAGCCTTAACATGTTCGTAGTACTCCCTATGTCTTGGATCTACGTAACCAGTGAGTACGAGCCTAGCACTAGGTACTTCTCTCTTGACTAGTGGAAAGATGAGTGCTAGGAAGTCATGCCTCTTAAGTGTAGTGAACCTACCTACATAGAGTATAGTTGGTTCTCGATCACTACCAAGTGGTGGTTCAGTACTAAAGAACTTCGAGTCTATACATGGGTACACAACGTATGGTTCGAAACCCCATAGGAACTTAACAGCTAGACCTGTTCTCCTTGAATTGACGATTACCTTATCTACGTAGTTGAGGCATTTAGCCGTTAGGTGCGGATACCTTGAGTACTTCGTATACTCCTCTAGATTTTCCTCACTAATCTCCTCATCTAGGGGAAAGTGAACATACATGCAGGTAGCTACTTCCTCTCTAGCTCTCTTAGCTATGTAGCAGTAGTACGGTTCCTGAATCATTACGAGAACAGTATCTGGTTCGTAGGCTGTGAGAACTGTGAGCATTTCTCTAGCAACATCACTGCTACTCTTCAGTGTAGTTACTTGAGGAGATAGCTCCTTACTAAACCATTCCTGGTCAGTACTTGCTGTGACGAGGTAGATGTCAATTCCGAGCTTACTCAATTCCTCAACCAGTATCTTAGTTAACCTTTCTGAACCACCTTTCACAGTTAGATGTGGGTGAACTACCAGTAACCTACTCACCATAAATATCATCTCACGAAATTATGGTGGTGAATAGATAGAGTATCTAATTTAATGGAGTGATGTAATGTCGAGATATTTGGTACATCACTTACAAGAACTCATTAATGTACTTTTGCTCATGAACTATGATCTGCACTGCCAGCAAAGTACATTGATAGCACTGAGGACTTTAGTACTAGTAAAAGTTGAGGTGATTAGGTTATTCAGGAGAAAGGGTAGGGGGTTGTTTCATTACCTTGAGTATCTACTAGCTACCTCACTTCTTTTTCTTTTTCGGTGGTAGTATTTGGCTGTAGTCCTTTACTGGGAATGACGCTCCGCACTTTGAACATGTTACGCTCATATTCATTGTATACCAGCTCTCTGCCAGCTCAACTTCTTCCTTATGTCCACAGTATGGGCAGGTCACTAGTAATCTCAAAATCTTTTCAGGAACTCCACCAGACCACTCTTCGTAGAAGTACCACTCCTCACCTTCACTACCAGTGCTCATTCCTTGCCACCTGCCTAACATGTGATCTACATTAATTTAAGCTTTCCTCTACTCAGAAGCAAGAGGCTTCATCAACATTCAGTAGTCGAGTTGATCATCATCTAGAGACTACATCTCTACACCGAAGTCACTTAGAGTACTGATAAATCAAACTAATATCTCCATTTTCGACAGTTATCGAGTAGGTGCTCAACATGAGTGGTCTAGAGGAAGTTCTGCACGAACTTGAGAGTAGGTTTGAGGTTAAGAGGGTAAGAACACCATTGTCAGTAATCTACGAGATCCCTGCTGTGATCAAGTACTTCGATAGAGGTCCTACTCTCGTATTTACGAGGGTTAAGGAAGACGTTTGTGGTGTTGTTGCTGCGAATTTAGTAAATACTAGAAGCAAGGTAATGTACTACCTTGGTGTAGGGTCCGATGAGGAGCTTTATAGGAAGATCTTGGATTCAGAGAGTAAGGTTGGGAAGATTACTGAAGTTTCATCACATGACTATAAGGAGATTGAGGTGAATCTCGAGAAGCTACCTGTTCTCAAGTACTATGAAGGTGATGCAGGTAGGTACGTAACTAGTGCTGTGGTTATTGCTAAGGATCCAGAGACAGGTTACCACAATCTCTCTGTTCATAGAATACTCGTACTTGGTCGAGATGTAGCTACGTTAAGGATTGTGCCACGACACCTATACACGATATGTGAACACTATAGGCAGAGAGGTATTACGAAGGTTCCGGTAGCTGTGTGCATAGGAGTTCACCCACTACTACTCTTCGCAGCATCGTGTTCACCACCATTCGGGTTCTCGGAGTACCACGTAGCTAGTAACTTCATGAATGCTGATGTGAGGGTATGTGATCTAGGTAATGGAGTGTTGGTACCTATCGACTCGGAGTACGTACTACTTGGTTACATCGACCTAGAGACACTAGTAGACGAAGGTCCATTCACTGACATTCTCGAGCTATATGATAAGGTGAGGAAGCAGCCACTGCTCAAGGTAGAGAAGATCTACGTGCTTAGGGATGTACCCTACTACCACGCAATTCTACCAGGTGGAGCAGAGCACAAGCTATTGATGGCGCTTGAGAGAGAGGCTAGGATATGGAATTTCGTTAGAGCTGTAGTACCCTACGTTAAGGCGGTCAGATTAACGTGGGCCGGTGGATGCTGGTTACACGCAGTTATCTCAATTAGGAAGATCACTGATGGTGATGCAAAGAACGCGATCATGGCAGCCTTTGCGGCACACCCCTCACTTAAGCATGTTATCGTCGTTGATGAGGATATTGACATTGATAATCCTGAAGAAGTTGAGTGGGCCATAGCAACGAGATTTAGAGCTGATAGAGGGCTTGTACTCGTACAGTACGTAAGAGGTTCAACACTTGACCCCTCAGCTATAGATCAAGAACAAGGGTTAACGACTAAGATGGGGATAGATGCTACCTACCCAAGAGCTGAGAGGAGGAAGTTTGAGAAAGCTAGAATACCGATAAACGTAAGGGAGCTCATAGAGAAGCTAGAGGTGTACTGATGAGTAGAAGACCTCTTGAACTAGCTGCAGAGGTCATGGAAAAGCTAGCATCTATCTACGGAGTTTCCGAACTAATTGAGGTAGCTCACGTACACATATCAGGTGTATCATACCTAACAATTGGTGATGCAGGATTAGAGTTCCTAGAGGATCTCGCTAGTAAGGGCACGAAGTTTAGGGTATCAGCAACGGTAAACCCCATAGGATTTGATCTAGAGCACGTAGAGCAGCTCAAGATCCCACAAGACTTTGTGAATAAGCAGCTCAGGATATTGAATGCACTCAAGTCCATGGGAGCAAACCTAATACTAAGTTGTACACCCTACGAAATAATCGACCTACCTCCAGGAACACATGTAGCTTGGGGAGAATCAAATGCAGTAATCTACGCTAACTCCATACTTGGACTACGAACAAATAGAGAAGGTGGACCCCTCACAGTTCTAGCAGCTATCCTAGGTAAGGTACCTAAGTACGGTCTACACCTAGATGAGGTAAGAAAACCAACACACCTAGTAGAGGTTAAGTACTCACAACCACTTAATCACCTAGTAGCTAGTGCACTAGGTTACATCATTGGTGAACTCGTCGTTACCGGAGTTCCACTAATTAGGGGGAATATCATTAAGTACTTCTCGGAGTCCCCACATGGACATGAACTAGTTAAGCTCTTTCTAGCATCACTAGCAACATCATCGCAAGTAAATCGCTGCATCATACCTAACCTATCACGTGACTACGGTGGTGAAGTACCGAGTAAAGTCATTGAGGTAGAGGAAAAAGACATTAGAAAGGCAATTGATGAACTTAGCTCTGGCGCTACACCAGACGCCATAGCTATTGGGTGCCCACACTGTTCGCTAAAGGAAGTAATGCTCACCTACAAAATACTTGAACGTGAAGGTATTAGGGCTAGGAAGCTATTTCTCCTCTTCACCTCTAGGAGAGTTAAAGAAGAGCTTAGGAGACTAGGCGTCTTAAGCAAATTGAGTGAACGTGGAGTACTGGTGTGTGCTGATACCTGTATAGTCGTCTCACCCATAGTACGTACTCTAGGTATTAAGGTTGTTATGACAAATTCAGGTAAAGCAGCTCACTACCTTAGGAGAATGCATGGTATTGATGTGGTGTTAGGTGACTTGTATGACTGCATTAAGGAGGTGCGTAACGGTGCATAGTTCATTACTTAGGTTTAGAGTTAGGTTCATTGTAGGTAGGAGACGAATATGTGCACCGCTCCTTATAGAGAGATGCCCCATATCGCCACTAGGTGATATAGACCCTAAGACAGGTGTTTTGAAGAATCCAAAGTGTAGAAACTATGGGAAATCAATTAGTGGTAAGGTATTTGCTTACCCAGTGTCATGTGGCTCTACTGTAGGTAGCTACGTACTCTACCAGCTTAGTAAGGTGGGTAGAGGACCTCAAGCAATTGTCGTTAAGCAAGTTGACCCAGTACTCCTAGTAGGCTGTATCTTAGGTGGTATTGAGTTAGTTGAGTGTAGTCATGAGGACTTCTGGTACATGGCTAGGGATGGTTACGTAGTTGAGCTAAATCCAGAAGAACATACACTGACTCTAATTCCTCAGTAGCTGAATAAGCATCGTACTCTAGACGAGCTTACTCGAACTAACATTTAAATGAGATGGCAATGGTTACAACACAGGTGTCACTATGGTCAAAGTTAGGTGGCATGGTCATGCATGTTTTGAGATCTCAACACCAGAAGTAACCGTAGTTATTGATCCACATGACGGGATCTCACTAGGTATCAAGAAACCAGAGGTAAAGGCAGACATCGTACTGATTAGTCACGACCACTTCGACCACAATAAGGATGCTGTAGTAGCTAAACCTGGAGCAGAGATACTGAAGATGTTTCGTGGTGAGAAAGAGGTAAGAGGTGTGAGGATTAAGGGAATTGAGACTGCTCACGACGATGTAGGTGGTAGAGAGAGAGGAAAGAACATAGTTTACGTAATTACCGTAGGTGAAGTAACGTTCTGTCACCTAGGTGATCTAGGACACATACTGACAGAAGACCAGGTTAGAGAGATCGGAGCAATTGACGTACTGATGATACCAGTCGGTGGAACGTACACAATAGGACCGGAGGAAGCTAAGTCCATAGTCAAGCAACTAAATCCCAAGGTAGTAATACCAATGCATTACAAGATACCAGGACTACAGCTACCACTACTCCCAGTATCGCACTTCCTAAAGTACTTCGAGAAAGTCAAGAAAATAGACAGCAACGAAATAGAAATAACGAGAGAAACGCTACCAGCAGAAACAACAATCTACGTACTATCACCACCGTAGCTAAATCACCTAGGAAAATCGAAGCTCAAACCACCACTACACTTTTATACCTATACCAAACTCGAAGCCCTGTGACACAGGTAAAAATAGAGAAAGCAAGAGGTTCCCTACTAAGAGAAGTGATTAAGCAGTGGAAGTACTACCTAAGAGATCAGGGACCAAGCAAACTAGATAACTACATCCTAGACATCGAGAGTGAGGAGATACTACACAACACAGTAACAGCACTAGTAGAGAGCGGAGATACTGAAGTACTTGTAGCTAAAGAAGGAAGCAAAGTAGTGGGATTCACAGTAGTAACCGTGAACACATTCCAGAACCTCTACCAAACAAAGAAGCTCATAGGAGAGATATCTGCAATCTACGTACATAGGGAATACAGAGGTAAGGGAGTAGGATCTAAATTACTTGAAGAGGCAATGAAGTACCTACAAAGCAGGGGAGTTGAGATAGTACTTGCAGAGGTAAGAGCAGATAACGAAGCATCGATGAAGTTATTTACCAAGTATGGGTTTACTGTAGATCACACAGTTCACGTACTCTTGAAGGAGCTATAGTTAAAAACCGAGAAGTAGCTCTAGAGGATTGACCGGGGGCTCCCCTGACACGTGAGTGATCACGTGGGATGAGGGGGAGTGCGGTCTCCTCACCTCTCTTCCATGCTCAGCAAGTACTCACGTAATCTAGCTACATCACCTCTATACAGCTTGAAGAGTTGATCAGGGTAGTTTAGAATCACGTAGTTAGTATACCTCATCCTAGCTAACACCTTCAGTACCTTGTGGTGATTAATCGATACCTTGATACCAGTTTCAACACTAGCCTCCACACCCTCCCTTAGCTTATCACCTAAGTGAATTATGTCTATGTAACCAATGTTCTCTATGAGGGTCCTCAAATCATCGATACTACATCGTGAATCTCTACCAAGCTCAAAGCATATGGTGAAGAGAGCAGGTACCGTGACTCTACCGATAACTCGACTTACAATATCCCTAACGGAGCATTGACTTGGTCTACAGAGCCAAGAGAGCTTGACACCATATGCAGCTGCTAGCTTGAGTATGGTCCCTAGGTAGGTGTTGATGGTGTTACTAGGTGTGTCAGACTTCACTAATGTACGTGATGGCTTCATAACTACGTGACTACACCCGATCTCTGAAGCAATCATCATCAACCTCTCAATGGTTGTGCCTAGGTTCCTGCTAGAGATCTTGGGTGTAGGTACCTTGATTATCTCGATCTTATCCATGAACACCTCCATGGGTTCAGTAATGTCGTAGATTAGTGCATCAAGAAGCAACCTCTTCTCCCTAGTTAAGTCCACCTCAACAACATCTACTTGCTCAACTACCTTCTCAACTTCACGAGGTGCTTTCTTGAGTAAGCTGTAAGGTATTGCAACACCTAGCTTCAAGAGGGACACCTACATGTGGCCACTGGCTCCGCCGCCTCCTCATTCAGCCCCGAGAGAGGGGATGTCGGAGACGGCTCAGGTCTACCTAGGTGAAGCCCCTTGATATACTTAACCTAAGTCTGAGAGGTAGGAGGTGATTATATGCTGAGAAATTGGTGAGGTCGCTTCATCCCAACCCAATTGGGGAGTCGGCGACCTAGCCGCCATGACTAAGTTCGAGTAAGGGGTTCATATACTTACCGTAGGTTGAGTAGAGTAGGATATTGCAAGGGGCCGGGGCTCACCTTCATTGACTCCCAGAAGGGAGCCTCAGGTGAGTGAACCCCACCGAGAATTTCCTCGTGCTCTACTGATCTTAAAACTGTATCTACTTCTCTAGCTATGGCTCATGGGAGGTGCGTGTCATCACCTACCTCAGGTACCGTGAGGTTCTTCATCGCCATAACTCACAGTGATGCTGGGGTAAATTATTGTTTCTCAGATCAGAAGAGGCTAGCCTACATCACTTCCTCAGCCCGTATAAGATTCATCACCTCACTCACCTAGGTGTATCAATAGTCTTAAACATAGCGTCACTACAGCATTCAGCAGGGGTGCGTTATCTTCATAGGGAATCCGTTAACTCCCGGCGGTCTCATCACTATTAATACGGTTCATACTAGACAGCCTAAATACCTGAGCCTAAGTCACTACACAGGTGATTAACTTGGTCACCGTATGTGTAGCATCTAGAAATCCAGTGAAAATAAGGGGTACTGAGAGAGCGTTCAGGAAGATACTTGGTGTAGATGTGGAGGTGATACCTATTGAGGTAAGTACCTCAGTAAGACAACCAATCTCGATAGATCAAGTCATTAAGTGTGCAATTGAGAGAGCAGAGAGGGCACGTGAAGCACATACATGCGACTTTGCTGTTGGAGTTGAGGCAGGTATATGGATTGTGGAGGTACGAGGGTATGGACAGATACCTATTAACACACACGTAGCTGCAGTATTGACTAAGGATGATACGCTATCACTAGGTATAGGGCCTTCATTCCCCATACCCGAGGACATGTACAGTATGATAACTACTCACCATAAGGAATTGAGTAAAGTTGTTGAGGAGGTACTCGGTGTACGTGACATAGGAAGAGACATAGGGCTAGTAGGTATCCTTTCAGGAGGTAAAGTGAAGAGAGAAGACTTAGTCTACTACGCTGTGGCCATGGCATTGCTAGGTATCACGAGTAGGTACTACTGACGTCATAATGAACATATGATGTAATTCTTAAATAATTTGTCGCACTACACAACCCAAGCTTTGCAGAGGTACAGCATACATGGAGGTCCACTCACTAATTAATACAATTGCTATGGTTGTGATACCAATTTACGCAGTAGCGGCACTTCTCTTTGTGATAAGGGTCTTGAAGGGACCCACTATACCGGATATGGTACTTGCAATCAGCTGTCTCTCCTACGACCTATGTGTGCTTATGTGCTTCCTAGCAATTTACATAGGCTCATCTCTTCTTGTATTGGGTGCTCTATGTCTAGCTCTTTGGGCATACATACTCGACATATCTGTAGCCAAGTACTTGGAGGGTAGGGAATTGGGTGAGTAATCATGTTAGTGCAGGACCCGTACTCAGTACTTAAGCTGGCGGCTCTAATCATAGGTGGTGTGCTCACGGTAGTTGGTGCTTTATGCGATCTAATTGGTGCAATTGGTCTACTCAGATTTCCAAACTACTTCGTTAGACTACACGCAGCAACAGTAGCGACCATAGGTGGGGCTGTGTATCCACTCTTTGGAGTAGCCATTATGAGTCTAGCTTGTGACTTCCTAGGAGTAGCTAGGTGGTTCATATCCGCAATATCTTTCCTCACAGCAATAATAATAACACTAACAGCACCAACAGGATCACACGCAGTAGCTAGAGCAGCACACAAAGCTGGGGTGCCTGTACATCCGAAAGCATGTGATTTACTTGAAGAAGATAGGAAGAGAGGTGTTGTGAAGTGAGCTACGTAATCGTGCTTGAGGTACTACTAGCGATAGCATTTACAGTAGCTGTCATCTGTACGTACATGGTTGTGAAAGAGAGGGACTTAGTGAAGGCAGTAGTTCTCTCTGCACTACAGTCAATCATGTACACACTAGCGTACTACCTACTTATGGCACCTGACATAGTGCTCGCTTACGTAGCTGTTGGTGTAGGGATTTACTCAGTAGTTTTACTCTTTGCAATTAGTAAGACTGAGAGATTTGAGGAGGTTGAGGCTAGATGAGGGGTACCGAGCTAATTGTCGTGATGTGTACCGTGATACTGATAGTGGCCGTAACTACAGCTGTAATCATGGGCATTACAGCGTACACACCAGGACCTGAAGTTAGACCACTAGCGAAGTTCTACCTAGAGAACTGTCTAAATCTCTGGAATAGAGCGTACTGGGCAGCTAGTCCAGAAGCTGTGTGCTCAATGTTATGGGACTACAGAGGTATTGATACGCTATACGAAACAACGGTCTTCTTCTTAGCGATAATTGGCGGAGTTACAGTCTTTAGATTAATTGAGGTTACACCACCACTTGAGTCACTTAGTGAGAAAATTAGGAGGGTGCTTGGTCTATCGGTGATAGTGAGGACAATATCCAAGATCGTAGCCTCGATCATATTGATAGTGGCAGTTGCAATTGCAGCACATGGACACTTAACACCAGGTGGTGGTTTTCAAGCTGGAGCAGCAATATCCGTAGCTCCGCTCATGATTATAATAGCGCTATCGAGGTACTTCCTCGAAGAAAGAAAGCTAACAAAGGAGAGAATGTTAGCTTTGAGAACAGTAGGTCTACTGACTATCTGGTGCACAGTCATCATACCACTAATCTTCGCCCTAGTAGGACAAGTAGTCTATGCAATGCAGAACCAAGCAAAACCGTGGACAACATTTCCAGGCTTCCCCACTGGACAGCTAAGTACCTGGATAGCTGGATCGCTCTTCATATACAACATGGCTGAGTTCGTAGCTGTCGGAGCGGGATTTACACTCCTATTCCTACTATTGTCCCTACCTGAAGAAGTCTTTAGAGAGTTCATGAGGAGGTTGACTAGGAAATGAGTATGCTAGAGTTCACACTACTAATGTACTGCTACGCAGCATTGATAGCAGTACTAGCAATATCACTCTACGGATTAGTACGTAGACCAAACATACTCAAGAAGATAATTTGCCTCTCAATATTTGGTGATACAGCAAATACACTCATAATATTCCTGGGGTTTAGAACAAGAAATCCAATACCACCTATAGTACCAACACTTACACCAACTAAATCTCTTATGATGGAATTCACAAGAAGAGCAGTTGATCCTGTACCACAATGCTTAGTTTTAACAGCCATTGTGATCAATATGGCAGTACTTATGTTCCTCATATTCCTAGCAATCCAGATCTACCGACACTACGGTACTCTAGATGTGAGGAAAGTAGCTAGGTTGAGGGGTTAGGTATGGGCTCTACAACTCTTAGCAAGTTAGGTAAGATCATTGTGCTGACAGCCTTCTTCTTCCTAATATACGTCATAGCATCAGCCTCAATTACGTTACTAGATGTAGTTGTTGGTTTAGCAGCTTCATCAGTAGTAGCTGTCTTAGTCGCTGAGATACTGGTTAAGTCCCCACCTAGCAAGCTCATAGATTTGAGGAGGTGGGGGTGGTACATTCTGTATGCACTACATTACTTCACAGTAATTGAGTGGAGAGCACACATAGATGTAATTAGGAGGATACTTCATCCAAAGATGCCAATTAACCCAGGTATTGTCCGTGTACCATACCACGTAGTGACTGACTATGCTACAGTACTAATAGCTAACTCCATAACCAATACACCGGGCACGGTAGTTGTTGAAGTTGATGAGAGTAGGAAGTACTACTATGTTCACTGGATAGATGTGATCTCTACAAAGGAGGAGATTTGCTACGAGAAGATCTCCAAGACATTTGAGAAGTACGCTAAGAGGATCTTCGACTAGAGGTGGTGTGTATGAACCTCGAGTACACACCCATACTACACGTACCAGCACTAGTACCAATACTAGCTGTTGGATCAGCTTTTGCACTACCACTAATACATCTAGTGACCAAGAGCAGGAAGGTATGTGAGTACTTCGTAGTGACGATAACCGGTATCGAGCTAGTACTAACGACGATTGTCCTACACCTAGCATACACAAGTACTAAACCCATCATCTACACCTTTGGTGCTTGGCCACCACCGGTAGGTATCGTGTATGAGATAGATCGCTTCAGCGCACTACTTGGTGTATTAGCAGCAGTGCTCTTCTTCACAGCAGCACTCTACAGTACTAAGTACCTTGAGAAGGATTACGGAGTTGAGTGGTACTACACACTGCTTCTCGGATTTGAAGCAGGTATCGTAGGTTGCGCATACACAGGTGATATCTTTAATCTCTTCGTAATGTTCGAAGTACTATCCATATCAGCTTACGCACTGGTAGCATTTAGGAAGGATGTACCTGAAGCAGTTGAAGGCAGTCTCAAGTACGCAATCGTTGGTTCAGTAGCAACCACGATATACTTCATAGCAATTACCTTCATCTACGGAAGCTTTGGAACACTTAACATGGCCGATCTAGCAGCTAAAGTGAGAGGGTTAACATTTCCAGTAACAGGTACAGCACTAGGTAACGTACACGTGGCAACAGGCATAGCACTAGCACTCATCGTGTGGGCATTCTCAATAGAGGCAGCACTAGTACCAAATCACTTTTGGTTACCAGACGCGTACGTTGGTGCACCAGTAACATTCTCAGCAATATCATCGGGAGCAGCGGTCAACATCAGTCTCTACATAATTGCTAGGTACCTCTACACCATACTACAGGGTAGAGATGGACCAGCAGCACCGACAGTAGAGGCAGTACTTATAGCGTTGGTAGTCATGGGTTGTCTCTCAGCTATAGTCGGTTCAGTTCTCATGATAGTTCAGAAGGACATCAATAGGCTGATAGCGTACAGCACGATAGTGAATTCAGGTTACATAGCTATTGGACTAGGCATCGGGACACCACTTGGAATAGTAGCAGCTCTCTTCCACATGATAAACCACGCAGTAGCTAAGGCATTGCTCTTCTTCTGTGCAGGAAACTACGTACACGTAGTAGGTTCGAGAGATCTAGATGACTTAGCTGGTGTAGGTAAGAAGATGCCACTAACAACCATTGGACTCGTTGTAGGTGCACTTGCACTAGCAGGAGTACCACCACTAAACTGCTTCATGAGCAAGCTAATACTAGCTCAAGCCCTCTTCGAGGCAAACCTCACACCACTAATAGCAGTGATCGTATTTGCAAGCGTACTCTCACTAATGGCGTACTTAAAGATCATATACAATGTCTACTGTAGAGCACCAGTCAAGAAACTACCTGAAGCAAGAGAACACCCACTAATGGCATACCCAGTAATTGCGTATGCGATTACATGCATAGTTTTCGGACTACTCGCACCAATACTAGTACCCACAGCAATAGAACCAGCAGTAACTGACTTATTGAACACAGATAACTACATTAAGGCAGCTATGGAGATAGCTGAGAAGTTACTGAGGTGATGAGGATGAACCTCCTCATGTTGATACTATACGTAGCAACCTCAATGGTGCTAGCATCAGCAATCATGTATGTAGTGTACAGAGTAGTATCGAGATCAGAGAGACCATCACCAGAGAAGACAAAGGTCTACGCCTGTGGAGAAGACTACACACCAGAGAGAGCAAGTGCATCAGACATAAACCTCTACACAGCAGTTTGGAGACTCTCATTCAGAAACCTCTACAAGTACATTAGGGAGAAAGGACATACAGGGGTGCTGAGTGACTGGTTCTTCTGGATGTACCTCTTCATGATAATAGCTCTCGTAGTACTGTACCTAGTATCTGTAACTCTATGGTGATGTGTATGTGGATGTACATACTCGAGACCGTACTCTACCCAGGACTAGTCTTCACACTACTGGGAATAATCTTCACGAACTGGTACGTGAGAAAGGTAAAGGCACACATGCAGAATAGGATAGGTCCACTCTACACAGGACCCTTTGGACTACTACAACCAATTGCAGACCTCATAAAGCTATTCAGCAAGGAAGACATAGTCGTGAGCGGTTACCCAGCTAGAGCACCTGCATTCTTCCTAACACTAGCAATGGGATCACTAGTAGCTCTACTACTCATGACACCAATAGCACCATACCCACTACAAGCACCGTACGACATCTACATAGCACTCTACCTCCTCGTATGGCCAACAGTAGCAATAGCTATAGCGGGTTACCTAACACCAAGCCCATTCACTATAGTTGGGACAGCTAGAGTACTAAGCCTAACACTAGCCTACGAACTAGGCTTCGTACTATCGGTACTCGTACCAGTGGTACTAGCAAGTAGGTACCTAGGAGCTGAGTACAGCCTATACACAACTTGTACAAGAGCGTGGATGCTCTGGACAAAACCACTACCAGCAATACTACTAGCAATCTCACTACTAACAGCAATACTATCGCTACAGTGCAAGACAATGATGAAGCCATTTGACATACCGGAAGCAGAGACAGAGATAGTTGCAGGTCCATTTACAGAGTACTCAGGACCGAAGTACGCACTCATACTGATGCTACACGATCAAGAGCTCTTCGTAGGAGCACTTCTACTATCGCAACTATACTTCGGAGGACCAATACCACTAATCAACAACCCACTACTAGCAGCTGTGGTGACCTTCGTGGAGTACCTAGCAATAACACTGGTAGTGACCTGGATCCACGCATCAACACCAAGGTACAGGGTAGAGCAAGCACTGAATTGGTTCTGGAAGTACCTACTACCATTAAGCGCACTAGCATTAGTAGTCTCAATGGTAGTCTAGGAAGAAAATCGTGATAAATGATCAATCAAAGTTACTGAAGAGTAAGCAAACTCCTCAATCTCCTATACAGTTCTAGGAACTCCAACCCCTTCCCTGTAGTTCTGAATACTAATACACTCCCCCTCTTCTCGACAGCAATCAAACCACTTCGAATAGCAATCTTAAGGTACTTCTCCAACGTCGGTTGATTTAGGTTAGTACTGTACAGCAACTTCGTCTTCCTAATGCCACCAATAGCACACTTAACGAGATCAGCAATGATATCGATGTAAGACCTCTTACCAGTGATCACGAGATTACCCTCTTCATTCATCAATATGAAACACCTCTACACACATACTGAACAACACTCACGAATTAATTAAATTTACACAATTAACATGCATAGAGCAGTAGCGTATACGCAGATACTATCAAGTTTACATACTTCACATACATAGTTGAGATTTACGGTATCGATAATATGTACAATATGTATATCACTACAGCTACTGTGTATATAACGTACACTAATGCACAATATTCAGGTACTGAAAGGACTGACACATCATACACAACCCTCGAATAAGGTTTAACGTTTTTTAATGTCTTCTACTTAGTGACCAGTGAAGAAGCATGCACAAAAAACTAACTAAGGTATGTGAATACTTTGGTGTTACTAATGACTAGACTACTAGTGCTCACACTAGGCTTTGAGGAGAAGTTCGCATTCAGAATGCTCACAAGGCATGGACTAGATAGAGGAGATAGAATTCTCATACTAACTGGGAGAGCAGTTGAGAGAACAGTAAAGGCAATAGAGACAATCAAGGAATTCGTTAAGAAGTACTTCCCAGGTGAGATAGATGTTGAATTCTATGAAGTAGATCTCTCGAACTTTATAGAAGCAGTTAGGAGGATAAGAGATGTACTGAGTAGGTACATACCATCTTACGACAAGGTAATAATTAACCTAACAGGAGGAATGAGAGTACTGATACTAGCAACCTTCACAGCACTTCTCCTACTATCGGTAAATCTAGGTGAGAGGATCACACACATAGAGGTTGAGTTTGAGGATGGTACGTACCTAGTCAAGATACCACAGAACCTACCTAGAATGCTCCTAAATGTGAGATCACTAACAAGGGAGAGGATAGAGCTACTAAGAGCAATACAGGAATTAGGAGAGGTCACTGTAAAGGACTTAGCAAAGGTATTGGGTAAGGATGAGTCAACAATTAGGAGACAAATCTATGAGTTAGAGAAGTTAGAGTTAGTCGAGGTAACTAAGACAAGACCAACAAAAATCAAGGTAACAGAACTAGGTAGACTACTCATATAGAGAACGAGTATAGGATGCTGGTACGGATATCAGATACACAATGTACGCAAGGTACTGCGTAGCTCGTGGATTACATGATGTGGAGGTTTGTAGTAATAGCTTCACTACTGCTTCCCCTACTAACAGTAATCTCCATCTCAGTAACGTCATGCATACAGTACGAGACTATATCCCAAAACAAATTATGAGTACTCCTCATACTTGACCTAACAGCAGATATCGTAGGAGCTAAAGTAGGTGAAGAAACTGTTCCTACAGTAGCAATGCCGTCGATGAGTTCTTCTGGTTCCTGCTTTATCTCTATGCTAGCTTCCACTTCCGGTGCCTTATCTTCAACACCTGCATTTGAGAACTCTACATCTAGTACTCCAGTCTTCACTGTACCACTAACCTTTAGAGTATCAGTCCAGATAGCATACCCTGCTGCTACTAGTAGCACCAGCAGTGCTGGTATTAGTGCTAGTATGGGGAGTGTTGCCTTCCTCATACCCCACACCTCGTGCTGTGTCGATTTCTTTCAACCCTTTTATCTTGTGCATTTCTCATGCATATTCTCAAGATATCTCTGTAATATATTTGCATTGTATATCATTAATTTACCTAGTTGCAATTCATTCCTTGAGTTGGTACACAGATTAGGTATGTGCTATCTAGATGTGTATTACGTATTTCCTCCGAATACTAGTATAGTTCACTAGCTACTTGACTTTCCGGTCCGGAGCTGCTGCTTATCAGGAGATATGTTGAGATCCCCTCCTCGGTCTTGAATCTTCGATGTGTTTGGTAGTTTGGTTGTGGTTTTAATCTCTAGAGTTTTTCTCCCTACGTACCTTCCTTGCTGTGCTATATCTCGATCTTTGACTTTGATTCTACCATTATCTCACAGGGTACTGTTCGTGCTATATGTACTATCGGTCTATACTACTTGTATGTACTTTAAGTATATATCTTTAGTGCAATTTTGTACTCAGTTTTTGTTTGTAGTTTTCTTGTTGTGGGTTTTAGGTCTAGATATGTATATAGCGTAACTGTGATTAGTTATAGTGATGGGTCTGTTAATTACGGGGTTTTGCTCGATGGGTTCTATGCGGAGGAGGTGTATGATTGATATTTTAGCGGATATTCTTAGGTGTGCTGTTGGTGGTGTTCGGAAGACGAAGCTCATGTATGCTGTAGGTCTCAACTATGGATCTCTTAGGAGGTATGTTGATCTTGCTGTTAAGCTCGGTCTTCTCTGTGTTGAGTTTCGTGGTAGGTATGTTGTTCTTAGGACTACGGATAAGGGTCTTCAGTTTCTTCAGTTGTATGAGATGATTAGGTCTTTTCTCGATGGTGGTTGTGAGGAGTGATTGAGTAGGAGTTATATTCTCGTCTCCTCTCACTGTTGTGTGGTGATGACTAACTGGGCCGGCCTTGATTGGTGATGTGTACCCGCCCCCTCTGATGTGTGTTGTGGTTATTTACTTGTCTTCTGTGTTTTCTGGTGATGAGGTTTTGTTTGGCAGAGTGGTGAAGAGCGTTGGGGACCTCTGATTTTGTTGAGCCTAGGTTTGTTGATAGGGTTGTTGAGTTTAGGGTTTTGGAGGAGTTGTGTAGTCGTGTTGTTGCTCTTCCTATCTTTCTCTATGGTCCTGAGGGTTGTGGTAAGTCTAGGTTGTTTAGGGAGTTTGTTGCTAGGTTTGATGGTGTTGGTGTGTATGTTGATGCTTTAGAGCGTACTAGGGTTGATAGGGCTCTGTTCTTTAGTCCTGTTGTTTCTGAGCTTAGGGAGTTCGTTAGGGTTATTGCTGGTGCTGTTTCTGGTTCTGTTGGTGTTTACTTAGCTGATCGCGTATTTGACTTAGTTTCTAGGGTTGGTGTTAGGAGATGTATTGAGGGTGAGAGGGTTGTTGTGGTTGTTGATGATGTTGTTAGGGCTATTGGTGTTGATCAAGTTGAGTGGTATGTTAAGTGGTTGTATGAGTCTATTCGTAAGTTTGTTGAGGAATTTCATCCTCGTGGTCTCGTTGTTGTTGCTACCACTTCTGAGGGTGTTAGTAGGAGGTTGGTGTCGAGACATAGGCACGCTGTTGTGTATCTGTTGTGGAATCTCGACTATGATTCATTCTATGAGTTAGCTCGTGAACTTGGTGCTCCTAGTCGTGAGGTTGTTGATCGTGTTTGGGAGTTTGTTGGCGGTAATCCTGGTAGGTTGGTTGAGATTGCTTCTGTTTTTCGGTGGGATGTTAGTTCCTGGATTGAGTTGTTGAGGGGTAGGTTGTTTGAGGTTTTTCGTATTGTTAGGAGTGAGGATCTTGTTGGTGAGTTATTGAGGGTTATTGAGGATCCTGATGTCTTTATTCATGAGGCTTCTCCCAGGTTTGAGAAGTTGCTGAGTATTCTTGAGGAATATAATCTGGTGATCTACAAGTACTGTATGTTGCTTAGTCGTGAGTACCTTAGACCTTGTCCTGAACTTGGTGTTGGTAAGTACTATGCTTGGCAGCTTCCTGCGTACAGGGTTGTTCTTGAAGAGTTTGCTAGGTGATTGTGGTGGAAAGTTATTTCTATTGGTTACGTGGTTTGTTCTCAGTGATGAGCGACTGCCGCCCTGACTCTGGATGAGGATAGCCGCGTAGTCTGATCTTGGTAATTGATATCTCCCTGTACTGAGCTACGTCAACTAGGTGATGTACTGTGGGTGTGTACGATGTTGTTGTGAAGAGGAGGAGTATTAGGAGGTACAGGAAGGAGCCTATTCCTAATGAGCACCTTAAGATGATTCTCGATGCTGCTAGGTTAGCCCCTAGTGCGGGTAACAGGCAGCCTTGGCACTTTGTCGTCGTTACTGATGAGAAGCTTAAGAGGAAGCTTGTTGATGCCTGTATGGGTCAGAGCTTTATTGCTGATGCTTACTGCGTTGTGGTTGGCCTTGGTGATAGGGAGATTTCTCCGAAGTGGTGTGTTGTAGATACTACCATAGCTATGGAGCACATGGTCTTGGTAGCTACTGACCTCGGTTACGGTACTTGCTGGATTGGTGCATTTGATGAAGGTAAGGTCCGTGAGTTACTGAAGATACCCGATAGATATGTCGTTGTTGCTCTATTGACTATTGGTGTACCTGATGAATCGCCACCACCTAGACCGAGGAAGTCATTAAGGGAAATCACATCTCGTGACGTCTACGGAAGACCACTTGAGCTATAGACGTTGGTTGAGGTTATAGTCCTAGCTCATGGCTTATCTTCTTCAGCGCATTGAGGCTTAGCTCTAGGAACTCCTCGAGGCTCAGTCCTATCTCCTCACATAGCTTTATCTTCTCTCTATTTGCTCCTCTCGCGAAGTCTCTGTCCTTGAACTTCCTCTTGAGGGTATCTAGCTTTACCTCCTCTAGCTTCTTATGTGGCATGACTAGTGCTGCTGCTACGATTAGCCCTGATATGTTATCTGCTGCTATCAGTGCCTTAGCTAGCTTGGTCTTCGGTTCATGACCTGTCTTTTCGTTGTGTGCTCTAATCGCTTCTAATGCCTCTTCAGGTAGCTTACCCTTCAGCATCTCAGCACCCACTATACCGTGTCTCTCCATCTGTGACTTAGTCATCTCGTAGTCTATGTCGTGTAGTAGACCTACGAGACCCCATAGCTCCTCAACTTCACCTAGTCTCTTAGCTAGTTCCCTCATGATTGCTTCAACAGCTATCATGTGCTTAATCAACTTCTCATTCTTGACGTGTTCTCTAATTAGCTTAAGTGCTTCATCTCTAGTTATCATGTTTCTCACCTACTTCCTTGCAGTTTTCTCAGGGTATTTTTGAGTTATGTAGTGAAGATCTTTGCTATTGGTGGTGTTCTTCTCTTGTGCTCTGTTGTCCTCACCATCTCAAGTACTTTATCGACTACCTTCTTGGGTACTCCAGTTACTTCAGGTACTCTCTCTGGTTCAATTCCTCTATCGAAAACTGCGTGTAAAACTAGGTCAACTTCTTCGTATCTCACACCTAGCTCTTCTTCAGCCATGTGACCTGGCCATAGTCTTGGACTACTTGGTTTGTAGGCTATTCTCTCAGGTACTCCTAGGTAGACTGCTAGTGCTCTTACCTGTGTTTTGTAGAGGTCTCCTAGTGGTAGTATGTCTACTGCTCCATCTCCGTACTTCGTGAAGTACCCTATGAGTAACTCACTCTTATCACTCGCACCAACTACAAGACCATTGAACTCATTAGCTACTGTGTAGAGGAGTACTGCTCTAGTTCTTGCCCTTATATTTCCGACTGTCTTGTACGATAGTTCCCTACCAAAGCTACTCGATACTTTCTCACTGAACTGATCAACTAACTCATCTATGTAGATGATCCTGTACTCTATCTTTAATGCACTCACTAGATCTATAGCATCCTTGATATCTACTTCAGGTGTTGTTCTGCTATCTGGCATTATGAGTGCGATGATGTTCTCTGGACCAACAGCTCTCGTACATAGGTACACTGTCGTGCTTGAATCGACACCACCACTGACACCTACGATCAGCTTCTTGACACCACTATTCTCGTAATGGTACTTAATAAAGTCAAGTATCTTCTTAGTCACTGTCTCTCTATCGAACTTTAGTAAGTCCTCGATCGTTATCCTCACGATACCACCAACTACATCAGTGAACTCGAAGATATTTACGACTTCGCTGGTTACTCGATATGTGGGACTAGACCGAATCCAGTAAATCCTTATAACTTAGGTATTACTGATTACGTAGATCGGTGATACATCTGAGAGGGTACTATTCCCAGTACTCATAACCCTACTCGTGATCACATTGTTAGTGATGCCTCAAGCCCTCTGTGAGAATAAGCCTATTGTCGTTACCACAACCTCTGTTTTAGGTAGTACAGTTCGTGATCTTGCTCTGATCTCGTTGACGTAGTCGTAATAGCTACACCTACAGTGTGTCCTGCTCACTACGACATTAAGCCTAGCGATGTCGAGGTCTTAAGAGAGCTATCGTGGTTCTCTACCACGGCTTTGAACCCTGGGTTGAGACTTTGGTTAAGGCATCCGGTACCAAGGCTAAGTTAGCGAAGATTCCTGGACCTTGGAATACACCTATTGAGCTAGCTAAGAGGTATAGGGCTGTAGCATTAGCTCTTGAGGAAGTTCTTGGAGTTAAGCTTAGAGGTGGATTGAGCAAGTGCTTGAAGGCTATCAACGAGACTGGTGCTGAGTTAGAGACACTAGCTGAGAGACTCGGTATTGTTCACGTTGCTTTGACGAGTTTTCCAGGTACTGAACTTGGTCTCAATAATGTGTGACTTCCACCATGAGGTACAATGTTGAGAAACTCATAGCTGCTATCAAGGAGGTTGAGGTACTGAGTAAGGTTAGGTCGTACCTAGCTGAGTTCACTACTCTAAGGAGCTTAGTGTACGTTCTAATAATTGCTGTCGCTGCTGAACTAGCTGTAATTGTTATCTTATATGCTTTATCTGAGGATTAGAGGAGGTGATTTCCGGTGAAGTACCTAACAATTGAGGAGGCATCTATCTTCCATGGTCATCTAGGCCCATTCCTAGCTCTTGGATACGTAGCTGGTAGGTTCTGTGTTGAGGTTCTTAAACCCGAAACTGAGCACGATCTAGAGGCTGTGGTCAAGGTACCTCTCCGTACACCATATACCTGCATTCTCGACGGTATTCAGTGTAGTACAAAGTGCACCCTAGGTAAGGGCAATATCAGGGTTGAGAAGGGTAGTGAGGACGATATAGTAATCACAATTAGGTCTAAGAGGACAAGTCGTGGAGTTGTGTTGAAGGTTAAGAACGAGGTCATTGCTAGAATACTTAGCATGGATTTGGAGAAGGGTGCTAGATACGTCCTAAGTAGGGGAATTGATGAGCTATTCGATGTTCAGTATGTTTAAAGTTCCTCCCATAGCATTGAATAGGGAGTACGCCGTTGAGCTGTGTAACGTATCTACCACGTACTTTGGATCCAGGACGCCGGCTATACGCAACGTGAATCTAAGGATTAGGTACGGTGAATTTATTTTGATTACTGGACCTAATGGTGCTGGTAAGACAACATTACTTGAGACCATTCTTGGTCTACTAACTCCCTCATCAGGTACAGTTAAGGTATTTGGTCATGATGTCTCTAAGAGAGCTAAATTAATCAGGAGATACTGTAGCTACGTACCACAGGACTTCATGAAGGAACCATACGAAGTATTCACGGTGTACGAAGTAATTAAGCAAGGTCTCGTTACCTGTCACTACAGACCTAAGGACGTTGACAAGGAGATACGTGAGGTATCTAAGCTACTTGGTATTGAGGACCTACTCACGAGACCAATTGGTTCTTTAAGCGGTGGACAGCAACAGAGAGTATTCATCGCTAGAGCACTCATCAGAAGACCGTACCTACTACTCCTAGATGAGCCATTTAGCAATCTAGATCGTGACTCAAGAACTGAACTAGCTGAGGTACTGTCTAAGCTATGTACTGACTCAGGTACCACCATTGTGATGGTGTCTCACGATCTGTCGACCATACCGAGAGCCTGTACACGAGTAGTATCAATGATCAATGGATCAATAGTCTCCATAAGTGAGGTGAAGTAGGTACGAGTACCTTAGCACTAGCATTGGTAGCTGCAGCTCTCACAGGTTCGCTCTGTGGACTTTCAGGACTACTCATAACTAGGCTCGGTCTAACAACTATCTGCTTCACGATAGCACATGCAGCGTTGGCAGGTGCAACACTAGGTCTCGTACTGTCTATAGAGCCAATTGCTGTAGCTCTAGTATTCGCTATTGTGATTGCTGCACTACTCAGCGTACTGATGACGATGCTTAGGGTACCTGTCGACCTCATATCCATGAGCTTCTTCTCACTCTACACAGCGCTAGCACTTCTCTTCATCTACCTAACACCTGGAACAGCAATGGCAACTCAAGTCCTTAGCACTGTACTGTGGGGCAGTGTACTGGCTATGACGTACGAATACATCACGTACATAGCTATCCTACTCATAGCCTACATCACGTACTTAGTACTGTACATGGATAGGGTACTCATGGTGTTGTTCGACCTGAAGCTAGCTGAGGCTGAGGGTTTGGATACACGATCAGTACTTATGACACTGCTCCTACTCTCTAGCTTCGTAATCTCTGTATCACTTAAGCTAACAGGTGGGTTCCTGGTCTTCACCATATTCTATGGACCAGCTCTAGCTACGTTGAATCTCAATGTACGTAGTGTGAGGAAAATGTTAGCTACGTCACCACTAATAGGAGCGATGTGCAGTATAGCTGGCGTCATAGTGAGTTACGTACTCGATCTACCTGTAGGATGCTGTATAGTGCTATCGATGTGTACTGTTGTAGCAGCTACATCACTTCGTAGATTAATTGAGGTTGTGAGGAAGGCGGCACCCATGATCACGAGATTCAGGTAGCTACGGGCTAGTCCTCGCATAGGGACAAATCGACTTGTATATGCAGTACTGGCACTCCCACTCAAATCTTGGGTGTGCTAAGTTCTCTAGAGTTTCCTTAACTAGCTTAGCAACATCGTCATCCGTTAAGTACTCACTTACCTCAATTAACTTGAGACCAGCATCAGGACATACGTAGAGTAGGAATGAGTACTTAGCTCCTGTCAACCACCTATATAGCATTACCTGAAGCTTGTGATGATCATACGGTATCTTAGGGCTCCTAGTGAACTTTATATCCACCACAACTTCAGGTACCTCTCCCTTAAGCAACACGATATCAGGTGTACCAATGACGGTAACAACTCTGTTACCTAAGTTAACTAACTTAGTGAACTCCCTCTCGTAGACAATAACGTAGTCACCAAGTTTCTCACCAAGAACACGTGTAAAACCCTCATGAATTAACTCACCAACAATCGGTGACACACCATGAGCAGTAACCCAAGACTGAATGTAATTACCACTGAGATCAAATACCCTCCTCTGACTACAGGTAACTAACTCATGAACAAACACAGCATCTTGAACACTCAATACACTACGTCTCACATGGTACTTCCTAAACCAGTGATCTAAGATAGCTCTGTATATGAGGGTACTCAACTCACTAACAACTGAACTCATAGGAACCACGTAGTGATGTTACGTGAAACGAAATAAAGCTAACTACTAAGCGACATATGCTCAACCGAACTACATAGTCTCTCTAGAGAATATGAGGAGTCAACATAAACCCCTCGTGTAAATATGTGAATAATTGAGACCAGAGCTATTCAATGGAGTTTCGAGCAAGTGCTAAATACCCTTCTATATCGTGTATCAGAAAACTAATGACAAACTGAACAAATGTATAATACAGCTTATACAGATTAGGAGAGACTAGGTGACCTAGGTAAAGTAGTTAGACATAGGTAACTTATATTTCTTCATGTGAAGCTAGAGATGATGGGGTTGTAGTCATGTCTGCTCCTGCAGGTAGGATAATCTACGCAGTACTAGGTCTTATCATCATAGCTATAATCCTATCAGGTATATCGATTTACTATGCCTCAGTAGCTGCATCAGCAGTTAGTGAGGTAGCTAAGGAGATTAGGACTCTCAGATCAGAGGTAGCAGGACTACCAACTAAGGTAGCTGAGGCAGTTAAGGGTGTAGTACCACCACCAGCCAAACCGCCAGCACCACCAGCACCACCAAAACCAAAGGTAACGCTCACCATAGAGTATGGTGAGCCATGGAAGATGTGGGTTGACATGGCTATATCGAAGTTCAAGGAGAAGTACCCAGAAGTCGAGATCAAGCCAATGATGATACCGTACGGTGTTGAGTTCAGTACCAAGATCACACTAGACCTAAAGGCAGGTACTGCAGGAGACATAGTGATCTACGACAGCTTCATGACAGCGGAGTACGCAACAGCTGGATTACTACTAGACCTAACAGACTTCGTCAAGACGTGGCCAGATTGGGACAAATTCCCAGAGCCAATGAAGAAGATCGTAAGCTTCGGTGGTAAGATCTATGGTGTAATGATTGATACAGACGTGAGAATGATTTGGTACAGAAAGGACATCTTCAAGCTAGCTGGATTACCAGAGGAGTGGCAGCCAAAGACATGGGATGACATAATCAAGGCAGCACTTAAGCTAAAGGAAGCAGAGGACAAGATAATGAAGGCACTAGGTATCAGAGAGTTCTACCCAATCTACATACCAGCAGGTACGATATGGGCCGAAGCAACAACAATGCAAGGCTTCTACATGCTACTACTCGGTGCAGATGCACCACCATACAATAGACTATATGACTACAAGACAGGTAAGTGGATCGCTGCATCACCAGCAATCTACTACGCATTCAAGTTCTACTACGACATCTACGTGAAGCATAAGGTAGCACCAGTAGAGTACAACTTCGCAAGAGACGTCTGGGGTACACATAGAAAGGCCTTCGCTAAGGGCAACATAGCAATGGAGCTAGGTGGTTCATGGGAGTGGGGAGAAGGTTGGGGACCAAAGGGTGTAGAACCAATACCTGATAGGGAGAAGAAAGTAGGGTTTGCTAAGATGCCGGGCAGGACAGGTGGTGCGGCAGGTGAACCAAAGTGGGTAACCATCTCAGGAGGTTGGGCAGTTGGCATCAATGCTAAGATAGCTAAGGAGAAGGTAAAGTACGCTTGGGAATTCATTAAGATACTATGTAGCAAGGAGGTTCTAGCAAAGTGCTGTGCTACATATGGTAAGGTGTGTCCGAGAATTGATGCGGTTGAGGTACCAGAGTATGCAAAGGATCCATACCTAGTCAAGGTCCTAGAGTACGTCAAGTTCACAGATTATAGAGATGCATTACCAGGATATAGTAAGGTAAGCTTCTTCATACAGAAGGTAACTGAGGAGATCATAACAAAGAGCATAACACCAGAGAAAGCAGTTGAGAGGTTCTACAAGCTAATGGTAGATGAGTTCGGTAAGGACAAGGTGGAGATAGTCAAGCCAGAGGAGTTAGCTAAGCTAGGTGTCAAGCTAGAGTAATCTCTCACGCCTTAGTTCTTCAACTTTTTCTCTCTTTCACGTTTTTCCTCACGTGGTAACCCCTTTATCTGTCCTCAGTTGAAGTAGTTACATGTGGTGGGGGTAGATGGGTTTACCGGCTGAGCTTACAGGTAGATTACTACTCCTACCAGCGCTAGTGTTGATTGGTCTCTTCGTTATATTTCCTGTTGCCTGGGGTGTCTACATTAGCTTTACGGACATGACGTTAGTAGGTCCTAAAGCTGTGAAGTACGGATTCGTTATGTTCAAGAACTACCTAAGACTCTTAGCAGATCCAGATTTCTGGAATTCACTACGTGTTAGCTTTCTGTTTACCGTGTTCTCTGCTCTCATAGGTCAAGCTTCTTTAGGATTAGCACTAGCGCTTGTGCTTAGGATGGAGGGTATTAAAGGTAAGACCGCTGTAGCTCTCGTAGTATTTATTGCCTGGATCATACCAGAAGTAGTTGCTGGCTTCACATGGGGTTCTTTCGCTATGAAGTGGGGTTACCTCAATGCTATGCTCGATCCCATATATAGACTACTGGGTATGAAGTACATTAACTGGCTCTACGAGAAGCCACTAGAGACAATAATCATAGCTAACATCTGGAGAGGTACGGCTTTCTCCATGATTCTCTTCACAGCAGCACTAGAGAGCATACCGAAGTTCCTCTATGAAGCTGCTGAAGTTGATGGTGCTAGTTCGTGGCAGAAGTTCAGGTACATAACCTTCCCACTTCTATCCTACGCCATACTCATCGACTTCATACTCATCACCATCTGGACATTCATGGTCTTCACAATGATCTACGTAATGACTGGAGGAGGTCCAGGTACAGCTACTGAGCTATGGACAATATTCGTCTACAAAAGAGCATTCACACCACCTTACACACTAGGCTACGCTGCTGCAGCTGCTAACATCATGTTCATGATAGTTCTAGCACTCATAGTCACGTACCTGGTAATGATTAGGAGGATTAGGTGGTGATGAGTATGGTGTACATGCCAAGAGCATTTACTCGATTACTACCAGTGTACATCTTCATGGCTGTAGTCTTCGTATTCTTTGCTGCACCACTCGCCTGGCTTATCATAACTGCATTTGATCCAGAGGCCTCAGCGGAATTTCACGTACCTAAGGGAGTAACTACGAAGTGGTTCTCCGAGTTAATTAAGCCTGTAGGTGGTAAGTACGCTAAGGTCTATCCGTGGATGTGGATCGTCAATAGCCTCATAATATCTACAGCTGTCGCTACGTTGGTTACGGCCCTATCCGTGCTAAGTGCTTTCTCACTAACCAGGTACAGCTTCAGAGGTCAAAGTGCAGTCCTAAACCTCTTCATAATACTGAGACTAATGCCACCAATGGTAATAGCCGTACCTATCGTTGTGCTCTTCGCTAAGTTGGCACTAGTGAACACGTACCATGGACTAATACTCGTGATGTCAGCACTCATACTACCATTTACCCTACTCATAGCTGACGGCTACTTTAGGACAATACCGTCAGTGTACGAGGAGGCGGCTATGGTTGATGGATGTTCAAGACTTAAGGCATTTCTCAAGATTACGCTACCGCTAGCAACACCAGGTATAGTCACAATATGGTTACTAGCATTCGTCACTGCCTGGGGTGAGTTCCTAATGCCATTAGTCCTCATAGGTGACCCGTACCTCTACCCAGCATCGATAGGTATCTACTACTGGTTCGGTATGTATGGTAGGATCGAGTACGGTAGAATATGTGCATTCTCCATAGTGTACTCAATACCGTCAATAGTGGTGTTCCTCATTACTAGGAAGTACCTACAGAGAGGTATTGCTGGTCTAGTGACGAGGTAAAGTTAATCAGCGCTACTTGGTTTCTTCACCCATCAGTAGAGGGACTGCTCATCACCACTACCCCACTTGAATTACGTACTTAAAGGTGTACCACTCTTACAAGTAACTGAGGGGGTTTCTTGCCATCTCTCGTAGTTAGTGATGAGGTGTATAGGAAGTTCCTCAGACTAAAGAGCGAGTTAGAGCTAGTAGCTTCAAGACCTCTCAGCGTTAGTGAAGCTCTTGATATGATTCTCAGATATGCTGAGTTTGCTCTAGCCTCTGGACCTAGATTTCGTGAGTTTAGAATTAAGTTAACGAGGTTAAGGTCTAGAATTGACTTTGAAACCCTACGAATAGCTATCAGTGATCTAAGGAGTAGTGAAGAGGAGGTGCTTAGTAAGGTTGAGGAAGTATGTCTTAGATACCGTACTATGGGTTGAGTACCTGATAGGTAGTGATGTAGGTAAGGTGATTGCTAAGATCATAGAGAATCCACAGGTGATCATCATCGTACCACTGACTCAGCTAGCTGAGCTACACTACGTAGTACTGAGGACTCTTGGTGAAGATGTTGCTAGTGAATTCACAAGTACAGTACTTAGCGAGACAGTAGTCGATGTTGGTGATCCCCAGACATACCTACTAGCTGCTGAGCTAAAGGCTAGGTACTTCCATAACCTAAGCCTATCAGAGTGCATCCTAGTTGCTACTGCTAGGAAGTTCTCTGCCTCACTAGTACTACGTAGTGAAGTTATTAATCAGGTAAAGGAGATGGGTAGTGAACTAGGTATTGAAGTGCTTGGTGTTGAGGACATTAAGTGATGAGACCTCCTCTCACTGAGAGGTGAGGAGAGGGTAAGGTGCTGATCAGCAGCGCAGTGGGTTCTTCACCTATCTGCCGCTGCTCCCCTCATCACGTGATTTAGTCTAGATCTCAGTTCTCTTGACGAATCCACATGCACCACATAGCAGCCAGTACGTTCCTCTGTACTTGACTAAACTCAGCTTAGCACCACACCTAGGACATTTCCTCTCCTCAACCACAGTAATCACCTCGTGATGTTGCTCTAGAGGAGTTAAGTATATTTCCTCAAACCCACTACGTACTAAGACGGTGATGAGCTGGGTTCAAGACAGATTAGTGAAGAACACGCCCTTCTCTGATCCCGTACCAAGCCCACTCATCAATTATCTCAAACCCAACACTCCTATACGCCCTGATAGCTCTCTCATTACCCTTCTCAACCCATAGAGCTACAGTACTCGTGTGCTCTAGAGCTACCTTAACCATGACCGACGTAATTCTCTTACCTAACCCACGACCACGGTACTCCGGAGCCACCCAGATGGAGCCTATGAGCCAGATCTCTGGTTCAGCTACGTAGGCAGTACCAACACCAACAACTCTATCGTCGACAACGATTCCGTACGTGTACCTACTCTTCTTGAGGAGAGGTGCTCTAGACCTAATGAACTCATCACCAGGGTGCCTGGAGATTAGTTCATCAATTTCCTCTGGACGTAGCTTCCTGTACTCAACATCGAGGATTAGCTTCTCTCTACCTTTCTCAAGCTTCATGATGTAGAATGGAGTTACTGACTCTACAGCTACATTTGACTGTATTACGTCTCTGAGGTAGTATGGTGCAGACAGCAGTATCTCGTGTTCACGGTATTTGGAGCAGAGCCACTTAACTAGTTCAGGAACTACGTCTATGTTATCAGTGTAGAGGATAGCAGCTATGCGTGTTCTAGCTCCTGACTTTAGGAGACCAAGGTATGCTAGTGCATACCCAATCACTCCATCATCCATTATGCATGCTATGACATCTGTTACATCTGGCTCATTCCTTATGTCGTGTATTGTGAATGCGTGGAGTACTGGATCTCTAAGTGCGTAGTTAAGTACTGCGGTGAAGGAATTTGGTTTGAGTATTACCTTCAGCTGAATCACCTCAAATCGAGTTGCTTAGTTGGGGTTATTTCTCAGTGGTCTTGAGATATCCTTGAGCTCGGTGTGTTGGATGGGAGATACCTCATAAACTACCTGTACTACGTTAGTTGGTGAGTGATGAGCATTACGGGCTCTGAGTGGTGACGACTCGGTTCTCGGCTGACTTTAGGTCTTTCTCAGTTCCTTTTCCATAGCTTTTCTCACGACCTCAGATTCGAGGTATATGAACGCTACTGCACCGAAGATACAGGCTAGTACTCCAGCTAGTTTCGTTACTGGTTCCAGCTCTATGTACATGCTCATGACGATAGCACCAACACAACCAAGCACTGCGTATAGTAGTGATCTGATGAGACTGAGACTCGGAGTAGCTGCCATACACATCCCTCATCTCTGCTTTCCTTCTTTCTGGTTATCTCTGTTAGCAAATGTTCTTCATCAGTCGATTCCGAGGTCATCATGTATCAGCCGAGTGAGGCTTCATCACTCTCTACGGAGTACTACTTATCTAGTGATTAATGTCGTTACGTCTTTGTCTGTGATGAGGGAGTATTGAGCTGATTGTTGATGAGGGTGCGAGTTGCTGATCAGTGAAGCGAGGCTCGGACACCAATTACCCCTGACGTGCACTCATCACCTCAGTTGGGCTAATCCACGATCATTGAGTCACTAAACCCTCGGGATTCATCACCGGTTACCGTGGTTAGAGACTTATACCTAACTACCGTAGTGTAGAGGTGAGGGAGAAGACCTTTTTCTCATGATGAGTTTGGGCGAAGCTGATTAGTGACGAAGCGTGCCGATACTGATCACCAGTACTCATGTATTACCCCGGTAATTCTCATCTCTTACCTCGGGTAATCTACTTGACAACCCTATATTAACTATGAGACTTCGGTAATTGGGGTTTCACTTGAGTATATGCAGGTATAGGACTCGTAAGTTGTGGTGCTGTTTGGAGTGTGGTTTTAAGTGGTTTAGTGATGGTGATTTCGATAAGTGCCCTAGATGTGGTGCTAGGTGTATTGCTCTGTTATCCTCTCTGTAGGTTACTTGTCAGCGGTACTCTTTCTCTTCATCGGTTTTCCTCACGAGGGGCGAAATTCGTCATCCGCTTTCGGTACTTGTTGAGGGTATAGATATTTCTTCCCCACTTCTTGAATGTGTATCTGGTGATTTCACATGACTACTATCCTCGTTACCGGTGGTGCAGGTTTCATCGGTAGTCACTTAGTTGATAAGTTGCTGGAGATGGGGTTTAGAGTTAGAGTAGTTGATAATTTGAGTAGTGGGTCTCTAGACAATATCAAGCACAATATTGGTAATCCAAATTTCGAGTTTATTCATGGAGACCTTAAGGATTTTAATACATGTCTAAAGGCTGTACAGGATGCTGATGTTGTATATCACCTAGCTGCTAATCCAGAAGTTAGAGTAAGTGTTACGGAACCTGAAGTTCATTTCAGAGAAAATGTTATTGCTACATTCAATCTTCTTGAAGCTTGTAGGAAAGTTGGATGTGTTAGGAAGTTCATTTTTGCTAGCTCTAGTACGGTCTATGGTGATGCAACAATATTTCCAACACCTGAAGGTCATGTGCTGAAGCCAATAAGTGTCTACGGTGCATCTAAAGCTGCGTGTGAGGCATTGATATGCTCGTACGCGCATCTCTACGGCTTTAGAGCTGCATCCATAAGATATGCCAACATAGTGGGTCCAAGATTAAGACATGGAGTTGTGTACGACTTCCTAATGAAGTTGAGGAGAAATCCCAATGTTTTAGAGGTTTTAGGTGATGGTACGCAGAGAAAGAGCTACCTATACATCACAGATGCCGTTGATGCTACTGTGCTTATAGCTGAGAGATTAGCTACAACCTTTGACACGTACAATGTAGGTAATGATGACTGGATCACTGTACGTGAAATAGCTGAAATAGTGTGCTCAGTCTTAGGTTTAAAACCCAAGATCGTGTTCACAGGTGGAACACCAGATGGACGTGGTTGGCCTGGTGATGTCAAGTTCATGCTATTAGACACAAGAAAGCTCAAGGAACTAGGTTGGAGACCTAAATACAGCAGTAAAGAAGCAATTAGGCTGACCGCAGAAGCTCTTGCACATGAGCTACATCTAAAACCCTAATTACCTAGTTAGAGGTGAAGTCTTCTCAAATACTTAGGGGGTGAGTTAGTGAATGCAGGAAATAGAGATTAAGCCTAAAGGGAGATGGGAAGTTGTGTTTCAAGAAGCAGATAAGTGGCAATGTGGTATCTACGTTCCTGAGTTTACGTCTATGGAGGAGATTACTTGGTTGGAGAAACATGATGCTCCAGAGCTATTCTACCTAGTAAGAGGTTCAGTGGTATTAGTTATAAGTCCTGATGGAAAGGAGATAAGAGAAGTACCTATGCGAGAAGGTGTAATCTACATAGTAGATGAGTGGCACAATGCGTATAGACCGAGAGGTGTAGAGGGTACTGTGCTTGTGATAGAGAGGGTAGGTATCTCAACTCAATACCTAAAACTGAAGTAGTTCATAGATCTCTTCTCAATCCAACATCAATATTCACTACCCAACCCCTCTTAGCACCTGCCTCGATACCTGCCTTCAGTACCCGCTCTGCAATGTCCTTACTTGGTGCGAGAGCTATTAGTGAGCCTCCTAATCCTGCACCTGAGATCTTTACTCCTAGAGCACCAGCACTTAGTGCAGCATCTCGAATTCTCTCGAGTTCAGGTAAGCTTAAGTCGTAGAGGTCTCTAAGTAAGGCGTGTTGCTGATTCATTATAACACCAATTAGGTGAAGTATGGGATCACTGGATCTAAGCGCCTTCTCTACATCTCGTCTCCACTCATCACCCAATATCGAGGTTATGTAGTCCAGATCTGGTACCTCACCTCTCATAATCTTAAGCGCTAACTCGGTAGATCTGTGCTCTCTAATCGTGAAGAGTATCCTAGCTCTAGGTTTTTCAGGTAATCTCTCGAGGAATGGTCTTATTTCCTCCTCACTAATTTCCTCCCACTTAGGCTCGTAGTATTTCCTACCAAGTTTTCTCCTAAGTGATTCAGGTAGATCTGACATCCCTAGAAGGAGTTCTAAACCCCGATCTATGTCAGCTTGCCTCCTTGGATGTATCTCAGCTGTACTATGCTTGATACCTGAGTCAAGCACTACAAAGATACCTCTTCTAAAGGGTATCTCCTCAACTCTATATGGTGGCCTTGTCTCTATCTTAATTACTCCACCAAATGCAGATCCATACTGATCTAACCTACCACAGGGTATGCTCATTATGTCATGCTCAGCATGGTAAGCTAGCTCCGCAATCTGTTTCCTATCTAAACCAAGTTCAAATACCTCATTCACTGCACCAAGAAATGAAACCGTAAAAGCAGCACTACTACCAAGTCCACCACCAATAGGCACCTCACTTAGTATAGCTGCATCGAATCCAGAAATTTTATAACCCTGCTCCCGTAACGCTATGATAGCTGCTCTGATATAATTACCAAACCATCTACCCTCCTTGAGCGCTAGATTCTCAACATTAAACTCATCTATGTACTCAATACCTTCATCCTTTAAATTAAACGATACAACTCTACAAACACTATCTTCCCTACGATGAATAGCGCAGTAAGATCGTAAATTAACACCTATTGAGACAACAGGTAAACCTTTGTAGTCTTGATGTGTATTTAGAAAGTCAAGTCTTCCCGGCGATGAGACTACAACCTGGGGATTGTAACCAAACTCCTCTCTAAATCTCCTTAACATTTCAACTAGCATACTAAACACCCAATACCTCTACACTAGGTTTTGAAAATTACAATTAACCGATGGCGACTACTTGACCAAGGTACTGATTCAACTTCTTAAGAGCTCTATAACAAGCTTCTCTAAGTTCTCTAGCCTTCTGCTCGGGTACTCCATCGTACGTGAATGTCCAGTAACCCCACTCAATACCTGCTGCATACTTCAATTTATCTCGATCTCTATAAGGCTGATAGAACTCTACGTGCATGTGGTAGTAGGAGTAGTCCTTACCATCTGTTGGCTTCTGGTGTATCACCATCATGTACGGTAAGTCACGATCAAAGAGTGCGTTGTACATTGCTGTAACAACTCTCAGAGCATCTGCTAAGTGGAACCTCTCTTCATCACTTAAATCCGGTAGAGCCTGTACATGCCTCTTTGGGTATACATGAACTTCATATGGCCACATAGCGAAGTATGGTAGGAGGATGATGAAGTGCTTATTCTCGTAAATTAACCTAACTTTCTCACGATATTCAAGGTTAATGATGTCACAGAGCAAGCACCTACCTCTTCTCCTCATGTAGTTTCTAAACGACTTAAGCTCACAGCGTATCCTCGGTGGTATGAATGGTAGTGCATAGATCTGTGAGTGAGGGTGAGTTAGTGAAACACCGATCTCCTTACCCTTATTCCTAAACTCTGCAACGTACTTCACAGGCTTGAGAGATCCCAACTTTAGGTACTCCTCAGTAAATACGTCAATCACCTTCTTCGCATGATCAAGAGTTAAATCACAGAGATCACCCTCGTGACTTGGAGTCTCAACAACTACTTCACATACACCAATCGCTCGTCTAGCTCTGAAAAGACCAGCGACTCCATGAGTTGGCTGTGGAGCATTCATTGTTAGGGCAGGGAACTTATTTGGTAACACAATGACATCCCATTCACCTAAATTCCTAGTCTCTGGAGCACCAGGGCAAAATGGACAGGAAAAACCCTTCTCTTCAGGTCTCCAAGGTCTATGACCTCTATGACCAGCAACAATAATCCACTGTCGAAGTAGTGGATTCCACCTAACTTCGTGTACTTTGGTATTAGTTGACATAGAATCACCACACTGGAGGTAAAGATAACTACCCATATAATTAACACTAACTCAAAGACCTAGATAGATAAGCTTGCTTTAACTGAGAAATACTATCACCTATCACGGTTAATTCCTGAGAGGTGAAATCCTCTGGAGAGACCTAGAATAGCTGTTATCTTCATAGCACCGCCCACTGGGGCTATTGGTGGTCCTCCAGATGTTGAGAAGTGGTTCAGTAACATCAAGAGCAAGGTCAGAGATAGGCTAGTGCAGCTATATCCTGATACTGAGTTTAGATTCCATGATGTAGAAAAGCCAGAAGACGCGTTGAAGGTCCTTGAGGATGAGGCAGAGGCTACGGGTTTTCTAGTGTTCATACTGAATTGTATAGCAGGTTTAGCAAGATTCTTCCTTAGAAGTGGTAAACCAGTTATCGCAGTAGCTGAGACATATGGTGGGTCTGGAGAGTACTTGCTCGACTACCCTAGGGCTAGGGAAGAAGGTTATCCCGTAGTTGGTATTTCTGCAAGAGACATAGCTAGTGATGTTGTGCTAAGAAAGGTCAGACTTCTAACAACTATTCACAAGCTAAGGAATTCTCGCGTTCTCTTTGTAGTGAGTCCTGCTGAGAGGTGGCTAGTTGAACTTGAGTACCCTCTAAGCATCGACCTGTATTCATCCATTAAGAGTGTTGCAGCTATCACCGGTATAACTCCTATCGTACTCGATGTTCGTGAGTTTAGAGAGAAGTACTATGAGAAAGTTAAGAATGAGGAAGTGGAGAAAATTGCTGAGAAGTGGATTAGAGAGGCTAAGAGAGTAGATGAGGAAGTTCTCGATGAAGTTAAGAAATCAGCTAAACTCTACATAGCTCTGAGAAATGCAGCAAGAGACTACGGAGCAAATGCAGTAGCTATTAACTGTATAGTATTGAGGAACGCTGGTTTCATAGATGCTTGGCCATGTCTAGGGTACATGGAATTATGGAATGACGGTATTGCACCGGTATGTGAAGCAGATCCCTACTCAGCAGCACTAATCCTAGCTATCCAGTACCTGACAGGTAGACCAAGCTTCATAGTTGATGTAGCTATCGATGAGGTAAGTAATGAAGCAGTGTACTACCACTGCTATGCACCTACAAGACCGTATGGCGATGAGAGGAAGGTACCCTATGTAATAACAACAGCACATTTAGGAGTAAAGCACGCATCAATATACGTGGAGTTACCTACAGATGAAGTAGTGACAGCAGTCGGCTTCTCACCCGAAGAGAGGCTGATACTGCTTCACACTGCTAAGGTAACAAAGCTAGAGTACTCACCACATGCTTGCTCTGTAAAACTAATTGCGAAGACAAACACAAGAGCAATAGTTAGGAATTGGAGATGGAGATCTGGATGGCATAGGGTAATCGTATTTGGTGACTATCGAGAGGAGATTTCTGAACTAGCTACTTTACTCGGATTGAAAGTCCTTGAGGAAGATAAGGGGTGGTAGGTATGAGTGTAAAAGAGGTAAAGGTGAAGGTTCAACCAATTAGGCTTAAATCAGCTCTCGAGATTTGGAACAGCAATGAAACACCTGTAGCTAAAGATGCGTGGGTTCATGGACCTAAGAAACCTAGAGATGTCATTAGAGGTGAAGAGCCTTCACCATGTGATGTCAGTCTTGAAGCATTAGCGAGACAGGGACTAATAGAACTTCTACCACCGATAACCATTGAGAAGAGAGATGATGTACGTAAAGTACCTAACGATGTAGATCTAATCGTCATCAATGATAGTGGTGATTGGTTTGCAGATAATGGTATACTGGATGAGCTGGCTGCGCTGGGTAAGCCAATAGCTCCAGAGTGGGATTCATGGGGGTACGCTATCCATGGAAGAATATCGAAGTTCCGATTAAGAAAGTACGCAAAAGTTCTTCGCTTCATACCTATGGGAGTAAATGATGTACAAGTTCTCATCAGAGCACTTAGAGCCTATAGATTCATCAGAACAATGAGAGTTCTCTACATAGGTACCTACCCCTCTCACAGCGTTACCATAGGACCGCACATAGATTTCAACTACCTTAAGCAGAGATTCGGCATCGAGTTCAAGAAAATAGACATCGATGAGTATGTGAAAGCTATAGACGAGATACCTGATGAAGATGTGAAATCAATAGTTGAAGAGTGGAGAAGAAGGTTCATAATACTTGACAATAGGGAGAAGAAGCTAACGCTCTATGCTAAGATCTACAAAGCACTTAAGTTACTACTGCAGAGGTATAATGCAAATGCACTTACCGTTGACTGTGCCGCATTACCAGATTTAGAGTTTGTACCTTGCGTTGCGTACTCACTGCTCATAGATGATGGGATACCCTGTAGCTGTGAAGCGGACATACCCGCTCTCATTGCGATGGCTATACTCATGGGAGTTTCCGGCGGCCCTGTACTCATGGGTAATCTCAATGAAAACGCTACTCACGTAGACATCGAACAAAATGTCGTAGTGGTAAATCACGATGTAGTACCAACGACAATGATAGCACCTAGCTGTAGTGTATACATGAGAGACTACCATGCCATGGGAAAGGGCTCAACACTATATGGTGAATTACCAGCAAACACGATCGTCACCTTAGCAGGAATGAATTGGGATATGGATACGATATGGGTTACTACAGGGACCATAGAGTGGACACAGGATACAGTACACTGTCGAATAGCTGTTGGCATTAAAGTACGTGATGCAAAGAGAGTGAGCAAGGATGCAGCTTCGCATCATGTAGTGATGACGTTCGGGAACTACGTAGAGGAGATAAAGGTAGTAGCTAAGTTGTTAGGTATAGAGTTTATGCAGCTTTAATACACTCCATAACACCCCCAAGAATACATCTTTTCACACATACAGAAGTTCATAGCTTACAAGATGTACAGCACCATAACTGTACTTTGCAGTACAGATAGATTGGGAAAACTTTAAATCAACTTATTATTACACTATATACCCGAAGACCACTAGAGGTGTCAATATGGAGAGAAAGGTGTCGCTATCTATATTCATAGTAGCGATAATCGTCACAGCAATTGTTGCTGGGGTTGCTGGCTACTTCCTAAGACCAGTACCACCACCACCGAAGAAACCAGGTGAAGGAATGGTAATTTACTGGATTGGCGGTGCAGCTGGCGATCCATTCGACGCGAGGCTGTATAAGGGTGCTAAGGATGCAGCTGATCTACTAGGTATAAAGTTGGTGTACGTACATACAGGTTGGGACCCAGATAAGATGGTTGCTGAGTTCAAGAGAGCGATAGCAGCACATCCAGATGGTATCGTAGTGATGGGACATCCAGGATATGAAGCACTAACACCGCTCTTCGAAGAAGCAGCGAAGAAGGGCATACTAGTTACACTAGCTAATGTAGATATACCAGAGCTAAGAAAGAAGTACTGGTTCTGTGGATACGTTGGTCAGAACCTATACCAGTCAGGATACATACTAGCTAAGACAGCACTGGAGAAGTTCAAGGACAGATTAAAGCCAGGTGCTAGGGTAGCAATATTCTCCGGTAGTTGGGAGCAACCAGCTAGAGCGCTCAGAGCAAGAGGTGTTGAAGATGCTTTCAAAGAGGCAGGTCTAATAGTTGACAGAGTCTCACACCCACCATCAGTGTATGGAAGCCCAGCTGAAGGTCTACCATACGTAGCAGGTTACCTAGCAAAGCACCCAGACTGTGTACTCATATGCTTTGATGGTGGTGGTACAACAGCTGCCGCAGCAGACTACTTAAAGGCAATAGGTAAGAAACCAGGAGAGATCATAGTAATTGGATTTGACCTAACACCAGGATCCATCAAAGGTCTGAAGGAAGGTTACGTACAGCTAGTAATTGATCAGCAACCATACCTACAAGGATTCCTGACAGTACTTAACCTATTCCTAAGCAAGAAGTACAAGATGCTAGGACTATACATTGACACTGGTGGTTTCGTAATTGATAAAGAACTACTTGAGAAGCTAGGTATTGAGAAGCTAGTTGAGCAAGGATATAGATAGTCGTGAAAACTAATTCCTCTGTTTTTCTTTTTCCTACTGATCACAGGTATATTTACACACGAGAAGTGTTATATAGGGGAGTATATTGATCGGTTTGAGGGACTAGTTATGGTTAGAGAAAGCGAGTACTTAGTATTCACTAAGAACCTTGTTAAGAGATTTGGGGATGTCGTTGCCTTAAAGGGTGTTAACTTTAGAGTCGGATACAATGAGGTTGTTGGTCTCGTTGGTGATAACGGTGCTGGTAAATCAACACTAGCTAAAATACTGGCAGGGATCTATGTTCCAGATGAGGGTGAGATCTATGTTAAGGGTCAGAGATTTCGTAGATTGACCCCTCAGAAAGCTCGTGAACTAGGTATTGAGCTTGTGCATCAGGAAAGAACTCTCGCAGAGGATCACCCCATTTGGAGAAACATCTTCATGGGTAGGGAGATCACAGGGCCATTAGGCTTTCTCAGGATTAAGGAGATGAAGGCAGCTGCTGAGAAACTACTCAATGAGATAGGCCTTAAAGCTATACCACCCGATACACCTGTAAAGTTCCTATCAGGTGGCTATAAGCAAGGTGTTCAGATAGCTAGAGCTGTACAATTTGAAGCTGATTTAGTAATACTTGATGAGCCAACAATACAGCTATCAATATCCGAAGTACATAGAGTTCTAGAATATGTTCATGGGCTAAAGAAGAGGGGGAAGTCTTGCGTTTTCATAACTCACAACATATACCACGTATATCCTGTAGCTGACAGATTTGTTATCATAGATAGAGGTAAGATAGTTGCTGAGTTCAGGAAGGTAGATGTCACTCCTGAAGACTTAACGCATATATTGGTCTCAATAGCTAGAACAGGTACTATACCTGAGAAGTACGAAAAGATAAATCTGCTGAACGTTGCAGGTAGCAATTAGTGGGGGCTGGTAATATGGTTAGTGAAAGTAGGGGGAACATCGTATTTAACGTATTGACAACACTGTGGACCAGATACAGATTGCAAACAACTGTCTTCACTATATTCTGCGGTCTATGGCTTATCTTCTACGCTATTAGTCCATCATCCTTCGCTAGACCATTTACGTACACAGCAATACTCTCTGTTGCACCATTCACGATAATACCAGCACTCAGCTTAACCTACGTAATCATAACGGGTGAGATGGACCTCTCGTTCCCTTCTATAATGGCTTTAGGTGCTTGGGTACTGACAGTTACATGGCATGCCTTCGGTCCAACACCACTAGGTCTAATCCTTGCGCTACTAGCTGGTCTAATGGCTGGCTTCATAAATGGTGTCTTAGTGACCAAGTGCCACATACCATCACTCATAGCCACTATAGGCACCATGTTTGTATGGCGAGGATTTGTGCTGATAGCTACTGGTGGCTTCAGCATATCAATTGGTATGTGGAGAGGAACTCCGATATATCAAGCCCTCGTCGGTAGATTTGGTGGAATCCCCATTCAGATTGTGTGGGCTGTAGTTATAGCAGTAATCCTATGGATCTTCTTAAACCTGCATAAGTTCGGTGCACACGTCTACTATACAGGAGACAATAGAGTAGCTGCTCAGATGTTAGGTATAAACACTGATAGAGTGATCATAACGGTGTTCATGATACATGGGATGCTCTCAGCATTCGCTGGTGTACTGGTAGCTCTTGAGATGGGATCCTTCTGGCCAGCTCTAGGCGAGATCTATCTACTAGAGTCGATAGCAGCAGTCGTTGTTGGTGGTACACCGATAACTGGTGGTACAGGGACTATATTCGGTACTTTCATCGGTGGACTGATATTGAAGTGGATTGAGACGGGTATACTAGCTGTTGGTGTTACTGGATTCTGGATAAAGCTAGTCTACGGTCTTGTGATAATAATTGCCTTGATAGCACAGGTAATCATTAGGAAACGTGAAATCAGGAGAATGAAGATCATCGGTGCGTAGCACTAAGTTAACTTAAACCTCTTAACTTCACTACCATTAACTTTCTTCAGTGTGACTTCAGTACCCTTAATAACAATGTACCCTCTATGCTCATTTGGCTCTACATCAATTATTGATCCTCTTAATCCAGCTCCCTCGTAGTTAATGTCCTCAGCTAGAAGACCAGAGTGAATGATTCTATATTCAGGATCTACGTGTAGGATCTGTGTATGACCAATAATCCACCAAGCTCCCTTCCTTAACCTCCCTTCCCTCTCCTCTAGATCTCTAGCTTTCCTTGTGGCATTGACTATGGCCTCAAAGGTGGTTGAGTACTTTCGGTAATACTCATTGAAGATAACGTTGAATTGTCTATGTCCATGCTCAAATACGAGTACTATGTTTTCGATACTGATTACCTTGATTGGTACGATCTCGATGCTAATTGCTTTACCACCTAGCTCATCAATTATCTTCCTTCTGTAGAGTAGTACTCCATCATCTCTTGCGCCGACAATGTATATTACCTTACTCGTACCAACCCTCCTACCATATCTAATGACCCTACCTAGTACTGATGCTACTTCACTGATCCTAGCTCTATCTTCTCTATGGAATCTAGCTAGGAAGTCACCTAGTATCACGAGTGTTGTACATCGCTCTCTCTCGAGTAGTTTCTTAAGTAGTTCGATTGGTGTTCGAGGGTATCTGAAGTCTCCAATAATTACGTAGCTCAAGTACTACACCTTTTCAATGTAGCAGGGTGTAGAAGTTATTAAAATACTGTACGTTAAGGTTCTCTATCTTGGTGAGATTACGGAGATTACTGGTGTATTTATTGAAGCTTCGTGGAGACATGTTGATCTAAGTACCTTAGCACGTAGGAACACTGTTCCTAAGCTTGTATTCGCTAGTTCTGGTAGTGAGGTTAGTGAAGTGGAGATTCCAGTAGGTTCACGTATTGAGCTTAGGTATCTTGGTCGTAGGTTCTGTAGTAGATTTGTTCGAGGTAGGTACTGTCTAAATCCTTTGACTAGAGTTCGAACTGAAGCGCTTCCTTGGTGTGATAGGTGTCTTAGTGAGATTCCGAGTATAAAGTGTGTTTTGGGTGATCCTCAGTGTAGTGAGGAGGAGGCTCCAAAGTCTAGGAAGTGCGTCAATAGTGGTGTTTTTGAGGAGAGATGTAGGGTTCCCAGGTATCACTATGTATTGATCTACCCTGTATCTCCGAGCTCTGTATACATCAAGGTTGGTATCAATAGGGAGACAACATTTCCTACTAGAGTACTTGAACAGGGAGCACCTATTGCTGTTGTGTATGCTAGGACACCAAATGTATGGAAGGGTAGGGTTCTTGAGCTTGGTTCTAGGGAGGTATTGAGGAAGTTAGAGGGTAGGTCTATTGCTGAGGGTATTCGTATTGCTCATGCTAGTGAAGTTAAGAAGACTCTAAGTGTTGTCTCTACATCGCTCAAGTACCTAGGATTACAGACATACTCTCTAGATACTTTCCTACTCGGTACTACTGAGGCTAGTAATTTGCTGGATAAGCTGGTTAGTGTCGGTAGAGCGGTATGTAAGTACTTAGTGGAGCAGTTTCGTGAATTTGCTCTGGAGAATTCACTTGTACTCAATCTCTGGAGTCACGTATATCTCATCGATCAGAGTAAGCTAACGAGTAACTTCGTTGCTGTTGATAGTGTTGAGAGAATTTCTTCACTTGAGGGTGAAGTGGTTGGTTGGATAGGTTCAGTTATGTTGTTGAGGTGTAGAGATGCTCTATATCTACTTAACTTCCATAGGTTCTCTGGGTCGTTACTTAGGTTGCGAGTTACTCAATGAGAACAGCGTTAACTACTCCGTCTTGTCCTGGTCGAGATGTTACTCTTGCTTTACCTACCTCGGTCTCTATGACTGATCCTTTCGTCACTATACCTCTCCTAGCGTACTCTCTGTTAGCTGGGTTCTCGAGAACTCTAATGATTCTAGCTTTTACACATTTCTTCTGTGATGGTATGTAGACGTTAGCGTAGGCTACTGTCTTCAGCTTTAGCTTGTTATTTCCTCCAAATGTTCTTTCGATCTTTAATCTATTCTCAGAACCAACCTTAGTCTCTGTAGGTGGTCCACCGCATAGACACTTTGGCTTGATCTTCTTGTGTTTACCCTTGATTCCACCAGATGGTTTTCTCAAGTCGTTACCCTGGAAGTAAGATGCTAACTTAGCCATGTACCTACCCTACCTCAAGCTCTAGCTAGGTACTTGATCCCTAGGGGTTTTAATCATTTCCTACTTCACAGGTCTTTCCATATTCTCTCGAACTAGGTACCTAACGTAATTGAGTAAATCGAGGGAGAGCTCTCTTTTTCTCCTCAAGCAGGTAAGTACGGCGTTACTCAGTAGATTAACTATGTACTTTATCTGTGGGTACAAACTGATGAACTTGGTTGTAGATCCGTATTCCTCGAGTACTATCTGGTGTATAAGTGCTTCAGCTACGTACTGTGCAACTTCTCTCACATTAACTAGGTTACTACCTGAAATTCCAACTCCAATGCACTTACCATCTACGTAAGCTACCTCTAGAACACGTTCATCAAGGACATTTAGGTGTATGTAGTGAAGTGGATAGAGACGACAGCTTAGTGGTCTAATACTATATACGCAACATGTCGGTACACCATGTGTAGTTCTCAGTAGGATACAGTACTTGTCATGTCTTAGCTTAATTACCTCACCTCCAAGTAGCTCCTCAACTACGCAGTACTTCTCAATGAACTTAACCGGACTTATCCCGAGGAAAGTACTTATGCGATATATATCTCCGAGAGTTAGATTTGGACTATACTCTCTACAGCAGAATCCACATCTCATGCAGCGAAATGGTATGTAGTCACTCAGTAGAACTCTTCTAAATCCCTGTAACCTATGTAGCTTATCCATGAGAGCGATCTGTTTTGTTGTGTAGTGCATCTCGTACTCCTCACAACGCTCTAGTTACCTCTCATTGGGTTAGAGCTAAATTATACCTTACGTTACGTAGCTATTGGTGGTGTTTGATTTTGAGTGAGAAACCTAGGTGGTTACAGATTTTCGAGGAGATTAAGGAGTTTCTGGATAGGTACGATCCAGAGCGCAGATTCTCATTTACTGGTGATCTACATGAGAAGTTCATGAAGTTGAGAGAGGACTTTAGGACAGAGTACGTGATGTCTTATGTAGGTAGTGAGCTTGGTAAGGCTAGTGAGTGGGTTCAGCAGCTCTGTCGTAGGATTGAGGAAGTTAGCAAGCTCTTTGGGTTATCCACGGTATTGCTCTCTAAGGAGCTTAAGAGCTTTGTTGAGAATCCTCTAGCTCACTTGAAGAGTAAGATATTCAACTACATGTACGATCTCTTCAGAGGTAAGGTGACACCTGAAGAATTTGATAGAGTAGCGTCAGCAGCTATTAGGACTAGTCTACGTACTAACTTGAGGACTGTGTACCAGGACTGGGTCTTCTTGACCTTGCTGAAGCTTCTTGGTGAGAGAGGAGGTAGGTTGGTGTACCCTGAACATCGTGCTCTCTCACTTGAGAGGCATGGTAAGCAGAAAGCTGGTTGGATACCACCTAACGCGATTATTAGGTTTGAAGATGGGAGAGCACTTAGTTTCTTCTTGGAGGCTCCTCGACCTATTGGATGGGAAGATACTGAGGATCTAGTTAGAGCTTGGAAGCTCTATGTCGCGCTTAGACCTGATATGATGCTGTACTCAGGTGAAGTACATAACATAATCCAGCTGGATAGTGATCCACCAATCAAGAGACCTAACGTAATTATCGAATGTAAGGAACTCGATGACTGGTACGTAAGGGTCAGGTACATTAGAGGTCCATTTGCTAAACCACTAACTGCTGAGGAGTGGCGCTCTAAGTGGCTTAGAGGTCTCTGGGATGGTTTAGCTGATGTACTCGGTATTCAACGTAGTGAAGTTGTTAAGCATGTTGAGGAGAAGAAATCACTTAAGCTAAGTGACCAGCAGATAGTTGCTCTCTACAAATCTGTTTACAGACCTGATAGGATGTTTGTGATTTCTAGAGCTAGAGTACCTAGTTTCGTGAAGTCAAATCTAGAGAACTACGGTATCACTGTCATTGATGATGTCATGTTTGATGAGGAGAGGCTTGAGGAGCTTGTTAATTACCTACATCGTGAAGTAGCTAGGGTGAGTATGGGTAAACCCGTTCTTGAGATGGATGAGGAGCTGTATGATTTAGTGGTGAAGGTTTGGAGAGAGTTGGAAAGTAGGTTAGGTAGGAGGTTGAGTTTGAGCGAAGCTTTGAAGTATGTTTTGAAGAGTTTCTTAAGTAAGTAACTCCTTAGTGAGAACTTATTTGTAGGAATTTGTGATAGCGCTCGTCCCGCGACTGATCTGTGATTTAGTGATTGAAGGGTGTTGCTGGGGTGGTGTCATGAGATTGACAACTAGCCTTAAGGTAAGCTTGACGGCGCTCATGAGTAGCCTTGCGGCTGCTTTTCAGGTAGCTGGTTTGGAAGTACCATTTCCACTACTTCCCTTTCTCAAGTATGACCCTGTTGGTGTACCAATAATACTGGTATCGCTTATAGTTGGTATCAAGGGTGGTATCGTAGCTGACTTGTTAACGGCTATAGCCATAATGTTTCGTGGTGATATTGTTGGTGCCTGGATGAAGTTCCTAGCTGAGTTAACTACGTTTGTCCCCTTTACACTGGCTTTTAGGAAGCTACCTGAATCGAGGATTAAGTACATCGGTAGTACAGCTATTGGCGTTGTATCGAGAGTCATCTTGATGAACGTTGCTAACATAATTGTGTGTCCCATAGTGTTCAAGGTACCTTTATCGGTTGCTCTCTCATGGATACCTCTCATCAGTTTCTTCAATGCAACGATAGCACTTATGTACATACCCGTCAGTCTCTATCTCTATAAGCTAGTTAGGAAGGTACTTGAGGAATAGCTATGGTACGTACAGCCCGAACTCAATGAGTACCAACGGTATTAGTGGAGCTAATGTAAGTAAGAAGAGTACATCACAGTACCTAAGCTTTGGTACATCTCTAAAGCTCTTTAGCCTACTTGAGTAGTGTCTCAGCTCTAGTACCTCAGCTACGTTATGTGCTCTCTCAATGTACCACAGTATCAGGGGTGTGAGCACGTTCCTGAGGTAGTTGACCTTCTGTGTTAGTGATGTACCTCTAAGTGTGTAACCTCTCAAGTTCATAGCTTCCTTAACGTGTTGTACATCTTCAATAGCTGTTGGTACGAATCTTAATGTCAAGATCGTACTCTCTACGATTGATGGTGGGAGACCTAGCTTGTAGAGTAGGTACCTCATGTGAGCTGGTTTAGTAGTACAGAGTAGGAGGACTATGGTGCTTATAGCTACCATGAACTTAAATGCTATCGTACCTACAGTAACTAGTGCTTTACTGATCTCAACACCGTGTAGTAATGTAAGTGACGCGAAGTATATCGTAGTGAAAGCTGTGATAATTGGTGATACAGTAATGAGCACTGTAAGGACTTTCCTCCATACTTTTCCTATAAGTGTCAATGTAGTTGTTACCACGGCTAGGTAGACAGTAGTCATTGTATGACCTAGAAATAATGCTATCATTAGCGAGATGGTGTAGGCTAACTTCGCCCTAATGTCGAGCTTATGAACTGGTGTCTCCAGATGCTCATACACTAAGCTTGCTCTTATGTAGTTCAAGAACATACCTCAGATACCTAGCTACGTCCTCAAATCTAAAAGGTCTACCCTTAAGACCAATCGCTGCATTTACCTTCTCAACTACCTCAATTATCTGTGGTTTCACAAGACCATACTTCTCAAGAACTTCACTAGGCCGATACATCACATCTTCAGGTCTTCCTGATAACACTACCTGTCCAGCGTATATCAGGTAGATCCTATCTACGTCGAGTAACGTCAAGAAGTCCATGTCGTGAGTAATCACAATTACTGAACCAATTGAGGACTTTAGGCTATTCAAAATACTAGCAATCTTCTCCTTACAACAGTAGTCTAACCCTATCGTTGGCTCGTCAACGATCAATAGCTTTGGATTACGAGCAATAGCTATAGCAATCGCTAATCTCTTCTGCTCGCCCCAAGACAACTTAAATGGATTTTTATCAAGATACTCCTCTAGACCAACCTCTTCGAGTAGCTTAGCTATGTCTTCATCACTGGTCTTCATTCCTAAACTCTCGAGAGTTGACTTAAGTTCATCTCTAACAGTTACGTTGCAGAATATGTGCTTTGGATTTTGAGGTACGTAACCGATTAACTTTGCTAACTCATTCCAGGACCACTCCTTGATATCTCTACCAAAGAGCCTAACGGTACCCTTACTTGGTCTCGCTAATCCCATTATGATCTTGGCCAAGGTAGTCTTACCTGAGCCATTAGGCCCTACGATAGCTACTAACTCAGCTTCATGTACGACAATGTTAATGCTCCTAAGGACGTAATCTTGCTCAGGTAAGTACTTGAACCAGACATCACGTAGCACTACAACTTCTCTAGAATGCACTTAACCACCTCCTTAGCAAAGTCATCAGGATTAAGTGGTACCTTACCTATTCTACCCAAGTACTTCCATAGTCTTACAATGTAGGGATCCCCTACATTAGCTTTCAGTAAGTAATCACCTTCAAGAGCAGACCCAACATCACCGAAGTACAGTACCTTACCATTGTGAAGTACTATGACCTTACTACTGTGGGGCATGACTAGCTCTAACCTGTGTTCAGCAATCACTACAGTTATGCCGTGTTCATGGTGAATTCTCACAACTTCATTGATGAGCTTCTTAGATGTCAAAGGATCTAGCCACGTACTTGGCTCGTCTAGAACCAAGATCTCAGGTAGTTGAACCAGCGCAGTAGCTAAGACAACTCTCTGCTTTTCACCACCTGATAGTTCAAATGTTCTCCTATACCTAATACCCTCAAGACCAAGTAACTTAGCAACCCACTCAACTCTCTCCACGATAACACTAGGTGGTAAACCTAAGTTCTCAAGAGGGTAAGCTAGCTCATCCTCCGTTATCAGCATCAGTATCTGGGCTTCTGGATCCTGAAATACAGCAGCGACCTTACTCGTGACTTCAGCTATATCAGAAGTGGATACATCAAGGCCGCACACAGTGATCTTCCCACGTAGTTCACCACCATAGAAATGAGGTATGAGACCTGTTAGACATCGAAGTAAAGTTGTCTTACCTGAACCGGAACAACCAATCACTAGTACGAAATCTCCCCTCTCAATACTTAGGTTAATACCACGAAGAACCCAATCCCCTCTCTTAGAGTACCTATACCAAACATCCTCAAAAGTAATGACTACATCACCCATTGTACTCCCTCAGTACACGAACTAGCTCTCTAAGGAATAAACCGACATCAGTAACTACACCTCTAATTTGTGTACTACCTCTATCGTAGACTCTAGCTATGACAGCTGGGTTGATGTCAACAAATACAACCTTAACGTGATAGGGTAGCATATTGCAAATGCCAATTCCAAGGAGCATCGTAGCTAGGACAAGAACTAGGTCAACTCCTTTAACAATTTCCTCACGAATTACGTCTTGAGCTTTAACCATGTCCGTTATTGTGTCCTTTAGAGGACCATCATCCCTAATAGAGCCAACGATAATGTACTTGACACCACGCTTAATACACTCATATAGCACACCATCACGAACGATACCTAGCTCAACAGCTTTAGCTATTGAACCGCAGGAATTGATCTTATTGATAGTCCACACGTGAGTAGCGTGGTGAACATATTTACCATCTCTCAGCGACACCCCAAGTGATGTACCGAAGATCGATGCCTCGAGATCATGAACAGCAAAACCATTACCAACTACCAAAACATCAACATAACCCATTCGAACTAATTCAGCGAGTGCATCTCTACCACCTGAATGAATAACTGCAGGACCAGCAGCAACAAAAACTCTACCACCCCTCCTCTTGACATTAATCAGCTCCTCAGCAGTCTCCCTAATGACTAAGTACGTAGGTCTCTCAGTAGATACTGGACTAGTCATGAAGCGAAAACCAGGTTCCTCCTCAATAACTCCTTTCTCACCAACGACAACTAGCATACCCTTCTTAACCTTTCTAGGTTCAAGAGAGTAAGCTTCCTTCTTCACAGGATCGACAACGATACAGCAGTCCATCCTAACATTCTTAACCTCAATCTTCTCTCCATTTAGTATTATCCACGTCCTCTTATTGCTAGTAACGTAGAATCCATCAGGTAGAACACCATCGTCAGGAGCTGGCTTCAGTTCAACGCTTTCCATAGGTGACACCTCAGTACATTGATCAATTAAGTATTTTAGATTTAGGTCAAGTACGTGTACTAGTGTATGAGTATTGGGAAGAGAAGTAGGGTAAGGGAAGTTGTTCGGGAAGTATTTAGGAGGAAGGCTTTTAGATTCGGTTGGTGTAGTACCTGTAGATCCTATGTACTTAGGGTAAGTACCTGTCCTGTATGCGGTAATTCTGTTAAGTTCATAGATGCTACGTTACCTAGAGATGTTAGGTTAGCTCACGAGTACGATATTGAAGTTACGAGAGAAGCAATTGCTAGGTCATGTGGGGTATCATCTGAGTACCTCGATAGGGTGCTACCACGTTCAGGTACCGTACTACTGAACAAGGTTCAGTACGTTGATGCTGCTGATGAGGTTATCGTTAGTGGGTACATCATTGGTACCAGGTTCTTTGATTTGTTAAGGCAAGAGTGGGTATTTAGGCCACAGTACGAATTTGCTTCGTTGATTATTCGAGAGAAGATAGGCTACTACGGTATTGTTAGAGGGAGTAGGTTAAGTGTAGGTGAAGTTATCGAGCGTAGTGATGTGCTTGAAGGCGATTTACCTAGTGATGTTGGTTACTATGTTCCTCTAGAGACGAGAGATGGTAAGTTTCAGGGTGTAGGTAGAGTAGTTGGTAAGGACAGATTGAAGGTTGTTAAGACATGGTCTAGTGTTGAACCACTTGAGCTAGAGGGTACGTGTACTGTAGATCGTATTATTGAGGTAAATGCTACGGTACTTGAAGCTCTTGAAAGAGATTCGCTGAAATTCATTGAGAGTTGCCTCAGGAAGTACTCAACATATGTTCCCTTAGTGACGTTCTCTGGTGGAAAGGATAGTACAGTCGTGCTACACCTATCTTCTCAGGTAGGTGTTAGGGAAGCTATATTTAATGATACGGGTCTGGAATTTCCAGAGACGTACAGGAATGTAGATGACGTAGCTAGCAAACTCGATGTTGTGGTGCACATTGCATCTGCTGGGGATACTTTCTGGAATTTACTTAAGAAGTTCGGTCCACCAGCTAGAGACTACAGATGGTGTACGAGAGCCTGTAAGCTAGTACCAATGGCGAGAAAGGTTAGGGAGCTCTATGGTTCGAGACCCATCATGAGTATTGTTGGTCAGAGAATGTATGAGTCAGTGCAGAGAGCATTAGCTGGTAGAGTGAGTACAGGAAACCCAATCATACCGAAGAACATACTCATATCACCAATATACTACTGGACAGCACTGGAAGTACAGCTATACGCAAAGCTCAGGAAACTACCACTCAATGAACTGTACCTCAAAGGATTTGAACGAGTAGGTTGCTGGCTCTGCCCAACATCTAGACTTGCTGAGTTCAAGATAGTTGAGACGTCTTATCCAAATCTATGGTCAAAGTGGAGAGGTTACTTACTCAAGTATGCACGAGTGAAGAAATTACCACGAGAATGGGTTGAGTATGGCCTTTGGAGGTGGAGGTTCAAGTACCCAGGAGATGTAGCAAACTTAGTTAAGAAACTTGGGTACAGACCAAGTGACCTTCTTGAGAAGACAGCAATTACGAGGTGTATCATCACGGAGAACATCAGGATTGGCGAGGTACATAGCCTAGGTATAGTGATGGTAAATTGTTGTGAAATGAATTTAGGTGAGCTATGTAAGTACCTAAGCAAGATACCTGGAACAACAACCTGTAAACAGCTATCTGATACTGTGATCGTACTTGAGAACAGATTAGGTAAGGCAACAGTATTCAGTACGGGTAGGGTATCAGTACAATGTAGCTCCCTGGAGAGCTGCTTCAAGCTCCTAACTGAGATCGCTAAGTGCATAGCTAAGCTAAAATGCTGTAGTGAGTGTGGTCTTTGTACTGGGTTTGGAGAGGATTCAACTAGGGGGTGCCCAGTTATAAGTGCTTACGTAGCTAGTGTTGAGAGGCAGGTAAGGGAGAAGACCGCACATGTAAGGTCTACTCACTGAGCTAATGAGATCCCGATTGAGTAGTGATAAATCTCGACTAAGTACCACGTCCTTTAAGGACTATGTGTTACCTAGCTAGGTTAGGTTACGAGAGCTGTAACTGCTTAATTGATGGTAGGAAACCCTGTGAGGTGGGTTTACGTTACGAGAATGGTAAGGTGTATAGGTTGGTGTATGACATTCAGCTGAGTAGACCAGAGGATTACCTATCGATCTATCAGTCATGCTGTAACCATGACTGTAAGATGTGTCATAGCTTCTACTTCTCAAGGAAACCGGTGGGTAAGTGGATGTCACCAGAGGACATAGTTGACGTTGTTCGCAATTACGTGAAGAGAATAACGGTTTGGGAGCCTAGGGATAGGGCAACTATGTGGCATGCGAGCGACCTCTGCATGCACTGTGGTTCATGTGTACTACGTGGTGAACCAGGGCCATTCTGTCCACGAAGACTTGAGCCATGGCAGGTAACTCTCTCAGAGCAGGGCTTTGGTCCTGCTCGTAATATCGTCTCATTCACTGGTGGTGATCTCTTGTGTAGACCGGAGTTCTACACTAAGGTATTTGAGCTAATTAAGAGTGAGGTGAAGAATGTCTGGGTTAAGGTTGAGACTAATGGTTATGGTCTCGTGAAGGAAATAGTTGAGGAGTACGCTACTGCTGGTCTTGACTCTGTTTGGCTTGATCTAAAGGCCTTTAGTGAGGATGTATACAGATGGTTGACAGGTACTACCAATAGGTGGGTGTTAAAGGTTCCTGAACTACTTCTCGAACACAATATCGTTCTCGAAATTGTTCTACTCTACATACCTGGTGTCGTTGAGCTTGATGAATTGGGAAAGTTCGGTAAGTACATTGCTGATATTGATCCAGAGATACCTGTCATGTTACTCGCTTACTTTCCTCGGTATAAGCTGAGTAATAGGGAACCTACATTGCTTGAGATGGTTAGGGGGTACCACGTACTGATTGATGCTGGTTTAAAGAGAGTTAAGGTTGGTAATTGCTCAGTATTCTGTAAGACTGCCAGTGATTGGGAACTTCTCCTAACATTACTACCCAAAGATGCTATTGCTGGATAGGTGGAGTCTTGGTTATCACTATAGGTCTTCTCTCGACAAGTGCCTTCGCTATCTTACTCCTAGCACTCTCAAGACATCTCCAAAGCGTGCCACGTGAAATACCCATTCTCTGAGCAGCTTCACTCTGAGTTAGGTGTTCCAGATAGACCAATCTAAAGGCTTCTAATTCATCCGGTGTTAGGTACACTGGCTCATTCTGTACAGGTACTCCGCCTTCAAATGGTATGAACACTACATCCTTTATATTGATTGATATGTGTCTAGGTACAGGTGGTCTCCCTCTTCTTCCTCTTCTCCAACACCAATGCCATCCTGGTGGTGTTGCCATCATGTACTCATCAAGACCTCGAGTGAGTACTTACCTGTGGTCTGATTAAAACGTTAATTTTAGACGTGGACTAAGTTTTACCTAGGTGATGAGTGAGCTGGGTACTGAGTAGTGAGGAGATGAAACCCCACTGATAAGTGCTTAAGCTATGAGTGCGGTGAGTTTGCATGTCCAGTAGGTATATAGTAAGGATATTTACTTTGCTGGCTATAGTGGTCTTTGTAGTGGCATCTCTCTGGTATATCACCTACATGTCAAGACCTAGCAGGTCTACTGCACCAACTACTAGAGTAGGTGTTATGTCCATAGGTTCACTAAAGTCTACTAAGATCACCATTCTTGTCGATAACAATCCATACAATGATTTGGTAGCAGTATGGGGTCTTAGTGTACTTATTGAGTTACCTAGTGGAGAATGCCTACTATTTGATTGCGGTCCTTCACCTACTGCACTTCTCGAGAACTGCAAGAAATTAGGTATTGAAATAGATCGTGTAAGGTATATTGTCCTCTCTCATGAACATGGCGACCATGTTGGTGGTATCACAGCATTATCTAGCTTAAGTAAATCCATTACTGTATTCGTACCTAATGGATTTCCTCTAACCTTAATTCATGAGCTGAAATCGACTGGATTTAGGGTTACCATAGTTAACTCAACATACCTCATTACGAGTGGTGTAGCTATTGTAGGGCCTTTTAGAGCGGGTACACTGAGTGAACAGGTACTGGTCCTCAATGTAAGTGGTGTAGGTTTAGTTGTAGTAACTGGCTGTGCACATCCGGGCATAGAAAACATAGTCACGAGTATTTCAGAGACCCTTAGTGAGAGCATATTCTTAGTTGTAGGTGGTTTCCACCTAGTTGGAGCTGATGTAGTGAGGTTGAGTAAGGTAGCTCACACATTCGAGAAGCTCAATGTAAAGTACGTTGTACCAATTCACTGTAGTGGTGATAGAGCTAGGGAGTTCCTACGATCTAGGCTAGGTAATAGAGTAGTACTCGGTCACGTAGGTACATATATTGAGGTATCGAGTAAGGGTATCACCATCAAGGACTTACCACCAGGAGTAGGGTAAAAGCTGTAATTTCAGTTTTTTAGCAATTCTCCTAAACGCCATCAGCTTCTCGACTACTCATCAACACTCAGCTGAGGTGCGACTCATCACTACCCAGTGCAGACCTTGGAAAAAGGTAAATTTGGTGCCAAATCAACAATATAGATCAGTGATGAGTTTGCTTAGCCCCACCTGACGAGCGGTGAGGAATCCGGCAGGAGCTGATTCTCTACATCTACTTCCTGACTCTGATTGCTACTACCGTTGCATTTACTGAGGTATTGAATGCATCGGCTATGGGCTTGCACTTAGCTTTAAGGAGATATGTGATAGGTGTAGTCCAATGAAGCTCATCTACAGCCTCAAAGTTAGCCATACCCTTACACACGACGATGTCACTTCTACTAACAAGTTCATCAACTACCTCGCTATAATGTCCCTTCACTAGACTTGAGAAGTACTTAGTTCCTCCATCAACTACATTTGCGAATTCATCAAAACCTAGTTCTAGTAATTCTCCATAGGTTACATCGTTTTGAAAGGGTTCTGACTTACCAATAACATAGATTTCACAGCTTGGATTAACGCGGCGTTTTACATACCTCAGTAACTCCCTATCAAATATGACCTTGCACAGTTATCTGGTATGAAGACTATGGACTTAGCTCTTTTGATGTACCTATAGAGCTTATCAATTTCATCTATCTTAGGCTCCTCCAGAAGTACCTCACTTAATCTCTCTATGGAGAAGCTATAGGTTGCTACACCTGGGTCAATAGCATTTGCACTTACTGAAGCAATTACTAACTTCCTAAAGATCTCATACTCATTGCCACAGTAAAGCAGATCTCTAACCCTACGTAGTACATCCTCAGCAATTTCATTACACCTCTTCTTATACTCACGGTAGGGATCGTATCCAATGTATGCACGAACTATCCTGTAGGCTTCACTAGCTACAACAACTGTTAACGCATTTGGTGATGCTAATTCAAATATCTTATTCGCCACTAGCTTCAGTACATGAAACTTCTCCTCATCACTTAAGTCACTACTCAGGATTTCTCTAGCTCTAACACTGAGTATGCAAACAGGACACTCAGGTCTACACCTCATAGCAACCACTAGAGTTGAAGGCAAAAAGCAGAGAGCTTATAATCCTTTCTACATTAGGTACCTACTTAACTCTACGGAGGATAGCAACAGTAACAGTAGTCCCTACACCGCCAATACTCTGTACGAGACCTATCTCTGGTGATGGCACCTGCATACTACCCGCTTTCTCCATCAGCTGTAGAGCTACCTCAGCTACCTGATACACACCAGTAGCACCAACAGGGTGACCACGAGCCTTAAGTCCACCACTTGGGTTAACTGATGGCTTTCCACCTGGATCAAATACACCTTCCTTGAGCAGCTTCACAGCTTCTCCTCGCCTTGAAAAGCCAAGATCTTCAATATCTATGAACCCAAGTACAGAGAAAGCATCGTGCACTTCAGCAACATCTACATCTCTAGGCTCCACCTTGGCCATTCTATACGCACGTTCAGCAGCTTTGACAGTAGCTGTGAAGCTAGCTATATCTGGTCTCTGCGCAAGGTACATGTAGTCAGTAGAGCAGGCTATACCAGCAACCTCAACAACAGCATCACTTACTCTACGAGCTTCCTCTAGTGGACACAGCACGACTGCTGCAGCACCATCCGATATAGGAGCACAGTCAAGCACTCTAATTGGATCAGCTATGAGCGGAGACTTCAGTACATCGTCAACCGTTATTCGCTTATGGAACTGCGCATGAGGACACTTCATAGCATTTTCATGCATTTTCACAGGCCAGAGAGCCATGTCCTCTCTAGTCACATTGTACTTCCTCATGTAGTACCTCATGATTAGTGCATTGAGTGCTGTGAAGCTAGTACCGTAGAATAGCTCGTAATCTGCATCAGCAGCCTTCGCTAGAGCATACGTAACCTCACGTGTAGTAGCTTCTGTCAGCTTCTCAACACCACCAACCAAGACGTAGTCGTAGAGACCTGATGCAACTGCCATGTACCCTGTCAAGAGAGCAACACCACCCGAACCACAAGCCGCCTCCACCTTAAATGCAGCTCTACCACACAGACCACAGTAATCAGCTAGCAACGCACCTAGAGAATCTTGATCACACAAGCTAGATGAACACATGTTACCAACGATGATAGCTTCAATCTCTGGACAACCAGCATCCTCAATAGCTCTCACAGCTGCTTCATAGAATAGCTCCCTCAAGCCTTTATCGAAGTGCCTACCAACCTTAGTCAACCCAATACCTACAATAGCTACCTTCCTCACGTACCATCACCTACCTCACATACCTAATAATTCTCCTAAACCTAGCATAGAGACCATAGTCAATGTAGGTCTTGTCATTGACGTAATCTCTAACAGTTGGTGCTAAGTTCTTCCTCTCCTCAATACCATCCTTCACAATCAAGGAAATAGCATCTGAACCCGCACCTGATCCATATGAGACGACGAGTATCCTCTCACCAGGTTTAGCGACGTCGAGTACAGCAGCTAAACCAAGGAGACTCGACGCAGCGTAGGTATTACCTATTTCAGGAGCTAGTAGACCCGGAAGTACTTTCTCCTTCGGTATACCCAGCATAGCTGCTGCCCTCAGTGGAAATGCGCCATTTGGCTGGTGGAATACCACATAGTTGAAGTCACTAGCTCTCAACCCAAGTTGACTCATTAGCTCTCTTGCAGCATTGACCACGTGTCTGAAGTACGCTGGATCACCAGTAAATGCCTCAGCATGTTTAGGGTATGGAGATAGCTCTCTACGCCAGAAATCAGGTGTGTCGGTTACATAGGATACGGAACCCTCAATAGAGGCTACTGCTCTCGAGTCATCAGGTCCAAGTACGTAGGCTGCACCACCTGAAGCTGCTGAGAACTCAAGGTGGTCACCAGGATTTGCCTGTGCTGTATCTGCTCCAATAGCTAGGGCGTACTCAACCATACCACTCGCAACGAGTCCTGTACATATCTGAAACGCTTCTGTACCTGCCTTACAAGCAAATTCAATATCTGCAGCCAATACGTGAGGAGTAGCACCTATAGCCTCAGCAACTATGGTAGCTGTTGGCTTAACAGCATACGGTTTGGACTCGGTACCAACGTACACAGCACCTACCTTACTACCTTCGATACTAGCTCTCTTAAGAGCATTCTTAGCAGCCTCAACAGCTATGGTAGCTACATCTTCATCGATGCCGGCGACAGCTTTCTCCTTAAGCATCAAGCTCTTGACGTAGTAATTCACGTCATAACCCCAAATCCTAGCAATCTCCTCAACCTTAATCCTGTACCTAGGAATGTACACACCCCAACCATGAATGCCAACACCAACTCTCGTCCTCACCTAACTCACCTCTTTGGTCTAAACTTGAGAGCATACATCACAATACCAAAGTCACCATCCTCTCTAACGCGACGGAAAGTAGCTACAACTTCAGTACCGGGCTTTAGCTCAGTAACATCACAGTCCACTACTTGAGTAAGTACTCTAGTACCATCCCTCAACTTAACAATACCAACTACGTAAGGTGTGTAGTAATCGAAGCCACTAGGTGGCGTCCTGATGATGGTGAACTCTTCTAGAACACCTTCAGTGGGCAGCTCAATTAACTCTAAGTCACGTGAGTAACAGATAGGACAACACCTTCTCGGTGGGAACCAAGTCCTTCCACATCCTCTACACTTGGAACCCACTAGTCTATAGTAGCTGGGTATGTTTCTCCAGTACCTCGGTACGGATGCCACTGTACGCAATCCTCCTTGCAGTTGTCGAGTCTGACTTCGACAGTGACTTTTATATATAAGTTTAGGTCAAGTCATGTACAAAGATCTTAGGTGTTATTGATGAAGCGACATGATATAGTTGATGAGTTTGTTCAGGAGATAATCGATGGTAGGGTTAAGCTTCATGAGGTTGAGAGACTTGTTAATGGTGATTCGAATCTAGCTACTGTCATTAGGAGGAGATTTCTTGAGAAGGTACTTGGTGTAGAGCTCAAGAACATTGGTACGTACAGTATTGATTTCAATGAAGTTGTTGGTCGTAATTGTGAGAATACCATTGGAGTTACTCAGGTACCGCTGGGTATCGTAGGTCCCTTACGAGTTCTCGGCGATTATGCGAGAGGGGACTTCTACGTACCTCTTGCTACAACAGAAGGAGCGTTAGTTGCATCAGTGAATAGGGGTTGCAAGGCTATTACCCTCTCTGGTGGTGCTAGGGTTAAGGTATTGAGAGATTCAATGGCAAGAGCACCTGTCTTCGAGCTACCTAGTGTTGAGGATGTACCTAAGTTCATTGAGTGGGTTAGATCTCACTTCAATGAGCTTAAGAAGGTAGCTGAGTCAACTACTAGGTACGGTAAGTTGATTGAGATCACACCATTTGTTGCTGGTAAATTCGTGTGGTTGAGGTTTAGCTTCACAACTGGTGATGCTATGGGTATGAACATGGTCACCATAGCTACTGATAGAGCTGTTAAGTACATCGAGGAGGAATTTCCAGGAGCTAGATGCATATCGTTGTCAGGTAATATGTGTGTTGATAAGAAGCCTACATCACTCAACGTAGTTCTTGGTCGTGGGAAGACTGTAACAGCTGAAGCCACTATTAGGAGAGATGTCGTGGAGAAAGTTCTGAAGACCAGTCCTGAAGCTATAGCTAAGGTAAATACTGTCAAGAACCTACTGGGTAGTGCCTACGCTGGTTCTCTAAGTTTTAATGCCCACTTCGCAAATATAATTGCAGCGATATTCATAGCTACAGGACAGGATGTTGCTCAGATTGTTGAGAGTTCTCTAGGATTTACCTACGTTGAGGTAGTGAATGGAGATCTCTACATCTCTGTAACATTACCATCTCTCGAGGTTGGTACTGTTGGTGGTGGAACGAGATTACCTACACAGATGGAGGCACTCAAGATACTTGGTTGTCAGGGATCTGGAAATCCGCCAGGTACAAACGCACTGAAGTTTGCTGAGATAGTTTGCGCTACTGTACTTGCAGGTGAGTTGAGTTTACTAGCTGCTTTAGCTGCTGGTCATCTAGCTGAGGCACATGTGAAGCTAGGTAGGGGTGGAGTACGTGGCTGATGTGGAGCTACTCGGTGCTGGTGAGTACAGAGTGGTTAGTAGTGATGAAGCTACGTACCGCTACCTCAGCTACCTAGTGAATGCTGTTGTCGGTAATTCACTTGAGGAGCCTGTCATTGAAGTGCTCGGTAGTTCTCTCAGGATCAAATTCAGGAGGTCAACCATTGTCTGCATTGGTTGCTGTACCGAAGTACGTACGTTACTTGCAGGTAGAGAAGTACCTAAGTGGAGAGCAGTACCTGTACTACCTAATCAAGAACTTGAGATTGACTGTCTAGGTACCTACATCGCTTACATAGGTGTTAGAGGTCTATCAATTAGTGAAGACAGAATTATAGTGACATCAGAGGTACGTGATCCTGATGAGCGTGAGCTATTAGCTAGGTATGTACCGAGTAAGTACGTTAGTGTGGGTACTGAGGTACCTGTACTACTTTTCGGTGGTGTAGACTATACAGACGATGTCACTATTGAGCATAAATTCGAGGGTAGACCTATCATAGTGATGAGATCTGAGCAACGTAACGTGAAGTACCTACTAGATCCAGTGAACTGCCAGCTAATTCTCGACAATTCGGTTGTTGGCGTTATTCCTGAAATCTACGTAAATCTACTAGCTATAGTACCTAGAGGGTCATCCCTTAAACTAGTCTTCAGCACTGAAGTTCCCGAGCTTCCAACGCCTAGAGAATTGGCTCACCAAGTAAAGAAGGTTATTGAATCCTCTACTGAAGCTGCTAGACGTGGTGCTGAGTTAATTCGTGTTCGTATCAATGGTGTTGAGTACGATGTTTGGATTGAGGATTTAGGTGCTGCGTGGTGACTTCATGAGTATTCAGGAGAAGTTGAGTGAACTTCGTAGATTGAAGGAATTGGCTAAGCTTGGCGGAGGCCCCGAAGCCATTAGGAAGCAGCATGAGAAGGGTAAGTTAACAGCTCGTGAGAGATTGGAGTTGCTCCTCGATGAGGGTAGTTTCATTGAGCTAGATATGTTCATTCAGCATAGGTGTACTGAGTTCGGTATGGAGAGTAGGAGGGTTTTAGGTGATGGTGTTGTTGCTGGTCTAGGTACTATTGATGGTAGACCAGTTGCTGTGTATGCTCAGGACTTCACCTTCATGGGTGGTAGCGTTGGTGAGATGCATGCGAAGAAGATAGCTATGTTAATCGACTTAGCGCTTAAGCTGGGTATTCCTGTCATTGGATTAAATGACTCGGGTGGTGCTAGAATTCAGGAAGGTGTTGACTCTCTTGCAGGTTATGGTGAGATCTTCTACAGAAATGTCATGGCGTCTGGCGTTATTCCTCAGATAGTAGCAATACTTGGACCCTGTGCTGGAGGTGCTGTTTACTCACCGGCTCTCTCAGACTTCATATTCATCGTCAAGAAGATAGCGTTCATGTATATTACAGGTCCTAGAGTAGTTAAGGCAGCAACTGGTGAGGAGGTTACTCATGAGGAGCTAGGTGGTGCTGATGTACATGCAACGCGATCTGGTGTTGTACACTTTGTCTACGATAGTGAGGAGGAGTGTATTGAGGGTATTCGAAAACTACTATCATACCTACCACTCAATAACATGGATGACCCACCATACGTAGATACTGGAGATGACCCTGAGAGAAGGGATTACGAGCTAGATAACATGGTGCCAGCAGATCCGTACGAGATTTACGACATGTACGAAGTAATCGAGAGAGTTGTCGATAGAGGAACATTCTTTGAAGTACAGAAGCACTTCGCACCGAATGCTATAGTCGGTTTCGCTAGATTAGGTGGTTACGTTGTTGGTGTAGTAGCTAACCAACCTAAGTACCTAGGTGGTTGCCTAGATATCGACTCAGCTGATAAGATAGCTAGGTTTGTGCTCTTCTGCGATGCATTCAACATACCGATAATAACGTTTGTTGATGTTCCAGGTTTCTTACCAGGAACAGATCAAGAGCATAGAGGTGTCATTAGACACGGTGCTAAGGTAGTGTATGCCTACTCAGTAGCCACTGTACCCAAGATAACGGTCATAGTTAGGAAAGCTTATGGTGGAGGATACATAGCGATGGGTTCAAAGCACCTAGGTGCAGATGTGGTCCTTGCATGGCCAACAGCAGAGATAGCCGTTATGGGACCTGAAGGAGCTATCGAGATCATCTACAGAAAGGAACTAGCAAAAGCAGATAATCCTCAAGAACTTGTCAAGAAGTTCGTACAAGAGTACAGGAGAAGGTACGCAAATCCATACATAGCAGCTTCTCGAGGCTACATAGATGATGTAATAGAGCCATCAGAAACGAGACCTCTACTGATTAAACTCCTACGCCTACTCAAGAGGAAGAGAAGCATCAGGAGGTTACCGAAGAAACATGAGGTCCCACCTCTCTAGGGATTACTGTGATGATGAATTAATTGTCGCACTCGCTTCCGCAATAGCACTCTACATGGTACAGAGATCTAGAGCACCAAGAGTTAAGAAATCGAAATCACATAGCACACACCACTATATGGATACCGAGGAAGTAGTTACTAACCACGATAGTTGGCATATCCTTGGTAGATTACTTGAACTGTGTAGTGTATGAAGAGGAGGTTTAGAGTGGTTATTGATGGTAAAGTATTCGAAGTTGAGGTCGAGGATAACGTACTTAATAATGTACGTGAGTTACTGAGGACAATTCTTCAGCAGTGTAGACCCGGTATTACTAGAGCTGAGGTTGGTGTTATTACCTCTCCAATACCTGCTAGAGTGGTCGAGGTTAGAGTAGCTGAGGGTTGTGAAGTCAAGGTTGGTGATGTAGTTACCATTCTCGAGTCTATGAAGTCAATAATCGAGGTCAAAGCACCTATGTCAGGAATAGTGACTAAGGTCTTCGTTAAACCTGGTCAAGTAGTTAAGAAAGGTGATCCACTGGTCAAGATTGAGGTGAGGAGGTAATTCATGGAGATAAGGAAGGTGTTGATAGCTAATAGAGGTGAGATAGCAGTTAGAGTAATCAGGACCTGTAGAGAGCTAGGTATACGGACCATTGCTGTGTACTCAGATGTTGATAGGTATTCACTTCACGTTAAGTTAGCTGATGAAGCACACTACATAGGACCTCCAGAACCGAGTAAGAGCTACCTAAACATAGATGCTATAATTAAGCTGGCGAAGAAATTAGGTGTCGACGCTATACACCCCGGTTATGGTTTTCTAGCTGAGAACCCAGAATTTGCTAAGAAATGCATTGAAGAAGGTATAGTATTCATAGGACCTCCACCTAGAATTCATGAGTGTCTTGGAGATAAGCTACGTGCTAGGAAATTAGCTACTGAAATTGGTGTACCAGTACCCCCTGGTTCCTTTAAACCATTGACTCCTGATGAAGCAGTTGAGATGGCGGAGAAAATCGGTTATCCCGTTATCGTGAAACCCGCAGGTGGTGGAGGAGGCATTGGTATGCAGGTAGCTAGAGATGAGAAAGAGCTGAAGAGAGCCGTGACATATGCTAGTGAACTATCTAGAAAGTACTTCGGTCGAGAGGAAGTCTACATAGAGAAGTACTTCACTAATGCCAAGCACATTGAGGTTCAGATAGCAGGTGATGGTAGGGGAAATATAATTCACTACTTTGAACGTGAATGCTCTGTACAGAGGAGGTACCAGAAAGTAATTGAGGAAACACCATCACCAATCCTAACTGAGGAGAGGGGGCAACGACTATTCAATTATGCGATTAAGATAGCTAGAGCACTCAACTACGAGAACTTAGGAACTGTAGAGTTTGTATACGATCTCGATAGTGATGAATTCTACTTTCTAGAAGTAAATACGAGAATACAGGTTGAACACCCTATAACTGAGGAGGTAACAGGTATTGATCTCGTTAAGGATCAGATATACATAGCGTGGTGTAGAGAACTCCCCCACTCACAAAACGAGATTTCTAGGAGAGGACACGCAATTGAGTTTAGGATCTATGGAGAGGATCCACTAACCTACATACCACAAACAGGGAGAGTAGAGTACCTCGAACTACCTGGAGGACCAGGAGTGAGAATAGACTTAGGAGTTACCGTAGGCCAACAGGTTACACAGCACTACGATACTCTACTCATGAAACTCATTGTATGGGGTAGAACTAGAGCTGAAGCAATAGCTAGAGGGACTAGAGCACTAAAGGAGTTAAAGATCTTGGGAATTAAGGTCAATACACCACTTCACAGAGCTGTACTCAAGACTAGGGACTTCATAGAGGGTAGATACACGACAACACTACTCTCAAGAAATGATGTTAGGGAATTGGTCATGAATGAAATCGAGCTATGGAATAACGAGCTCAAGACCAAGACACCCACGTACAAATCCAAAAGTACACAGATCGTAATTACCGATAGATGGGTACTCACGAAGTACCTAGTAGAGCTACTCACGTGATCAGTCCTAGAAGTACACAGTAATCTACGTAGTTACCTCAAATAAGACACCTATCAAGGGATCATCCCTATACTTCTTGATAACACCTCTAGGCGTCTCAATCTCTGCATCAGCACAAGTCATTAGGTGTGTTGTTACGTAGTAACTACCCCTAAATGACCAAGTGATTCTGTACTTAACCTCTAACCTCCTATACACAACTTCAACGTCTACAGTACTAGCTTTCAACCACTCAGTAGTCCCTCGAACAGAATCAACGTAACGTGGTGGGTAGTAGGTCCAGGGGATCTCAACAAGGAGTTCATGTAGCTTAGCTAAGGCATCGCAAAGCTCCTCAATATCCTCGTAACTACTTGAGAGCAAGACCTTCAAACCAATAGCTAAGCAAGTCCTATCCTCAGCGAGCTTTGAAGTACCAAAAATCTCAGCAAACACCCTCGCAGCGCTGTAATTAAGCTCCCATGAAGTGAAGTCAAGTAAAGTACCTTCACCGTACTCAAGTGAGTAAGTACACGACATAGCATCACAAAATAGCTTCTTACTACTACTTAACCACTTGAAGAACTCACGGAGAACCTTACTAGCAGATCGATACTTAGCACAGTACTTCCTGAACATACCTTCAACGTACTCAGCAACATTCCTCAAGGACATCAATTGTCAATGTACAAGACACAATATAAAGCATGCTCAGAATACAGGAAATAAGCTAGCCACGTACAGCGAGAGACCTCTCAACTAACTTCCTAAGCTGATGTATTAACTCATCAACTGAGCAATACACGTACCTATACCTATCCCCTCTCACGTAATGAGGGTAGAACACAGCCTTTCTACAACCTTCATAAAACACAACAACTAGTATCCCATAGGGTACGTAAGGTCTACCAAACTCATCAACATAAGCAACCCTCTCAGCACTAAATCCTCGAGGCTTAGAGGAAACTCTACACTTCCTAGATATGTACTTAAGCGCTGATATCACCTCCCTAACCTCCTCAATACACCTCTCATCAGCCACATCATACAGCTTCACAGAAATACCGAACTCACTAAGCGACTTGAGAAAATCAATGTAACGCCTTATACTTGGGTAAGAGCTATGTCGTGAGTCATAGACCACAATTATCCTATCTATATCCTTAAGATCAAATCTAAACAACCACCTATACCTAGGCATTCCACGTCATGTAGCTCAGCTAGCTATAATTAAAGTACATTGACGATGCTTGTAGCGAAGCAACATACAGAACACATACTAAAACCAAGTACCTCAGTAATGTGAAACGTAGAGCGAACTAGTATTAGATGTACGTACAAGAAAGTAAGTGGAGAATTAGAGAGAAAACCTACACACTTAACTTCGCTTAGCGTACTTACTTATCAACTTAGCAAATGGAGGTAGAATTCTCGTCTGTAGGTACACAGTAGCTGGACCTCTAACCTCAACTACAATACCTTCACCACCAAAGAGAGTACTCTTCCAACCACCAAACTTCCTAATACACCAATCTACATTAGCTGGCATAGCTACGAAGTGAAAGTTATCGATGATAATTCGCTCACCGGGAGCTACTTCAACCTTCTGCAGACCACCATATGCGTTAACCCAGACACCACCGTAGCCACTGACCTTAAGCCACATAAGCTCACCCTCAGCCAAGAAACCTCTCAACCCTCTCCAAGCAATACCCAGCTCAACATCACCGTAGTGAGCAAGGTACGAAGTATCTTGAATAACCCACTCATCACCATTCAACTCAATAAACTCTATATCACCAGGAACACCAGGAGCAAACCAGAGTTCACTAGGTGACTTAGCAACATACGTATTGAGGAACACCGTCTCATCAGCAGCGAAAGCACGTAAGAGACCACGAAGAAAACCACCACCAGTATGTGTCTTAATCTCAACATCACCTCTAATCAGCACCATAGCACCAGCTTCAGCAGTAACGCACTCACTAGGCTCAAGATATACCTTAAGGAGCGAGTACGCAGGCTTACATTCAACACACCACTCCAAATACACCACCCAACAGCAAAGTAAGGAGCAGAAGTAAATAAGTTTTAAGTATGCACATTGACGCAACACCTACCTAGTAGAACAACTACTTACCAACTAACTAACCCTCACCTCATCACGTAACCTACCTCAAAGCACCCCCTCACTTAGCACCGAGTGTAATGCTAATTTACAAAATTTACCAGTAGGATAAGGTTCCTAGGTGAGACTAGGTAAGGAGAACATAGTACCCAACCTTAAAATACCGCAACACCGTGAATACACAATGGTAGTGAAGAATCATGGTCTTCCTACAGAGGAGAAAGTCAATACATATAGTACTAAAAGAGTGCATCACATCGCTGAGAAAATGCCAGGCATGGTTACTAGCAAGTAGGAGAGCCATGAAGAGAGACATAGCAGGGCTAGTGATATTAGCGGGACTCCCACCATCAATAATATCTGACACGTACTTCGGTGCAGCAATAGCTGAGTTAAGTAGAGTACGTAAGAAGTTACTGAAGGCAAGTAGAGATGAGGAGGCACCAATAGCGATAAGGAGTCTACTAGAGGAAGTAGCAGAGATCATACCTAGTTCAACTAAGACACTGAAGAAACTAACGGTAGATGAACTGTATAAAATAACAGAGGAATGTATTAGTAAATTGAGCACGATACGTACTGAACTAGCGTGGCTATACCCTGAGGAGTAGCTTCAAAGTACCGTGAAAATCCTCGTAAATACCGAGAAACCTACCTAACTCCCAAGAACCTACACCACCAACTCAAGGTCCAGAAACCTAGCACCTAGTTAAGAATTCAACAGCTAGGTATAGATGCTCAGTAAGAGACACACGGTATAGATCGACTAGCTAATGAACCACACACCTACACATATACGCAGCTGAAGAGGATCAAATTACTTGCTGTAGGACCTATGTTCATGAACAAAGTACGTAATCAATATTGTGAGTACAGGCGCAGCTAATGCTAGGTAAATCACGTATAGAGGATTAAGTGAGTACGCGTAACCCATGAGAGTACCCACAGCAATAGCGGATACATTGAGTGCAAACATCGTTACACCCATAGCTCTACCTCTCAACTCAATGGGAGAGAGATCAGTTAAGAGAGCGGAGATGGCAGGTGATGATATCGATGTAGCAACGGTAAGAACTGATGGAACAGCGAGAGCAACATACCTATGGGGAATCACAGCAAGGAAAAGTAGCGCAATAAACTCAATAGAACAACCAATGAAGATGCTCCTTCTACGACCAATAACATCACCCAACCTACCTAGAGGAACACCAACAAGAAGACCAGCAGCCATAGCTAGAGACAGCGCAATACCCCACTCAAACTTCGAAAGACCAACAACATCAATAACATACAGCACTAGATAATTCCTAAAGAAGACAAGGTAGAAAGCAGAAGGAACATAGATCGAGATAAGCAACCTCAAATCCCTACTACTTAAACGCCAGAAATCAACAATTGACCTAATGCTCTCCTCTAGAAAATACCTCAAAGCACGTCGAGATCTAGGTACTTGAACACGAAGAGTCTCAGCAAGCTTCAACCTAAGACAAGCAGCTACAAGAGCTAGAAACGAGAACAGCATAAGCATGTACCTAAGACCAGGATCAACACCCCATCTCTCAACAACATAACCAACTAGGTAAGGTGATGGAATAGCAAATGCATGAGGAACAACACGACTAATAGCAAAGCCAAGTGCTCTAGCAGAACTAGGTAGTGAATCAGCGTATAGAGCCATGAGAGCAGGAGCATACACACCCCTAACCAACTCATGAATTACAGAACCAACAGCATACTCGCACCACGACCTAGCAAGAGAGTACAGGAGATATGTTGAAGCAAGGAGAAATGTACCGATGATAACTACCTTCCTCCTACCAAGAGCATCAGCAATGTAACTACCAATGAGTAGAGTAGATACAAAAGCAGCACTACTCAAACTAACAACATAACCAATCTCAACACTACCAGCACCAAGAGCACGAAGGTATAGAGATTCATAGATGAAGATACCCTCACCAAGAGAGAATATACACCAAGTAACTATGAGAATACCTGAATTACCACGAAGAACACAACGAAGTTCCCTAAACAAATCTCTAACAACACCAAACATAGCAACTTAGAAGGAGAAGAACAGAGAGAAATAAGTGATAGCTTATGAATTACGGCTCCTTCTCAACAACAACAGCAGTACCATAGACCAGAATCTCAGCAGCACCAGACATGACCTGAGTAGAAGTAAAACGAACACCAATAACAGCATTAGCACCAAGAGCCTTAGCCTTCTCAATCATCCTCCTAAGAGCCTCCTCCCTAGCCTGAGCCATGAGCTCAGTATACTCAACAACCTCACCACCAGCAATATTACGAAGAGCAGCAACAAAATCCCTACCAATATTCCTAGCCCTCACAACACTACCACTAACAATACCGAGAACCTTAACAATTCTGTAACCAGGAATAGACTCAGTAGTAGTAACAATAACTTCACCCTCGCTCACGAGATCACCCCCAAGACTAGGAATAAAAGTGAAGAAGTAATTTCTAAATTATTCTCGTGACAGAGCTAAGGAGGTAGCTAACTAAGTGACACGAAATTTCACACTAAGAGGAGCAGTAGCAGGACTAGTAACAGGCATCGTAGTGACAGCGTACACGTACATCAAGTGGAACACCATAGAGAAACTAGTAATCGAACTAGTGAAGATACAGGTACCAGGAGAAACAGTACAGGAAGCAATAGCAAAAACACTAGCAACACTAGAATTCACAAAACCACTAATACCCATCTACAACATAGTGGCAATGACAGTAGTAGGAGCACTCTTCGGACTACTAGCAACATACCTAGCAACAAAAATCGAGACAAGAGACTACGTAATAGCCATAGCAACAGGACTAACATACACAGCACTAACCACAGCACCAGCACTAACACTCAACCCACAAATACTGAGTACAGTACTGAAGTACATACCACTACAGGAAGTGCTACTACCAGGAATAACCTACACAACAACACTCACCATACTCAGCACAAGAGGACCCTGGAGAGAAATAGAAGAAGTAAAACCAAAGATATACTGAGCATCAGTAAGTAATCACATCAACACCCAACTTCTCAGCCAACCTCCTAGCTCTATCACCAATAAAGCAAGTAACCACAACAAGCCTAGGAACAACACC